>Ga0137412_10002021_pt1 | contig 15969 bp, 17 predicted proteins | sample CZODoug2_1_16fun_FD_122160 | JGI IMG/M metagenome (GOLD analysis project Ga0137412, IMG submission 122160) | Vadose zone soil fungal communities from Angelo Coast Range Reserve, California, USA - CZODoug2_1_16fungal (Hybrid Assembly) | ecosystem: Environmental > Terrestrial > Soil > Vadose zone...
TGGTGGGACGGCTGGGACTCGAACCCAGGACCAAAGCCTTAAAAGGGCCTTGCTCTACCAACTGAGCTACCGTCCCAATCAGCCGCGCATGATAGCCGAACTTAAGGCTCAGATCATCGGGAATTCATGCGGCGTACCGGGTGGGATCGGGGATGTGCGCGGCCGCAAAGCCGGCGGCGCGCAGGCGGCAGGAATCGCACTTTCCGCAGGCGGCGCCGTCAGGTCCGGCCTGATAGCAGGACACCGTCATGCCGAAATCCACCCCGAGCGCCGCCCCTGTGCGGATGATGTCCGCCTTCGACATCTCGATCAGCGGGGCCTGAATTTTGAACGGCATGCCTTCGACGCCGGCCTTGGTGGCGAGACCCGCCAGATTCTCGAAGGCTGCGATGAATTCCGGCCGGCAGTCGGGGTACCCCGAGTAGTCGACGGCGTTCACTCCCACGAAGATATCGGCGGCACCCACGACCTCGGCCCACCCCAGCGCGAGCGACAGCAGCAGGGTGTTGCGGGCGGGGACGTAGGTGATGGGTATGCCCACGGTCGAAGATTCGGGTATCGCGATCCCGCTGTCGGTCAGCGCCGAACCGCCGATGCCGGCAAGGTCGACCGCCATGATTCGGTGTTCTCGGGCGCCCAAGCTCGACGCGATCAGCCGGGCGGCGGCGAGTTCCGCGCTGTGGCGTTGACCATAGTGCACGCTCAACGCGTAGCACTCGAAACCGCGTGCGCGGGCGATCGCCAATACGGTGGCCGAATCGAGTCCGCCGGAGAGCAGTACGACGGCGCGCCTGGGTTGCGCGGTTGAGCTGGCGGCGCTCACTTGCCGGGCGTGTCGCCCCACAGGATTTTGTGAAGCTGTAGCTGGAAGCGCACCGGCAGCCGGTCCGACAGAATCCAATCGGCCAGCTCGGTCGGGGATATTTCGTTGTAGCTGGGCGAGAAGAGTATCCGGCAGTGCCCGGCCAATCCATGCTCCTGCAGGAACGCCTTGCTCCAGTCGTAGTCGTCGCGGGAACAGATCACGAATTTGAGCTGATCTCGCGGCGTCAGCAACTCGAAGTTTTCGAGTCTATTGCGCTCAGCCTCGCGCGAGCCCGGGGTCTTGACGTCGACGACGCGTGACACGCGCGAGTCGACCGCGGCGATATCCAGCGCGCCGCTGGTTTCGAGCGACACTTGAAAGCCGGCGTCGCACAGCTGTTCCAGCAGCTTCAGGCAATTCGGCTGCGCCAAGGGCTCCCCGCCCGTCACGCAGACGTGCTGTGCGCCGTAGCTTCGCACTCGGTCAACGATGGCGTCGAGGTCCAGCCAATCGCCGGCGTGGAACGCGTACTCGGTGTCGCAGTATCGGCAGCGCAGCGGACATCCCGTCAGCCGCACGAACACCGTCGGATAGCCGACGGCGTCGGCCTCCCCTTGCAGCGAATGAAAAATCTCATTGACGCGCAGGCGCTCGGGTTTGCGTGACGGTTCAATCAATGTTTCTCGGTCGCCATTTTGTCGAGACGCTGCTGCGCCAAATGTCCAGCCGGCGCATCGGGGAACTGCGTCGCCACCTGCGTCAGGGTCGCTTTCGCCGCGTCCCATTGCTTCAACTCGTACTGGCAATAGCCAATCTTGAGCAGAGCGTCCGGACGTTTGCGCGATTGCGGGTATTTATCGACCACGCGCTGGAACGCGGTTTGCGCCTCCGGAAACGACTTGTTGACGTAATGAGCTTCGCCCAGCCAATACTGCGCGTTGTCGGCGAGCGAACTGTCCGAATAAACGATCAGGAACTTCTGAAACGCCGCGATGGCTCGGTCGTATTGGCTGTCCTTCAACAAGTTGAAGGCCGCCTGATAAGCGGCCTTGTCGTCGCCGCCCGCCGTCGACGTATCGGCGCCGGCCGCCCCACCCGCGCCCGCATCGCCCGATCCGGCCGCGGCGCCTGCCGTACCGCCGCCGCCGCGCGACTCGAGACTCTTCATGCGCCGGTCGAGATCGGCGTACAAATCGCGCTGCTGTTTGCGGCTCGCTTCCAGGTTATTGGACAGCTGATCGACGTCGTTGTGCATGCCGCGCAAGTCGTTGCGCAACGAGTCGGCTTGATTGGCCAAATCGAGCAGACTTTGATTGGCCACCACCCTCTCGATGCGCTCCAAGCGCGTGTCGAGATCCTTCAGCTTGATCTGCACCGGATCCTCCTCCGGCGGCGTGCTGGCGCAGCCCGCCAGCGCCAGCGCCAGCAGGCAGGCTCCGCTCAAACCGAATGAAGCTCGGGAAATCACGGACCGTAGACCAGTTCCACGCGCCGATTCTTCGCCCACGCCGTCTCGTCATCGCCTTCAGCCGCGGGTCTTTCGGCGCCGAAGCTGACCGTGGTGAGCTGCGATTCCGCCACCCCTTGAAGCATCAGGGCGCGCCGCACGGCCTGGGCGCGGCGTTCGCCGAGTCCGATGTTGTACTCGCGCGTGCCGCGTTCGTCGGTGTTGCCCTCGAGCTTCATCTTATAGCCCGGATGACTGGTCAAATTGCGCGCGTGGGCGGACACGATGTCGGCGAATTCGGGCTTGATCTCCGACTTGTCGAAATCGAAATAGATCACCTTGCGTGCGAGCGGTCCGGTGGCGTCCCCGCCCATGCCGTTGCCTTGAGTGCCGTCAGCGCCGTTCAGCGCGCGCCCCGAGGCCGACGCATCATCCCCCTGGTTCGCGCCGGAGACCTGGCTCCCGGCATTCGGCGTCTCGATCACATTGTGCTTCTTGGGGCATCCCGAGAGCAGCGCCGCTCCAGCAATCATCAGCGCGACCGCGAAAATTCGTTTCATTTATTTCTCCATCCGATTGACGTAACCCAGACTCACCGGCGAACACCCGGCCATTGTACTTCGTTTGATCGCCGCCGTTTTCAGAACGGCGCCCACGCAGGCTCCTGCAATTCACCCTCGCTCGACACCAAGCGCTCCTGGACCCGGCCGTCGGCGCTCACCAGGGCGAGCACGCCGCGCCCGCGGTCGCGGCTCGCGTAGATGATCTCCGCGCCATTCGGCGCATAACTCGGGCTGACGTCGAAATGACCCTTGGTGAGCACTTGGACATCGCCGCGCCCGCGAAGATCCATGGTGGCGATCCGGTAGCCCCCGTCCTCCTGGGTGACGAACGCCAGCTGCGATTCGTCGGGTGAGAGACGCGGGCGCGCGTTATAGCTGCCTTGAAACGTCAGGCGCCGCGGTTTGTCGCCGCTCTGAGTCCCGATGCGATAGATCTGCGGGCCGCCCGCGCGATCCGACGTGAAATACAGGCTTTGGCCGTCCTTCGACCATTGCGGCTCGGTGTCGATTCCCGGATCGTCGGTGATGCGGGTCAGCGCCTGAGTGGTCAGGTCCAACACATAGATATCCAAGTTGCCGTCGCGCGTCGACAGCGTGAGCGCGAGCTTCTTGCCGTCCGGCGACCATGCCGGCGCCTGATTCACCCCCGCCCGCGCCGACACCCGCTTCCGCTCCCCGGACTTCAAGGTCTGTACGTACACGGACGGCAAGCGGTTCTCGAAGGAGACATAGGCCAGACTCTGGCCATCCGGCGCCCACGCCGGCGACATCAGCGGCTCACCCGATTGCATCACGACATGCGGATTTTCGCCGTCCGCATCCGCCACGATGAGCCGGTAATCCTTGTGCGGCAAAGACCCCAGCACGGAAATATAGGCGACGCGCGTGGCGAAGGCGCCGCGAATCCCCAAGATCTTCTCGAATACCATGTCGGCGACTTGGTGACTCGCCAGGCGCAGTCCGGGCTTGTTCGCGCTGATTTGGTAACCCAGCAGCCGCTGGTGGTTGAGAATATTGTAGAGCTCGAAGGTGATGTTGAAGCGGTCCTGCCCCAGCGCCTGAACTTGGCCGACTACGATGTAGTCGTTGTTGAGCCGGCGCCAATCATCGAAGGAAATGCCCGCCCCGGTGTGCGGCTGTTCGATCATGTCCTTGCGATCCGTGCTCTTGAAGCGCCCGCTGCGCGCCAGATCGTCGCTGACGAGCTGCGCCACGTCGAATGAGGCGGCGGCGTCCTGCGGCGAACTGAACGGCACGATCGCGATCGGAATGGCGTCCGACTGACCCTTGGTGATTTCGACCACGAGTTCCGCCCACGTCCGCGAGCAGAACAACATGAGGCCGATCGCCGCCAAACAGGAAATACGTCTATTCATTGGGTTTGAACCTAAATACGAAGTTTCTTTCAAAGAGGGCCGGGTCCGGAGGATCCGGCAGGGGTGATGCACGATACACCGCGTTCTCGATCGATTGGCGCGCGGCTGCGTCGCCATTGCATTGGGTCACGCGTGCTCCCGTCACCTCGCCACCCGGAATCTGTGTCACTTCGACCAAACAATCAAGACCGACGCTCGCCGAGGGAGGCTTGATCCACACGCTTTGAATCTTATTGCGCAGCCGCGCGATATAGCTATCGCGCAACGGACCCGATTCGACGGCGCTGCGATGCTCCTCGTCGGCCAATTGCTTGCGCAATTCGGCCTCGCGGTCAGCCCGAGCGCGCTCATCCGCCGCGCGCTTGGCTTCGGCGGCCTGCTTTGCCTCCGTGGCCTGTTTGGCATCGGCGACCTTCTTGGCGTCGATGAGACGCTGCTGCTCGGCGGCCGCGGCCCGGGCGGCGTCCGCCTTGGCATGCTCCGCGGCCTTGGCTTGCGCAGCCGCCTTGGCCTGTTCCGCCTCGTTGGCCTGCTCGGCTTCCTTGGCTTGTTCGGCCGCCTTGGCCTGCTCAGCCTCCTTGGCTTGCTCGGCCTCCTTGGACTGGTCGGTAGCCTTCGCCCGCTCGGCGGCCTTGGCTTCCTCGGCGGCGCGCGCCTCCTCCGCCGCTTTCGCCGCGGCGGCGGCCTGCGCGTCGGCGGCAGCACGCGCACGCGCGGCTTCTTGGTCGCTTTGCGCCTTTTGCGCGGCATGCAGGACTTGCGAGTCCACCACCACCGCGTCGATCGGCAGCGGCTGCACGGTCGGCGGCGGGCGATGGGAATTCAACGTCGCGAGCACCAGGCCAACCACCAGTAGCCCGTGCAGCAGCACGGAAACGACGACTGCCCACCGGTGTTCGCGCAAGAAATTCCGCATTCAACCCGCGCCGCCGCCGGCCCCATTGGCTTGTCCCCGCGGCGGTGGCCGCACAGGATCGGTGAGAAACCCCACTTTCGAGGCGCCGGCATGTTGCAGCAGCACCATGGCACGGACCACGGTGCCGTAGGGCACGGTGGTGTCAGCCCTGACCAGGATCGGGGTCTGCGGATCGCGGCGCAGAAGCGCGGCGGTGCGGGCGCTCACCGTGGCCTCGGAGACCGGTTGTTGATCACTGCGGCTGCCGAGGTCGATGTATAGACGGCCCCGCGCATCGATGGTCACGATCAGCGGCTGGTGCTTGGACAGAAAATCGGGGTCGATGGGCTTGGCGCCGGCATCGGGCAAGTCCACTTTGACTCCCTCCTTGAGCAGCGGCGCCGTAATCATGAAGATGACCAGCAGCACCAGCATGACGTCGATGTACGGCACCACATTGATCTCTCCCATCAGCTTGCGGCGGCGAACCAGTCTGGCCATCGGCGCTACGCTTGGGCCGTACGGGCCGGCCCGTGTCGCTGCAGAATGGTCGAGAACTCTTCCACGAAGGTGTCGAAGCGCAGCTCCAGGCGGCTGACCTGATCGGCAAATCGGTTGTAGGCGATCACCGCGGGAATCGCCGCGAACAAGCCGATCGCCGTGGCGACCAATGCCTCGGCGATGCCCGGCGCCACGGCCGCCAGCGTCGCCTGCTGGACATTGCCGAGATTGTGGAAGGCACTCATGATGCCCCACACCGTGCCGAACAGGCCAACGTACGGGCTCGTGGAACCGACCGTGGCCAGCATCGCCAAGTTGCGTTCGAGCCGATCCATTTCGCGCATCTGCGCAACCCGCATGGCGCGGCGCGCCCCCTCGAGCAGCTGATCCGTGGGTGTCCCCAGCTGGCGCAGGCGGCTGAACTCGCCGAAGCCGGACTCGAAGATGCTTTGCTCGCCGGTACCGGCACGGCCTTTGGTCTCGATGCTGCGATAGAGCGCGGTCAAATCGCCGCCCGACCAAAACGCCGTCTCGAATTGCTCGGCCTGACGGCGCGAGTGCGAAATGACGCGCCCCTTCTTGAAGATGACGGCCCACGACACCAGCGATGCGATCATGAGCAACGCCATGACCGCCTGCACGATGACGCTGGCATCGAGCACCAGGGTCCAGATCGACAGGTCATTGCCCATTACGCCACTCCACAAATAGATCCTTTGGAATCGGACGCGGTTTGAGCGTGCCGGAATCGAGACAGGCGACGCGAGCATTGGCGTCGATGAGCCGCTCGTCGCCGCGCATGACGGTCTGCTTGAACACGATTGTGGCACCGGTCAGGCGCTCGAGCTCCGCGGTGACGAGAACTTCATCATTGAGGATGGCGGGCCGCAGAAAATCCACGGCCACGCTCACCACCGCAAACTGCAGCTGCCGCTCGGCGCGTAATCGGTTTTGATCGATCCCGAGCGCGCGCAGCCAGTCCGTCCGGCAGCGTTCCATGAACTTCAGGTAGTTCGCGTAGTACACCACCCCGCCGGCGTCCGTATCCTCCCAATACACGCGAAATGGTACCGAAAACTTTGGTGCCGGCGCCATCACGGGGCATCCCGGAACAGCGGCAGATTCAGGTCCCGGTCCAGCGCCGGCGCGGCGAGTCCAAAATGAGCATAGGCGCTGCGTGTCGCGACGCGGCCGCGGGCAGTGCGCATCAGAAATCCCTGCTGAATCAGGAACGGTTCGATGACGTCCTCGATGGTGCCGCGCTCCTCGCTCATGGCCGCGGCCAGGCTGTCTACGCCGACCGGTCCGCCTTCGAATTTTTCGATCACCGTCAGCAGCAATTTTCGGTCCAGCGAGTCGAACCCTTGAGGATCCACCGCCAGCATGTCGAGCGCCGCGATCGCGACTTCCGCGCTGATGATCCCGGCGGCCTTGACCTCGGCGAAGTCGCGCACCCGGCGCAGCAGCCGGTTGGCGATTCGCGGCGTGCCGCGCGATCGCTCGGCGATGCGCTGCGCGCCGTCCGCCTGCAGACGCAGCTTCAAGATCGATGCGCTGCGCGTGACGATTTTCGTCAAGTCCTCCGTGGAATAGAACTCCAGTCTCTGCACGATGCCGAAACGGTCGCGCAATGGCGAGGTCAGGAGCCCGGCGCGGGTGGTGGCACCCACCAGAGTGAACGGCGGCAGATCGAGTTTGATCGACCTCGCCCCCGGACCTTCGCCGATCATGAGATCGAGCTGCGAGTCCTCCATCGCGGGGTACAGCACCTCTTCGACCACCGGACTCAACCGATGGATCTCATCCACGAACAACACGTCGCGGGGTTCGAGATTGGTCAACAGCGCTGCCAAGTCCCCTGGACGCTCCAGGACCGGACCGGAGGTCTGGCGCAAATTCACCTTGAGCTCATTGGCGATGATGTTCGCCAGCGTGGTTTTACCGAGTCCCGGCGGGCCGAAAATGAGCACATGATCGAGCGCCTCGCCCCGATTGCGCGCGGCCTGGATGAAGATCTCCATCTGGGTCTTTACGCTCGACTGTCCCACGTAGTCGGCGAGGGTCTTCGGCCGCACCGCGCGGTCGACCACCTCGTCTTCCCGCTTGGCGGGACCTGCGATGATTCGATCTTCTTCAATGCCCATGCTGGTTCTTCAAGCCTTGGCCGCCGACTTGAGCGCGCGCCGTATGATTTCCGTGGTCGCAAGGTCCGGTTCGTCGACCGACTTCAACAGCCGAACCACTTCCGGCGGCTTGTATCCGAGCGCGATCAGGGCGCTGAACGCCTCGCTTTGCGGAGTCGCGGCCGTACCCATGCCGACGCCCGCCGGGGTGCCCCCGGCGGCCGGCATGGACAGCTTCTTGACGCTGTCGCGCATTTCGATGATGACGCGCTCGGCGGTCTTGCGGCCGATGCCCGGAATGCGCGTCAGCATCGCGACATCCTCCGCCTCGATGGTGCGCAGGAAATCCTCGACACTGGCGCCCGATAAGATCCCCAGCGCGATCTTCGGCCCGACCCCGGACACCTTGAGCAGGCCGCGGAACAGCCGCCGCTCGCCGTCGGTGCCGAAGGCATACAAAATATGCGCGTCCTCGCGCACCACCAAGTGGGTGAACAGCGCGACCGGCTCGCCCGCGGCCGGCAACCCATAGAAGGTCGACATCGGGGCTTCCATTTCATAGCCGACGCCGTTCACGTCGACCATGAGCATCGGCGGCTGCTTGACCGCTAAGCGGCCCTTGAGAAACCCGATCACCCGCGGCCCGCAGTACGCTGTATCGAGACCCGCATGCGGCCCCGGAGCGCATGGCACACGGCGGCCGCCAGGGCGTCGGCGGCGTCGGGCGACAGCGGTCCATCGAGCTTGAGAATGCTTTTCATCATGAGCTGCACCTGCGCCTTCTCGGCGCTGCCGGATCCGACGACGGCCTGCTTGATCTGCCGCGTGGCGTATTCGAACACCTCGGCGTTGGCATCGGCGGTGCCGCAGATGGCGGCGCCGCGCGCCTGCCCCAACTTCAATGCGCTGTCGGGATTGCGATTCACGAATACCCGCTCGATGGCGATTTCATGGGGCCGGTATTGGGCGACGATGGTCTGGACGCAGCGAAAGATCTCGCACAGCCGATCGGCGAATTCACCCGTCTGAGTACGGATCACCCCGCTCGCGACATAGGTCAATCGAGACCCCACCGCGTCCAGAACACCGAATCCGGTGCGCTGGGAACCGGGATCGATGCCCAGCACGCGCAACGTGGCCGCCTCAGTGCCGCGCAAGCGCATCGCCCCCGAGGCCGCCCGCGCGGGGGACGTCGCTTTCAAACCGCATTCTTCGTATCCGTCATTGGACGCGTATGATACCGGCAATGGGCGCTTAAACCCACCGCCGAAAACGGCGCAAACCAAATGGAAACAACGGCTTCAACCTCGAGCACGGCGAGCCCACGGCTGCTCGCCGCCTTTGCCGCCGTACGCGCGCTCGATCTGCCCGCCACGGCCTTAGGCGTGCTGGACGCCAGCCTGGACGTCGCGCAGATCGTGCGCTCGCTCGATGCCGACGACGACGTGGTGATCGCGGCCCTGCTGCAGCCCCTGCTCGATGCCGACCTCATGGACCGGGAAACCGCCGAGAAGCGCTTCGGCGCCGACGCCACCCGGCTCGCCAGGAACCTGAGCCAACTGGGAGAATTCGGCTTGGGCGTCGATTGGACGCCCGCACAGGGCCTCGAGGCCGGCCAGGCTGAGGCACTGCGCAAGATGCTGCTGGCGGTCATCGGCGATGTACGCTTGGTGGTGGTGCGCCTCGCCGCGCAACTGCAGAAAATGCGCGCCGCCAAATCCCTCGATCCCGTTCTGCAGCGCAAGCTCGCGACCGAAGCCCGTCAAGTCTATGCGCCTCTCGCCAATCGCCTGGGTGTATGGCAACTGAAATGGGAGCTGGAGGATCTCGCGTTCCGTTACCTGCAGCCCGCCGACTACAAGCGCATCGCCGCCGCCCTCAAAGTGCGGCGCTCCGAGCGCGAGCGCTACATGGAGGAATTGAAGGCGCTGCTGCGCAGCGAATTACAGGCCGCCGGTATCGACGCCACGATCGAGGCGCGGCCGAAACACATCTACAGCATCTGGCGCAAGATGCAGGCCAAGCACCTGGCCTTCGAGCAGCTCATGGACATTCGCGCCGCGCGCGTCCTCGTGAACACGGTGGCCGAATGCTACGCCGCGCTCGGCGTGGTGCACTCGCTGTGGCAGTTCATTCCCGGGGAATTCGACGACTACATCGCCACCCCGAAGGACAATCGATATCGATCGATTCATACCGCGGTGATCGGACCGGGCGCGCAGGCCGTCGAAATACAGATCCGCACGCATGAGATGCATGCCAACTCCGAGCGCGGTGTGGCCGCGCATTGGCGCTACAAGGAGGGAGGCCGCAGCGACCAAGCCTATGAACGCAAGATCAATCAATTGCGCTCACTGCTGGCGCCGGCCGAAGGCGCCGACACGTCGCGCGATTTTCTCGATCGCATGCGGGTGGACCTATTTCAGGATCGGGTTTATGTGGTATCGCCCAAGGGTGAAATCGTCGACGTTCCGGTGGGCGGCACACCCTTGGATTTTGCCTACCAAGTGCACACCGACCTGGGTCATCGCACCCGCGGCGCGAAGGTCAACGGACGCATGGTGCCGCTCGACTACCGGCTCAAGAACAGCGAAACGGTCGAGATCATCACCGCCAAAACGGCACAGCCGTCGCGCGACTGGTTGTCGCCCCAAGCAGGGTTTCTCGCGAGCCCCAGGCACCGCAACAAGGTGCGCGCCTGGTTCCGCAAGCAGAACGAGACCCAGAACAAGGCGGAAGGCCGGGCGCTGTTCGACCGCGAGATACATCGATTGGGGGTCAACAGCCCGCCCATCCCGGAATTGCTGAGCGAGCTGAAATTGCCCAGTACCGAAACCCTGCACGAAGCTCTGGGGTTGGGCGAGGTCAGCCCGGCTCAAGTGGCGGGAGCCATCCAACGCATTCTCCACGCGCGTGAAGCCCGTCCGGAGCACGTTCGCTCCAAAGCCCCGGCGGCCGTGCGCGAACCGGACATCGAGGTCCAAGGCATCGGCGATTTGCTATCCACCTACGCGCGCTGCTGCAAGCCCGTTCCGCCCGAGCCCATCGTGGGCTACATCACGGTGGGCAGGGGCGTCAGCATTCACGCGCAATCCTGCACCAATCTCGCCCGCCTCAGCGTCAAGTCGCCCGCCCGGGTGTTGGCGGTCACCTGGGGCAAATTGGACTCGCGCGAATTCCCGGTCGAGATCGATGTGCAGGCATTCGACCGCCGCGGACTGGTGCGCGATGTCAGCGCCGCACTGGCGGACGACAAGATCAGCATCCGGGGTATGAACACGGTCACCGACAAACGCGACAACGTCGCCCGTATGCGGATCGAGATATCGATCACCGGGCTGCCGCAGCTGTCGCAGGTGCTGGGGCGCATCGCGCAGCTGCCCAATGTCATTTCCGCGAGGCGCAAGAAATAGCCTCGAACTTCCCAGACCCCAGTTAGACCGGTACGAATCCCTCCATCTTTAAGGCCTTGGCACCGACAATGTCGGTAGCACGAGCAGCGCCTCACGCGAGGCGCCGCTCAATGAAGGCCCTTGGGATCGTCAGTGGCTCAGCGCTTCGTACAGACTGTCCGAAACGATCTTGCGCATGGCGTTAATCTTCTTCATTTCGGCGGCAAGGTCCGGATTGCTGCGGATGGTATCCTCTACCTTGGCTATCCCCGCGAGATTCGGCACCTCGACGATGACCACGATGGAACCCGCGTCGACACCCGCATACGTCGCGCGCCAGACGCGCAGCGTAGCTGCCACCCCGGCCTTCTTGAGAAGCGCTTGCAAGGTCTCCACTTCGTGCACGTAACCCGGCACGTCCGCGGTCTGCACCACGATCACCCGCGACACGGCCGAGTCGGCGGCTGCCGCCGAGAGCGATGCAATCAGTCCCAAGACGCCCATGAACGCGGCGCCGATAAAAGTAGTTCTCATGATTCCTTCCCCCTTTTTTACGGAAACACCATGTTTCCGAGGAAGGTAAGCCTATCAGGACTGGCGCCTAGCGGTTGATCCCGTCGATGGCCTTCTTGTCCACCGCCAATGCGGCCTCGTGGATGGCCTCGGACAGGGTCGGGTGCGCGTGGATGGTGCGCTGGATGTCTTCGGTGCTCGCCGAATATTCCATGGCGAGCACCGCCTCGCTGATCAGCTCGCCCGCCATCGGCCCGATCACGTGGACCCCGAGAACTTCGTCGTCATCGCTGGCGGACACGATCTTGGCCATTCCCTGACCGGCTTCCATCGCCCGCGCTCGCCCACTCGCCGAGAAGGGAAAGGTTCCGACCTTGTAGGGCCGCCCGCTCGCCTTGACCTGCTCCTCGGTGAGCCCCACCCAGGCGATTTCCGGGGCGGTGTAGATCACCGAGGGAATGACCTTGTAGTTCATTTCACCGAAGTGGCCGGCGATCAGCTCGGCGACCATCACGCCCTCCTCCTTGCCCTTGTGCGCGAGCATGGGTCCGCGCACCACGTCGCCGATCGCCCAGACGTTCGGCACTGGGGTTCGGCACTGCTCGTCAACCTGAATGAAGCCGCGCTCGTCGAGCACCAGACCGGTGCCCTCCGCCAGCAATCCTTCAGTGAAGGGCCTGCGTCCAACCGCCACCACCAGCTTGTCGACTTGCAGCGTGTGATCGCCTTGCGCATGGGAGTACACGACGTCGACGGCGCCGCCGTTGACGGCCGCACTCTGCACCTTGGCCCCCAACTTGATGTCGAGTCCCTGCTTTTTGAAATGCCGCGCAGCCTCTTTCGCCACCGCCCCGTCCGCGATCGGCAGGAACTGATCCAGCGCCTCGAGCACCGTGACCTCGCTGCCGAGCCGCCGCCAGACGCTGCCGAGTTCGAGGCCGATGACGCCGGCGCCGATCACGCCGAAGCGCGCGGGAACCGCATCGAATTCCAGCGCATTCCACGAATCGACGATGTATTTGCCGTCATGCGGAACGGTCTTGAGCCGCACCGGCACCGAACCGGACGCCAGCACCACGTGCTTGGCCTCCAGAGTCCTTTCCGTGCCGTCCGCTCCGGTCACGAGAACCCGGTTTCCGGGCAGCAAACGCCCATGCCCCTGAATGCCGGTCACGCCGTTCGCCCTGAACAAGGCGGTGATCCCGCCCGTCATGGCCTTGACCACCGATGCCCGGCGCTTCTGCATGACCGCGAGGTCCAGCGTCAGATCGCCGATCTGGATTCCATGCACCTTGAACTCGTCCTTGGCGCGCTGATAGAGCTCCGAGGATTCGAGCAAGGCCTTCGAGGGGATGCACCCGGCGTTCAGGCAGGTTCCGCCGAAGGCGAAACTGCCGTCGGTGTTCTTCCATTCGTCGATGCAGGCGACCTTGAGCTTGTTCTGCGCGGCGCGAATTGCGGCGGGATAGCCCGCGGGACCGCTGCCGATCACGATCACATCGTAGATCTCGCTCATACGCCGAGCACCATGCGTGCCGGATCCTCGAGGCACTGCTTGACCGTCACCAAGAACTGCACGGCCTCGCGCCCGTCGATGATGCGATGATCGTAGGTCAGCGCGATGTACATCATCGGGCGTACCACGACTTGGCCGTCGATCGCGACCGGGCGGTCCTGAATCTTGTGCATGCCGAGAATCGCGCTCTGCGGGGAATTGACGATGGGGGTCGAGAGCAGCGACCCGAACACGCCGCCATTGGTGATCGTGAAAGTGCCACCCGTGAGTTCCTCCATTGTGATGGTTCCGGCGCGGGCGCGCGCGGCGAAATTGCCGATCGCCTTTTCGATTTCCGCGAAGCTCTGCAGATCCGCATCGCGCAGCACCGGCACGATCAGACCTCGATCGGTGGAGACTGCTACGCCGATGTCGAAGTACTCGTGATAAACGATGTCGTTGCCGTCGACCGAGGCGTTCACCGCGGGAAATTTCTTCAGCGCTTCGACGCAGGCCTTGGCGAAGAAGGACATGAATCCGAGTTTCACGCCATGCTGTTTCTCGAACGGATCCTTGTAGCGCGCGCGCAGTTCGTTGACGGCCTTCAAGTCCACTTCGTTGAACGAGGTCAGCAAGGCTTGCGAGGCCTGTGCCTGGACCATGCGCTCGGCGATGCGCGCGCGCAGGCGGGTCATCGGTACGCGCTGCTCGGCGCGTGCGCCGCGCGCGCTTGGAACGGGCGTCCCCGGCGGCGCCTTGGGCGCAGGCGGCGCGGCATCCTTGGCGGACAGATAATTCACCACATCCGACTTCGAGACTCGTCCATCGCGGCCGGATCCGGTGAGCGCCTTCGGGTCAACTTTGTTCTCTTCGACCACGCGCTTCGCGGCGGGGCTCAACTTGGCCGCCATGGCATCGGCCTTGGCGGCCTCGGACTTGGGGACAGTCGCCGCCGGGGTGACGGCACCGTCGGGTGCGGCCATGATGGCGGGCGCGCTGGCGCCCGGTACCGCACTCGCCGTTGCGCCCGGTTCGATCACCGCCAATAGCTGGCCGCTGGTGACGGTGGTGCCGTCCTTGAGCTTGATTTCCGTGAGCGTCCCGGCCGCGGGCGCCGGCACCTCGAGCACGACCTTGTCGGTTTCCAAATCGACGAGATTCTCATCGCGCGCCACCGTATCGCCGGGTTTCTTATGCCACGACACGATGGTGGCGTCAGCCACCGATTCCGGCAGCTGCGGCACTCGAACTTCAATAGTCATTAGCCTGTCCTAGTTTGAGCCGCCGCCGGGAGGCGCATGGTTTGTCGAGAAGTCTCTTCGGGCGGAACGCCCTGCAGCGCCGCGGTCACCAAATTCTTCTGTTGCTGTTCGTGCAAAGCGGAAATACCCGTGGCGGGCGCCGCCGCGCCGGCGCGGCCCGCATAGAGAAGTTCATCGAGCGGTCCCAACTTCGACTGCAGCCGATGGCGAATCTGTTACCAGCTGCCCTGGTTTTGCGGCTCTTCCTGGCACCAGACGATCTCGTGGGCGTTCGAGTACTTGCGCAGGATCGCCTCGTATTCCTCCGACGGGAAGGGATACAGCTGCTCCAGGCGCACGACCGCGACCGTGTCCGCCTTGACCTCGCGCCGCGCCTTCAACAGATCGAAATACACCTTGCCGCTGCACAGTACGACGCGCGTCACCGCTGAGGCTTTAAGGTCGTCGATGTCATCGATCACCGAGTAAAATCCGCCCGTGCTGAGTTCTTCGAGCCGCGACACCGACAGGGGGTGCCGCAACAGGCTCTTCGGCGTCATGACGATGAGCGGCTTGCGCAGCGGCCGCAGCATTTGCCGGCGCAGCATGTGAAACATCTGCGCCGGCGTCGACGGCACGCACACCTGCATGTTGTTCTCGGCGCACATCTGCAGGTAGCGCTCGATCCGGGCGCTGGAGTGGTCCGGCCCCTGACCCTCGTGGCCGCGGAAGACACGCTCCATTGGGATGGCGTCCTCGCCGATCGTCGCGCCGTACGATGGGTCCGATCCAGCTACCAGCTGAACCTCCAACAACTCGGTGCCCGTCCCGTGGAGGGTGGCAGGGAAGCAAACGGTGCTCCACTTTACATCGCGCGAGTCGAATACGAGGGCGGCGTTCATGCTGCCAAAATCGGGGAGCATCTTCCGGCCGCGCATGTGGGATTCCGTGGCAAGGAGATTCAAGTTAATGTGAGTTTCAGGCAGATGTCGTTTGTGTTGCAGCGAGCGAGAAGCGAGTGCTGAGACGCTGCCCACAGGACTACGAAGTGTTGGTGTACAACTGAACGGGTGTGCTCGCTGATTGCTGAAAAAATCCGTTAACGTTTGTTCGCTTCCGTTGCCTGACACCGTTGTATGATTACGAATTTGTTGTACTATCGAGCTTGATTCGTTGGCAATTGTAAGGAGGTGCAGGCAGTAGTACACATTGGGCCGTAGGAGCTTAGCTTGAGCGCTTCTTTACTGTATAAGGCGACACTTGTCTTCCTCGTCGGAGGTCGAAAATGAATGTTCGGAACTTATAAGGATTCCAGTGGGCAGTGGCGCAGTGGGAAGAGTGCGAAGGACCACGTTTTCTTATACTCAGTGCATGCATAGTCCTTCGCTCGAGATAGCGTAACGATCAAGGCGATGTACACACATCAATAATTAGAAGCCATACTGAGAATGGATAAAACACACAGAACCCAACAAGATAAAGCACAGTCCATAAATACTAGGACACCAGAGTACCATGCGTGTTATGTGTCCAAAACGGATAGCGAGGCGATGAATATTTTATCTCGCTACGCACCTGAGATGGTTTCCGCAACTCCTAAAAGTGGCAATAATTTAAC
>Ga0137412_10002022_pt1 | contig 15962 bp, 14 predicted proteins | sample CZODoug2_1_16fun_FD_122160 | JGI IMG/M metagenome (GOLD analysis project Ga0137412, IMG submission 122160) | Vadose zone soil fungal communities from Angelo Coast Range Reserve, California, USA - CZODoug2_1_16fungal (Hybrid Assembly) | ecosystem: Environmental > Terrestrial > Soil > Vadose zone...
CGAGCGTGCGCAACTGTGCCCGCGTGCCCGACGGAACCGTGCCGTCGGATGCCAGCCGCCGCAATTCGGCGTGCACCTCACGGATCGCCTCGGGGGAGGCCGCATGAGCGCCGAAACCGGCGAGGTGTGCCTCGCGCAGTCGCAGTCGCCGGTCCACCTCGTCGCGAATCCGAAGCTCGTCCGACAAGCGCCGCGCCGAGGCGACCATCAGGTTGGCCGCTCGCCCGCCGATCGGCGCGCCTGCGCGGTAGGCGCCGTACAACATCGCTCTTGCCGTGCCGTCCACGACGACGGGAACCGCGAGCACCGACTGGATGCCCTCCGACAGCACGGGGGCGTCGTAGTCGTGGGTGATGTGGGACGAATTGCGATAGTCGGCCACCGACATCGGCCGTCCCGCCACCATGCTGGCGCCGCCGAGCCCCGACTTCGACCGGACCACCAGGCCGCGCAACAGCCCGGTCCTTGTCCCGACGAACTCGCTGAGCAGCAACGCGTCGCCGTGCACCTCGCCGCCGAACAACACGGGAACACCGCCCTCCGCCGCGACGTAGCGCAGCTCGGCACGCAGCGCGTCCGTGTCACGCGGGCGCAGCAGCGGCGAACGGGCGGACACGGGATTCCCCTCCTTCGGGGGTAGCGAACCTGTGAGTGTGACGTGGATCCTATCTGTCATGGGGACCAACACCGATCGCTACCGCACTGCCCGTGATCAACTCGTCGCCCTGATCAGCGACTACGACAAGGCGGTCGATGCCTTCGCATGGCCGCAGCTGACGGGCTCGTTCAACTGGGCGACCGACTGGTTCGACGTCATCGCCCGTGACCCGTCCACCGCCGACCGCGTCGCGCTGTGGATCGTTGAGCAGGACGGTTCGGAGCAGACGGTGACGTTCGCCGACATGGCGGATCGCTCCGATCGGGTGGCGACCTGGCTGGAGCGGCTCGGCGTCGTCAAGGGTGACCGCGTCATCCTGATGCTGGGAAACCAGGTCGAGCTGTGGGAGTCGATGCTCGCGGTGGCAAAGCTCGGCGCCGTCATCATGCCGACCACCAGCGCACTGGGTCCGGCCGATCTCGCGGACCGGATCGCCCGCGGCGGCGCCCACGTCGTGATCGCCAACGCCGTCGACACCGCGAAGTTCGACGGCATGGCTGGAGACTTCACCCGCATTGCAGTCGGCGAGCCCACCGCGGGCTGGCACTCGTACACGGAAGCCGACGACGTCGCGACCGCCGGCCCCTTCGCCGCCAGGACCACCGTCGACGATTCGATGCTCGTCTACTTCACCTCGGGCACCACCAGCAAGCCCAAGCTGGTCGAGCACTCGCAGATCAGCTACCCGGTCGGACACATGTCGACGATGGCGTGGATCGGTCTGCGTCCTGGCGACGTGCACCTGGCGATCAGCTCACCCGGCTGGGCCAAGCACGCGTGGAGTTGCTTCTTCGCGCCGTGGATCGCCGAGTCGACGATCTTCGTCTACAACTACGCGCGGTTCGACGCGGCCGCACTGCTGCATCAGATCCGCCGGGCCGGTGTCACGACGTTCTGCGCGCCACCGACGGTGTGGCGCATGCTGATTCAGTCCGACCTCGGTGCCAGGCCAGATGGTCTTCGCGAGGTGCTCGGCGCGGGGGAACCGCTCAACCCCGACGTCATCGCCACGGTCGAACGGGCCTGGGGGCTGACCATCCGGGACGGCTTCGGTCAGACCGAGACGACTCTGTCGGTGGGAAACACGCCCGGCCAGCCCGTCAAGGCCGGATCGATGGGCCGCCCGATGCCGGGTGTCCCGGTGGTGCTGATCGACCCGCTGACCGGCGAGCTCGCCGACGAGGGTGAGATCTGCCTCGATCTCGGCGCGGGTCCGCTGAACCTGATGACCGGCTACCTCGGCGACCAGGAGCGCAACGACGCCGTGATGGCAGGCGGTTACTACCACACCGGTGACGTCGCCAGCCGCGATGAGGACGGCTACATCACCTACATCGGCCGCACCGACGACGTGTTCAAGTGCTCCGACTACAAGGTGTCGCCGTTCGAACTGGAGAGCGTGCTCATCGAACACCCCGCCGTCGTCGAAGCGGCCGTCGTGCCGCAGCCCGACGCCACCCGGCTAGCGGTGCCCAAGGCGTACGTCGCGCTGGCCGAGGGCTGGGCCGCCGATGCCGAGACCGCGAGGTCGATCCTCGAATACGCCCGCGACCACCTCGCGCCGTACCTGAAGGTGCGCCGCGTCGAGTTCTTCGAGCTGCCGAAGACGATTTCGGGCAAGATCCGCCGCGTCGAACTGCGCAAGCGCGAGGATGAGGCACACCGCTCGGGCTCCCCGATCGAGACGGAGCACCGCTACGAAGACCTGGTAGGTGAGCGATGAAGTCCCAAGACGCCGGACCCACCGACATCCCGATCATCGAGGAGACCATCGGGGCGAACTTCGCGCGGATCGCCGGGCTGCATCACGACAACGACGCACTCGTCGACGTCCAAAGCGGCAGGCGTTGGACGTACGGCGAGCTCAACGCCGAGGTCGACGTGATGGCGCGCGGTCTGATGGCACTCGGGATCGTCAAGGGCGACCGCGTCGGCATCTGGGCGCCGAACTGCCCCGAGTGGACGATCGTGCAGTACGCGTCGGCCAAGATCGGCGCGATCCTGGTCAACATCAACCCCGCCTACCGCACGCACGAGCTGGCCTACGTGCTGAACCAGTCGGGGGTGCGCACGCTGATCGCTGCGTCGGCGTTCAAGACCTCCGACTACAGGAGCATGGTCGACGAGGTGCGGCCAGAGGCCCCCGCGCTGCGCGAGGTCGTCTTCCTCGACACCGACGACTGGGCGAAGGTCCGCGACGGCGCCGAGGCGGTCACGGCCGACGAGCTGGCGACGCGCATGGCCGGGTTGACCAATGACGAACCGATCAACGTTCAATACACCTCGGGGACAACGGGTTTCCCCAAGGGGGCGACGTTGTCGCACCGCAACATCCTGAACAACGGCTACTTCACCACCGATCTGCTCAACCTGGCGCCCGGCGACCGGCTGTGCATTCCCGTGCCCTTCTACCACTGCTTCGGCATGGTGCTTGGAAACCTGGGCTGCACGACGCACGGGGCCACGATGGTGATCCCGGCGCCTGGATTCGACCCGGGGGCAACGCTTTTGGCCGTCGAGCAGGAGCGGTGCACCGCGCTCTACGGCGTGCCGACGATGTTCATCGCGATGTTCGGCCATCCCGACTTCGGCACGCGCGACCTGTCGTCGCTGCGCACCGGGATCATGGCGGGCTCGGTCTGCCCGGTCGACGTGATGAAGCGCTGCATCAACGAGATGAACATGAGCGAGGTGTCCATCGCCTACGGCATGACCGAGACCTCGCCCGCGTCGTGTCAGACCCTGATCGACGACGACCTGGACCGGCGCACCTCATCGATCGGCCGGGCGCATCCGCACGTGGAGATCAAGATCGTCGACCCCGACACGGGCGACGTGGTCGAACGCGGCCAACCGGGCGAGTTCTGCACCAGGGGTTACTCGGTGATGCTGGGCTACTGGGAGGATGACGAAAAAACCACGGAGGCAATCGACGCCGACGGCTGGATGCACACCGGCGATCTGGCGGTGATGCGCGAGGACGGCTACTGCAACGTGGTCGGCAGGATCAAGGACATGGTGATCCGCGGCGGGGAGAACATCTATCCGCGCGAGATCGAGGAATTCCTCTACACGCACCCCGACATCGAGGACGCCCAGGTCATCGGCGTCCCCGACGAGCGCTACGGCGAGGAGACCTGCGCGTGGATCCGGATGAGGCCCGGCCGTGCGCCGCTCGACGCCGACGCGGTGCGTAGCTTCGCCGCCGGGAAGCTGGCGCACTACAAGATTCCGCGCTACGTCCACGTCGTCGATGAGTTCCCGATGACCATCACGGGCAAGGTCCGCAAGGTCGACATGCGCGAGGAGACCGTGCGGATCCTTGGCCTCTGAGTCAGTTCCGGTGGCGCCGACGTCGCACTGCTGCGAGAGTTGACGCATGTCCTGGGGCGAGCGAAGCGACGGGGGGCGTCCTCTCGCGACCACGTCCGCCGTCTTCGGGCGGCGGGCGTGTGCGCTGGTGGCGGTGGGTTCGGCGGCGGTGCACGGGCTGATGCTGGGCCGGTCCACGAACCCGGCCCTTGCCATCCTCGTCGTCGCGATGATGGTCGCGTGCCTGTACTGCGCCCGTGACCTGTGGACGCTGGGTTCGTCGCGCGCGTGGTGCCTCGTCGCGGTGATGAACCTCGGCATGATCGCGGTGCACTGGTCGGCGCCTGGCCATCACCACACCGGGGTGATCAGCACCGTGTTGATCGGTACCGGGGTGCCGACTGCCTCGACTCTGATGACCGTCGCGACGTCGCTCTCGGCGCTCGAGGCGGCCGCCGCCACCGCCGTGCTCTACGTCAAGAGCAGGGGCCGCGCCGTCAGCGTGGCGAACTCTTCGGCGGCGTGAACTGGCTCAGCACGAACTGAGCGCCCATGGGATCGCGGACCAGAGCGGTCTTGGTCCACTCGGCGTCCTCGGTGTCGACGATCGTGCCGCCGAGTTCCTCGGCGGTGGCCGCGGAGGCGTCCCGGTCGCCGACGGCGAACGTCACCTGCCAGAGTTCGGGATGACCCTGCGGGATGATGCCCATCCAGGCCACCGCGTCCTCGAACCCGGGTGGCGCGTTGATGTCGGCTTGCCGCGCCATGATGTCGGGGTCGACCGTCGCTGCGAGGTGAGCGCCGTAGCCCGGTCTGCGGATCAAGGTCGCGAACCCGACGTCGTCGACCTCCCAACCGAACACCTGCGAATAGAACGTGGCAGCGGTGTGCGGATCCGACGTGAGCAGGTCGCTGAAGTTCCACGTCCCCGGCGCGTTGACCAGTTGCGCGCCAAGCCGTTTGCGTGCCTGCCACAGCCGGAACTCGGCCCCTCGGGGATCGACGCACACGGCCAGCCGCCCACCGGGTCCGGCGTCGACCGGGGCAAGGGTGACGGTGCCGCCTGCGGCGTCGACGGCCTTGGCGGTGGCGTCGGCGTCGTCGACGGCGATGTAGGTGCGCCACGTGACCGGCTCGTCGTCGGAATCCGCTGACGCGATCGCGGCGACGTCCTCCCCGCCGATGGTGGCGATGAGGTAGTTGCCAGGTGCGTCGGCGGGTATCGCGTCGGTGAAGGTCCAGTCGAAGAGGCCGGCGTAGAAGCGCTTGGTCTCATCGAGATCGTGGGCGACGGTGTCGATCCAGCTGGGCACGCCGTGTGGGTACGTCTTCGCTTGGTCCATCTGCTCATGGTTCCCAATCGCACCGACACCTCAAACGTCAGCGGTACACCAGGCCCGACAGCCGCCATGCCAGTGCACGCCGGACGGCGGGGATGCGCCCGGCCACGCCCATCGCGGTGTTGCGAATCGGTCGAAGGGCACGCGGCAACGTCGCCATCCTGGTGAGCCGGTCGGTCAGCGTGATCACCTGCTGGGCGATCGGCCGCCGCGCCGCCGCGTAGTCGTCGAGCACCGCGTCGGGTGCGCCCCCAAGCACCTGGGTCAGGGCTTCGGCCAGTGCGACGGCGTCCTGGATGCCGAGGTTCATGCCCTGTCCACCCGCGGGGCTGTGCACGTGGGCGGCGTCTCCCGCGAGCAGGATCCGGCCCGAACGGTAGGTGTCGGCGACGCGGTGGTGGATGCGGAACCGCGAACCCCACACCACGTCGGTGACCGTCATCCGACCGACGCCGTAGCCGCGGTCGTCGAGGATCTGCTGGACGAACTCCGCCGAGGGCACCTCTGGCGCATCGTCGACGGGGGCGACGACCCGGAACGCGCCGTTGGGTAGCGGCGCGACGACCGTGAGTCCGGCCGCCGCCCAGAACAAGACGACCTCATCGGTGGGAGCCTCACCCGTCAGACGGACGTCGGCGAGCACGAATGACTGCTCGTACTTGTCGCCGTGGAATCCGATGACTGCCTGCTCGCGCACGGTGCTGTGCATGCCGTCGGCGCCGACTATGTAGGCGGCCCGGATGACGTCGCCGTCCTCGAACGTCGCGGTGACCCCTTCGGCGTCCTGCACGACAGTGGCCAGCACCTTGGCCCGCAGCACCTCGCCACCGAGTTCGACGACCCGTTCCAGCAGCAGCCGCTCGGTGTCGTTCTGGGGGAGCAGCAGCGTGTACGGATAGGCGCTCGGCAGGCGGGAGAAGTCGATCGGGATGAGTACCTTCCCGCCGTCGCGGATGGTGAAGTTCGGCGCCTGGACGCCCTCCTTGACCATGCGGCGGGACACGTCGAGACCTTCGAGCACCTCGAGCGTGCGGGCATTGATGGCGCCTGCGCGCGACGTGTTGGCGCCTTCGGCTTGGCGGTCGACGATCGTCGCCCTGGCGCCTTTGGCCAGCAGCGATGCGGCCAGGGTCAGGCCGGTGGGGCCGGCCCCGACGATGAGGACGTCGGTGTCGTTCATGGCGTTCTCCTTGCCTTGTCATATTTGCCAACGCGCGTTGGTATTCCCATGGTGCGCCCAGCCGCCAGAAAAGTCAACACGCGTTGGCCTACACTCGTTGGCATGGGTAGGAAAGCCGATCAGACCAAGGCCGTCATCCTGACGGCGGCCAGGGAACGCTTCGCCGAATCGGGGTACGAAGCCGCCACCATCCGAGGCATCGCGGCCGACGCCAACATCGACCCGTCGATGGTGATGCGCTACTTCGGCAACAAGGATCAGTTGTTCGCCGCGGCCGCGGAGTTCGACCTGCGGTTCCCCGACCTCACCGGCATCGAGCGGTCCGAGGTGGGCGTGGCAATGGCATCGCACTTCTTGGCGCGCTGGGAGGACGATGACGCGCTGATCGTGCTGCTGCGCTCCAGCACTACGAATGCCGAAGCGGCCCAACGCATGATGGGCATCTTCGCGGCGCAGTTGCTGCCCGCGATCGCGAAGCTGGTACCCGACGACGCACCGCGTCGGGCCGGCCTGATCGCCACCCAGGTACTCGGCATGGCGCTCTGCCGCTTCGTATTACGGATTCCGCCGATCGTCGCAATGCCAAGGGATGAGCTGATCGAGTGGATCGGGCCGACGCTGCAGCGCTACGTCGACGGCCCCTAGCGTTCTTGCCGGGGATGTTCAGTTCTGTGGCGAGTATCCCGGTTTGGCGAGCAGGTCCCGGATACCGGCGTCGATGAATGCCGTGTCCACGGGGTTCGGGCCGCCTCCGGCGAAATGACCCCAGATGCCGGGAATGACTCGCACCTCACCTTGCGCGATGAACTGAGACGCCCAGTGCTCGTCCTCCGGCGGGAAGTAGAGGTCCTTCTCGGCAGGCATCGCCAGTAGCGGGCACCTGATTGAGGCAAGCGCCTTCTCGACGTCACCACCGAACCCCGGTGTGTTGCCGACATTTCCGCTGTGCCAGGTCCGGATCATGGTGATCAGGTTGTTGGGGTCGCGGCCGTCGCGGAAGAAGTTCTCCCAGAACCCGTACAGGAAGTCGTCGAACGAGGTGAACCCCAGTTGGCGCCATGCCTCTTCCCAGTAGAACGCCTGGGAGAAACCCCAGCCCGAGTACACCCGGGCAAACGCGCGTAATCCCTTGATGGGTAGCGCATCTGGGGTGTAGTCGCCGTCGGCCCATGCGGCGTCGGCGGTGAGTGCGGCGATCAACGACTCGAGGAAGACCTTGTTGTGCGGCGCGGTCTTGCTCGAGCCGCAGAACGGTGCGGCGCGTTGCACCATCTCGGGGTGACTCACGGCCCACTGATAGGTCTGGCCGGCACCCATCGACCATCCGGTCACCAACGCGATCGTCGAGATGCCGAACCTCTCGGTGACCAGTTTGTGCTGCGCCTGCACCTGGTCGCAGAACGTCACGGCGGGAAAGCGGGCACGATCATAGGGGGCCGGGCTGTTCGACGGTGACGACGACAGCCCGTTGCCAATCATGTTCGGAATGACGATGAACCACTCATCGGGGTTGAGCGCCTTGTCGGTGCCGATGAGCCATTCGTTGTCCGTATGCCACCCCGAATACCAGGTGGGGTAGACGATGACATTGGTCTTGTCGGCGTTGAGCGTGCCGTAGGTCTTGTAGGCCAGTTTCGCGTCTCGCAGCGTGAAACCGCTCTGCAGCGTGAAGTCGCCGAGATCGAAGTACTCGGCATCGGTTGGTGCAGGCATGATGAGATCCCTTTCAGCTCTTAGGTGCTCACCGCGCACTGGCCGCGGTCGATGCGTTGTGGGCCCTGCGCCGACGGCCGCACGTCGATGTCGAAGATCGCGGTCGGAACGTAAAGCGTTGCACAGGAGTTCGGTACGTCCACCACGCCGGACAGGCGCCCTTCTACGGGGGCGGCGCCGAGCATGAGATAGACCTGTTCGCGCGTCCAGCCGAATTTCGAGAAGTACTCGATCGCATTCAGGCAGGCGTTCTGATAGGCCAACGTGCTGTCCAGGAAGTGCTGTTTACCGAACTTGTCGACCGAGAAGCCGACGAAGGTCAGGAACTCCGAGTACCGCGGCTCGACGTTGCCAGGCATGAAGATCGGGTTGGTGGTGACACCGTAGGTCTCCATACCGCCCTTGATGATCTCGACCCGCAGATCGATGTATCCGCCCATTTCGATGGCGCCACAGAAGGTGATCTCACCGTCGCCCTGCGAGAAGTGCAGGTCGCCCAGCGACAGGTTGGCCCCGTCGACGAACACCGGGTAGAAGATCCGGCTTCCCTTGGAGAGGTTCTTGATGTCCTGGTTGCCGCCGTTCTCCCGCGGGGGCGCCGTCCTCGCCGCCTCTGCCGCGACACGTTCGTAATCGGCACCGGTGAGGCCACCGAGCACCGCATTCACGGGCTGTGGCGGCAACGCCAGTGGCGGGACGCGATCGGGATCGGTCGCGATCAGCTCGGCCTCCCGGCTGTTCCAGGTGGCCAGCAGATCGGCGCTTGGCGCGGTCCCCATCAGACCGGGATGGATCAGTCCGGTGAACTCAACGCCGGGGACATGACGGCTCGTCGCCTTCTGTCCGGTGAAGTCCCAGATCGCCTTGTACGCCTGCGGGAACCAGTCGGTGAGAAAGCCTCCGCCGTTCACCTTCGCGAACAGGCCGGTGTAACCCCAGCCCTGGCCTGCGACCGGCCCGGTCTCCTGCGGCACCGGCCCGACGTCGAGGATGTCGACGACCAGGAGGTCGCCCGGCTGGGCTCCCTCGACGGCGAACGGTCCGGAGAGTTGGTGGACCATCGTCAGGTCGCAGTCGCGGACGTCGTTCGCGTCGTCCGAGTTGACGATGGTTCCGTCGAACCACTCCTTGGACTCGACACGGAAGGTGTCGCCGGACTTGACCGTCGCGACGGCTGGAATGTCCGGATGCCACCGGTTGTGGCCGACCAGTTCCTGCTCTCGGAACGGCTTGCTCTGATCGACGGGGAATATGACATCGGGCATGGGGCGTCTCCTGAGTGGTCGGTCTTCTAGGGTCGTGGGAGGCGAGTGTGCCGCGGATCGATGCCGCTTCGTGGACTGCCAGCGGGGTCGGTCGATCTGGTGACCAGCCCAGGCGAGGACCTCGACTTCTCATGCATGTCAAGAGCTTTCAGGCCTGAGCTTGACCGCGTGGTCAGAGCCGGCAACGAGAACACCCGTCGCGCCGGTGCGCGACAAGACTCACATGTCAATGACGCGGGGGCAGTGCCGATTCGAAATTGGGTATCGATGAGTCCGTGTGTGGCGCAACGGTATTGGTATCCAGCCATGACACCTCTCGGTGGAGCGTGCGGATTTACTCCCATATGGGAACATCTCCTGGCTGAACCTACACCTTGCTCCAGCTGCGTCAAGAGACAGCGATCAGATCACCGGGGGGTCACAGCGCCTGTTAACCAGCCGGTTACACGACGACGTTTCCGCGGGGCGCGAGTTACATGCAGGCAACACCGGCGAACGTCCGCGGTGAGATCGATCGCGGAGGATTACGAAGAAGCGAGATCTACAGTGGGGAGACGCTCTGAGGTTTGACGCTTACTGCACCAACGATCGTTGGCTCGACGTCACGGAGGAGAGCTTGACCATGCGAGGACAGGCGCAGCGTAGTCCTGCGACGATCGTGCGGCGAGATCGTCCGGAAGATGGCGCCGATCTCGACGAGGAAGTCCACGATCCGAGTCGCCGAAGTCGACGGGATGACCAGTGCGTCAATCACATCGGACATCGAGCAGCCCGGGCTCGACTCGATGCACGCGAGAGCGCGCCAGCGATCCACGGTGAGATCGGTACCGGCGAGCGCGTCTTCGATGCCCGCGGCGACCAGCGATGCTCGTCTGAGCAACTCGAGTGTGTCCGCGACAGCTTCCATGACCTGCCTTCTGAGACGAGTCCTTCAACCGTGCTCATACTGCGCCCGGAGGAGCACCAGCATGCCAGATAGTGTGCCGGTGTTTGAAGCAGGAGCAACTCGACCAACGGAATTCCGAGTCGCGCTCGCGTTGCCGGGACGAGGTCCGGCGGGCATATTCGGGCTCGAGTGTCGTGCCGCAGCGGAGCTGGCGGCGGCCGAGATCGACGCGTCGGGCGGAGTCGCTGGTCGTACCGTGCAATTCGTCCACGTCGATGCCGGCGGCGACCCCGCGACGACTGCCGCCACCATCACGGCGCTTCTGGACTCCGGCGCGATCGATGCCGTTACTGGGTGGCACCTCTCGAACGCTCGCCAGGCCATTGCCAAGGTCGTCGGCGGGCGAGTGCCGTATGTCTATGCTGCCGCCTACGAAGGTGGTGAGTGCAGCGACGGCGTGTTGTGCAGCGGGGAGGTTCCCGGCGATCAGATCGTGGCGTCACTGCACTGGTTGCGCACCGAGGCGCGGCTGCGCCGGTGGTTCATCGTCGGTAACGACTACGTGTGGCCGCGCGGAACGGCGGCGGCGACTCGAGTCGGACTGCAGGACACCGACATCTCGATCCTCGGTGAACGGTTCCTGCCGCTGGGCACCGACGACCCAGCGGTCTGGGATCGAGTACTCGGCGAGGTCGTCCGCAGTGGGGCAGAAGGCGTCATGTCACTGCTAGTGGGGTCTGACGCGGTGCGGTTCAACCGTGCCTTCGGACGCATGGGGCTGGACGCGACGATCACTCGTTTCAGTCCCTTCACCGACGAGACCGTGATCCTCGCCAGCGGCGCCGACGCGACGGCGAACCTCTTCATCTCGGCGGGGTGGTTCGCAGGCCTTGGCTCTGCGTCGGCCGTCGAGTTCACCGCCGGTTTCGCCCGTGCGTTTGATCTGCTGAACGGGACCGCGCCCATCGGCGAGTCAGCGGCACCGCCCCCAGGCACGATGGCGGAGACGACGTACTCGGCGGTCCATCTCTTGGCGGGTATCGCGAGCACCTCGGTCCCGACGGTGCAGGACGCGCGGCGCGCATTTAGTAAATGGGGATGGGATTCCCCGCACGGGCCGGTCGACCTCGATCGCGGATCAGCGCGGCATCCCGTCCACCTGGCCAAGGCGCGCGGCGTCGAACTCGATGTCATCGCGCAAGTCCGATGAACCAGGCGCGGAACGCGGGGAGCTAGGCCTCGATCTCGCCGACGATGCGCCGCTCGATGCTGGCCCTGGCAATCGCGGGCAGCACCACCAGGCCGTCGAGCTCGTTGCGGGCCTTGGCGTAGGCGTTGCGGCGTTCGTCGTGGGTGGCGGACTCGTCGGATGCCACGCGGAGCAGAAGCTGCGCGCGTTCCAGCCGCTGCTGGCCCTCCGGCGAGAAGTCGCTGCGTCGTCTGCGGATGGCCTCCGCCTCGGCCACGTCGAACGCCGATGCGTAGTCGTGCACGGCGTCGCGGTAGTCGAGTTGGCTCGCGCGGTCGCCGATGGCGTCGTCGACGGTCGCCGGACGCAGCAGATCGGCGCGGCTGCGGGACTTGTGGAACGCGACGGTGAGCGGTTGCCGCATGTCGGTCATCATCGGGAAGTCCAGCAGCTTGGCGACGTCCATCTCGTAGTCCAGCCAGCGCGCGTCGATGCGGTCGTGGTGCCCGAGGAGCTTGGTCAGCTCACGCCGCGACGCGACTTCGTCGACCTTGCCACGCCCCGACGCCTCCGCGACCGCGATCTTGGTCTGCTGCTTGATCCGGTACTTCTCCAGCCGGCGCTCGGCGCGGCGGTCGTTGGCCGCTGCGACCGCCCTGATGCCGCCGCCGATCATCCCGCCAAGCGGAAAGATCAGCCACCAGAAGTGCAGCAGGGAGTCCACGGTTTCCACAATGCCACCGGATCGAGCCCGACCCAGGAACTCGGCCATTCAGCGCGCAGCGAACGCGGTGTTTGCTTGCGGACGCGAGGAGCGAGAAGGCTCTTGTCCCGATGAGCGCGTTGGTCCCACCAGTCTCGCCAGCCACGGCGCGGAGGTGAGTGTCGAATTGCCCACCTCCGAGCGAAAGCCGATGTGAATTCGCTCAGAGGCGGGCAGATCGACACATGGTTCCGCGCTGAGACGGGTGTGGTTGGTGGGTAACCAGCTCAGAGCTGCGCAAGTCGCGGCGCAAACCCCTTGGCGCGCAACGTCGCCCCGGCTTCTCGGGTCAGTTCGCGCGAACTGCCGAGCATGGCGTCCAAGACCAGCGCACGTTTGATGTGACGGTGCAGCTCATGCTCGGCGGTGAAACCGATACCGCCGAGCACCTGCTGACAATGGCGCGCAGCGGTCAACGCTGCCTGACCGGCCGCGGCCTTGGCGAGCAGAAAGCTCAGATCGTCGGGCTCAGCCGCGGCGGCCACCAGGGTCGCCTCCGCGCCTTCGATGCCGACCAAGGTCTCGGCCAGCCGGTGCCGGATCGCCTGAAACGACGCGACGGGTCGACCAAACTGGCTGCGGTCCAAAGCATGCTGGCGCGCCAGCGACAACATTGCGCGGCCGGCACCCACCAGCCACCACCCGAGCGCATGCCGTCCGGCGGCAACCGGCACCGGATCGCTCTGGGCCACACGGTGTATCGGTAGATCGTCGCCGAGCGCGGAGGTCGGCTGGTCGGTGCGCTCCCAAACGACCCAGGGGCCGCCCGCGAATGGCAGCGGCACGGTGCCTCCGCCTTCACGACCGGCCGCACGTAGCACGACGTCGTTGAGCACAGGGGCGTGAGCGCCGGTCTCGCCAAGCAGCCGGAACACCAAAGGGACTGCTGCTTGTGGCATTTCGTCGAGCATCTCGAGCCAGCCCAGCTCGGCCAGTGCCGCGTCGAGTTGCTGGCCCGACGCCGTCGTCATCGTCTTACGTAAGCCGTCTTCGAGCAGCTGCAAGGATTCGCTGTCCACGCTCACTCCTTGCCCAGATCCAGCAGCCGGCGCGCAATGATGTTGCGCTGGATCTCAGCGGTGCCGCCATAGATAGTGGCCGCTCGCGAGTAAAGGAATTCGGAGCGCCAGGGTGTGTCGTCCAGCTCCAGTGTCCCGGGCAGCAAGTCACGCATGGTGTCGTAGAGCCGCTGCTCGGCGGTGGCCAGTAGCACCTTGTCGATGGAGGTATCGGGCCCGAGTGGAGCTCCGTTGAGAAATCGGTGCTGAGTATTACGAGATCGGCAACGCAGCGTGTGCAGCGCGAGATATGCTGCGCCAAGCTCATATTCGTCAGGGTCGGACGCTTCTGCGATGAGCTCGTCGAAACGGGCATAGAGATAGGCGATTCGCTGCCAGAAACAGCTAGACCGTTCGTACGGCAGCAGATCCATCGCGAGGCGCCAGCCGTCTCCCGGCTGGCCAAGCATCCGGCTCGCCGGGATCACGACGTCGTCGTAGTAGACCTCGCAGAATTCGTCGACTCCGTGCATCGTTTGCAGCGGGCGAATGGTGATGCCCGGAGTGTCCAAGTCGACGAAGAATGCGGTCATCCCGTCGTAGCCGGGTGCGGTGCGAGTGAGCAGAACACACCGGGTTGAGAACTGCGCGAAGCTGGTCCAGACCTTTTGCCCGTTGACGACCCAGTTGTCCCCGTCCTGGACCGCGCGGGTAGTCAAGGACGCTAAGTCGCTGCCCGACCCCGGCTCGGAAAAGCCCTGGCACCATTGCTCTTCGCCCCTGAGTAGACGCGGCACCATTTCGGCGGCGAGTCCCACGGGCGCGTAGTCGATCATGGTGGGCGTGAGCACCTCGAGCATCGAGTAGGGGCCCGGTTCGGCGAGACGGCGGCCCACCACCTCTTCGCCGACGATCGCGCGCAGTATTGCCGGACCGCCTAACCCGCCGACGTCGACGGGCCAGCCGTATCGCATCCAATCGGCGTCATAGAGTGCCCGGCTAACTCGGGCGAATTGCTCCATATGACCCTGCAGCGAGTGATCCGGCCCAGGCGTCAAATCGTTTTCGCCGAGCCAGGCCTGCAAGTCCGCGCGGAACTGTTCGAGCTTCATGCAGGGTTCGCGGAGGCTGCGGGCCCGACTCCTCCGCCGGCTTCAGCCGGCATCGTCGTCGCGCTGGGACGCCCGATCGCGTGCGGGCGGCCGGAGTCGTGTACGCCGCTGCGCCGAATGAACGTCATGGCACGGGTTTTCAACCGCCATCCGTCGGCTGTCCGCACGTACGTGTCCTTGTAATAGCCGATCCGCATGTCGTGCGTGGCGTTGTCGATGAAACACAGCGGCTGCGTTCCGGTCGCCGTGTCACCGTCCAGATCGATCACCGGGGTCGCGGTCATGAACAAGCCTTTGGGGGCAGCGTCCACCAGCACCGGAAACCGGTCCAGCGAATATGTTTCGCCGAACGCGCTGTACGTACCGTCCGGGGTAAAGACGGCGACCAAGCCCTCGATGTCTTCCTGCGTGATGGTCACCGCGTAGCGAGCCAGCAATTGCTGGATCTCGACGAGGTCCTCAATTCGCTTGGACATACACCTTGCCGCCTTTCATCACGAAGCCCACATTCTGGGTTACGCCGATGTCGGACAATGGATCCCCCGGCACGGCGATGATATCGGCAACTTGGCCCTCGGCGAGCCTGCCTCGGTCGGTCACATTGATCAGATCGGCGGCGACCACGGTGGCGGCACGAAGCACCGCCAACGGCGGCAGCCCCCACTCGACCAGCGTGACAAGTTCGTCGGCGTTCTTGCCGTGCGGAATTGCCGGGGCGTCAGTACCGATTGCGATCTTCACGCCTGCTTCGTAGGCGGCCAATATCGATGTCCGCGACTTCGGGAACATCTCAGCGGCCTTGGCCTGGAGCTCCGGCGGAGCGTGTGAGACATCCATGGCCTCGGCTAGTCGCCGAGTCGACACCAGGAATGTGCCGTGCTCGACCATCATCGCGATCGCTTCGTCGTCTACAAGGAACCCGTGCTCGATGCAGTCGATGCCGGCCTCGACCGCGTGTTTGACCGCGTCGGCGCCGTGCGTGTGCGCGGCGACGCGCAGTCCGCGCCGATGCGCCTCATCGACGATCGCGCGCAGCTCTTCATCCGAATAATGTTGCGCGCCAGGCTCACCCGTCAGGGACATCACACCGCCCGAGCAACAGACTTTGATCAGCTGCGCGCCGTGCTTGATCTGGTAGCGCACTGACTTCCGGATCTCGTCGACTCCGTTGGCGATGCCTTCCTCGATCGTCAATTCCAGCACGTGCGGCGCGAACGCGGCGAACATCGTCGGATCCAGATGCCCCCCGGTCGGGGTGATCGCATGCCCGGCGGGCACCACCCGCGGGCCGTCGATCCAGCCCGCATCGATGGCCTTGCCGAGTGCGACGTCGAGCAGATAGCCGCCGGTCTTGACGAACAGGCCGAGGTTACGGACGGTGGTGAACCCCGCGCGCAGCGTCCGGCGGGCATTGCCGACCGCACGCAACATTCGGGTCGGTGGATCATCCTGGACCTGGGACAGCCCGGGTTTCTCCCCGCGCCCGCCCATCAACAGGTTCACCTCCATATCCATCAGCCCGGGCAGCAGGATCTGGTCGCCGAGA
>Ga0137412_10002023_pt1 | contig 15959 bp, 13 predicted proteins | sample CZODoug2_1_16fun_FD_122160 | JGI IMG/M metagenome (GOLD analysis project Ga0137412, IMG submission 122160) | Vadose zone soil fungal communities from Angelo Coast Range Reserve, California, USA - CZODoug2_1_16fungal (Hybrid Assembly) | ecosystem: Environmental > Terrestrial > Soil > Vadose zone...
TGCGGAGCTCGAATCGAGGAGCATTCTTGGCCGGTTATATTCTCTTTCTCTTGGGCTCCGTTTCTGGTGGCGGAAGCGGGACAGTGTCTGCAAAACTCGCCAGGTGCTCAGCTAGAACCATGGTTGGCACTTCGCAACCACACTGTTTGCCCGCTTCAGAAACCGAACACATCGTCACGCCACCAACATGAATCACCAAAAAGAGAAGACCACCAGAGCCTTGCGACATGACTTGGGCTGGATAGCGCTGCGACCATCTCCGCTCCTTCCAGTCGCCGCCGAACTATTTCTATTGACTATCCCTTTATAGAACGCGGTTATCGCCCACAGGTATTGCCAAGTCATTCGCGCGGTTCAAGTCGTAGCAGCGTGTCCCAAAAGGCGCAATGCTGACCGCGGTTGACTTCAATTACTGTAGTCCCATGTCCTTAAGGACCTTGGAGTTTTCCTCCTGAACCGCAAGCAGGTTGTGGCAGGCGGCGCAATCGTTGGAAATGGTCTGGCCGTCTGCGCTGGTGTGTGAGCCATCGTGGCAGCGGAAGCAGCCCGGGAAGTCATTGTGACCAAGATTGTTCGGATGCACCCCCCAGCTCATCTTCATGTCCGGATAAATGTTGCGGAGGTAAATCTTGGCGACGTTTTCGGCGGATTGTTCGATCAATGCGCGCTTGCTCGCATAAATGTCGGGGTACGATGTGCGGTAGAAGTTCTCAATCCCTTCGAGGATCTGCTTCTGCGCGGTATCGCGATCCGGATAATCAACTTTCAGCAATTCCAAGGCTTTCTTGTGGATATACGGAAGCTCCGGGCTGATCAACCCACGTGACATCCGCAGGTCAACTGCATTTGCTGGCAACTCAAACGCGTGGGTGGGCCGGTTATGGCAGTCAATGCAGTCCATGGTGCGCTTCTCGCCCTTTTCCAGTTCGTGCTTGTTGACCTTGATGTCTGTCGAAACGTATTCCACGATTTTGCCTTTGTCATCCGTGTAATAAACTACGGGAATCACCTGACGACGTTCGTCAGTTGAAATGTAGTGAATGCGGGAGCCATCGTCCAAATGCTTCCCGTGGATGCCCACAGAACCTGATGGGGCCCAACCGCCGATTTTCATTACCAGTGCCGTGGTCATCGGGGTATTTTTCTCATCGTCTTTGTAATTGGTCTTAAGGATGAATTTGTCGCCCGAAAAACGTTGAGGCCAATGGCACTGCTCGCAGGTGTCCCGCGCCGGGCGCAGATACTTCACAGGCGAAGGAATGGGCCGGGAATAGGTGTGAAAGGTGACCGCAAAAACCTGACGCAGGCCAGAAAGCTTGGCACGTACGAACCAGCCCGCGCCGGGACCAATGTGGCATTGCACGCATTCGACGCGGGAATGCGGCGAATTTTCGTAGGCGCCGTATTCGGGCGCCATCACCGTGTGGCACGACAAGCCGCAGAACTCTTTGGAGTCCATATACGATACGCTCTTGTAGGACGCCAGCCCGAAAATCATGACGTTCAAGATAGTTGCAAAGCCGATAAAGAGGAGGCTGTTGCGCACCATCGGCATTTTCAAATCGATGGCCGGATAAACCGTGGGCAGCTCGCCTATCTGTTGCAACTGCCGTCGCCGCAGGCCGATTCCAATCGGAATCAAGAGTAGGCCGAGGACAAAGACGCCGGGGAGGATGAGGAAGAGCAAAATCCCGACGTAGGGGTGGGGAGGGCCGGGCAGCATGAAGTCGTACATCCAGAAACCGATGAGGGTGAGGGCACTGCTGGTGGTCAGAACCACGCCGATCAGGCTTAGCGTGTTCTGGCTGAGGTAATAGAGCAGCCTCGCCCAATCTCTGACAGTGTTTTGCGGACTCATACGCCCTATACCTCTTTTTCGCGTGCAAATTCTATCTCGCACACACTAAGAGAAAGCCCCAGCTAAGAATCCGTCGGGACCCTTACAGCATTACCAGCCGTGCGCCTGGAGAGCCAGCGCATGAGCAAGGGTATTTAGCTACTTTAGAGTCGCCAGATAAGCAGCGAGGTCCTTCACACTTCCCGGCGACAGTTTCCTTACGCTAGCGTGCTTCGTCGAAGTGGCAAACGCTTTGGTGATTTCGTCGGCACTCTTGCCCTTGATCGAGGGCGACTTCATTGCCGGTTTGCCAGCAGCATCCGCGCCATGGCAACCAGCGCACTTTGCCTTGAAGGTTTTTTCTCCGTTCGCAGGGTCTTGGGCGCGTGAAGCGAAGCAGGTCAGGCAAAACAATGCGGCAATTGCGATGACCGATAGAATTTTCTTCATTACTTCCTCCTTTGTTTTTTCCTTTGCAAGAAGCGCACAGTACCACTCCGTTGTCGTACTAGAACGCGTACCTGACGGAGAGTGTGACAAGGTTCCCGTGGAAATTCCGGGGTGCAAAAACATCCTGGAAAGCCGCGGTCGGGTCCTCGTGGTAGCTGTAATAGCTCCAAAACGCCTTTCCCGTCCAATGCTTTGCAATGTGGTAGTCAAATCCGCCGTAAGGCTGATACCAGCTAGAGTTTAGGGAGCCATCCACGTTCGTCGGGATAGGGTTTTCGGGAGTGAGGTTGAGCTGTGAGCCGCTTACTCCGGTCATGCTCGCGCCCCCGTGTAGGGTCAACCGGCTGATCGGATTCCAGGAAAAATCTAGGAATCCCGTGTTGACCTTGCTGGAATAAGGCGAATTCTCTTGCACCAGACCGGACACGTTCGGACATGCCGGGAGTCCGGGCAGCGAACCGGAAGCCGTGAAGCAGACCAGGAGCGACGTGGAAATGTCGTTGTAGGAGTATCCCAAGTCGACACTGATTTTCTGGTTGGGAAGAAATTCGGCGGAGACCCCGTAGCTGTTGTTGTGCATCAGGTTGTTCACAGTGGGAACATTGTTCTGGCCATACCAAAGGCTGACAATTCCATTGAAGTTCAGCTTTTCCGAAGGCTTGTAATCGGCCTGAAAGCGCACCTTTTGTGCGGTCAAAGGACTGAGACGTGTAAAGGTAGCGTTGGCACTCATGACGTCGCCGTCTACGTTGAGGCGGAATTTCGGCGAAGGACGAACCCACAGGCCAAAGACGGCGTGATTTTCGTTGATATCGGTCTCGCTGGGAGGTACGAACGTGCCAGGGAAGGAATAGTTGATGGACCCATCGGCATTGAGGGTGCAACCTGCGGGGAGATTGCCCTGGCTGAGAGGGAGTGCCGGATCCACAAGGGTACAATTTCCACGAGCCGCGTTGTTGGGAAAATAGATTCCGCCGAGGCTATTGAAGAAGTTATCGGAAATCACACGAGCGCGATATTCATAGCCGAAATATGCCCCACCTTTCGGATTAATCTGAACGCGAATTTGGATCGTGTTGGAGAGATCCTGCTGCTTCAGGAAGTTGCTATCCAGGTTCAGAGCAATGTCTCCGCCCGAACTCGTCGTATGAGCGGGAATTGCGTTGGGCACGCCGTTGGCCGGAGCAGCGCACGTGCCTGGAAGCGCCGCGGTAGGCGAGAAGATGTTGGGATTCACAATGAGGCTGGGGCTGAAGAACGAGCAATCCGTCGCTGCAAACTGCGCCGGCTCTTTCCAATTGCTGAAGCGCACCGAATCGACCAGGCTGACGGTTTCGTTGATGTGCCAAGTGACACCAAGATCGGCGAAAGCGGCGACATGGCGTCCGCCGATCGGTCCGGTTTCCGCGAAGTTGGACAGGTTCGCCTTGGGGGTCAAACCCGAGAAATTCTGTTGATAGTCGTCAACGGTGAGGTCTCCGCCCGTATAACTAAACGTTCCAGCGAAATCCACGTTCTTGAAGTAGCTGGATTGGACCGTAACTTTTTCGGTCGGGCTGTTCATCCGGGTCCGCCAGTGCAGCAGGTAGCTTGAAAAAGCGTTGCAAGCGGGATTGACGATTCCCCCGGGTGAAAAGGTGTTGCTGCACGGCTGGCTGCTGGTGTTCCAGGGAACACCGAGGTCCACGGGCGGAAAGCCTGCTCCCGGGGAGAATTGCAGGTTGGTATCGGTGCTGCCCAGATCGTTCTTGTAGTAACTCCACACCTGGTCGTAGCTGATCGTGGTGCGCGGGAGAAAACGGAAATCCACGCCGAGGCGATAGTTGCGATTGTGGACTGAATAGTCCTGGGTCAGATATTGGTCGGTACCTTCGTGCGCGGTGCTGAAACCCGGGCCGTACATGGTGTTTTGGTCAAAGCCAAAACGGAAGCGGATCTTTGAATCAGGTAAGAAAGTCAGGCCATAATTCTGCATATTCCTGTTGGTATAGAAGGCTGAAGGACTCGTGCCGATCACGGCGGTTCCGACTACGTTCGATGGCGCGTTGACCAGCGGATTGAAATTAGCCGGCGCGTTGGCCATCAGCGTGGGTGCATTGAGCGGATTCGCCAGCAACGAATAGTCCCAACGATTCTGATCTTTGCGAAAAATCCCGCTGAACGCGTACCACTTGTTCTTGTTGATGCGCAGTTGGGAAACGTTGTTGGGATCGCCGCCATATCCGAAGTTGCTGAAGAAGAAATGGTCGAACAAAGTGCCGTGGTGGTCCAGGGAGTTCATAGCGGTGGTGAAGTCGAGCAACCGCGGCCCCTGCTGTAAATTGACGAAGGTGTCGTACGCCTGCTGATTGCCGACAACATCGGTGAAGCGGTAACCGAATTCCACAGATTGCTTGATGTTGTAGTTGCCCTGGTCAATCCCCTTTTGCTCGTCCACTTGCTGAGCAAACGACACGGGGATGCAAAAAGCCGCGAGCATGAAGGTTGACAGGAGAAAACGCGTCACGAGGGGCGTGAAGTTCTTCGTATTCAGAGTTTCTTCCGTTCTTGCGCTCGGCATGATCGTGTTCCTCCTTCCTCAGGGTGTGAAAAATACCGGGCTAGTATTGGAGCCATGAATCGCGACGTGGCAGAGAGTGCACGCCTGGTACTTAATGGCTTGGTTATGGAAGCTTGGGGTGGCCGCGGGGCCAACGCTCGCATTCAGCGAGTGGCAGCTGATGCAGAGTAGATTGACCTGGTTTTGCTTCAGCATGCGCTGATTGGTTGAGCCATGCGGCGAATGGCAAACAGTGCAGCCTTCCAGCTTTGCTTCGTGCTGGTAGACGAAGGGCCCTTGCTTGTCAAAATGACACTTGTAGCAGACCTCGTCAAAGCCGGCGGTCCGGCGGAGCTGGTGAGCCAGGAAACCACCGTGGGGGTTGTGGCAATCGCCGCACTGCAACAGCCCTTCGTTGACCCGGTGACGGAACGGCCGTGCGAACTCCGCCCGCACATCCAGGTGGCACCGATAGCAAAGGCTCGGTGAGGCTTCCTTTAGCAAAAATTCACTTTCTTTTGCGTGGTGCGGAGAGTGGCAGTCAATGCACGAGACGCCGCTCTGCAGATGCATGGATCGCCCAAAGTTGTTCTGTTCGTGGCTGCTTTGATGGCAATCCAGGCACCGCGCGCTGATTTGTGCGGGCGAAGCATCCTTGAACGTAAAGATTTTGGACTTGTCGCCCCCTCCGTCGACGTGCTCCTTGCCCGGGCCGTGACATGCCTCGCAGCCATGCCATTCCGCGCCCTTGTGCGCGTCGAGTTTCGCGTCCATGGTGGTGGCGAAATGAGGGGTCTTTTCAAAGTTTGCAGAAATCTCTTCATGACACGTCTTGCAGGTGTCCGCACCCACGTACAACGCGGGATCGGTCGGCCGCACGTACTTCGTCTGGCCTGCCGTTGCCTTTGATTGTTCCTTAGACGCCTTTTTGTCACCTCCATGGGCCAGGACAACGAAAACGATCGCAAAAAAGGTCAACAATGGGACCAAGAGCAAGCAGCTTCGAGAATTCAGAAGAGATGTGCCGCCCCTTAGCGAAGGGCTTGTGTTCATCGGCTGACCCCATAACTGGCTTGAGCACTCTGGGACGGTGCGATGCAGGACGAGTGACGCCCCGGGTTCTCGACATGGGGCAAGCTAATGGCAAGGACCCGCAAACGCATCTGTTAGAACTGTCAGATACCCACCTGCCTTTCCAGTGCTTACATTTGGGGCAGGGGCAAATTCTGGTTCCATCAATCGCCCTCAGCTGCAAAAAGTTCGCGGTAGCGCCGAAGTCAATTAAAGCCCCGATTCGCAGGCAGGAGACTAACGGGTATGTCGGAAGCACTTGCTGGGTCCACTGAGAACCCCTTGACGCTCGGCGTTCCAAAACGGGTTTCCCGCAGAAGCCGCAAGCGAATGAATTCATTCACCTCAATTTGTCGATTTTGATGGTCTGCCGGGTATACCTTCTGAGGCGTAGGGCGACCACTTAGGCGAAGAACGTTGCCCACGAAATCTTCGCGCCGACCGTAAACTTCTGCAAAGCCTCTCCCTTTGCACCCATTAAGGTTGCCGCAAGATAAGGTGTTATACACATACCGTGCGCGCGTCTTTTGCGGACGACAGGAAACAATCTTGCCGATTAGCACTGTAAGTTTTGCCAGTTCGATCTCACGCGCAATCCCTCTAGTCTGATTCAAGTCCATCTAAGCGAGGAGAACTCACCTTGAGGAAGAATATCTCCGCAGTTCTGTCCTTGTCGTTCGTTTTGGCAATTTCCACCAGCATTGCTTACGCACAACAGGCTGCGTCCGAGCGCAAAGTGTCCGCCGATCAAGTGGCCGACGACACCGTCCAACTCATGCGCCAGGACATCCGCTCCGAAAGGAAAAAGATAGTCGCCGCTAATCTGCCGCTAACCGAGACCGAGGCCGTCAAGTTCTGGCCGGCGTATGACAGATACGTCGTCGAACACTCCAAGATCTATGACATCCGTTACGCCCTGCTTAAGGAGTACGCGCAAAACTACAACACGATGACCGAGGAGCAAGCCAACAGTTTTATCAAGCGCTGGACTGCAACCGAGGAACAGATGGCTCAACTTCGCTTGAAGTGGATGCCCGAATTCGAGAAGGTGATCTCCCCAAAAAAGACCGCCATGTTCTACCAAATTGACCGGCGTCTCGGCCTCATGGTCGAACTGCAATTGTCATCTCAGATTCCTTTGGTCAAGCCATAGACCAAACCATCCCATGAGCTCCACTCCCGACTTACCGGACACTTAAAGGCGCGCCTTGATATCGGCGTTCGCACTCGGGTCATGGTTCGCATTAGTCTTAAGCCTATCCGCGTTGGGCACTCTTCCTCGTCGGGGTCCTATGACAACCTCCCCTACCAGTGCAATTGCTCCTACTCCTCAAAAGACCGCGCTCGTAGTTGCTTCCGGCGGCGATATCGATGAACTGCTCACGAGTGTTTTGGTCGCCGAAGGCTGGAACGTTCAACGCGTTGTTGACAATCAAGATGCGCTCTCTCTTGCAAGAACGAAACCGTTCGACTTGATCATCACTGGACGCAAGACCTGCGGCCCCGAGGATATTGATTTTCTTCGCAAAATCAGAAGCGCTCGCCCTCACCTCCGCCTCATCATTCTGACCGATCAGTGGACTCCAGGAGACATCATCGAGGCCATGCGCGAAAGGGCCTTCAGTTATTTCGTGGCTCCGTTTGAGACTTCTGCGCTCGCCGGAATGGTGCGTGCGGCCATGGCCGAGCCCTACTGGGATGACGGCATCGAAATCCTTTCTGCCACGCCCGCCTGGGTTCGCTTGACAGCCAGATGTGATCTACTTACCGCCGATCGCCTTGTCCAATTCCTGCACGGATTCGGAGGCATTCCCCAGGCTGACAAAGAGCAGGTCATTTCTGCCTTCAGGGAAATTCTGATCAACGCCATGGAGCACGGCGCGCATTTCGATCCCAGCCAGCACGTGGAAATTTCGTTCATCCGTTCTCGCCGCGCGATAGCCTGCCGCGTCAGGGATCCCGGGGAAGGATTCTCTCTCTCAGAACTTCGCCACGCAGCCATCGGCAGCTCACCCGAGGATTTGTTCAGCCATATGGCCGTTCGTGAGGAGCAGGGCTTGCGACCAGGCGGCTTCGGCATACTGCTGGTGAAAAAGCTCGTAGATGAACTGATCTACGACGAAAAGGGCAACGATGTGGTGCTGGTCAAATATCTTGATCGGCCCATACCGCCAATTGTCTAGAAGTTGTTGCAAGAACTAGCACGGGGGTTTCAAACAGGATTTTGAGTTTACATCTCAGCACAGGAAATATGCTTTCTGGTACCCAATTGCTGCATTGCTGCGACCAGTTTCACCCCTAATAATGACAAGTGCCTGATAAACGCTTACCGGACAAATGGGTAATGGAACGAACTTGATTGCATAACAATGTTGACGGGGCGAGGAAAAGCGTGTCAGAATCTTGTCCTCCCCGGGCACTTCGCCACCCGGCATTTCCTACCCTCAGCCCTAGCCTCGGAGGCTTTATGTCCAGCCTCAATATCCTTCGTGTGGCTCTGACGTTGAGTGCCCTACCGTTCTTAGCAACTGGCCAACAACCAGGCACCCCGAGCGAAATCGTGGACAGGGTGGTGGCGCAAGAGCAGTCGGAAATTAAGTTCCTCCGCCAATATTCGCCTTTAGTGGAAACGTATATTCAATATCTCCGTCTTGATAAGCAACTGGGAACAGTTCCGGATGGGGATAAATACTTCCTTGGCCGGGCCAAGTTGGCGAAGGGAGTGGAGCTGGAACCACTGGAATCTGAAAGTGGGCTGAAGAGAAAGTTGTTCGAAGATTGGCGGGAATTCGTCACCACAGGTTTTGTCCCGGGCGGCTTCCTGCAAATGATCTATGTGGACACGTCTGGCTTCGATCGTCAGCACTACAAGTTCGAGTACATTCGGCGCGAGTTTTTGGGCGAAGTTCGCTGCCTGGTCTTTGACGTCGGTCCCCTGAGGAAGAACGAGAAAGGACGATTCGTCGGACGGATCTGGGTGGAAGATCAGGATTACCACATCGTGCGCTTCAATGGTTCCTACGGCGAATCTTCCCTCCTTAGCAACTACTTTAATTTCGATAGCTGGCGAACAAACACTGGAACGAACCTATGGCTCCCATTCTTCGTGTACACAGAACAGGGCAACGTGCACGACCCACACACAACGAGACTGGCATTCAAGCCGTTCCGGGCGCAGACACGGCTGTGGGGCTATCATCTTGGGCACGCTGAGGACGAGCAAGAGCTGAGTAAGTTGATCGTTGAGGCGCCGACGCCAATCAGTGATCTGACGGAAGCGGCCAACGACTACTCGCCACTGCAAGCGGAGCGTGCTTGGGAGCGGCAAGCAGAAACGAACATCACGGACCACCTGGAGCGACAAGGCTTGTTGGCGCCGCGTGGAGAAGTGGATAAAGTGCTGGAGACGGTCGTCAACAACCTGGAACTGACCAACGGCCTGGACATCCAACCGGAAGTTCGGTGCCGCGTGCTACTGACCTCAACAATGGAATCCTTCACAATGGGCCACACTATCGTCCTGAGCCGCGGATTGGTGGATGTGCTCCCTGACGAGGCCAGCCTGGCGGCCATCCTTGCGCACGAGCTGAGTCACATCCTGCTTGCGCATGGCATGGACACGCAATTCGCGTTCTTCAACAACCTGCGGTTCAAAGAAAGAGACACCTTCCGCCACTTTGCATTTACTCACACGCCCGCAGAGGAACGGGCCGCGCAGCAGAAGGCCAACGAACTGCTGAGAAACTCTCCGTACAACGAAAAACCCGAGACAGCCCAACTTTTCCTCGAAGCGCTCAAGCAGCGGTCGAAAGACATCCCCAATCTTGTCAGTCCGCATTTGGGCGACAGAGTCCCGACAAGCTGGACCATTGGAGCCGCAGTGTCCTCCGCGCAGCAGTCCGATGCGAAGCCACCGACCAATGCGATCGTTGCGCTGCCGCTCGGCGGACGCATTAAGGTCGACCCGTGGAGCGATCAGCTGCGAATGGCCAAGTCCAAGCCCGAAGCTGCCATGAGCGAAGCCGAGAAGATGCCTTTCCAGATCACTCCCTTCGTTTTCTACCTCACCCGCCAAATGGATAACTCAGCGACACAACCTGCTGATGGCGTCGCAGCGAAGCTGGATGACAACGCAAAACCCTAGGTACCCTGCTTGCTCGCTTCGTCGGCTTGGCGGAACTAATCGCCTAGAATCCTGATTAACGCGGTTATCGGAAACGTGCCGTAGTGGTGGGACTGCTGGTACCTGGAGAACTAGGGGACGTGGTGTGGGTGCCAGATTGGCAAGCAATTTTTATGGCGGGAACATTAATTGCGATGTAGGATACGGATTCAGCCCTCGACTCCGCGCAAGAGACCTGATCGCAAAACCTGATGAATAGCTGGAGGTACGTTCCTATGCGGCGAAACTTCTTATTTGCGCTTGCAGTGGTGAGTTGTGTGTTGCTGGGGAGTTGCAGCGGCTCGATGAATCAACATTTGGCGCCGGGCAACGGGGTTCCCATGAGTTTGACGATTGGAGACACGCCCCCGAATGGCGTGGGCGTGCTGTTTTTTGAGGCGATGATTACGGGAGTGAGCTTGCAGCCGTCGGATGCGATGAAGCCGGCGGTTTCGGCGTTGACGACGCCGGTGGAAGTGGAGTTTGGCCATTTGCAGACGGACACGGCGTTTTTGAGTTTGGCGAACGTGGCGCCGGATACGTATCAGAGCATGACGCTGACGTTTGGCAGCGCGACGATGACGATTGTGAACCACTCGGGTGCGCCGATCGGGAGCTGCGCCGACAATTCAGTTTGCGAACTTACGCCGAGTTTCAATCCGACGACGGCGGCGATCACAAGCACACCGTTTCCGATTACGATCAGCGCGAATTCAGTGGTAGGGATCCGGCTGGATTTCAATGTGGCGTCTTCCGTTCAGACAGACCTTTCGATCAATCCTACGGTAACTGTTAAGCATTTGACGCAACGAATGCAGGATGAAGACGATCAGGAAATGGAAGAAGTGGACGAGGTGGACGGGCAGGTGACCGCGGTTGGGACGAACCAGTTCACGTTGATGAATGAACGGAGCGGGCAATCGTTCACGGTCACAGTGGACAGCACGACTGTGTTCGAGGATTTCGATCGCAGCGGATGCACGGCCAGTCCGGCGGATTTCACTTGTGTGAAGACGGGACAAGTGCTGAACGTGGACCTGAGCGCGAACGGGATAGGGTCGATGCTGGCGAAGCGCGTGGAGTTTGAGGAAGACGCGAACCGGCGGGCGATCAAGGGCACGATTACCAGCGTGGACAGCACGACGCAGTTCCACATGGTGGTGTTTAACGAAGAGCCTGCGGTGAGCGGAGTCAGCGAGGGCTCGTTGGTGGCCGTGACGATTAATCCGAACGCGGTGTTTCAGGTGGGCCGCGAAGAGATGGGCGAAGACGGCGGGTTCAGCATCGCTGGGCTGAGCTTTGCGAGCGGAGCGGATTTGATGGTGGGGCAGGACGTGCAGATCCGGCCGGCAAGCGTAGCGTCGAGCGGTGGAACGACGACGATAACGACGGACCTGGTGCGGCTGTGGCCATCGCAAATCACGGGACAAGTCGGGAGTATTGACATGAGCAGCGGCACGTTCACGTTGACCGGGCTTTCGCCGCTGTTTACGGGAGCGACGCCAGCGGTGACGACAATCAAAGTGGTGACGCTTTCGGAGATGGACTTCATGGACTTTTCGGGGACAGGTTCGCTTGGTTCGGTGGCGGCGGGCGACACCGTGTCCGTGAAAGGCCTGTTGTTCAATACAACGGGAATGCCGACGCTGGTGACGCGAACTTTACGCCAGAACGACGAACACTAGCTGGATTCCAGAGGAATCAGGAATACGAAAAGGCCGTGGGGCCTCCCGGGCCGAAAGGGCTGGGAGGCTCTGACGGCCTTTTTTGCGCTCACATATTGGGCTTAGCCACTTATTTAGCCACTTTTTTATAAGGGCCAGCCTGCCGGTGGGGCCCCGCCTCGGGTATTCCACCTAATCGAAATACGGCGAATACCCGATTTATTCCCGTTTTGGATTGCGGCAAACTACCTTTGACTTCGGTTCCGTAGTCGATTCCGTTAAAAGGGCCGAACGGAATAGCACCCAGCGACGGCAAGAATGGCGGGACGCGTTGAGCCTATTCGTCAGTTCTGTACCTACGCGGAGACGGTCGATTCGTCTCCCGGCCACATGGGACGTCTGGGTCTATTGGGAGTGCGACGGTCGGGCCGACGTATCGCACGTTCGCGACCTCAGCACCGCTGGAATTTTCATCGAAACCCCTCGACGCAGATCCAAAGGCGAAATAGTGAAGGTTCATTTTCTGGTGCCGGAGGGAGAAATCTGCCTTGACGGCGTCGTCACGCAAACCGAGGCCGCCAAGGGACTAGGATTGAAATTCCAAACTCTCGACTCGAAGGGTATTTCCAACCTTACATCGCTACTCGACAGAGTTCGTTTGGAATCTCTGAGTCAATACGCGCCGCGTCGCCCCGTTTATGAAAGTAACGAGGATTCGAGGACATAAGACGGGTGAAGCAGGCCGGTGGGCGGATCGAACTCGTTGTGCGTGCGGCGGAAACCAAGTTTCAAGATGATGATGTTGCGATGTGGAGGTCGCCGGGAGATGTCCGGCGAAGAGCGCCGTCACGCCTGCACTTTCGAAGGCGAATTCTAAAACATATCCCATAAATGAAGTGCAGGTTAAGCAAGAGTGTCCTCATGGGCTGAAGCCCGGTTTTTTAACGGTTCAAATGTCGGAGCTAAAGCTCCGACCCCCAAACCCGCCTCCAGTAAGGAATTTTAGTCACACAGAAAAGGCCGCGGCTGACAGTGCCGCGGGAAATGCGCTAGAATACTTTTGGCCGGAAAATTGAAAGAGAAGCTCCGGTCCGACCCAATACCAGCCCAATGCTGCGGCGCCAGATCTCCCAGCGGCTCGCCTGCAGCACGAAGTTCCGGGAAACGCTGGCAAGCCCGGAAAGAACCCTGGCAACAATAAAAAAATCAATGAGGAGGAGATTCTCATGGTGCGAACAATAGGGTTGCTGCTTGGAATTTTGTTTGTGGCGTCGCTTCCAGCGTCGGCACAGGACAAGGTGGAAGTGTTCGGCGGGTATACGTATATGCGATTCCGGCCTTCACCTGACGTGAATTTGAACGGGTGGGAGGCTTCGGTGCAGTACAAATTCAGGGATTGGATTGGCGGAGTGGCGGACTTTGACGGGCATTACGGTTCGATTGGTGGCGTGGGGACGTCGGTGCACTCCTACCTGTTTGGGCCGCAGGTGTCTTTGCCTTCCCGGGTATCGCCGTTTGCGCACGTGCTGCTGGGCGGGGCGCATTTCAGCGCGGGGGGATTCGGGGATTCGGCGTTTGCAATGGCAATCGGAGCCGGAATGGACACCGAAATCAAGCAGGGAATCAGCTGGCGGATCATTCAGGGGGACTATTTGCTGACGAGGTTCGGAAGCTCGACGCAGAATAACGGGCGAATTTCGACGGGCGTTGTTTTTCGGTTTTAAGAGAAGGCCGGGTTAGCGCGCGCGTCAACCGAAAGGCATTTGCCGAGTAAGGACTCGCGTTAGCGGGACTCTGGGCCAAGTATCCGACCATCAGGTCATTACCTTAGGGTGTCCCTTGTAGGTTTTGATGTGAACGACCGAAACCTACTCTAAGAGGGGCACCTTTTTTATTGTGTTAAGTAAGAAGGTGCATGGATTTTGCTGGAAATATTGCAGGAAGATGGTTCACAATCTGTACGGTACCGTACCTACACTTACGGAGCTTCCTATGCCTACTCCTCGGCGAATGACGAAACGACAACCTCGCGGTCTTACGCCAATCAGACGGTTCGATCCTAAGGAGTTTCTGGCGAATGCCGGCCTGGGGCGGACTGTGCACCGCTATAAACAGAGACAAATCATCTTTTCGCAGGGAGACACTGCCGACGCGGTGTATTACATTCAGGAAGGCAGAGTGCGGTTGAGCGTGCTTTCCAAACAGGGAAAGGAAGCGACGATCGCGCTGCTGGGGCCGGGCGACTTTTTGGGGGAGGGATGCATCGCGTCCGATCAACCCGTTTGCATGGCAACCGCTACGGCAAGCGCGGAGTGCAGCGTTTTAAAAATAGAAAAGAATCAGATACTGCGGACACTCCATCAAGAGCACCATTTCTCGGACCTCTTTGTCGCGTACATGGTGAAACGCCACAATCACACGCAGGCAGACCTGGTGGATCAACTGTTTAACTCGAGCGAAAAAAGACTGGCGCGAGCCCTGTTGATATTGGCCCACTTTGGGAAACAAAACAGTCCCGAAGAGGTGACGCCTAATGTGAGCCAGGAGACTTTGGCGGAAATGATCGGGACGACCCGCTCGCGCGTGAATTTCTTCATGAACAAATTCAGGAAGCTAGGATTTATTGATTACAATGGCGGGTTGCTGGTGCACAGCTCGCTTCTTAGTGTCGTCCTTCACGAGTAGCCCCAAGTGTGTGTGGGCAGAGGCGAGAGAAGCGGCGAGAGAGTAGATACTGTCCTTCCAGTCCGCCCAACCTTCAGGCCAAGATCGCTCTCTCGCCGTTCAAGGTGGAATTCTAAAGGAAGGCAAAAGTGCAGGCTGTTCAATATTGAACAGGGTGGGCAAAATTCTGGGCCGGGGCCTGTGGGTTATTGGGCAATTCGCGGGGGGATCAGCCTGACTTCAGAGCGAGCAGGTGTTTGAGGGACTAGTTTACCCAACCGAATGCTTGTAAGGCTTTGATCGATAAGTAACGGACAATCTTCCATTCGGTTGAATCGGCAACGGCTCTGTCGGTCCAGCATTCGTGGCGCATCTGTAAGAAAATTTGGTGCAGGGAGCGAAGGCAGGAAAGCTGCTCAGATGCAAGCTCGGACTCGAAATTGCTCAAAACCTTCATTCGCCATTGCTCGAAACCCAGATAGAGCTCGTCCGCCCTGTAACCGAAACCAGGCGCCACCCGAAGCTGAAAATCAGATGGAGCTGCAAGAAGCTCAAGAGAATGCTTCAATCGGTTAAAGACTGCGGCTCTGTCCCCGATGAAAAGTTCCATCGTGTGACCTCCGACGGGAGATTGTCCCCGATATTTTATAAGAGACTTCTGGAGGGGGTGCTGTCCCATTTTGCACACTTCCGCAAGATTTTTTGGAAGAGCGGAGCACCCGATGTCGCAGATAAGTCCAGTGTTGGTGCATGGTTGCGGCGTTCGGTGGCTGGCACTGTGAACGGTCTAAGTTACTGTAAGTTCGGCCTATTGAAATAAATCGTTTCTTACGAGTAGGATTGAGATTCCCGCTTAGGGTTAACCGCCGATTGGTTGAGCCCCAGCCCCTTCGCAACGGCGGTGCGACAGACGCGCATCTGCCTGGAAGGCTGCAACATGAAGCTCATACACGAAGGAACTTATCCCGCACGTTGCCCGGACTGCGGCAGCGAATCCGTTCACCGGTCGAGGAGAAAAGACTTTGTAGAGTCTTTTCTGCATTACGTACTTTTCATCAGCCCCTACCGCTGCGACGACTGCTACGAGCGCCACTTTCGTTTTCGTTCTGCAAAAGATGTGCAGCACCCTTCAGCGCAGCGGCCGAGACACGCCTCTTAGGTTTTCGCGTGGCTTCGAGTGTCACCCAACTTTCGCGGCGGCCATTCGGAGTGCGCGGTTCCTATTCGATGCTCAAGAATTGTTGAAGCAGTTCTGCTTCAGGCTGAGGCTGCCGGATTCGAGAGTGTAGTCCTGCTGGGTGAAGATCTGGCGGACTTCGGTTTCACCTTCCCAGCCGGGCCAATATTTGCGATGGAGCTCCATGAAATTAAGCGTGCTTTCGATCGCTTCCTGCTTTGACTTGAACTCAAAAACAGCATAGCCACCGACGAGTTCCCTGGTTTCGGCGAAAGGACCATCGATGGCAGTAATTTTCCCTTGCTCGAGACGAACGCGGGTGCTCATAGCGGCGGGTGCGAGGCCGCCGCTTTCGATCATGGAGCCGGCTTTGGTGGCCTCCTCGCCGAGCTTAG
>Ga0137412_10002024_pt1 | contig 15958 bp, 14 predicted proteins | sample CZODoug2_1_16fun_FD_122160 | JGI IMG/M metagenome (GOLD analysis project Ga0137412, IMG submission 122160) | Vadose zone soil fungal communities from Angelo Coast Range Reserve, California, USA - CZODoug2_1_16fungal (Hybrid Assembly) | ecosystem: Environmental > Terrestrial > Soil > Vadose zone...
CCAGAGCTGGATGTGCCAACCAAGCTCTTTCATCGTCGGTGCAAGCGCGCGCGCCGCGTCGAGCCCGACGCCGCCGCTGTAGTAGAGCTGTCCGTCGCGGAAGAAATGGTTGAACCGCAGCCCGCGTACGCCGAGTTCATGCCATCGGCGAAGCTCCGCGGCCGGCGTGGTGGCGTCCGCTACCGCGATGCCGCGCAGGCGCTGCGGACAGCGTGCGAGCGCGTCGAGCATCGCGCCGTTGTCGCGGCCATGCGCGCTCCCTTGCACCAGCGCGCATGGGTGAAGCCCAGTGTGTCGAGCATGCTCAGGTATTTTTCCAGCGGGGCGTCCGGCGGCGTGTAGCTGCGGTCGGGCGTGTAAGGGAAGCGCGACGCCGGACCGAAGACGTGCGCGTGCGTATCGCAGGCGCCGGGCGGCAGGGCGATCTTCGGCGGCGACGGCTCGCGGGGCGGTGGACAGGGCGCGGTCATGTGCACCTACTCGCCGTGGATGCCGGCTGCTTTGATCACCGGACCCCACTTGTCATATTCGGCGCGGATTAGCGCGGCAAAGTCGTCTGACGTGCTGCCGACCGGTGCGGCGCCGAGCCCCAGCAGGCGCTGACTGACCCCGGGGGCCTTCACCGCCTCCGCGACGCTGCGTTCGAGCTTCGCCTTCACCGTCGGCGGCAACCCAGCGGGCGCGACCACGCCCCACCACAGGCCCGTGTCATAGCCCGGCAACCCGGCCTCCGCTACGGTGGGCACGCTCGGCAGCACCGGCGAGCGCGTCGCGGTCGTCACGCCGAGCGCGCGTACGGCACCGGCGTCCAGCTGCGCCTTCGCCTCCGGCACGTTGTTGACCGAAAGCGGAATGTGCCCGCCGATGAGATCGTTGAGTGCCGGTGCGCCGCCGCGATACGGCACGGAGCCCATGTCGACCTTGGCCATGTATTTCACCAGCTCGCCCGCGAGATGCGAGGAGGTGCCATTGCCGGCGTGGCCGAACGAGAGCTTGCCCGGTTGCGAACGCGCTGTCGCGAGCAAATCGGCCAACGTATTGATCGGAGAATCGGCCTTCACCAGGAACAGGTTGGTCGACGAGCCAATCAGCGAGATCGGCGTGAAATCGGCGAACGTATCGTAGGGCAGCTTGTCGTAAAGGTGCGGGTTGAGCGCGTGCCCGGTGGCGATAATGATCAGCGTGTAGCCGTCCGCCGGCGCCTTGGCCAACGCCTGCGTTGCAATCGTGCCGCCGGCACCGGGGCGGTTCTCGATGACGACCGTCTGGCCCCAGCGTTTGGACAGCTCATCGCCCAGCGTGCGCCCGACAATATCGACAGCGCCGCCTGGCGGGAACGGCACGTAAATGTGCACCGACTTCGAAGGGAAATCGTCCTGCGCAGTGGCCACGCCGCCAATCGCCGCAAGTGCGAGGGTCAGAATCAACATCCGAATCCAAGTCATTTCTTGTCTCCTTGGACGGTCGTCGACACTATCAAGGTCCGGGCGGCGAGCAAAGACGCGCCAGCGCCTATCGGTCTATGGCCAGCGATGGTGGTCTTATCTCTTACGGCCCCGATGTGCTCGACCAGCTTTCGGAGTGAAACGGACATGCAGGTGGTTGTATGAAGTCACTGTTGCGGCGGTTATGACTCTTGGCGGCTATCAAATTGGCGATCGCATTGTTGTAGAATGCTCGATCCGGTATGCGGAAAGAACGATGATGAGGCCACGCGTGCGCTTCGATCAGAGGACCTCCGATGTCGCTTGGGTAGATGCACGACCCATAAGCTGTGCCCGGTCTGGTCGTCGTAACGGCGCAAGGCTCCGGCCATTGATGATCGGAATCGGGCGGGACATTGACAGATGAGAACTCCGCTGCATTGGACAGCTCTTCTTCTCGGCCTCTTGGCAGTGGCGCCCGTCGCTGCGGAAGCAGCCCTGCGACTCTATGTGAGCTACGTCACCAAACGCGATCGGCTATTCCGCTCCGATGCGCAAACGGGATGGAGCAATGCCCCCAATCTCCTGACGACGCGGATCAATGCGGCCGGCGAAGAGTGGCGCATCAAAACTGATCAGAACGGCCAACGGTTCATTACGCAAGATCCTCGCGCCGGACGCAAGATTTTGATCCTCGGCGACTCGTTGTCTTTCGGCGAAGGCGTAGACATCAAAGATCGCTTCGACGTCAAAATGCTTTCCTCCCTCCCTGGCACGCGCGTCATAAACACCGGCACCATGGGCTACGGAACCGACCAGGAGTACATGGCTTTCCAAAATTGGAAACACCTCTTGGAGTCGGGCGATACCGTCTTGATCGTGCTCAATCAGAGCGATTATTTCGATGTATTGAGACGGCGTTTCTTTGGGCGAGCAAAGCCTTACTTCGAGAAGGTGGACGGCTCATATGTTCACCGCCAGCCGCCCATCGGCCTGTGGGAACGCTGGAGCGACTGGTCTCGCGTCGCCTCGGTCGTCGCAAGATTCATCGAGCCGACGGCTCGCGAGGGCCTGGATCCCGGTGAATCGATCGAGATCATCCGCTTCATCCTCGGTCGAATTCGCGAAGAAATGCCGCGCGGCGTGAGAGTGGCCTTGGCCCATCAAGGCACCCGCGATTTCCTCGGACCGAAGCTCGGCCTTTCCTCGACGATCTTTTGCGAATTTGCGGATGTCTGCGTCGATATCGACGACCCGCTGGCCGCCGATCCGATTCATCTTCTTCCCGACGGTCATTGGAGCGCGTCGGGCCACACGGCCGTAGCACAGGTCCTCTTGAAGGCGCTTCGAGATTGAACCCGTGGCCGGCATCGAAAGTTGTTGGTGCGCTTCCCATCCGACACCTTCACTATAGAGGCGGCACTCAAATTGAGTGCTGCCTTCTTAATTCCGCCCGCCGTGATGGCCGGCTGCGGTGGCCAGACGGAGCGAGCACCGCCTACACCACTTCCTGGTCGAGCCGCGCCTCTTCGGCGCAGCGCGACACCCGGGGGAGACACGCTAGGCGCCGTACTGGCCGCCGAGCACCGCCGGCTGGGGCTTACCGACGTGCCCGGCTTCCTTGATGATAGCCGGGACCTCCGGGTCGGATAGGAAGCTCCTGAAGCCTTGCTCGTCCCAGTCGAAGATCACCCAGACCCGGTCAGCCTCTGTCGGATCGCGGAAGACGGTCGCGCCCTTGGACCCGTGCTGCTTTCGCTTCTCGGCACCCTTGGTCGAGAACACCTTCAGGAAGCGGTTGAAATCCTCGACCTTCGTCGTTGCGAGCATCATATCATTTCTCCTTTGTTGGATCTGTCGCCGCGCTTTCGCGACTTCGTTTCAGATTGCGGGGGTCTCTTAATCAACCGGCGGCGCGCATCCCGTTGGATTCAGCAAAGCGCGGGACGTTCTTTTCCTTCGGATCAATGACGCCGAGGTTCTTGATGATCTTGAAGCGGCCGTTGCTGGCCTGGGCGATGTACATGTTCATGCGAACATGGTGTTGACCGGAAACCATTTCGGCTGAACCGCCCGGCCCCTCGGCGATCTTGGCGTGGTCGAGCGCGTTGATGACATCGTCCTGCTTCAGCGAGCCGGCCTCTCGCACGGCGGCCTCCCAGAGCTTCAGACCGCGGTACAGACCCGAGCACGCGCTACCACCTGTGAATTGCGCATTTCCTGGATGGAGCTTGTTGTACTGGCTGAGCAGCTTCTCGCTGAATGGATCGCTGATGGTCTGGTAGTAGTCGAGACAGCTGTAGAGGCCTTCCACGTGTGCGGGCGGAACCAGGCTCAGGAGGTTCTCGTCGAAATACGTGCATACGATCTGTCCACCGCGCCTGATGAAACCGGAGTCGTAAAGCTGCTCGAGGAAAGGCAGGAGCCCCGGCGGAACGATCGTGTTGAATACGACCTCGGCGCCGCTCGACGCGATCTTCTCAACCGTCTTTTCGTAATCCGTGTGATCGAGGGGGAAATACTCCTCGCCAACGATCTCGCCGCCGTTCGCTGCGACCACCTGGCGGACCTTCTTGTTCATCACGTGCGGCCAAATGTAATCGGCCGACGGCAAATAGAACTTCTTCGCGCCCGTCTCTTGCATCAGCCAGGGGATGAGCGGATCGACCTGCTGCGCCGGCACCGGGCCGGTACAGAAGATGAGTGGGTCGCATTCCTGGCCCTCGTATTGCTCGGGGTAGATGTAAAGCGTCCTGCCCTTCGCAACCGCGGGACCTTTAATGGCCTGCCGCGTGGAGCTGAAAATGCCGCCGAAGATCACATCGACCTTGTCGTGCTGGACAAGCTTGATGGCTTTGGCCTCCGCGACGCTGTCGATCGTGGCGCCGTCCTCGAGACAGAGATCGACCTTGCGCCCCAACAAGCCGCCGTTGGCGTTGATGTCGTTGATCACCATCTTCGCCACATTGGCGTTGGCGATACCCATGAACGAAAGCGGGCCCGTCTGCTCCGCGATGACGCCCACCTTGATGGATGGTTCTGGCATGGCCTTCTCCTCTCAGGTGCCGCAGCCCAATGGCCCGGTTCACGCCTGGAGGATGCCGGCGGTCCCCCGCCCACACATGGGGTGGATTCCCTATGCGGCGGATATGCCCTGCTGCACCAGGCCCCGCTCCAGGGCGTAGAGCGCCGCGCCGGCCCGGGTGGTGACGCCAATCTTCGAATAAAGGCTCTGGATATGGTTGTCCGCGGTCTTGGGCGCGATGTCGAGTTTACGGGCCGCTTCCTTCGCTGTATCGCCGGCTGCGATCAGCCGCAGGACCTCGATCTCGCGTGGGGTCAGTCCCGCCAGCCGCTCGGCTGTGCCCCGGCGCGCGGGTTGCCCGGCGCAGGTGAGTATCGCCTCGACCGCATCGGGGCAGAGCCTTCCGTTCCTCACGGCGCTGCGGAGCTTTGCGGCCGCGGCCGCGTCACCCATCGCCGGCCGGTGAGGCCGCGTCTCGCGCGCGGTCTGGAAGGCTTCGGCGGCGGCAAGCACGCGGGCGACGGGCGAAAGATCGGGACCGCGCGAATTGCGATAGTAGCCGCTGCCGTCGAGGCACTCGTGGTGGCGCTGCACAAGCGCCGCAACCGCTTTGCCGTCCCCGCCCAAGGACGCAAGCGCGCGCTCGCCGTGGTAGGGATGAAGCCGCGCCGCGTCGGTCTCGCGCTCGGTGAGGGCGCCGGCTCTCATCCAGATCGAGACCGGAATCGCCAGTTCGCCGATATCGTGCGCATAGGCCGCCCACCGGACATCGCGAACGTCCGAGGCAGGAAGACCGAGCTGCTTGGCTGCCGCATCGGCGAGAGCCGCGACGGCGCGCGAATGCCCGAATGTAAACGGCATCCTCATGTCGATCATATCGGCGATGGCCAAATAGGCTTCGTCGCACGCCTCTTCATCGAGCATGGAATGGGGAACCGGTTCCAGCGCCAGGATCGTCTCGCGATCAACGGGGCCATCGAGTCCCGCCAATAGCTGTTCCGCATGAGTGACGAATAGCTCGGCCAGTTCCGGTTCGTAGCCGCCACCCGCGCGCTTGGCGATCATCGTAGTCATGGTCTCGAAGCCGTGGGCTTCGGTCAGCGCGAAGGCATCCTGCGCCAATGTCACGAGCCGGACCGGCAGCTTCACGGCATTGCCCGACAGGCCCCGCGGCAATCCCTTCCCGTCCCAACGCTCGTAGAGCTGGCCGAGGTTTTCGCGGATCTCGTCTGATAAACCGATGCGTTCCGCGATCCTCTGGGCAACCTCGCAGTGGCCGGACAGAATAGGGACGCTCACCTGCATGGCCTCGGCAAGGCCCCGCTCGACCGCCTTGGCCAGTTCCGCGGGCGGCGCGTCCGCGAACGTACGCGTGATGGCGCGCACGATCGTTTCAGCGAGCTCCGGCTTGTTGCCGATGTCGATGCGTTGAAGGTCACGGCGAAGAGCGATCTCATCGCCGAACGCCGCCGCCAGCAAGTGGGTATCGGCATTGCACCCGATATAGCGAAGCAGGGCCTGATGATAGACGTTGCGGCGCGTGTGGTCGTCGAGGCCCGCGACCTCGGCGAGCCGCATCGCCAGCACACAGGATCGCAGCGCGAAATCCCGCGAGTGCCCCGTGGCCAAGTCTGTTGCATAGGCCAGCGTCATCAGAAAGTCAGCGCGTCGAACCGATGGTTCGGCCATTGGTGTTGTCCCCAAAGCGACAAGCGGCGAGTTTATCCTAATTTCGGCCCTTTATGAGCAATCCCTTCGACCGAATTGGGGGAGCTGACCGCAAGGAGCTTCGCCCGCATGGTGGGCCGCCAATGCCGTACCGGGGCTGCGCTGACTATTTTGCGGTGCGGGAGTCTCTTGTGGTCCCTAAGCGTCGGTTTGCGGCGATGCCGCAATACGTCCGGCGTCGAGCGTAGACCAGACTCCTCAAGGGCGTCGCTGAAACGACGTTCATGACCCGGCGGGGATATGGGGAGTGTTGTTGGCGCGTCGCCAGATATGGACTACCACCCTGGATAGTAAGTCAGTCTGGCTTGGCACCAGATGATTTGACGACCGTACCCCACTTTTCGGTTTCTTCGGCGACAAACTTCCCAAGCTCGACGGACGATCCGGGAAACACGGTCGTGCCCAGATCGGCAAGCCGTGCTTTCATTTTGCTGTCTGCAAGAGCGATGTTAATTTCATTGTTCAGCGTGTTGACGATCGCGGTGGACGTATTCTTGTGTAAACCGGCGCCGAACCACTGGCTCGCCTCGTAGCCTGGTACGAAATCGCTCACAGTAGGGATATCGGGTAATCCTTCAAAACGAGTTGACGTGGTTACCGCCAGCGCGCGCAGTTTGCCGGCTCGGATATGCTCGATCGTTGCCGGCAGGCTGCCCAGATAAACCTGCACCTGGCCACCGAGCAGATCTGAAATTGCGGGCGCGGCGCCGCGATAGGGCACATGTGCCATATCGATTTTCGCCATCGCCTTGAGCAACTCGCCGGCCAGATGGGTTGGATTTCCGTTACCAGCCGACGCCATGTTTATCTTCGACGGATTAGCTTTGGCATAGGCGATGAATTCGGGAAACGTTTTAGCTGGAACGGATGGATGCACCAGCACGACAAGGGGGCCGCGGATCATGCCAACCACTGCAATGTCCCGAATGAAATTAAAATTGAGCTTGTCATACAGTGTCGCGTTGATTGCGGCAGCCGCGTCAAAGCCGAGAAGCGTATGGCCGTCAGCTGGCGCACGCACGACGGCTTCATTGGCGATATTGCCGGCTGCGCCTGCCCGGTTCTCGATTACGATTGGCTGCCCGAACCTCTCTGTGAGCGGCTGACCGAGCAGCCGGACGAAGATGTCAGTTCCCCCACCAGCTGGATAGCCTACGATCCAGCGTAGAGGACGCGACGGATAGGTTTGCGCCCAAGCAAATCGCGGCGCTACCGACAGCACCGCAGCGTTTGCGGCCAGATGTAAGAAGTTGCGGCGTGGGAGCTTCATGAGATGTCCATGCGTTGGCAGCGTCGATTGCGGGACGGTCCAAATGCGAGATGAAATGAAGACGCACGCCGATAGCAGCAGCGCTGCCCATTCAAATTGTCGGGATTCGGCACCTCCCTCTGGCAGCTGGCATCAAGGCTAGCTCAGGAGATATCAACGCGGAAGGGGCGAAATGGTCGCAAACTCGACAACGTGTTTGCGTCTGGATGACCGCGGCACGGAAACGACAACATCTCCGTCTGCCAGGTCCCAGGAAGGGGCGGTCGGCTTCTTGGTCTCATGAGCGCGCGGGATCGTCTTGCCGTCAAGACGGACGCCGTGGACCGTCGCATCCATGCCGTGGAAGTATAGCGTGTAGGCGCGCGATGCGGTGGATTGATAACGCCGGTTACCGCTTTCCCGGCTAATCTCGAATTTGATTAAATCGGATGTCTGCTCAAAGTGCAGATTGGTGCGTTCGAACTTGCCGTCCCGATACTCATTGCTCATGCCGTCATCGTCGTAAACCTGGAAACGGTTGTTTTGTTTGCTGGCTTTTGTATCTTCAGCGCTGAAGCTGTAGATGTGAATGGAGAGGGGATCGACCGGCTTCTCGCCGGTGTGTTGCATGACGGGTCCAAGCGGGAGAATGGCGCCTGCACGCACATAAACGGGCAAACGGTTGAGCGCGGTTGATCTGCGCTGAATGTCGCGTCCGCCGGACGTCGGCATCTCCTCGCCGAAAAAGTCGTACCACAATCCCTTGGGCAGATAGACCTTGCGGTCTCCCCTGTCGGTGAACAAGGGTGCGACCATAATGTGGTCACCGACGAAATACTGGTCATCAATTCGATACGCCAACTGCTCTGCCGGCTCCTGCAGTGGGAACGCTCGCAGCACTGGGATGCCGGTCCGGTGGGCGAGCTCATGCAGTGAATAAAGATACGGGATGAGCCGATATCGCAGCTCTAGAAACTCCCGTGCAGCGCTCTCGACCTGGGCGCCGTGCGAATAGGGTTCGTGGTCGCCCTGACCATGCGACCACATGAAGGGGTGAAAGGTCCCTGCTGCGAACCAGCGCGCATAGAGTATATCGGGCCCTTTTCGATCCCAACCGCCGATATCCTGTCCCACATTGGAGAAGCCTGAGAGAGTGAGGTTGATCATGGCCCGCGTGTGAGCGCGGAAATTTCGATAGGTTGGCACCGAATCGCCGGTTGTTGACCAGCCCAATCGTTGGGTTCCGGCAAATCCGGGCCGCACCATGCCGGTGGGACGCCTGCCCGAATGTCGCTTCTGGACCTGGTCGATGATCGATTGGGCATAGACGAGCCCATAAAGGTTTCGCGTCTGCGCAACCGACATGCCGAGGCTGGGCCAGAACTTGCTCTCCGTATTTCGCAGATGGTCGAGCTCGCCAAAATCGACCATCCCGAGAATCGCTCCATTGCGTATGGGGTCGTTCCATTTGGCGTCGAACACGTGCTCGACTGCGGAAGAAGAGAAATAATCCAGATATCCGACGGCGCTTTGTTCTTCGCTCACGTCAACATGCGGATCGGGGGCGACGGATGGAAGGCCATTGCGATCGACCATGAGATACCGCCTCGAGCCCAGGTCCTGCAGCAACGTGCTGTCGTCATTGCCCGGATACTTGCCGAACATGGGCATGCCAAATCCATAAGTCAGCCGGACGTTATACTGCGTCCATAGCGTATCGATGAATGATTTGGTCGTTGTTTCGCGATCCCAGCCGTCGTAGTAAATCACGTCAAGCGGCAGCTTTCTCTTGCGCATCTCGTTCGCAACCGTGAAGGCGTCACGGCGCCTATAGCTGGCCTTACCCTGGTGATAGCCAAATGCCCAACGTGGCAGCAGGGCAGGGCGACCGGTGAGCTCCGTGTATTGCGAGATGACGTCCTTCGGTTCGCCGACGAACACATAGAAGTCCATGTCACCGGCCGTGGCCCTCACCTGCAGCCGGCTTCGCGATGTAGCGCCAATGTCGAAAACTGACGGATAAAAGTTATTGAAAAACAGGCCGTAGCCCTTGCTGCTAATGTAGAACGGAATGCTCTTATAGCTCTCGTTGGTTTCGCTAGCGAAGGCGTCGCGATTAATGATTTCAACCCTGTGCCCTCGCTGGTCAAGGGCGGCGCGCTTGTCGCCAAATCCGTAGATATGCTCGTCTGGTCTGAGATCGAGCGCGGCGATCTGGCGCTCGGCGTTGATATTCCAATTGGTGATCAGGCCTGTCTGGAAGCTGGTCACTTGGATTGTGGCGCCGTCTCGCTCCAGATCGAGCTCAACGGTCATGTCTCCTGTCTTGAAAGCGGCGCCAGACTCTCGTGCCTCCCAATTGATAGTGACACGTGCATAGGAACGATCGCTCTTTACGCGGATATAGTCCGGTAAATCGGCCCCGCGTCCGTTGCTCAGCGTCTGGATATGGACCGTGCGCTTGGTCAAAAACGTCACGCGCACTGGGACAAACTCACCGCGCAGCAATTTAAACGTTCGGCCATCCTCTTGCTGGACCGCCAATTTCGTTGACCCGTCCGGTTTTCCGGGGACAGATGGAGCCGAAGACATTTGTGCCGTGACATAGGTCGGATTGGCACGCCCGATGCCAACAAATACCAATAATGCCAAGGCCGCCGTCACCCAAACTCTTGATCGCAACAGACCGCTGCTGGAGATCATAGCGCGCTGCCAATGAAGCAAGACCACGGGCCACTTTCCGCCACCGGTCCGACTACGGTTATCTTGAACATAGAGCGCGCCGCATATCTCGGCGTTATTCACCAGTTTGGACTAGCACTCGACGAACTCACAAATTCATTTGCGGAGACATTGTTCCCGGCGCCGTATCAGAAATCGATCCTGCGCCGCACAAGCGCAGGCTTCGTGTTCAGAACGTCCGTGCGTGCATCAAACTCGGCTCCGCGTTGCCGTGGATCGTCCGCATCGTTAGGCCAGTATTGGGAGATGTTGGAGGGACAGCCGGCCGCTTCGTCCGCACCGTCAGTCGCAGCTTTGAGTTGCTTGGCCCGATAGACGCGCGCGATGAGCCCATCGGGGCCAGAGTGCTGTCTCGCGGGCGGCGTTTCAACTCCTTGACCGGAAGCGTTACGACTTTCGAAGACGTCGAAGTTTGCTCGAAGACGTTTCGCGACGTAAGGTCAGCAGGTCGATCCACGCGAGTCTGAGGTAACCTGTCATTCGAGCTGCCAGAGGACGTGCCGAAGCCTCTTCATTTTTTAAGGCGGCGTTGGTGCCATCGGCCGGCGAACATTTCGACGCAACTCACATCCGCCTTGGCTGCAAGCGCATCAGTGCGCGGCCTCTTTGTTTCCTGAAAGGGAACGCCATGAAACTTCCTCGCCGCACATTCCTGCATCTGGCCGCGGGCGCCGCCGCGCTACCGGCGGTCGTAAGCATTGCGAGGGCCCAATCCTATCCATCGCGGCCGGTGCGCATTGTCGTGGGCTTTGCCCCGGGGGGGCCGAACGACATCAACGCGCGGCTCATTGGCCAATGGTTGTCGGAGCGTTTGAAGCAGCAATTCATTGTCGATAACCGGCCAGGCGCCAGCGGCAATATTGCCATGGAGTCGGTGGTCAAATCACCGCCGGACGGTTACACGCTGGTGATGGTTGCGACCAGCAGCGCGGCCAATGCCACGCTCTATGACAACCTCCCTTTCAATTTCCTCCGCGACATCGCCCCGGTCGGAAGCATCAGCAGCACTTACTATGCCATGTTGGTGCATCCATCGGTCCCAGCCAGGAGCGGGGTCGAACTGCTCGCTTTCGCCAAAGCCAATCCGGACAAGCTCAACATGGCATCACCGGGGAGCGGGACCGGGGCTCATATGGCAAGCGAGCTGTTCAAGATGATGACTGGGATCAGCATGGTCCACATACCTTATCGCGGCTCGGGACCGATGCTGAGCGGTCTTCTTGGCGGTCAGGTGCAGTTGGCGTTCGATACGATATTCTCGTCGATCGAGCATATCAGGTCTGGCAGGCTGCGCGCCCTGGGCATATCGACGGCGGTGCGTTCCGAGGTCTTGCCGGATATCCCGACAGTTGCCGAGTTCCTGCCTGGGTACGAAGCGAGCACCTGGTTCGGTATCGGCGCCCCTAAGAACACATCCCCCGCGATTATTGACAAGCTCAACAGGGAGATCAATGCGGGGCTTGCTGATCCCAAGATGAAGGCGCGAATTGCCGACCTCGGCGGCACGGTGCTAGCAGGCTCGCCCGCCGATTTTGGCAAACTCATCGCCAACGACACCGAGAAATGGGGCAAGGTGATCCGGGCAGCCAACATCAAGCCAGAATGACAGGCACGCGCACCGACGTTCCGGAATTCCCGATAGGCGAATGCTGACCGCGCGAAACCGTGTTGCTCCAAGTGGCTGCCTCAGTCTCTCATTTCGGGTTGTCGTCACGCTGGGGATCGATCTTCAAGATCTTGTTCAATTTGCGTCCGTACGGCTGACGGTGCGTCGGATGCCTGCGCGGGACGTTGCTGCGCTAAGCGGCTATCTGGTTTGGAACCGCATGCCTTCAACAATTGTCGCTGAGTGACTCGCAACTGATCGGCATATTCGCCATGTAGAGCAAGGAGAACCAAGTCACGCATATAGCTCGCAGTTGATTGACCTTTGGCCCCCGCCATCACCTTACAAATGCTATAGGTGGCACTGTCGAAGGCGACGTTGTGCCATTTGTTCTCTTTGTCCATAAATCTCCCTGTCTTTGTCATGGTCGCCGCATTTTTCGTCAGCCGATTCGCACCACGCAAAACATCGTCACATTCTAGAGGGCTTGATAGCACCCGCTTTTGCTATGAATCAATAGAATCGTTGTTCGCCGAGGTGCGTAGGCAGCCGCGTTTGAAATCTGATCCCGCCAGGTCTGCTTGTTCGACTGCTACTCGCGATGTTTGCTGGATTGCGCTTGTGCGACGGCGCGCCGTAGACGTTGAAGCAGCTCGCATTTGATCCCGGCCGCCTTGCGCAAAGTTCCCTCATTCCATTCAGACGCGCCCCCGCTTTTTCAAGAACATGACGCCTGCAATAAAATGATTGCTTTTCCGGCACTAGGCGAACGGCGAGTTGCAATTGGCCCGATGGCAAATGGAGGCCCAATCCAATTGACAGCACATCGGCGGCCGCTGAGAATGCGCCGAATGATTGCGCTAAGGGAATAATCCCCTCAAAGGGTCGTAGCCCTGTCATTTGGGCTCGAGCTCTGAAGCCAGGGGGAGAGCCCACCTTCAGGCGGGTCGTGTTCCTCCCCAAACTTGAGGAGTTACTTATCCGCGCGTTGGCAGGAAAGCGCAATAGTCCCTGGCGGACTCTTTATTTTGTCTTGGGTTCCATGAGTTAATGTGAATCCGGGCTTATTGTTGCGGGAACCGAACTCGTTTGAATGACATTGGTGTCATCAAAAGAGCCTTGGAAAGTATGCAGTAGGCTTAGGTCCCACTTAGAACAATTGAGAGCCGGCCATGCTCGAAAAGAGCGCCGTCGACGCAGAGCTTATACGATCTCTGGGCCTGTCGATCAAAGAACTTGAGCCGCTCTTCGCGGCTGGTGGCGATGTAGCCGAAAAGAAGTTCATGGAATGCTGCTGGTGTCTGTGGAAGGCTAACGGAGCGGAACTGGTAGAGCCTTTTGTGAACGCGGCTTTCGACGACCTGCCGGCGCCCTCGCGTGCCATCCTTTTTCAGCGACTCCTGACGATCGTGTATGTGGCGCAGGAAATCGAGATTAAAAAGGCGAGCGCGGCCGCTTCCGAGTAACCCCCAACGCGGCGCCTCGGTCGGATCGATGCGTCGCGCAATGCTTCTGCACCGCTCTGCAGCGAGGGATCTATCGCGTCAGCACCCTGCGTACCGTCGATTTTCAGTCGTTAGGCTGCGTTTTGAATTTCGAATACCTGCTGTGTTGGCGCCGACACTCCTGACGATCCTGAAGAGCGGCCGCGCAGCCGCTTGCACGTCGCTTCTGTCTTGCTAGATAATCGCGGACGCGCAAAAATTCACGTCAAATCGGGAGCGGCACGGTCATGCGAAGGTTTGCACTGGTGGTTGGCGTCATCGCTGGGCTGATCGCGCCGGCGATGGCTCAAAAGGCCGAAGTCGAGGCGGTGAATGTGAGATGGATGGAGTTCTTCAACAAGGGTGATTTCGCCGGTGTGGCGTCACTCTACACCGATGACGCGGCCGCATTGCCTCCGGGTTCCGGTATGGTGAAGGGAAGACCCGCGATCGAGGCCATGTGGAAGAGCATGGCAGAACAAGTCAGCGATCCGAAAGTCACAACTCTCGATGTGAAGCCACTTGGGCAATTTGCGGCACGGGAAATCGGGTCCTTCAGTCTCAAAACCAAAGGTCCGGCACCGCAAGAAGTGACTGGCAAATATGTCGTGATATGGGAGAAGGTCGGAAGCGACTGGAAGCTCGCGATCGATATCTGGAATGACGGCAAGTAGGAACTCGCTGCCTCATCGCACCGACGAGTTTGACGAGCGAAGAGCTTTTTGTGGCCCTCGGTGCACGCGCCTACTTGGCACGAGGCTATTTGGCACGAGGCTACTCGGCACGAAGCTGGCCGGCGCGCAGCATCCAGCGGATACAAGCTTCGGCCAAGGCGGTTGAGATCGAGGCACTTCCCACTGCTTGCTCAGCTGCCTCGCTGCTGAGAGCCCTTGTGCGCCGGCTTACTGGGGCCACCGCGGCGTGGGCACTTCTCATCACCCTTTATTCTTCAACCCGAGGTGGGGGTGCTGTCCCATTCATTGGGGGTTCAGGTGAGAGCAGATAGAGCAGCTGAAAGCACCCACCCGGCGCCGGAATTGCGATATGCGGCATGCTCTATTCTTGCGATCCGTCGTTGCTCTGCTCGCTTTCAGCGCACCTGCCTTTGCGGGGGTAGAATTGCCCACACCTGTCGCAACGGCAGTTGCCTTGCCGTCAACGGTGGCACCTACGGCGCATCCGCGGACGTGTCCCCTGACCCTTGACCGGGAGCGTCCTTTGGCTCCCCTCGCGCGTACCGCCCAGAGGATTGCGGACCGTCTGCCGGTTAAGATTGTCGCCCTGGGCTCCTCTTCGACCTATGGGGTCGGTGCGAGCACAACCGCTGCGTCATATCCAAGCCGGCTTGCGGAGCAACTCGCGCTCGGTCTGCCGGATCAACAGATCACCGTGCTTAACCGCGGGATCAACGGGGAGGAAGCGACCCAGACACTGTCGCGTCTTGACGCCGATGTGATTGCCGAAAGGCCGGATTTGGTTTTGTGGCAGATTGGCACGAACGCATTGCTGCGCAAAATTCCGCTGGAACCCAATTCCTTGCTCGAGGGAATGACTCGGATGAAGAAGATCGGCGCCGATGTCGTGCTGATCGATCCACAGTACGCGCCGCGATTCTTTGCCACACGGGACGCCGAACGCATCGTGTCGATCATTTCCGCTGCTTCCTCGGCCGCGCACGTCGCGATGTTCCATCGTTTCGCCCTCATGCGCCGCTGGCACGAGATCGACCGATTGCCGCTCAAGACCTTCCTGTCCTGGGATGGGTTGCACCTGAACGACTGGGGCTACGCCTGCTTCGCCAAATCGCTCGGCACGGCCATCCTGGAGACGGTGATGGGATCAAAGACAGTCGCGTCAGGATTGCCAACCGCGAGGCGATGATCTGGCAGGCCTCCGCCAAAGCATGGGCCCCTCACGTCCCGTTTCGAATTTAGGTGTTAATGGGCGGTGCGCACGCTAATCGCATTATAGTATTATAATACAGTTCGATTCGGGAACAAATTCCTTGTCCCGTCGTTCTCATTGCGGCGGGGAGGCGGGGGAGCAGGAACGATGGATCCTTATCAGTGGTTTTTTTTAGGGATGATGGTGGCATGGACGCCCGGCCTCGTAGCTCTGGCGCTCATGCTGAGCCGCGCAGAGGATCCTGACCCACAGCAACGTTAGGAGCGCGAGTTGCTGTTCAGTACAAGTTAAGCTGAGAAAAGTTTAGCTCAGTATAATTTGAGCGGGTCGCCCGCGTCTCACTTCTCAATCGCCAAAGAAGACGAGCTTGCTTGTCACAGCGCGCTCATTTCAATGATCCTGTTTCCGCCGCGGCCTAACAGTGGGCGATTGGCGGCTCATCGTTACGGACGGGGAGCGGCCGAGCATGAAGGAGCAGGTCGAGCACGATATTTGGTACATCGATAATTGGAGCGTCACGTTGGATGTTCAGATTATTCTTAGGACTGCCCTGGAAGTCATTCGGGGGCGAAATGCGTACTAGCAAGCGCGTCACTGTTTGGCCGAGTTCTTTGGCTCATTGCGCTTTGGTCTAAATAAGACTGGACGGCGTTTGGTGATCACAGCCAATTGACTCGCGTGGATCGTGTTGCGGGGATGTCGCTATTCTCCCTGATCATCTCTGACGAGGAGTTGAGCGGTGACCCGGCAAGGACGCGGAGTTCGTGGACATCCTTAAAAGTGAGCCGCAGGGTC
>Ga0137412_10002025_pt1 | contig 15956 bp, 19 predicted proteins | sample CZODoug2_1_16fun_FD_122160 | JGI IMG/M metagenome (GOLD analysis project Ga0137412, IMG submission 122160) | Vadose zone soil fungal communities from Angelo Coast Range Reserve, California, USA - CZODoug2_1_16fungal (Hybrid Assembly) | ecosystem: Environmental > Terrestrial > Soil > Vadose zone...
TGGCCGCGGTGGTCGCGGTGCTGGCCCACCTGGTGCTGTTCCGCACCCGGTGGGGCACCCACGTGTTCGCCGCCGGTGGGTCCGCCGAGGCCGCCACCGCGACCGGGATCAGCGTGCCGGCGATCAAGATCGCGGTGTACACCGTCTCCGGGGTACTCGCCGGCCTGGCCGCCATCCTGCTGGTGGCCAGGGTCGGCGCGGCCGAGCCGGCGGCGAACACCTCGTTCCTGCTCAACTCGGTGGCCGCGGTGGTGCTCGGCGGGGTGAGCCTGGTGGGCGGGCGGGGCAGCGTGCTCGGCCCGGTGCTCGGCGCCCTGCTGCTCACCGCGCTGGCCAACGGGCTGACCCTGCTCGGCGTGTCGCCCTTTTACCAGCCCGTCGCGGTCGGCACCGTGGTCGTGCTGGCCGCCCTGCTCACCAGGTTCCGGAAATGACCCAACCAGACGTGCTGCTGGAGGCCAGTGGGGTTTCGCTGGCCTTCGGCAGCGTCCAAGCCCTCCGGGACGTGTCGCTGACCCTGCGGGCCGGGGAGATCACCGCGCTGGTCGGCGACAACGGCGCCGGCAAGTCCACCCTGGTGCGCTGCATCTGCGGCATCCACCGCCCCGACGAGGGCGGGTTCACCTTCCAGGGCCGGCCGGTGGCGTTCGGCTCACCGCAGGAGGCGCGGGATGCCGGGATCGAGACCGTGCACCAGAACCTCGCGCTGGTCGAAGACCTGACGGTGTGGCAGAACCTGTTCCTGAACCGGGAGATCGCTTGGGGGTTCGGGCCGCTCGCGGTGCTCAACCGCAAGGCGATGAAGGCCCGGGCCAGCGAGATGGTGTCAGAGCTGGCGGTGAACGTGCCGGCGGTGACCTCCCGGGTGCGCCGGCTCTCCGGTGGGCAGCGGCAGGCGGTGGCGATTTGCCGGGCGGCCGGGTTCAGCTCCACCCTGGTCATCATGGACGAGCCGACGGCGGCGCTGGGTGTGCAGGAAACGGCGCGGGTCGAGCAGCTCATCACCCGGCTCCGCGACGACGGGCACGCCGTCCTGCTGGTCAGCCACAACTTCGACCAGGTGATTCGGCTGGCGGACCAGGTATGGGTGATGCGGGCCGGGCGGTGCGTGGCCGGCCGACGGATCGCCCAGACCACCGGCGAGGAGATCGTTGCGCTGATCACCGGCGCCCAGGCAGCGTGAAGGGATCAACCGTGACTACCAACCCCATTGGCGTGCACGCTCTCGTCTGGGCGGGGGACACCTCCGCCGCCTCGGTGCGCCGGGCGGTGAGCAAGACCGCCGAGACCGGGTACGACCTGCTCGAGTTCTCCCTGCACGACTCGCTCAACATGGACGTGGCCGAAACCCGGCGTCAGCTTTCCGAGGCGGGGCTCGGGGTGGCCTGCTCCCGCGGCCTGGCCTTCGACGCCGACGTATCCAGCTCCGACCCCGCCGTGGTGGACCGGGGCGCCCAGCTGCTCGCCGACTCGCTGCGGGTCACCCACGAGCTCGGCGGGACCATCCTGACCGGCGCCTTGTTCAGCGCGCTCGGCAAGTACTCCGCGCCGCTGACCGTGGCCGGGCGAGCCAACGTGGTACGTGTGCTGTCCGAGCTGGCCGCCGAGGCCAAAATCCTGGGCATGACGCTCGGCCTGGAAATCTGCAACCGGTACGAGACGAACGTGGTAAACACGGCGCGGGACGCGCTGCGGCTGGCCGACGACATCGGCGCGGACAACGTCACCATCCACCTGGACACCTATCACATGAACATCGAGGAAGATGACCTCGTCCGCCCGGTGTACGAGGTGGGGGACCGGCTGGGGTACGTGCATATCGGCGAGAACCACCGGGGCTACCTCGGCTCCGGGCACCTGGACTTCGGCGCGTTCTTCCATGCGCTGGCCGACATCCGCTACACCGGGCCGATCACCTTCGAGTCGTTCTCCTCGGCCGTCGTCTCCCGCGGCCTCACCGGTGACCTGGCCATCTGGCGGGACCTCTGGACCGACGGCGAAGACCTGGCCCGCCATGCCCGTGCCTACATCGCGACCCAGCTGGCGGCGAGCGCTCCGCGCGTGACGGGCTGAGGTTCGCGCCAAAAGTATTGGTCGCCTTGGGATGGCTGGTCATTCCGAAAGATTGCTTTGGACGGGAGAGCACCCAGTTACCACAGTCTGGCTTCCGCCTTTTGTCTGTAGGGTCGGGGACCCTGGTCGGGGACGGCCGGCGAGGCGCCCAAAATATTTCGGGAAAAACTTGCGTGACCAGGTTCGAGTGAGCGTCAGAAATTGTCAGACCCTGCTGCCACAATGTTGGTGTGCCAGAAAGCCCACTAGCTCCCGACCGGGATACCGTGAATGCGGGTATGGCCGCGATGCGGGTGAAGGTGCGCGCGGTGTCCAGACAGCAACGGGTTGATCAGCTGTTGCATCTGAAGACAATGGCGCGCCAAGTCGAGCATGACACCGTCGCGCTGGTGGCCCAGATGGATGACGAAGGGGACTTCGCCGAGTACGGGGTGCGCCCAGCCCCAGCGATAGCCGATATGCTGCGGATTCGGGAGTCCGAGGCCCGCCGCATAGTCGCGGTGGCCCGCGCGGTGTTCCCCACAACCCTTGGTGGGGTGCCGTTGGAGCCGAGGTTGCCGGCCACCGCGATGGCCTTGGCCGGCTGGGAGATCGATCAGGCGCACGCCGAGGTGATCGAACAGGCGCTGCGAAAAGACGCCGCTGAGCGGATCACCCCGGAGCAGTGGGCGGGTTTGGAAGAGCAGCTGGTCGAGCTGGCCCGCGATTACCGGCCCGATGAGTTGGCCAAGTTGGCCGCGCAGCTGCTGGACCGGTTGGATCAGGACGGGCCGCCCCCGGATGACGATGAGCCGCAGGTCAACGAGCTGCACCTGTCCGCCTCCGCCGACGGTGCCGGTGGTCGGATCAAAGGCCGACTGGACGCCGCGACGTACGAGGTGGTGGCCCGGTCGATTCGGGCGGTGTTGTGCCCGGCCGCCGATGAAGGCAAATCCCTCGGTGAGCGCCAGGCGGATGCCCTCGGGGAGATCTGCGAGCACGCCCTGGATGAAGGTCGCCTCCCCCTTGAGGGTGGGGAGCGGCCGCATGTGACGGCGATCCTGGATTACCAGTGGATGCGCGAGCAGGCCCGGGGGTTGATGTTCGACTTCGGTGGTCGGGGTACCGCGGCGGATCTACGCGCGTTGTTGTGTGACTGTGGGGTGACTCCGGTGGTGTTCGACGGGGCGAGCCAGCCGCTGGATTTGGGTCGGGAACGGCGGTGTGTGAGCCTGGCGCAGCGTAAGGCGGTGGCCGCGCGGGATCGGGGTTGCGCGCATCCGGGGTGTCACCGTAAACCCGCTTGGTGTCAAGTTCATCATATCCGTGAATGGGTGAATGGCGGCGAGACGAATATCGAAGATCTCGTGATGCTGTGCCGTACCCATCATCGGATGATTCATCAGTCCGGCTGGGAAGTTCGGATGCACCTAGGCCGGCCGGAATTCATTCCGCCCCGCTGGGTGGATCCCACTCAGGCGCCCCGCCGACAACCCATGCTCGTCTGACTGCACCAGAAGTGTCGAGTGGGTCGCGGGAATTCGCCGGACCGTCTATGTGGAACGCCCGGCTAGACGAATGCCGGTTTGGGCTCAGACGGGCTCGCAGAGCAGAATTGGGATGACTCGCGCCGTCGTCTCCTGGAACTCCGCGTACGGCGGATACGCATCGACCGCGCGCTTCCACCAGATCTCGCGCTCTTCCCCGGCGAGCTCGCGGGCAGCCATGTCCTGTTTGCTCGCGCCGTCCTGAATCTCGACCGTGGGGGTGGCCGACACGTTGCGGTACCAGACCGGGTGCTGGGGGGCGCCACCTAGGGAAGCCACGATGAGGTACTTGCCGTCGTGTTCGACGCGCATCAAGGGAGTCTTCCGGAGGTTGCCGGAGCGGGTGCCCTTGGTGGTGAGCACAATGATGGGCAGGTCGCGCCTGGTGTTGCCTTCCCGGCCGTTCGTGCGCTCGAACAGCTCGACCTGGTCACGGACGTACCCAACGGGGCTTGGCTCGTATTTTCCCTGGAGTGGCATAACTGGCTCAGCGAGTCGGTTGGGCGACGTATTCCCCGACGTCGAAACGCCTACCGGTCCCGGCACCGGGAACCGGCGGGGGGATCCGGCGCAGCAGTAGGCCGAGCCCGATCGCGCCGGCGAGCAGCACGGTCACGTAAAGAACCACGCCCAGCCAGCCTGCGTGGTCGTAGGCGATTCCGCCCAGCGAACCGCCGATGCTGCTGCCCAGGTAGTAGGCGAACAGATACAGCGAGGAGGCCTGCCCAGGTGCGCCGCCAGGCAGCAGCGACGCTCGCCGGCCCACCCAGCTGCTGGCCACCGAGTGGCCGCCGAAGAAGCCGACGGTCACCAGGAGCAGGCCGACCAGCACGCTCGGCAGCCACGCCGGACTGGTCGCCCAGATGCCGGCCGCCGCGACCAGCACGGTCACCCACAGCATCCGCCGGCGGCCGAGTCGATCAGCCATCCGGCCGGCGGTGGTGGAGGCCCAGGTCCCGGCCAGGTAGGCGATGAAGATCAGCCCGGACAACGCGACGGGCAGCCCGAACGGCGGTGCGATCAGCCGGAACCCCAGATAGTTGTACACCGTGACGAACGCGCCCATGAGCAGGAACCCGATGCCGAACAGGCACGCTAGCCCCGGGTCCGAGAGGTGGATGCGCAGCGGGCCGCCGAGGTCCCGCAGCCGGGTCCGAGGCGGCGCCGGCGCCAGCGACGGCGGTAGCAGCAGGTGGAACACCACGGTGCAGATCAGCGACAGCAGGCCGATCACCGCCAACGCCAGTCGCCAGCCACCGAAGTCGGCGACCACTCCCGCGATCAGCCGGCCGGACAGGCCGCCGAGGGAGTTGCCGGCGATCAGCATGCCCATCGCACCGCCCAGCCACCTCGGCGCTACCTCGGCGGTTACGTGCGACATGGCCAGCGCGGGCAACGCGGCCAGCGCCACACCCTGCAGCGCGCGGACGCCGACCAGCACCGCGAAGTTCGGGGCCAGCGGGGCGACCAGCCCCAGCACTGCTGACGTGGCCAATGCCCAGGTCATCACCCTGGCCCGGCCCCATCCCTCGGCGACCGCGGCCAGTGGCACCACGGCCAGCGCCAGGCCGAGCGTGGTTGCGGACAGCACCAGGCTGGATGTGGACGAGGACACCCGAAACTGGACCGCGAGCGTCGGCAGCAGCCCCTGCACGCAGTAGACCAGGACAAACGTAGCCAACCCCGCGCACCAGAGTGCCGCGCCCAGCCGGCGGTAACCGGGCGTGCCGCGCTCATGGCCCACCACCGGGTCGGAGATCGTTCCCATAGCTAAAGACTAGGAAGCTCACCAAGATACGTCCAATGCATGGATTGGCGCAGTGTCATGCATATATGAATGAGCGGCGGGACAATCAGGAGGTGACCGTCGATGAGCTGCAGTGGTACGTGGTGCTCGCCGAGACCGAGCACATGACGGAAGCCGCCGCCCGGCTGAACGTGGCCCAGCCGACGCTCTCCCGGGCACTGGCTCGGTTGGAACGTCGGCTGGGCACACCGTTGTTCGACCGGGTCAACCGGCGGCTGCGGCTCAACCGGTACGGGGAGATCCTGCTGGAGCACGCCAGGCGGTGCCTCACCGAGATGAACTCGGCCAGCGACCGGATCGCCAGCCTGCTCGACCCCGACCGGGGCACCGTGCGGCTGGCCTTCCTGCATTCGGTGGCCACCTGGCTGGTGCCGGAGTTATTGGGCCGATATCGGCAGCAGGTCCCCGGAGTGCGCTTCGAACTACGGCAGGAACCGGCCCACGAGATGATCGCCGACCTGCGGGCGGGCCACGTCGACCTCGCGGTCAGCAGCCCTCACCCGGAGGGCGCCGACATCGGCTGGCACCCACTGCACCGCGAACAGCTCTGCGTGGCGGTGCCGGGTGACCACCCGCTTGCCGGCCGAGGTGGCTGCGGCCTGAGCGCCGTCGGCGCCGAGCCGTTCGTCGCCCTGCGTGCGGGGTACGAGCTGCGTGAGCTCAGCGACGAGCTCTGTTCGCTGGCCGGGTTCGCGCCCACCGTCGCCTTCGAGAGCTCCGAGATCTCCTCGATGGAAGGCCTGGTCGCCGCCGGATTGGGGGTCGCCGTGGTGCCGATGCCGCGCGCGCATCGGGAAAGTCCGGGCGTCGCCTACCTGCCGCTGACCGATTCGGGCGCACACCGGATGATCGGGCTGGTCTGGCTACGGGATCGACCCGCGCCGCCGGTGGCCACGCGGTTCGCCGAGTTCGTCCGGAACGTCAGCCCGGAACGTCAGCCCTAGGCGGCGTCGGTGAGCACCTCGTCCATGGCCGTCCCGGTAGCCAGCCGCGCGGACACGCTGTCGCGCGCGGAACGCATCACCTCGTGGCTGCGCGCTGGATCCATCATGTTCGCGCCCATCACCGCGAGGTCGGTGGCGTTCGGCGCCAACACGGTGACCTGAGTTCCGCTGGCGCGCAGCGCACACAGTTCACGGTGCAGGCGCTTGGTCGCCGCTCGCCGCCACAGCCGCTCCAGCCAGATCAGCGGAGTGCGCGGACGGTCCGGCTCGAGGGACGCCATCGGTGCCAGCACGAACACCTCGTCCAGTTGTTCCCCGATCAGCAGGTCGGCGTTGTACGGCGAGCACACACCCCCGTCGACATACGGGACGTGCTCGATCCGAATCGGGGCATACCAGGCCGGGACCGCACAGGAGGCCATCACCGCCTGAGAGATCGACGCGGTCGGGCTGCCGTCGCGGCCGAACGCGACCCGTGCGCCGGTGTGGTAGTTCATCGCCACGACCCAGGTCCCGTCCGGCCACCCGCTGATCGGGCCGACGCCGTCGATCATGCTCTGAATCCTGGTCAGCGAGCGACGCCCCCTGGGCAGCAGGGCCGCGCACAGCGCACCAGGGCGCATCCGCAACGGGCTGCGCGCCGCCCGCATCACCAGCGGCACGGAGCCGAGTCCGAGCTCGGGCAGGCCCGGCCAGCAGGGCTCGCCGCTCACGTCGAGACGCAGCGTTGGCGCGGGAGCATCGGGCAGGGCGGTCAGCTTCGCGGTCACCGCTTCGGCGTTGTGCGCGTCGTACAGCTCATTCACCGACACACCGGAGCGCAGCAGTGCGGTCAGCACCGAGCCGGCCGAGGTTCCCACCAGCTGGTCGCTCTCCCGGGCGTCCCAACCGGTCGCGTCCTCCACGGCCGCCAGCGCGCCGAGTGTCCACGCGGCGCCCAAAAAGCCGCCGGCTCCCAGTACTACGCCACGCCGGCGGCTCAATGCCCCGCTCCCACCCGTTCTCATGACCATGAAATACCCGGAGCGCGGTCCGCGAAACTCCCGCATTGACACTTCAAGTCTGGTCCCTCCCGGCCAATCGGATTGGGCCGATATTCCGTCCGGCCGGGGCTGAGCAGTGGTAGGCATTGAGTCCGGATCGGTAGTTCGGGTGCACGGGAGTGCGGTGCCTGGCTAGCGAGGGCACGGGCATCGGACGGTGCGCGCGGCGCGGTGATTCCGGCGGGGTGTTGAGCTGGGCGGCGACCTCGGCCACGCTGTGGTAGATCCGGGCCGGGAGCTGGCCCAGCGCGACCGTGTAGGCGGAGCCGGCGCCGTAGTAGTGGGCCTGGGCAATCACCTGCCAGCGATGCGCCGGGAATGCCAGTCCAGCCAATACCTGGCGGATCCCGACTGCCATGAGATCAGGGTCGACATTCATTGATTCCGCCTCAGTAGACTGTCCAGATGTGACCGGGGTCACCCTTTGTGCCCGCAAGAAAGGCGTGGCAAACGCGCCTGTGGCTCACGTTTTGCGCACGGCTCTGCGCGTTCAGCGGCGGGGCCCATTCCGGTGCGTCCGCCGGAAGCTGCTGGAGCGCTCTTCGTGCGGGGTCCCACCCCGGGCGGATGGTGCCGAGGCCTGGCGAACCCGGGCGGAGGGTGCCGAGGCGTTGCGGCGCGCCATGAGCTCCTGTTGCCGGGCCAGCTGTGCCTCGGCGATCTCAATACTCTCCTGCTCGGTGCGCAGCCGGGACAAAATGCTCATGGTCAGCGCGTGACCCAGGGCGGTGAGCAGCAGGATCACCCCGATCCGGGCGATCAGCGCCTGGACGGTCGGGTCCGGGCCGAGCCCGAAGGCGGCGACCAGCGCGACCAGTCCCAGCATCACCAGGTGGAAGAACACGGCCGCGAGCGAGGCCAACTTGCGGGCCGGTCGGGCGCCATAGACCTGCGCCAGGTAGGCCGGGCTGTTGCGCATGATGAACTGACCATCAACGATGACGATCAACACCCCGATGAGCAAAAGTACGAGAAAGGGACCGCTCGTCATCGTCTGTCGCCCCACCTTCGGTAACCGATATGGGGCGACTACCCGGAGGATCAGCGCTGGAACCCGGGCCGTGCACTCGTCACCTGCATGAAGTAGCGGCGGGTCCGCCTGGTTTCAGCCGTGGCACCGCGGGTAGCCGCGGTAATGGTGGCAATCGGATACACGTTGATGACCGAACAGCGCGGACCGAGGGACCTGGTGGCCGACGGGGTCGAGGCGGAGCGCGTGGGGTTCGATTTCGCGGTCAGTAGCGACCACTACTTTCCCTGGTTGAAAGAGCAGGGCCATGCGCCGTACGCCTGGGCCGTGCTGGGTGCGGTCGCCGCGATCACCGAGCGGATCGGGCTGATGACGTACGTGACCTGCCCGACCTTTCGGTATCACCCGGCGGTGGTCGCGCAGAAGGCGGCCACGCTCTCGCTTCTGGCCGAGGGCAGGTTTCTGCTGGGGCTGGGCTCGGGGGAGAACCTGAACGAGCACGTGGTGGGTCGCGGCTGGCCGTCGGTGAACGTCCGGCACGAGATGTTCGGCGAGGCGTTGGTGATCATTCGCGAGCTGCTGGGCGGTTCGGAGGTCAACTTCGTCGGTGAGCACTTCCGGCTCGACTCGGCCCGCCTGTGGGATCTACCTGAATCGCAGCTGCCGGTGGGCGTGGCGGTGAGCGGCGCGCAGAGCATCGGCCTGTTCGCCGAGAGCGCTGACGCGATGATCGCCGTTCAGCCGGAGAAAGGCCTGGTGAAGAGCTTCGACGCGGCGGTGGGGCGGGGCCGGCCCAAGATCGGTCAGCAACCCATCTGCTGGGACCCCGATGAGCGGGAGGCGGTCCGCCGCGCGCACGAGCAGTTCCGCTGGTTCGGCGGTGGCTGGAAGGTCAACGCGGAGCTGCCGGGGCCGGCCGGGTTTGCCGGCGCCACGCGGTTCGTCCGGCCCGAGGACATGGCTTCGTCGATCCCGTGTGGACCGGACACGGCCACGCACGTGGATGCCCTGCGACCGTGGGCCGAGGCCGGGTTCAGCCATGTGGCTCTGGTCCAGATCGGCGGCGACAGCCAACCGGAGTTCCTGGAGTACGCACGCGACGAGCTGCTGCCCGCGCTGCGCGATGAGTACGGCAAGGCGCCCGAGCATTGGCTGGCAGCGGCCTGAGTGGAGGAACGGCGAGCCCATCGACGTGGAGGGCATCCTCTGCCATAGTCGTTTGGAGCCGACGCTCCAAAACTGGGGCGCGTGGACGCGGGCCCGCCCGCACCCGACCGAAGGGTCCGCCGTGACCACCAGCGCCCAGAGCATCGCCGAGCAGGTCGTCGCCCTCAACCAGGACATGGACGAGCACATCCCGGCCGAGGTGCTCGGGCGGTTCCGTGCCGAACAGGCCGGGCTGGTCGCTGCCGCTGCGCCCTCGACGGTCCCGGAGCCGGGAGCGGACATGCCGGACGCAGAGCTGCTCGACGCGCATGGCCGGCCAACATCGCTGCGCGAGGCCAGCGCCGGTCAACCCGCCGTGGTTGTCTTCTACCGGGGCGGCTGGTGCCCGTACTGCAACCTCGCCCTGCGCACCTACCAGCATCAGGTGTTGCCCGCGCTGGCCGAGCGCGGCGTCGCCATGATCGCGATCAGCCCACAGAAGCCGGACGGATCGCTGAGCACCCAAGAAACTGACGAGCTCACCTTCACTGTGCTGTCCGACCCGGGGAACCAGGTCGCCGCCCAGCTGGGCATCCTGACCAGCCCCACCGACGGCGCCCTGCTGTCCCAGCGGCAACTTGGGCTCGAGCTGGCCGAGCGGAACGCCGATGGCACCGCGACGCTGCCCATGCCCACCACGGTGCTGCTCGACGCCGGCGGGGTCATTCGCTGGATCGACGTTCACCCGGACTACACGACCCGGACCGAGCCGTGGCAGATCCTGGACGCGGTGTCCGCCACCCTCTAGCAATGACGTCGGGCACACGCCCTCCAGTAAGGTCGGTGATCAAAGAATCGCCGGGTCGGAGGGGGAGGCGTGGCGTGGCACCTTCGGCCTGGTCGTTCGGCCGACGCCCTGATCTGTGGCCGAATCTGTTACGAGGCCTTCCACGCCATTTCCACTCGCCACGGGTTTCCGCCTGACTTCGATAACCCGGAAGCCGCCACCGGGCTGATCTCGATGCTGCTGGGGCAGCCGGAGTTCTACTCGGTGGTGGCGGAGGCGGAGTCCGGCGGCCGGATTGTCGGCAGCAATTTCCTGGACGAGCGCTCATCGGTGGTCGGGGTGGGTCCGGTGACGGTGGCCCCCGAGGCGCAGGACAGTGGCGTGGGTAGGGCGCTGATGCGGGATGTCATGGAGCGGGCCGGCCGCATCGGCGCACCGGGCATCCGTCTTGTCCAGGCGGCCTATCACGCCCGTTCGCTGTCGCTGTACGCGAAGTTGGGCTTCCAGGTGCGTGACCTGTTGGCCTGCGTGAACGGGCCGGGTCCTGGCGGTGAGCTGCCCGGGTATCGCATTCGGCCGGCGTTGCCCTCGGATGTGGCGGCGTGCGACGCGGTCTGCCGGTACGTGCACGGCCACGACCGGAGCGGGGAGGTCATCGAGGCGGTTGCGCGGGGCAGCGCGGCGGTGGTGGAGCACCAGGGACGGGTCACCGGGTACGCCACGTCCCTCGGACTGTTCGGTCATGCCGTCGGCGAGACCAACGAGGACATCCAGGCGTTGCTGCTGTCCGCCGAGCGGTTCGACGGGCCGGGAGTTCTGCTGCCCACCAGCAACGCCGAGCTCTTCTCCTGGTGCCTGAGCCACGGCTTCCGGGTGGTCGCGCTGTCCACCCTGATGACCGTCGGGTTCTACCAGTCTCCCAAGGGTGCCTCGGTACCCAGCGTGTTCTTCTGAGTGGGGATCAGCTGGTCAGCGACGCGATGTGGTCGAGGACGGTGTCCAGCGCGGCCTCCAGGGCGCGGGTGTCTCGGCGAATCTGGGTGAGCAGCAGCCCGCCCTGCAGCGCGGCGAGGGTGGCCAGGGCGAGCATGTCCGGGTCGACCTCCGAGCGCAGTTCGCCTCGGCTGTGCATGGCCCGCAGCCCGTCCCGGATGGCTTGTTCCCACCGGGCGAAACCGGCGGCGACCTCGGCCCGTGCCTCCGGATCGGAGTCGGCGAGTTCACTGCCCAGCGAACCGATCGGGCACCCGCCGGCGTACCGATGTTGCCGCTTCAGCTCGATCACAAAGTCCCGCCAGGCCCGCAGCGCGTCGAGGCTGTCCAGCTGGCTCAGCAGCGGCTGCTGAACGCCGAGCACGGCCTCGGTCTGGTAGGCGATCACCGCTCGCACGAGCATTCGCTTGTCGCCGAAGTAGTGGTAGATCTGCGAGGTGCTCACCCCGGCGGCGGCCTGCACATCCTCGGTACTGGTGCCGGCCACGCCGTGTTCGAACATCAACCTGGCCGCGGCGGCGAGGATTCGCTCCCGCGTCGCCTGGCCCTTGCGGGTCAGCCGAGGGGCCGAGTCGACCAGCTCACCCGAGGGCACCCGGCGAGCTTACCCGGGTCGGTGTGATCATCCGGCCCGGTGAGATCGCGCGCGGCTCACCCGGGGTCCGTCGGGCGGTGGTCACCGGCCCGTTGGCCGGGCCGCTGCGCCGCCTTGGGGCGGACCGGGTCGGTGCGGCGGGGCAGGGTCAGGATGCCGGTGTCGGCCACGTCCACCGCGATCTCGTGCACCTTGCGGTTGCTGTTCTGGCTGGCGATCCGCAGCAGGTCGAACGCCTGCGATCGGCTGAGCTTGTGCTGGTGCATCAGGATCCCGATGGCCACCCCGATGTCCCGGCTGGTCTCCAACGCGCGTTGTAGCTGGTCGGCCCGTTCTCGATTGCTCGCCGCGATGACCGCCAGCGCGCCGTGGGTGGCCAGCAGCATGCCGACCACGAGGGCCTCCTCATCGAAGGCGCTCGGGCGATCGGAGTACAGGTTGAGGCTGCCGATCATGTTGTCCGTGTCCAGGGCGAGCCGGTAGGACAGCATGCTGGCCACCCCCAGCTCGTCGGAGACCCGGCGGCCGTACTCCGGCCAGCGGGGGTCGCCGCGCAGGTCGCTGGGCGCGTACACCGCGTCGTCGACGGCGGCGTCCAGGCAGGGCCCGGAGCCCATCTCGTACTGGATCGCGTCCGCGCGCCGGGCCCGATCGTCCGAGGCGGCGGCCGTGGTCAGCACCTTGTTCTGGTAGAGCGAGATGCTGGCCCACCGGGTTCCGCTGACCCGCTGCACGGCGACCTGGGTGACCGCCTCCATCACCGTGGCGGCCTGTGCGCCGCCGAGTTCGTGGCCCAGCCGCTCGAACGTCGCGGCGATCGACCGCAGCCGTTCGGACCAGGCCGTTCCGGCCGCGGCCACGTTGGCGTTCCCGTTGGCGTCTCCGTCGCTCTCCGGGAAGGCGGAGCCGTCGGAGGGGATGGACGGGGGCGTTGCCATAACTACTCCAGTCACGCGTCAGGCTGCCAACCAAGCCACACCGAGGGTGCGCAACACGGACCCAGCAGCCGCAAGGCATGCGTCGCCCAGGTCCGGTTTCGGGGGCTTGTTCGAGTGGCCGTCTGCTTGACCAGTCGCTAAACCTAGTCGACGCCCCGCTGGGCCCGTGCGAGGTGTGCCCGGAAACCGCCAAGCTCGACGGCGCAACCAGCCACGCAGAGCGGCTACAGGCCGCGCAGACCCTGCAGGGTGTGCGCGGCCTGTGGTGGGTCCGCGCGAGCGGCGTTGGGGCGGATGTGCTTGCGGCGATCACCAGTGGGTAGCCGGGAGGGGTGCCCACTGAGGTATTTCTGATCGGGGCGGCCCTTGCGGTCGCGGTGCTCCTCGGCCGGTTGCTGGCCGGGCGGGTCGGGGTGCCGGACGCCGCCGCCTATGTGCTGATCGGTGTCGCCGCCGGGCTGGTGCCAGGGCTTCCCCGGGTGCAGGTGGCGCCGGACGTCGTGCTGCTCGCGTTCCTGCCGCCGCTGGTCTACTACGCCGCGTTCTTCAGCGACCCCCGGGAAACGATGGAGCACGTAGGGGCGGTGGTGGGCCAGTCCGTCGGCCTGGTGCTGGCCACCGCGTTCGCGGCGGCCTGGACGCTGCTGCTGGTCGCGTTCCTGTTTGTGCTGCTCGGGTACCAGGTCCCCGGGATCGTCGCGGTGGTCGCGGACTACCCGGTCGGCACGCTGCTGCTCGCCTCGGCGTCGCTGGTCGCGGTCGTTGTGGTGGTGCGCATGGCCTGGGCGCTGCTGGTGCCCCCGCTGGTCAGGCGGCTGAGGGTGGGGGATGACGAGATCAGTGCGCTGTCCCGGCAGGAGCGGCTGGTGCTCGGCTGGTGCGGGCCGCGCGGCGCGGTGTCGCTGGCGGTGGCGCTCTCCCTGCCGTTGAACATGCCGGACGGCGCGCCGTTCGTCCGTCGGGATCTGCTGCTGTTCCTCACCGTGGTCGTGGTGCTGGCCACCCTGGTGGGCCAGGTACTGCCGCTGCCCGCCCTGCTACGCCGCCTGCGGCTGAGCCCGAGCGAGCAGGAACGCACCGAGGGCCTGCGCGCGCACCGAGCGATGGTGGACGCCGCGCTGCGCGAGGTGGAGGACCTTGCCGCCCAGGAGGAACAGGAGACAGAGGGCCTCGAGGCGATGCGCCAAGTGCTTGAGCTGCGCCGCGACCGGCTGCACCGGCAACTCGAGTCGGAGTCATCCGACGGCCACGCCGGCCCGGACGAGCGCGATCTGCAGCTGCGGATGCTCGCCGCCGAGCGCAAGGCGCTGCGCGAGCTGGCTAGGCACGGGGACATCGGCAGGCGAACCCAGATCGCCATCGGTCAGGAACTGGACCTGGACGAAACCCGACTCCGCCGGGCCCGGTGAGCGGACCGGCCGCACCCCCCGTGGGATGCAGCCGGTCTCGGGTCAGCTCGGTCCGGAAGTACTCAGCGCAGCGGCGGTTGCCCGGTCGGAGGTTGCGAGCCTGCCGGGCCGGGCGTGTTCCGACCCGGCGTGGCGCCCGGCCCGGTCTGCGGCGACCGGGGCACCTCGCCGCGCCACGCCCCGGTCGGTGCGCCTTCCCGCTCGATGAACTCCTTGAACCGGGACAGGTCGCTCTTGGTCTGATAGCCCGCCACACCGAGCGCCGCGCCGGCCTTCTCGGCGAGGCCCTCGGGCTGAAACTCCATCTGCAGGGTCACCCTGGTGTGCCGGTCGTCCAGCCGGTGGAAGGTGACTACCCCGGCGTGATGCAGCCCGTCGACGGTGCGCCACGCGACGCGCTCGTCCGGGTGCTGCTCGGTGATCTCGGCGTCGAACTCCCGCTGGACGCCTGCCACGTTCGTCTTCCAGTGCGTCTTCGTGTCGCTGATCTGGTGCACCCGCTCTACCCCGGACATGAAGGCCGGGAAGCTCTCGAACTGAGTCCATTGGTTGTAGGCAGTGGTGACCGGGACGGCGACGTCGATGCTGTCCTGGATGCTCTTCACGGGTTGGAACTCCTCACGTTGTCGAGTGGGTCCATTCATGGCCTACCCGTCCATCGCCCGGCAAAAACCGCATGTGGGGTGGGTGTAGTCAGGCCGCAAGTTGAGCCACCTGGGCGAGTTTCTCGTTCACCCGGGCGGGTATTCCGGGCAATCCGGCCGCTCCGCCGGGGGGCAAGCGGGAGGTTCGGGCATGGACCGGGCGGTTGGGCGCGCCGACATATCTCCTGGAGCGTCGACGTCGAAGGGCGGCGCGGCGCCGGTGTCCGCCGGTGCCTCACACGGGGGCCGGCGCCGGCGCGGCGGTGACGGCTGGAACAGCGAGCACCGCGGCGAGCGCCCGCTGCAGCGCGCCGACCGAAACTACAACGAGCTGCTCCAGGAGCTTCGAGTCGCGCAGACCGGCGTGCAGATCCTCTTCGCGTTCCTGCTCGGGCTCTCGTTCACGCCTCGGTTCGCCTCGGTGACCGAGTTCCAGCGGGACGTGTACGTGATCACCCTGGTGTCCTCGGCGGTGACCACCGCGTTTCTCATTGCCCCGGTGGCGGCGCACCGGGTGCTGTTCCAGAGCGGCCGCAAGCGCCAGCTGGTACGGCTGGTGCACCGGTGTCTGTTCGCCGGGCTGATCACCCTGGTGCTCACCATGGTCGGCGCGATGTTGCTGGTGCTGGACGTGGTGCTCAGGCCGCCGGTCGCGGTCACGGTGACGGCCGCGGTGGCCGCGTTCTTCGTCGTGCTGTGGTTCGCGCTGCCCGGGTACCGGCGGCTGAAGGACCGCCGTGACGGCGGTTAGCCGGTTGGCCGGCGACATCGGCGCGGACGAGGCCGTCGACGATCCGGCCGTGGCCGACTACCGCGACTCCGAGCGCTGAGCTGCTGGTCATGTTCCCTCCCCGTCCTGATCGGATGTGCCGCGTTCGTCGGCCAACAGCTCCGCGGTGAGCCTGGCCGGCTCGAGCTCTTCCCTCGGCTCGACCAGCGCGCGGTGCCCGACCCGGGTGGGTTGGCGCAGTTCGGGGCCGAGCACCCGCATCAGGCTGCCCATCTCCAGCCGGTGATCTCCTCGGCGTCCCGGCCTTCCCGGTGCGCGTAGGCGACCAGGTTGTCCCGGTCGGTCTCCAGC
>Ga0137412_10002027_pt1 | contig 15949 bp, 10 predicted proteins | sample CZODoug2_1_16fun_FD_122160 | JGI IMG/M metagenome (GOLD analysis project Ga0137412, IMG submission 122160) | Vadose zone soil fungal communities from Angelo Coast Range Reserve, California, USA - CZODoug2_1_16fungal (Hybrid Assembly) | ecosystem: Environmental > Terrestrial > Soil > Vadose zone...
GTTGGCCAGATAGCCCCGCGTGCCGGCGATGAACTGTTCGCGGAACCCGACCTGACAGATGCCGGCGGCCTGCTCGGCCACGCCGACGACGAAGCGGTAGACGTCCCGCGCCCGCTCAAAATCCACGTGACGCGTGACCAGCCAGAGCCGCGCCTCGTCGGGCGTCACGCTCGGCATATTGCCGGCCACGCGCAGCACATGCTCGACCGAGGCATCGGGAAAATGATGGGCGCGCAGCCGTTCGTGGGACTGAACGGCGAGTTCTGCGGCATCCGCTTCCGCTATCATCGCGATGCAATGCTGAAGAAAAAGCCTACCCGCCGCCGTGACCGCGAAGGTGCGCGACGATCGCTGCACGAGTCGCGAGCCGAGCCGCCCCTCCAGCGCCGTAATGCGGCGGCTCAACGTCGATTTGGGTATCCCGAGGTTACGGCTCGCAGCCGAGTATCCGCCGTGAATGACGATCTGCGCAAAAAGATATAGATCGTTGAAATCCCGCCCCTGCTGTATTGGCGTATAGGCGGAAATGTCGGATTTTTGATCGGTAGCCAAATTGCTGCTCTCGCGCGCTTCCCGCGGTTTTCCGATGATACCGGAGGGTCGCGTACCTTCGTGCAGACGATAACGGTATCTCTGCTGCATCGCATAACGAAGGGCTTGACGCTATGCCGACGATCAACCGATCTGTAAGCTATTGGCAACGGCGATGTTCGATGTCGGGCCGACGCGACTCACCCGAACGGACTATTCCGCAGGCAAGCGGTCATGCGGGCAAGCTGGGAGGAAATCTTGCTGGTCATCCATCACCTTGGTGTGTCTCAGTCGGAGCGTGTCGTTTGGCTGATGGAAGAGTTGAACCTTCCATACCAAATCATCTGGGACAGGCGCGGCGCCGACGGCTTGGCGCCTGCGTCCTACCTTGCCCTGCATCCCGCGGCGACCGCTCCCGTGGTTCAGGACGGCGATCGGACGCTTTGCGAGTCCGCGGCTATCCTCGAATATGTGTGCCACAAATACGCGGGCGGCAGGCTCACCGTCAGTCCAGACCAGCCGAATTTCTACGACTACCTGTACTGGATGCATTTCAACAACAACGTCCTCGGGCTCTTCTTCGCCAGGTTGGCGCTCGCAGACCGGACCGAAGGGCGCATCGCCGGGTTTGTTCATCGACGCGAAGATGGATACGCCGGCATGCTCGAGCAGACGCTCGGCGCGTCGCCCTATCTTGTCGGCTCCGAACTCACGTGCGCTGACATCATGGTTAACTACTGTCTGACATCGCCGCGGATGTTCGGCGGCCGCGACGACCTCCCTAATGTGCGATCCTATGTCGAGCGCGTCGGCAAGCGGCCCGCCTACGTCAAAGCGATGCAGATTGCCGGACCCACGGCCGTGCCGCCTGACGGGACCTGAGCGCGCACGCGGTCGCGTGGTCCCTCACCCAACCGCAGCGACCTTGTCCTGCGTCTTGGTGTCGAAGTCGCTCGCCTCGTGTCGCTCGCGCAGCTGGCTCGCCGGGTCGCCATGGATGCGGTTCACCATCCGCCCGCGCTTCACCGCCGGGCGCTCGGCAATCGCATCGGTCCAGCGCTGGACATTCCTGTAGTCGGCCACCTGCAGGAACTCGCCGGCCTCGTAGACCAGGCCCTTGGCGAGCGCGCCGTACCAGGGCCAAACCGCCATGTCGGCAATGGTGTACTGCGTCCCGCCCAGGTACTCGCTCTCCGCCAGACGCCGGTCTAGCACGTCCATCTGCCGCTTCACCTCCATGGTGAAGCGGTCGATGGCGTATTCGATCTTGATTGGCGCATAGGCATAGAAGTGGCCGAAGCCGCCGCCCAGGTAAGGCGCCGAGCCCATTTGCCACATCAGCCACGACAGGCACTGCGCCCGCGCCGCCGGCTCGATAGGCAGGAAGGCGCCGAACTTCTCAGCCAAGTGGATCAGTATCGCGCCGGACTCGAAGACGCGGATGGGGGTCGGCCCGCTGCGGTCCATCAGGGCCGGAATCTTCGAGTTCGGATTCACGCCCACGAAGCCCGAACCGAACTGATCGCCCTCGCGGATGTTGATCAGCCAGGCGTCGTACTCCGCGCCCGCGTGACCCCGCGCCAGCAGCTCCTCCAGCATCACCGTCACCTTCACGCCATTGGGCGTCGCCAGGGAATAGAGCTGCAATGGGTGGCGGCCCACAGGCAGATCCTTCTCGTGCGTCGGCCCGGCCACCGGGCGGTTGATGTTGGCGAATTGGCCCCCGTTCTCTTTGTCCCAGGTCCAGATCTTGGGCGGGGTGTAGGCGGTCTTGTCACTCATGACTTTGGCTCCGGGTGTCGATTTGCTTTCAAATGGGATTCTTGATCTTTCATAAGCTACCCATCGGTATTTTCGCTGCCTGCTCCGCCGGAGCGTCGCTACTCGTTTGGCGGCTGACCGTTGCGTGGATGAATCTTCCTCTTTCCTGTCTTAGAGTGCAGACGTTGTCGACGGGCAGCCCATTCGGCGTAAACGACGAGCCTTCACTGGAGTGAGCAGCAACCATGCGCAGAGCTTCTATTTTCGGTCTCGTCGCACTCGTGTTGGCTCCGCTGTTCACTTGTGCGCATGCCGCGACGTGCCCTGCCCGTACCACCGACAAGCTAGAGGTTCGGGGGTCGACGTTGTGTCTATTTTTGGATGACACGACCTCGTCCCGACGGCAATTGCTGCATACCTGGGTCGAGCGCTCGGCGCACATTGTGGCGGATTATTACGGGCGATTTCCGGCGCCGCTCGTCGTGCTTAGGCTGTCGAGCATGGAAGGCCGCGGCGTCGGCGGCGGACGCACGACTAATGATTCAGGCCTTGTAATTCAGGTGAGTGTCGGTCGCGAGGCGACCTCGGCCGGGTTGTCGGATGACTGGGTTCTCGTACACGAAATGGTCCATCTCGCACTACCCGAAGTGGGTCGACGGCACAATTGGCTGGCGGAAGGATTGGCGACCTATGTCGAAGGCATCGCTCGGGCGCAGTTCGGAAATCGCGAAATCGCCGATGTGTGGGCGGAGTACCGGCATTCGATGCCCATGGGCCTGCCCCGAGAAGGGGAAGGCGGTATGGACCAAACACCAACGTGGGGACGTACCTATTGGGGTGGGGCGCTGTATTGCCTGCAAGCAGAAGTCGCGATACGTGAACAAACGAGCAATCGACTGGGACTTCAAACGGCGCTGCGAGCGATTCTGGAGCAGACCGGCGGGTATGGCTCCGATCGTGATATCGATGAGGTAGTTCGCATCGGAGACGCTGCCACGGGCACGCGAGTACTCGAGGATCTCTACCGACAGATCAAGAACACGCCGCAAGTGCCGAATCTTGACTTGCTGTGGAGACAACTCGGCGTGCCCCAAGACCCAAAAACTCAGCCGTTCGACGATCACGCGCCGCTGGCCGCCGTCCGCATTGCGATAACCGCCGCTCGCGAGTCTTAGGGGTGGACAGTCTGTTCCAGCGGTCAATCGCAAAACGCGCGGTGGCGCTCAACGATCTCAGGGCGGTGTTGGCCCCAATCGATTCGCGGTTTGCGCCCTGACGGCCGCCGAGTATCCTCCCTGCATGGCCCACTCGTTTGAATCCGCTGCAAGCGGCCGCTCCAAGTGCCGCGGCTGCGGCCAGCCCATTCAGCGCGGAGATCTGCGTTTCGGTGAGCGCGTCCCTAATCTCTTTGGGGAGGGCGACACAACCCTGTGGTTTCATCCCTTATGCGCGGCGTACAAGCGCCCGCAGCCGCTCCTTGAAGCGCTAGCGGGAACAGCTGAGAGCGTGCCCGATCGAGAGGGCCTCGAGCGCGCGGCACTCGGAAGCGCGGCGCGCGAACGCCTCCAGCGCATCGACGGTGCCGAGCGATCTCCGAGTGGGCAAGCCAAGTGCCGCAGTTGCCAACAGCCCATCGCGCGGGGGAGTTGGCGTATCCGCGTTGTATTCTATGAAGAAGGTCGTTTCGCTCCCGGCGGATACGTGCACCTCGCCTGCCGCAAGGCCTACTTCGAGACCGACGAGATCTTGGAACAGGTCCTCCACTTCAGTCCGGCCTTGAGCGATGCCGACCGGGAGGAATTGATTCGCGCATTCGACGCTGAGCAGACCAATTAGCGTCGCCTGCGGGCATTACATCAGTGGCGTCGTAACCCGCGAAGCATGCGCGGTGTTGCAAGCCACTTGAGGACTGCATGTCCGGCGCGTGCTGAACCCTCAAACGAGACACATGCAACTGCATTTTTCTTCATGTCGACGGCTAGAGCCCCGTCCTCTCCGAGCAGGCAAGCCGTGAGCAGCGCCGCTAGATCCGGTTGGTGACCGACGACCGCAACGCGCTTGCTGCGATTCTTGCCGAGCAGTGTCAGCACCGCCAGCGCGGACTGTCCCGGCGAGAGTTCGTGAACCTCTTCGGCCTGTGGCCAGCCGGCAACGTCCGTCAGGATCTGCGCGGTCTGCCGGGCGCGAACCAGGGGACTGGTCAGAAGCCGATCGGGCGCTTTGCTAAACTCCTTCATTCCGGCCGCAGCCTTGCGAGACTGCCTTATCCCTACAGGCGACAGCGGCCTCGCAGCATCGTCGCGCCAACGCTGGCGATCGCGCTCAAATGCAATCGCATGCCGGACGATCAACAATTCCATCGTTTCAAGTCCCGGAGTCTGGAAGCTTCAGTTCGTCGTTTGCAGCCGAATGCTCGAGCTTCACCCGCAGTCTCTTCCATCTTCCTCGGACTTTTCGATAATCCTTTGCATACAACTTGCGCGCCCGCACAGCTGCGCCGGCGTAATGCTCCGCGAGCCGCCCCATCAAGAACAAAGTCTCGGGCGGAATGCCCTTGGGCGGCGCGCCGGCGAGAACCTTCAGACGACGGCTCGCTACTGCGGCATCCTGCTGCTCGCCCAGCTTCTCCTGCCACCGGCGCAATGATCGAAGCATCTCATCGGCAGGTCTCCCGTAGATGACTGCCACCGCCTCCAGCACGTAGCGAAGCTTCTTCACGTGGCCGCGAACCTTGTGATACGCCGCCATTGATGAATCAGGCCTCAGGAGGTCGGCCCCCTTGCGTAACTTCCGGTATCTTCGTCGGATCAATTCCGGCGCCGTGTTCAGCGCCAACTCCGCCGATGACTGCTGCGTCGGCGCCGAGGGGGCCGCCAGCAGTGACGTCAATTCCTCGAAATTCTTCTGCACCCTGATCGAATCGAGAACGCTCAGCATCCGGGCGCGAGCCCTGCCACGCTCCGTCGCCAGGTGTTGTTTCAAGGGTTCGACGCCTTCCCGATCCGAGTCCGGCAACTCGCAGCTGAAGGTTTCCAGGTCAATCAAGGCGACGTCCAGGTCGCGCGCGTGACCGAGAGCACGCAATACTGTCTTAAGCGTCGGCCGCAGCTTCAACAGCGGTGCGGGCAGAGACGACCCGAACTGGCGCAGGATGGCATCCAATCTACGACCGGCGACGCGCAAGTCGTGCAATTCTTCGGGATTGTCTCCCAAGCGGGCACCGGGCTCATGGATATGCCAGGCAGACAAGTAGCGACGGAGATTCGCTAGAGCAGCCTCGACGATAGTCATGGAATCGTCTACCACGGTCGGCGCGAAATTTGGTGCAGTACCAGGCGCCAAACCTACCGACTTGAGGCCCTGCGAATACTTCGTGTCAGAGGCCATCTCGAGTGCACAGTCCGTTCGGAGCGTCTTTACCAGCGATTGCAACGGCTCGCGGGCTTCCGTGAGGGCTTCCACCTCGACACGCTGCATGCTCATCCGGGGTTCGCCTCGCGGACGTGAGATGACCGTTTCATCGAGGGCGATTTCGCCCAGTTGCTGCGTCTCGTCTTCTCTGCAGATCGCGAATCTCTGCCTCGAGGTGCGCACCTCGAATAGCGGCAGCAGTGCTCGCGCACCGCTCACGGCGTGTACGCGCGTTCCAACCGGCCCATTCGATTGTCGCATCGACTCGCTCTCGGAGTTCTCGAGCGTTTCGTTCAACTCCTCGCGGTCAGCGACCTCCGTGCTGGCTGAATGAAGCGACTTCAGCGTTGCTTCCAATTTCCCCGACCCCGACCGGATGCGCAGCGCGAAGCCCGCGCGATGAATTCGCCAGTCATTTGTGTCCAAGTACGTATCGAAGATCTGCAGGGTGGAGCGCGGTTCGAGCACGAGCCCGTCGATCGTGCCATGATCGGCCAACCAGCGGCGAACCGAGCCGAGATCGGTGCACGCAAGCTGCCATTCCACTTCGCGTCCATTCTTTTGACCGGGGTGCTGTTTTGCAGAGAGGTTGCTTGATGACATTTGCATGACAGTCTAGAGCATCGCAGAAGCTTTTTCACCGCGCTTCCGCTGCGGCAGCGCGGCTGGAGATACAATGAGGAGCGCCTTTGCTCTCGCCGAGAGCGTAGGGGCAGCATGCGAGACGTTCCATGACAGAGCATTCTGGTTACGTGCTGGAAACCCTGCGGGAAGGCCGGGAGTTCACCCTTTATCGCGGTCGGCAGCGCGGGGACCCATCGCCGGTCCTGGCAGTAGCACTCGCCGCCGAACGGCCGTCGCCCCAAAGCCTTAGGCGGCTCGAGCACGAATACTCGCTCGCAGCGGAACTTGATCCCAAGTGGGCAACCCGGCCGCTGGCGCTCACTCGCCACGAAGGGCGGACGATGCTCATACTCGAGGATTTCGGCGGGGAGCCCCTGGATAGTGTCCTTGCTCGGGGACGTGGGCAACCGCTCGAGCTGACAAGCTTCTTGCGCCTCACCCCTAGCTTGGCGTCAGCACTCGGCCAAGTTCACCGGCACGGCATGATTCACAAGGACATCAAGCCTGCAAACGTGTTCGTCGATGACGTCGGCAACGTCCGCCTCACCGGATTCGGGATCGCGTCCCGGCTGCCGCACGAGCGCCAGGCGCCCGCGCCGCCGGAGGTCACGGCGGGCACGCTCGCCTACATGGCTCCCGAGCAGACCGGCCGGATGAACCGGTCGATCGATTCCCGAAGCGATCTCTACTCTCTCGGCATCACCTTCTACGAGATGCTAACGGGGACACTACCCTTCAGCGCCGCCGATCCGATGGAATGGATCCACTGCCACATCGCGCGACGGCCGGTCCCGCCCAGCGAACGGGTAATTGGGGTTCCGGCCCAGCTCTCGGCGATCGTGATGAAGCTTCTCGCCAAAGCTGCCGAGGAGCGTTACCAGACCGCCACGGGCCTCGAGGCAGACCTCCATCGCTGCCAGACGGAATGGGAGACGCGCGGTCGTATCGACCTGTTCCCGCTCGGCGTTCACGACGTGTCGGACCGTCTTCTGATCCCGGAGAAACTGTACGGCCGTGAGCGCGAGGTTGACGCGCTGCTCGCTTCGTTCGACCGTGTCGTCGCCAACGGCACGCCGGAACTCGTGCTCGTATCCGGTTATTCGGGCGTCGGTAAATCCTCGCTCGTCAACGAACTGCACAAGGTGCTCGTCTCGCCGCGCGGGCTCTTCGCGTCCGGCAAATTCGATCAGTACAAGCGGGACATCCCGTACACGACCCTGGCACAGGCATTCCAGACGCTCATGCGTCAGATTCTCGCCAAGAACGAAGCGGAGGTGGCTCAGTGGCGGGAAGCCTTGAGGGAGGCGGTGGGCCAGAACGGCCAACTGATCGTCAATCTCATTCCCGAGGTCGAGTTCGTCATCGGGAAACAGCCGCCCGTTCCGGACCTTCCGCCGCAGGATGAGCAGAATCGCTTTCAGATGGTGTTCCGACAGTTCCTCGGTGCGTTCGCTCAGCCAGAGCACCCGCTCGCGTTATTTCTCGACGATTTGCAATGGCTGGACTCGGCAACCCTTGAACTGCTAGAGCACTTGATTTCCGATCCGAACGTGCGGCACTTGATGCTGGTCGGGGCGTACCGCGACAACGAGGTCAGTTCGTCTCACCCGCTCCTCCGGACGCTCGGGGCCATCCGCAAGGCCGGAGCAAACATGCAGGAAATCGTGCTGGCGCCCCTCCAGCTCGACGATGTCGGCCGGCTCGTCGCCGCGGCTCTGCACTGCGAGCGGGATGCCGCCCATCCTCTGGCGCAGCTGGTGCACGAAAAGACCGGCGGCAATCCGTTCTTCGCGATTCAGTTCCTCATGGCGCTGGCCGAAGAAGGGATGCTCGCGTTCGACCCGGAGGCGGCTGCCTGGATCTGGGACTTGGCGGGCATCCGCGCCAAGGGCTACACCGACAATGTCGTGGATCTCATGGTGAGAAAAATAAGGAGGTTGCCCGACAGTACACAGGAAGCACTCAAGCAACTCGCCTGTCTCGGGAACGTTGTCGAGATCGCCACCCTGACTCTGGTTCACGGGGAATCAGAAGAAGAGATCCACACGGCCCTTTGGGAGGCCGCCCGCACGGGGCTGATCCTCCGCCAGGAGGGCTCCTACGCATTCCTCCACGACCGTGTTCAGGAGGCCGCCTATGCGCTCATCCCCGAAGGCGAGCGGGCGGCGGCACACCTTCGGATTGGCCGAGTACTCGCGTCACTGACGGCGGCGACGGAGCTCGAAGAGCATATTTTCGAAATTGTGAACCAGCTCGACCGTGGCGCCGCGCTGATTGACTTGCGGGAAGAGCGCGAGCGGGTCGCCGAACTGAACCTCATTGCAGGCAAGCGCGCTAAGACTTCAACGGCCTATGCCTCGGCGATGAATTATCTCGCCGCCGGCCACGCGCTGCTGGGGAAGGACAGTTGGGAGCGACGATACGAGCTCACCTTTTTGCTCGAGTACCACCGGGCCGCGTGCGAGCTGTTGACCGCCGATCTGGTTGCGGCGGAAGAGCGGCTCGCAATGCTTGCAAGCCGCGCCGAGAAACTCGTCGATATCGCCGCCGTCGCGTGCTTGCGGCTGACGCTTTACACGACCTTGGATCGGAGCGATCGCGGCGTGGAGGTATGCCTTGAATTCCTCCATAGGGGCGGCGTTCACTGGTCGCCGCATCCGACAAAAGACGGCGTACGACGAGAATACGAGCGCATTTGGTCGCAGCTCGGGAGCCGTTCGATCGAGGAGCTCGTGGACTTGCCGTTGATGAGCGACCCGGAGTCCCGCGCGACTCTCGATGTTCTGACCGAGGTCGTGACGCCGGCATTGTTTACCGACGAGAACCTTCTCTCACTCGTGATTTGCCGGATGGCCAATCTCAGCCTCGAGCATGGTAACAGTGACGGATCGTGCTTCGCCTATGTCTGGCTTGGCATGATTCTCGGACCCCACTTCGGCGACTACCAGGCCGGATTCCGATTCGGCAGGCTCGGCTACGATCTGGTGGAGAAGCGCGGATTACATCGCTTCCAGGCCCGTGCCTACATGTCCTTCGGGAATCTTGTCATTCCCTGGACGAGGCACATCCAAAGCGGACGAGTTTTGGTGCGTCGCGCTTTCGACGCGGCAAACAAAATCGGCGACCTCACCTTTGCGGCTTATAGCTGCAACAACCTCAACACGAATCTTCTTGCGACCGGAGATCCGCTTGGCGACGTGCAGCGAGAAGCCGAGAACGGCCTCGAATTCGCACGGAAGGCGCGTTTTGGTCTCGTTATCGACATCATCATCGGACAGCTCAGGCTCATTCGGACTCTCCGGGGCCTGACGCCGCAGTTCTCGTCCTTCAACGATCCGGAGTTCGACGAGAGCCGGTTCGAACATCACTTGCAAAGTGATCCGCGTTTGGCGCTCCCCGAATGCTGGTATTGGATCCGCAAGCTGCAAGCGCGCGTCTTCGCGGGCCAGTACGCTGCCGCTATTGAGGCAGCATCAAACGCGCGACGGCTTCTCTGGACGTCGCCGTCATTCTTCGAGGTGGCCGAATACCATTTCTATGATGCACTCGCGCGAGCGGGACAGTATGAAGCTGCATCGGCCGACGAGCGGCCGCAACATCTGGAGGCGCTGGCCGCCCATTACAAGCAGCTCGCGGTGTGGGCGGAGAACTGCCCGGACAATTTTCAGAACCGCGCCGCCTTGGTGGGCGCGGAGATCGCACGCATCGAAGGCGGCGATATTGAGGCGATGCGTCTGTACGAAGAGGCCATTCGATCGGCGCGCCAGCATGGGTTCGTGCAGAACGAGGCGCTGGCCCATGAGGTGGCCGCGCGTTTCTACCTGGCGCGCGGCTTCGAGACGATCGCCCGCGCATATCTACGCAACGCGCGGAACTGCTACGACCGCTGGGGCGCGCTCGGCAAACTGAAACAGATCGATGAACGCTACCCGCACTTGCACGAGGAACGGGCCTCTACCTCTCCCACCGCCACGATTGGCGCGCCCCTCGCGCAGCTGGACGTCGAAACGGTGGTCAAGGCGTCACAGGCACTCTCGAGCGAGATTGTTCTCCGCAAGCTGATCGAGAAGCTCATGCGAATCGCGATGGAGCATGCGGGGGCCGAGCGGGGGCTGCTCATCCTTTTCCGGCGCGACGAGCCGCAGATCGAGGCGGAGGCTACCACCGGCCACGGCCGCGTCGAGGTCAACCTTCGACGGGCGGCCGTCACGCCGGCGGATCTGCCCCAATCCGCGCTTCATTACGTGATCCGGACGCGGGAACGCGTGGTCCTTGATGACGCGTCGACCAGTAGCTCGCATTTGGACGATGAGTATGTGCGACAGAAGCGGCCCAGATCTGTCTTATGCGTGCCCATCGTTAAACAAACGAAGCTTGTCGGTGCACTCTATCTTGAGAACAATTTGACCCCGGGCGCCTTCACGCCCGGCCGCCTCGCGGTGTTGGAACTGCTGGCTTCGCAAGCCGCGATTTCACTGGAGAATGCACGGCTCTATTCTGATCTGCAGCGCAGCGAAGCTTTCCTGGCTGAAGGGCAGAGCATCAGCTCGACCGGAAGCTTCGGCTGGAATGTTCTGAGCGGAGAAATTTATTGGTCGGAGGAAACCTACAAGATCTTTGAACACGATCGGGCGGCTAAACCTACATTGGCGTCGGTACTGCAGCGATTTCATCCCGACGACAGGGATCTCGTGCAGCAGACTCTCGACCGCGCATCTAGGGAAGGGACGAATTTTGATTTTGAGCATCGATTGCTGATGCCGGATGGCAGGGTCCAACATGTCCACTTCATAGCTCATGCCCTGCAGCAGTCATCAGGCAACCTCGAGTTTGTAGGGGCCGTGACGGACGTCACCGACCAGAAGGAAGCGAAGGAAGCGGTGCTGCAGAATGAGAAGCGCTTTCGGGCCATGATTGAGTACAGCTCAGACGGGATTGTATTGGACGCCCTCGCGAAGGGCTTAATCTACGTCAGTCCATCGACAGAACGGGTGCTCGGCTATCCGCCTGAAGAGTTCGCTCGGCTATCGCAGTATGACTTGGTCCATCCGGATCATATTCAACGCAGACAAGCCACATGGGCCGAGGTGATTCAGGAGCCGGGGAAGGTGGTGACACACGAGACTCTGCTGCGGCACAGGGATGGGTCATGGCGCTGGATCGAGAGGACATGGAGCAATCTGCTCCGTGAACCCAGCGTGCAGGCCGTGGTAGTGAATTTCCGCGACATCACCATGCGGAAGAACGCGGAGGCGGAGAAAGAACGGCTCGAAATCCAGCTTCGCCAATCGCAGAAGATGGAAGCAATGGGCACTCTCGCCGGCGGGATCGCGCACGACTTCAACAACATCCTGGGCGCGATCCTTGGCTACGGCGAGCTCGCGCAACAGGACGCGTCCGAAGGCAGCGCTGTGCGCCGCTACCTCGACAACGTGATGCACGCCGGCGGCCGCGCCAAGTCGCTTGTCGATCGCATCCTCGCGTTCAGTCGTAGCGGCGTGGGGGAACGGGGTCCGGTCAACGTGCAGGCCGTGATCGAGGAAGCGCTCGAGCTGCTCGCCGCTTCACTTGCCGGCATACGTCTCGACAAACGTCTTGAGGCCGGCGACGCGGGGATCGTCGGTGACGCGACGCAGCTGCACCAGGTGGCGATGAATCTCTGCACAAATGCCTTGTACGCGATGAAGCCTGGTGGCGTGCTCGAGGTGTCTCTGGATCGCGCGGAGGTGGCGCAAACTCGCAGGCTATCGCGCGGCGATCTTGCTCCGGGTGCGTACGTGCGGCTGTGCGTGAGCGACACCGGCAGTGGCATTCCGCCGCACGTGCTCGATCGGATGTTCGATCCCTTCTTTACCACCAAGGACGCCGGCGAGGGCACCGGTCTGGGTCTGTCGCTGGTGCATGGCATCGTGGCGGATCTCGGCGGTACGATCGACGTTGGCACGACCGTCGGCCGCGGCACGACCTTCACGATCTGGTTACCGCTTGCCGGCGAAACGACCGTCCCTTCGGCTAACGTCGCTACCGCGCTGCCGCGGGGCCGTGGCCAAGCGGTGATGATCGTCGACGACGAGAAATCGCTGGTTGCGCTCACCGAAGAAATGCTGTCGCAGCTCGGTTACGAGCCGGTCGGATTCAACACCAGCAGGGCGGCGCTGGATGCGTTCCGCGAAGCGCCGCAGCGCTTCGATACCGTACTGACCGATGAGACGATGCCCGGGCTCATCGGCACCGACCTCGCCCGCGAGATTCGACTGCTGCGCCCCGACATCCCGATCGTATTGATGAGTGGCTACGGCGGCGCACCGTTGGACGAGCGTGCGCGCGCAGTCGGAATCCGCGAAGTCCTGCGCAAGCCGTTGCGGAGCAAGGACATCGCGGAGTGTTTCAAGCGCGTATTGCGCTGACTCGAGCGGCAGGTACGCAGCGCCCAATCAGTAGTGACGAGGGTGAACATCGCCAGCGCCGTCGCACTCCCTCAGAGGCAGTCTAATCTTTGCCATGAGCTCCCGGAGGATGACCGAACCTTCGGCGAAATTGCCGTGCGAAATGAGTGGGGTCGTTAAAACCGCTCGCGTAGGCGATTTGGCTGATGGGCTGCCGCGTGTTCAACAAGGCCCGGCGATGCAACAGACGCCCAGCATGATCTAGACGGACGGAAAGTATGAAATGCGTCCACGATGAATTCCGCACAGTGAAAAGCTTCTGAAGGTATCGAAGGGAGATCCCCGCTTCGGTCGCCACCTGGGAAGGATTGAGATCCGGATCGGCGAAACGCTCTTTGATGATACTGCAGATGTGCTTGAACAGCTTGTCGGCATGAGACGAGACAGCCGGTAGATCGGGAGTCGCAAACAGGGCGCCAAGGAGATCGTAGATCGCAAGTTGCATGTAGGGCTCGGCCGAGGCGCAGGCTGGACCCCACCCATTGACGCCATCCTGAATGAGATGGAAAAGCAGGCGATTGGCCGGTGTTTGTCCGCGTTTGGACACGCCAGTCTCCGGTTCCAATCCCAGGTGAGAGATCAGAGACTGGCGCGGAAAGTGCAGACTAAGCGATCGCACGAGCCTGTTCTCGGAGATGTGGGTCACCGGTCGCGTCGCATCCACGAGTGCAACATCGCCTACACCGAGTTCCGAGACCCGATCGTTCTGAATTATCGTCGTTCGGCCGCCGAGCTGAAGCAGCGCGTAGTAATATTCCATGCCGTCAAGGCGAACATCCCGATTTGTCCGCTCAACACGGTGGACATTGCAACTGGCATCAACTGCCGCGCATCCCCAGACGCTTGAGTGGCGGATGGAGCCAACAAAATTCTTGGGTTCAACACCCTCCAGGCTGTATCGGCCGCAGACTGAGCGCAGCTGTGCTCGCCACGCCTCGTATTCCATTGCCTTCGGTTCGGCGGTGTGGACCGCCGCGAACGGGTTTGACATTGTCGCCGTGGCGCTGTCGGGGGCTTCCTGTTCGCTGTTGTGATCAACCTTCGTATTCATCAAATCCTCTGGTCAGGCTGAACAATGGGGACACATACCTCGCTCTGTCGAGCGGATGTCGTCGAATATCACGCCGTACGTGAGTACCCCATGTACGTCGGCCGGTTCTTACCGAAACGCATCGAATGCACCACACAGTGAACCTCGATATCGAATGCGCCTGTCCTCATTTTAACGTGGCAGGGCGGGCTCCATCCCATCAAGCGTGTCTGGCTTGCAATTCTTACGCATCGTCAACCCAACGCTCTGGCTCGCAGACGTCGATATCTAGAGCGCTCCCGAGGCTAGTGCGCGTCAACCCTGTTAATAGTGCGCCGCCGGCTCGCGACGGATGCGGTGCGCTGATTTAGGCTCGTCCGCAATGCCACTCACTTTGAGCTGGCCTTGTATGCACCGCTTGCCGTGAAAAGGAGATGTCAATGAGATTGCATGAGTTGGAAGATATGCGAGCAAAAAAAATCCGCGACAACACTGCGTTGAAGCACTTGAGTGTCGAAGAACTATTTTCAACGTACTTCACGCGCTTGAGGAGGCTGTCTCAGGACGCAACCGCGAATAACGATATCTCGTCGAAACTCGCATGCTTCGCAGCCGCCTTGATGATGAACGGCTTGATCTTCGCCGGAGCTAACTATCTGTTCAATAGCCAGATACGCCACCACGCAGCCGCATATCGTTTGCCCAGACCAATGGCGGCAGCGCCACTGCCGGTAATGCCGGGGGTAATGATCGTCGATGCGGAGCGATCTCCAGGCCGTAAACTACGAGGGGCCCAGTATCTTGCTGGTCGGTCAACGTAGTGGGTTTGCTCACGCAAGAATTGGAGTTGTAAGTGCGCTGACTAGCGATTGCACCGGCCCTACTCGGTCCCCTGCATGTGGTATACGATGTGGGTCGACACCCACATCGGAATCCACAGCGAAAGTGCAACGCAGACTTCGGACAGGAACTGACAGGGGCATTGATACAATCGTACCTGGCGTGTGGCCACCGCCTGAATCTCCCCTCACACGACAGCCAGGAGCCAATCATGACCGATCCAAAGTACAAGGCCTTCGCGGCACTCGACCCTTTCTTCGACATAGTTCAGCAGGGTTTGGCCGGCCAGGTCGATGGCGACCATTATTTCGAAACCATCGCCGACAACGCGGTCTTCGAGTTTCGATACATTTTCCCGGGATGGCCACAGAAGATTCATGGTCGCGAAGCGCTGATGGCACTTTATGAGGGCTACGGCAACAACATCTTCCTGCACGGCGCGGACGCGCTCGTCGTGCATCGGTCCCAGGATGCTCGTGTAGTGATCCTCGAATACGATGTGCACGGTAAGATTATCAGAACCGGCGCATCTTACGACAACCGGTTCATCTCGGTCGTTACAATCGAGAACCGCAAGATTGTGCAATGGCGGGACTATATGGACTCGCTGACTGCCATGACTGCGCTTAGCCAAACGCATTAGCAACGGTATGTGCTCCCATATCTAAATGTCTGCTCTGGGACGAATGCACTCGTTCGGCCCGGGAAAAGGCCATTCATATCCCGATGCGCGACCGTCGGCGTTACGATGAATCTGGCAGACGGACACGCGCATCAACATTCCGGAATGGGCATGTTTTGGGTCGGGGACCCCGACCCGACATCTACGCTGTTGGACGAGAGCCGGCGATGAGAATCTGCACGAGCCTTCTGGCGCTTTCGGGCCAGTCAGGTACGGATGAGACGTTGGAGACCCCCACCAGCGCGCGAAGCAAGTCGAGCGGGTCGAGATCGGGGCGGATATCGCCGCTTTCAATTGCGCGCTTTACCAGAGAATGAATCGCTCCTGTGATCAACGTGCCGGAGCATTCAAACAATTTTGAAGGCTTATCGATCAGAGTATTGAGCGCCGGTGCGATGAGCTGCTTGGTCGCGATGTAGTCCACAAACAGCAACATCCAGGCTCGCATTGCGTCCACCGGCGCCATCGTCCTCGAGAAATCCTGCTGGGCGGCCGCGAGTCTTGCCACTTCACTGCGATAGACCGCTTCCAGGAGCGCCCCCCGTGTAGGGAAGTGTCGATAGAGAGTTCCAGGTCCAATACCCGATTGTTTGGCGACATCGTCGAGGCTGATGTCTGCGCCGG
>Ga0137412_10002028_pt1 | contig 15943 bp, 15 predicted proteins | sample CZODoug2_1_16fun_FD_122160 | JGI IMG/M metagenome (GOLD analysis project Ga0137412, IMG submission 122160) | Vadose zone soil fungal communities from Angelo Coast Range Reserve, California, USA - CZODoug2_1_16fungal (Hybrid Assembly) | ecosystem: Environmental > Terrestrial > Soil > Vadose zone...
GGCGCCGCCGGGCGAGGACGGGAGATTCTCGACTCGATGCTCACGACCGCCCGCGTGCTCATCGCTGCCGAACAGGTCGGCGCCGCCGACCGGTGCCTAGAGATGAGCGTCGACTACGCCAAGACACGCGTTCAGTTCGGGCGACCCATCGGCAAGTTCCAAGCCATCAAGCACCTGTGCGCGGACATGCTGATCGAACTGGAGGGAGCGCGCGCCGCGGTTGACGAGGCGATCGAAGCTCGGCGTCAGCAGCGCTCCGATGCTCCGTTGGTCGCCGTCGTCGCCTCCACCGAGAGCGCACGCGCACTGTACTTCGTCGCGCGCGAGAACATCCACATCCACGGCGGGATCGGTTTCACATGGGAACACCCAGCACACTTGTACTTTCGTCGCGCGAAGTCCAGTCAGATGATGTTCGGCGGACCCACGACGGACTACGAGTCGATATTCGACTTGCTCACGGTCGAACGCTGCCCCACCGAGGCGCCAAGCGTCGGGAACTAGCGCTCCCCGGCCATGTCCATGTCTGACCTTGAAAGCGCGGGACCGAACGCCGCGGACGTCGTTGTCGTCGGAGCCGGGCCGGTGGGCCACATCCTCTCTCTGCTACTTGCGGCTCGGGGGCGGCGAGTGGTGCTCGTCGAGCGCTGGAGCGAGCCCTACGCGCTTCCGAGGGCCGTTGCCGCAAGCCACGACGTCCGACGCGTACTCGACCAACTCGACTTGGGTAAAGACCTCACCGATCTGTTCGAACCATGGGACGGAACGGAGAGCGGATCCTCTTCGAGGACGCTCTCGGTGAAACCCTGTCGCAGACAAGGTTCGCCCTCGAATCGGTCTCGGGCTACGCCGAGATGTCGGCGTTCTCGCAACCCGAATTGGAACGACTACTCGACCGTGAGGCAAGTTCCCACCCGCTTATCGACGTGCGGCGGAACTACTCGCTGGTGTCGCTGACACAGTCGAAAGACGGTGTAACGGCGACGATCGAGCCGCACGACGGATTCGCACCGATCGCGAACGGTGTCACCACGACGGTGAGTGCTTCATACCTCGTCGGATGCGACGGCGCCAATAGCACCGTGCGCGAATTGATCTCAGCTGCGATCGCCGATGCCGGCTTCGACCGGGACTGGTTCGTCGTCGACGTACACCTCGACCCCGAACGCGTCTCGGTACCCTTCGCCACGCAGCATCTTGATCCAGCGCGGCCGACGACCATCGCGCCAGCCGGTCCGGGCCGGAAACGGTGGGAGTTCATGCTGCTTGACACCGATGACCCCGCATGGCTCGACACCGACGAATTCGCCTGGGCGCTACTGAAGCCGTGGCGGGTCGACGTGACCAACGCCAAATTGGAGCGACACGCCAGGTACACATTCCGTGCCCGCTGGGCCGAACAGTGGCATCGCAGTCGGGTCGTGCTCGCCGGAGACGCAGCGCATCAGATGCCACCGTTTCTTGGGCAGGGGTTCAATTCCGGTGTGCGAGACGCCGTCAACCTTGCATGGCGACTCGATCTGCTCATCGCCGGTTACGGCAGCCCAGCTCTGCTGGACCACTACGAAGCCGAACGCAAGGCGCACGTGCGGCAGATCATCGAAGCGACAGTTCATGCCGGGCGCCTGATCTGCGTGACCGACCCGGAGGAGGCCGTCGGCCGTGATGCGCGGATGCGCCCTGGCGCCGCCGTCGTGCGGCCGGCCAAGTCCACCTGGCGGGTTGAAGGCGGAACACTACGCCCGGCTAGCCATGACGCAGCCTCGGGCCACCTTCTGCTTCAGGCCAGGGTGTCCGACGGCCGCCGGTCCGCGATGCTCGATACCTTGACGTCACCATCCCGGTTCCTGCTGCTCGGCCATGGGAGCGATCCCCTCCACGAGCTCGATGGACCGACACGGGCCATCTGGGACGAATTGTGCGGCACGAGTTGGTATTTCGGCCCCGATGGCATCGCCGACACCGATGATACCTACCTCCGCTGGTTCACCGACCTAGGGGCGAAGGTGGTACTGGTGCGACCGGATCACCTGATCTACGGAAGTGCCACGACGAGCGACGAGGTCGGCAAGCTGGTGCGTCAGGCGGCGTCGGCCATCCGCGCGGGTGAGTGCCTCGAGTGAAGGAGATTCGCATGGAAACCACCGATGAACCGCTGGTGTCCACCACACTGGATGACGTTCTGGTCCTGAGGTTCAACCGACCGGAACGCAGGAACGCGTGGAACCACGAACTCGCGCGCAGCTACGCAGACCAGTTGGGCCGTGCGGACGCCGACCCCTCGGTGCGTGCGATCGTCGTTTCGGGAGTCGGGACGGCCTTCTGTGCTGGCGCTGATCTGACCAGCGTGGGAACCGACATCGACGCGACGACTCTGCCGTTCTTGTGGAACGTCGAGTCAGCGTTGCGGGTGCGGAAACCGATGGTCGCGGCCATCAACGGGGCGGCGGTGGGGTTGGGTTTGGTGCAGGCACTCTATTGTGACGTCCGCTTCTGCGTTCCCGAGGCGAAGCTGTCGACGGCGTTCGCCCGACGTGGATTCGTTGCCGAGTTCGGGATGGCAAGCCTGCTGACTTCCATGGTGGGGCAAGGACGCGCGACCGATTGGTTGCTCTCGGGGCGGGTCATCTCGGGTGCGGACGCGTACGCGGCAGGACTGGTCAACTTCTTGGTGAGCCCAGACGACGTCCTCGATTCCGCGATCGCCTACGCAAGGGATCTGGCCGCCAATTGCTCGCCGCGCGCGATGGCGGTGATCAAGGATCAAATCCGGCGAGAGTCACGAATGGAGTTCTGGCAAGCCTTGCAGCACGCGGAGAAACTTCAACTGGAGACTCTGGCCACCGCCGACGTGACCGAGGGATTCCGCGCGTTCGCAGAGAAACGCGTTGCCAAGTACGAACCCCTGTCCTGACCCGCGGTCGCACCACGACGCCTACGAGCCGTCGTCTGCGGGCAGCACGCCGTAGAGCGCTCGGTGCCATAGGGTCGCAATCGTCTGCACGGCCTTGGTCTCGTCCACCGCCAGATCACTAACCACCTGTCCGAGCGACACGAAGCAGAAGTGCTCGAACATCGCAGCTAGTGCGCCTGCCGCAATTGCAGGATCGAGTTCCTGGCAGTATCCACGTTGCTGAGCCTGATTGATCGTGTCCTCGATGACGTCCTGGCCGAACTTTCTGATCTCGGTTTGCCGTTGCGCAAAACGTTCGTCGACGGTGGCGAGTTGAAACACGGCAACCATCGGCCCGCGATTGGCGACATAGCTGTCCCAGTAGGCCTGCGCTGCGGACAGGAAGAAGGGCCAGTCATCCGCCGACCGCGGCCTGATGGCGGTGCCCTCGGCCCGTGCTGGCACCTCGAGGGTGAATTGGTCACTCAAACTCATGAGCAGCTGTTCGCGGCTTGCAAAGTATTGATAGAACGCCGCTTTCGTCCGGCCAGCAGCTTTGGCAATGTCCTCGACGGTGGTACGGAAGTAGCCCTTGGCGGCAAAGAGCTCCCGTGCGGCGTTCTCGAATTCGGCGCGCGCACGGCGTCCGCGCGCAGTCGCTGGGACCATCGCGTGGCGTTCTGTTGCGCGCGCGTCTTGCGTGCGGCCCTTGCGTCCGCCGCGAGGTTGCGGATCCGACCGAGCAGCGTGCACGGTCGATCGTGGCGACACGGATCCCTCCAGCTTCTCGATTGCTCGCAGAGCAATACGAAACTAACGTAAGTTACCATTCCGAATCAGTCCTGAAGGATGTTGACCGTTGATGCGAACAGCCTGACGTGCCCCACGAGAGCGTCGTATACGAGCAGCCCGATCCCCCGACGGCAAAGGGCCGCCGAGCGGTCGACGCCTGGCGCCGAGCGGGCCGTGAGGCGTTCACCGAACTAGGTTTCTTGAAAACCAAGATCTCCGACATCGCGACTATCGCGGGGATGGCTTCCGCTTCCTTCTACAACTACTACGACACCAAAGAGGACTTGCTGCTCGACCTTGCGGCCGAATACAACTCCGAGGTACTGAAGCGGATCAGGCGCAGTGTCCGAACGGGTGATCCCCAGCAGAACATTGGGACCACGGTGGAGAACTTCTGGCGGCTGTACACCGAGAACCAGGCCGTGATGCACGGTGTGTTCCAGATGTCGATGATCGACGACCGGTTCGCGAGGCATTGGTACGACATCCGTGAGCGCGCAATGGCCGGTCTGAAGGCGGAAATCCGTCGAGCCAAGAAGGTCTCGCCGTCACCGACGTTGGACGTCGACGCCGGCGCCATGGCCCTGTCATCCATGATCGAGCACTTCTGCTACCTGTGGTCGACCGACCACCAGCGCTTCGTCGAAGGGAAGTCCGACGACGAGGCGATCACCACGATCTCCGATGTTTGGTACCGAGCTCTGTACGGTGTGACCCAGCCCTCCTAGGCCGTCGAGGCCTCCGCCTCGTCGATTGCGGGAAAGTGCGCGATGCGCAGCGCGCGCTGTTTCGCCGCCTCCATGGGGTAATGCTTCGTTGACACTAGCCGTTGCGCGTACAGCCCACCGCCCGACTGGATTTGGGTAACCAGCCACCAGCCGCCCTTGCCGTCTGCGGTGTAGTCGCGGATGGCGTGGAACAAGCGGGCGCGGTACGCCGCATCGACGCCTTCCTTGCCCCGAAGATACTTCGCCACCAGGCCGCCGACGTCGGGGTTGGCCATGTCGCGCTGCGTGGGCGCGGTGAGAACCCCGCCACCCGCGATGTCGTGCAGGTGCCTGATCATGATGTTGAACTCCGCCGCACCGTAATGCTTTGCCGCATTGGTGTATAGCTCGTTTGGATGCAGCCAGCCGTCTGGTGTACGCCCGGCATGTGTCACCGCTGCCTCCAGGCAGCCCCGAATCAACGTGGCGTAGATGACCATCTCGGCGATCTTGTCCTTGATGTGCGGGATGCCGGCCACTCCGTTGGCCTCGGCGATGAGCTGCGCGAAACCCACCAGCGTGTCGGCGCATTCGGCCATGTGCATGGTCCCGCCGAGGCGCTCCCACAAGCCCAAGGAGTGGGCGAACGTCGCCGAATGCTCCACCTCTCCTGCGAGGAAGACACGATCGTTGGGCACGAACACGTTGTCCAGGATGATGAATCCTTCAGCACTGTTCACGTGGCTCGAAACCGGGTAGTAATCGGGATTGTCGGCCCGCGGTGCATAGCTCGTGTTCACGATGCTGACCCCCTCGGCGTTGACCGGGACGGCGCAGGCAATCGCCCAATCCTCCTCCCCCGGTTTCATCATCTTCGTCGGCATCACTATCAGCTCGTGTGCGACTGCCGCAGCAGTGATGTGGAGTTTTGCGCCATTGATCACCACGCCGTCGGATCGGCGTTCAACGATGCGGGTGTACATGTCCGGGTCGTCTTGTTTCGACGGGGGAAGCCGCCGATCGCCCTTGGCGTCGGTGATTGCCTGAACGCACCGCAGATCATTTTCCTTGCAGTACTGGTGATATGCGCGCATGCGTGCGCTGTACTTCGCGTACTCGGGTCGGGTTGACATGCGTGCGCCCGCAGTCAGCAGCGCCATCAATCCTTGCGACGTCACCACCGCAACGTCGTCCCACTCGGCCAACGCGTGCATCAGATCTCTCAAGTCGTCCACTGTTTGAGGGATCGTGTAGTACGGGCCGGCCTCCGCGTCGGGATCGAAGACACGGTCGTAGCCTGCCGCTGCGTTGCTGTAGCCCGTCGCCAGCATCGGATGCGACAAGGGATCCGTAATCAACGCACCATCGAAGTACAACCGCCGGCCATCCTGGACCGAGACCAAATACTCAGCACCTGTCAGCATCAATTACTCCATTTCCGAATCTAACGTCAGTTTCACTCTACGTCGGACGATGGAAGGGCCGCAAGACCGCACTGCTGTGGTGATTGGCGCCTACCGCCAGCCAACTGGAAGCCTGCTCACTACACACCGACTTCTTCTGCCCGCCGCCCACGAAAGGGACAGGGTCCCAGCCCTTTCCGCGCAAAACCGGGACGGAAACGACCTGCACGCCCGCGGCAACTACGACCGTTCTTCACGACTCGCGTCGGAACCCCCAAGGCCTAGGGAGGGATCGGGCTCGGTTCCGGGTGGTACTCGGCGTGGCAAGCAAGTAGGAAATCCAGTGCCGGCTACCAAGAAGGTTCAGTAGGCCAGCACGATCACGCCGGCACCAGGTGAGGTGGTCCGAATCAGCCCGAGCGGGAGGCGTTCGCCGCTGCCAAGGTGAGCCGGGCGATGCGTTTGGCGGTCATCGCCGCGGTCCGCGCCGGCTCGGCCGTACTCGCCGTCGCCAACGCTCCGTCGTAGAGGAGGACGAGTGCGTCGGCCAACGCCTCGAAGTCGACGACCCCGGTCGCTGCGGCGAGTTCGACGAAGGTCTGCCGGATCCAATCGCGGTACTCCTCGATGGCCTGCTGATGGGATTCGCCTGCGGGGGCTTCGGCGGCGGCATTGACGAAGGGACAGCCGCGAAACCCCGGAAGGGACACGTAGTCAGCGATCGCATCGAAGACCGCCAGGATCTTCTCGTCCGGGTCGTCGACACCGGCCTGCCGCTCCTCGATTCGCTGCTGCCACGCATGGAGGCGGCCACGAAGATAGGCGGCGACCAGTTCATCCTTCCCGCCGAAGATGTAGTACAACGAGCCCTTGGCCACGCCAGCCTTCGCGATGACGGCGTCGATACCGGTGGAATGGATACCGTCGCGATAGAACAGCTCGTCGGACGCGGCGAGCAGTCGTTCACGCGCCGACGGCCGTTTCGCTGTCTTCGTCGCCACCACCACAATTTACCAGACAGACTTGTCTGAACAGCGGTGATCTGAGTCGGCGCGGTCGACAGACGCGCGATCGTGCCTGCCCTGGCCACGGGCGTTGACAGGGCAGGAAGGCAGCACTATCTTCATCTTTAGTCAGACCTGTCTAAATAGACATCGAGTGGGTCGCCGGACGTCGAAGAGGGCGAGAGATGAATCTGGTTGCCGAGAGCAATCTTGACGGTGAGTACGTGCCAAGCCCGGTAGAACGCATCCGCAAGCAGGTGGCCGAATACGAAGCCAGCGGCGGCGTCGAGGGCGCAACACTGGAAGGCCGACCGGTGGTGATCCTGACGTCGGTTGGCGTGACTTCGGGCAAGGTCCGGAAGAACCCGCTGATGCGGATCGTCGACGGTGACCGGTACGTGGCAGTGGCATCCGCGGCAGGGGCGCCCGAAAACCCTTCGTGGTACACCAATCTGGTCGCGCACCCGAGGATCCGACTTCAGGATGGCGCAAGCGTCAAGGAGTTCCTGGCCCGCGAGGTCAGCGGGGACGAGAAGCGGCACTACTGGGCCGTGGCCGAGCAATTTTGGCCGCACTTTCCCGAGTATCGACGGCTCGCAGGTCGACGCGAAATCCCGATCATGGTGCTCGAGCCCGTCGAACCGCGTACGTCCATCGGCAATCCAGCCGACGAGCGCAACAAGGCGTTGGTGCTCGAGGCGTTCGACACGTTGTTCAATCGGCGTGACTACGCAGCGGCACAACGATTCTGGTCACCCGATTACCTCCAGCACAGCGCGCACATCGAGCCAGGCCGAGACGGCCTGTTCGATCTGATCAAGGCCTCGCCGGCGGAGATGCGCTACGAGAACGGGCTGATCATCGCCAGCGGCGACTACGTGATGCTGCACGGCCGGTTCTCCAACACCGGGCTACCTGCCAACTGGATCGCCGTCGACATCGTCCGTTTGCAGGACGGATTACTCGCCGAGCACTGGGATGTACTGCAGGACGAGGCAACCGCCGAGGAATCCAAGAGCGGACTGCCCATGTTCGGCGACACCTTCCCGACTCGGCCCTGACGCGATGACCACCTCGATGAAGATCTCCGCCCAGTTCGCGACCTCACTGCACTCCCCCGACCACATCGCGGCCGCCGAGCGACTCGGCTACGACCGGGCCTGGCTGTTCGACATCCCGCACGAAGGACCGGACGTGTGGATGATGCTCGCGTTGGCTGCCGAACGCACCACCACGATCGGGTTGGGTCCGGGCGTGCTCGTCCCCACCCTGCGCCACCCCATGGTCAACGCCTCGGCCACCGCGGCGCTGGAAGCGCTTGCCCCAGGCCGGGTCGCGGTCGCATTCGGCACCGGCTTCGCCGGCACCCGCGCGCTCGGCGCCGCCCCGGCCAGCTGGTCGTTTCTCGAGGACTACGTCCGCGCATTCCGGGCCCTGCTCGGCGGTGCGATCGTGCAGTGGCGGGGCACCCGAATGCAGATGCTGCACCCACCCGGGCACGCACCCCAACGCCCCATCGACGTTCCCATCCTCATCTCCGCACTCGGGCCCAAGGGCATCAACGTCGCCATCGAGCATGCTGACGGGCTGTTCACCGTCAACGGCGAGACCCGCTACGCCCCGCAGTTCGCCTGGGCCGCCCTCGGCGTGCACGGCACCGTCCTCGCCGACGGTGAGCTGCTGGATTCGCCGCGGGTGCAAGCCGCGGCGGGGCCGGGAAACGCGTTGGCCTACCACGCCGCATACGAATTCGGCGGCGACGTCACCTCACTCCCCGCTGGCGACGTGTGGCTCGAGACCATCAACGAAACCCCGCCGCAGGAACGCCACCTTGCGGTGCACGACCAGCACCTCATCGCCCTGAACCACGCCGACGACGCCGCGTGGGCGGCGGGCAGTTGGAACGCCATCACCCAGACCACCCTGACCGGCACCGCCGACGACATCGGCCGCCGCGTCACCGAACTCGCCGACCAGGGCATCACCGAAATCATCTATCAGCCCACCGGACCAGACATCGCGGGCGAACTCGAGGCGTTCCACGCCGCAGCGCGCAACGCCACAAATGCCGCTGCGTAACATAATTCGCCACGTTGATCCAAGTCTCCCTTCCCAGCAGGACCTGGGGTCGGTCCTGGGCCCGACGAGACCGGCACCGCGACCGCCCGACGGTGGAACGGGAATACCCTGTATCCGGACACTGGTTGTCTCTTGGCAGGTAGCCGCGTCGATGGCGGCGGCCCAAGCGGCAGATGGGACACGGATATGGACGACCCCGTCATCGATCCCGCGATGGTTCGTCAACGCCTTCTCGACGCCGCAGACGAGCTGTTCTATCACGAGGGCCTGCACCGAGTGCACATCGACCGGGTCATCGAAAAGGCCGGCGTCCCCGTCGAGACGCTGCGCGACGCGTTTGGAAGTACGGACGAGCTCATCCGCACCTACCTGCGGGCCCGTCACACCCGGCTGCAGGACGCCGTTGCCCGAGAACTGCCTCGGTACAACACACCTCGAGAGCGTCTGGTGGGCGTCTTCGAGATCCAAGGGCAGTCGTTCGTCGAGCCAGGTTTCCACGGGTGCGCGTTGGTGACCGCGAGCGCCGAAGCGTTACCGGGTGAAGTCGTCGAGGAAATCGTCACCGAGTATCGGGACTGGCTACAGAACCTGTTCTTCGACTTGGCGTACGCCGCCGAGGTACCACATCCCGAGGAGCTCGCCGAGCAGCTCGTCGTGCTCTTTGATGGCGCAGGGATTTCGGCCTGGCTGGACAGACGGCCCTCAACCGTCAACACATCGCGCGCGGTAGCCGAGGCGCTCATCGACGCCGCGCTGCGCGACTAGTTCGAGGCGAAGTGGGTGTGCGGCCGAGGTAATCGCGCGCCATCGACGAAAATGTCCAGCTTTTCGTTGTAGAACGCGATCATCCCTGCAATGGGGGCGACCTCGCGCAATGGATAATCGTACGTCCACGCGAGATCGGGATACGCAACCTCGCCGACCCTGACTGTCCAGTAGCCCGACGTGATCCCCTTGTAGGGGCATACGGATTCGGTGTCGCTCGGCTCCAAGTGTGAGAACGCGACGTCGGTACGATCGATGTAGAAACGAGTCGGCAGCCCAGTCTCGAAAAGTAAGACGGGGCTGTGGGTTTCGGCCAGAACGACGCCGTCGAGCTCGACCCTGACGTGACGGTGGGACCGCAGCGAATCGACACGGATGTAGGGGTTTCGTGGATGACCGATGATTGGTTCATCCTCTTCGAACCACTCGAGTGCTTCCCATTCGAACCGGACGGTGCCCGCGACCGCACCCGACTCGTACACGCGGGCAACGGATTTCAGAGTCCGCTCAGACGAGGTCAACGAATGTAGCCGCGTGGAACCGAACTGCAACTTCTGGGCGTGGTTTTCGTCTTGCAAATGCTCCATGCGAACGTCGGACACCGGAATGTAGTACTGCGGGTAGTAGGCGATCTCCCAGACGTAAAGGGCGCGGGTCGTGTCGAATACGAGTGCGTCATCGAAGTAGCCGCGCACCCGGCGTGGCGAGGGCTCGACGAGGCCTCGGTCCCCCACCATCCTGGGGTAGTCGCGATCGGGATCAAGCGACTCCGGAGTCGCTGGCCCTCGGCGTCCGACGGTTGGCGTAGTCATCAGGCCGACTCCTGTCTCCGTAAGCGCGACTGCCAGTTCATCCACAGACTTTAGACCGATCTGTATAGCAAACGGTACGCCGTGAATGAAGATCGCGTCAACCTCGCCGACCACTGCCGACCTAGCGAGCCCCGGTCGAGGTGGCAGCGTCGCCGCGACGTGCACGTCAGGGAATATCGACCGATTGGTTTGCGTCTTTAGTCCGGTCAGTCTAAATTCGAACAATCAGACAGACCGGTACAAAATAGTCAGGAGTGGTAATGACAAGCCCCGCCGTAGTTCGGGATCTGGAAGGCAAGGTCGCGTTGGTGACCGGTGCGACGTCGGGTATCGGTAGGGCCGCCGCAGTGCAGCTGGCCGCGCAGGGGGCCACGGTGATCGTGCACGGCCGCGACGCCAGCCGGGGTGCTGCAGTGGTCGCCGAGATCGAAAAGCACGGTGGTGCCGCGCGTTTCGTCGGCGCCGACCTAGGCGACCCCACCGAGGCACTGCGGTTGGCCCGGGAGGTCGGCGACGTCGACATCCTGATCAACAACGCCGGGTTCGCCTGGTTCGGCCCGTCCGAAGGGCTGCACGTCAACACCCTCGACCAACTGTTCGTCGCCAACGTGGAGGCGCCCTACCTGCTGGTTTCGGTACTAGCCCCGAAGATGGTGGCCCGCGGCAGCGGCGTGATCATCAACCTGGCCAGCAGGGCCGGCATCGTCGGTAAGCCCGACAGCGCCGCCTACGGCGCCACCAAAGCCGCACTGGCCTCTTTGGCCCGCTCATGGGCCGCCGAATACGGACCGGCAGGCATCCGGGTCAACGCCATCTCCCCGGGACCCGTCTACACCAACGCGGCCCCACGAGAACTCTTCGATTCCATGGCCGAGACCACCCTGCTCGGCCGGGTTGCCGAGCCGCAGGAGATCGCCGCGGTCATCGGATTCCTAGCGTCTCCGCGCGCGTCCTACATCACCGGCACCAACCTCGCCGTCGACGCCGGCCGCCCCGCCGCCGCGAATTCGCAACGAACGGAGTTGGCATCGTGAGCATTTCGCTACTGGCAATCAGCTTCGACGCCCGTGACGCCGCCCGACTCGCGCAGTTCTGGGCGCAGACCCTGCACCGCACCGTCAACGACGGCGCCACGGAAGACTTCGCGTCTATCCCGGCCGACAGCGGCGGCCAACCTGGATTCCTCCTGCTGTTTCACAAGGTGCCCGAGGACAAGACCGTCAAGAATCGAGTGCACTTCGATCTGCAGGCCACCGACGTCGTCGCCGAAGCCGAGCGGCTGACTGATCTGGGCGCCAAGCAGATCCGCCCACTGGCCGACAACGACAACCGGTGGATCGGCTTCATCGACCCCGACGGCAACGAGTTCGACCTCGTTGCCAGCTGATCGACCCGACGCAACACGACAATAGGAGAACGACTGATGTCACGACTGGATGGCAAGGTCGCCGTGATCACCGGCGGCAGTAGCGGTATCGGCCTCGCCACCGCACAGAGGTTCGCCCAAGAAGGCGCCCATGTCTTCATCACCGGGCGCCGACAGAGTGAGTTGGACGCGGCCAAGGCGTCGATCGGCGACGGCGTGACCACCGTCGCAGGCGATGCGACGATCTCCGCGGACTTGGACGAGCTCTTTGCCACGGTCCTCTCGGAGAAGGGCGCCCTGGACATCCTGGTGGTCAACTCGGGCCGCGTGGAACCGGAGGAGTTGGGCGAGATCACCGAGGAGAACTTCGACCTCACCTTCGACCTCAATGCCAGGGCGGCCCTGTTCACCGTGCAGAAGGCGCTGCCGCTGATACGCACCGGCGGCTCGGTCATTCTGGTCGCATCGATCGCAGGCTATGTGGGCATCCGTGGCTACAGCACCTACAGCGCCACCAAAGCCGCACTGCGTTCCTATACCCGCACGTGGACCCGCGAGTTCAACGACCGTGGGATTCGGTTCAACACGTTGAGCCCGGGCCCGATCGACACCCCCATCATGGACGGTCAGGCCGACTCACCGGAGGGTGCGGCCGCGATCAGGGCGGCGTTTGCCGCGGCGATACCGCTCAACCGAATGGGTCGTCCCGATGAGATCGCTGCCGCTGCACTGTTTTTGGCGTCCGACGACAGCAGCTTCGTGGCCGGCGCCGAACTGAGCGTCGACGGCGGTATGGCGCAGGTCTAGCTCGATCACGATTCGTTCAATGTCGACGTGTCCACAGTACGGAGCAGGTCGTACGCGTTGTCGACGTAGATGGCCTCGAGCGCATCCTCGTCGAGGTGCGGTGAGTTTTCCAGTTGCTGCGTCAGGTACTGGCACGCTTGCCACGGCGTGAACGGAAGATCGCTGCCGTAGTGCAGTCGGGACGGGTCGGCCACCGACAGCAGTGCCGCCAGTTGTTCCTCCACCGGGGCGCCCGCCAGGTCGAAGTGCAAGGACTTCAGCGCCGCCCGCATACTCGGCACCGCGGACGGGTCGGCGAGGTTGGCCAATACCGGGGCGTAGAGATCGACGCGGCCCGCCAGCACCGGTAGGGCCGCGCCCGCGTGCGGAACGATGATCCGTAGTTCGGGGTGCCGGACGAGCACGCCTGCGAGCACCAGATCTGTGATCGAGCGGGTGGTCTCGAAGATGAACTCGAGCATCGGAGTGGCGAAGTCGAGACCCTCTGTCGGCTGCGGTGCGCTGGTGGGGTGAACGAACACGACCGATTTGCGCGCGGCCACCTCGGCGTAGATGGGTTCGAGTCGTTCGTCGCCGAGATACATTCCGTCGTGGTTGGTGAACAGGCATATGCCGTCGGCGCCGAGTTTGTCCAGGGCGTAGCGGGTTTCGGCCACCGCGGCGTCGATCTCCGGCAGCGGCAATGCCGCGAAGAACCCGAACCTGCTTGGCTTGGCGGTCGCGATCCGCGAGCCGGTTTCGTTGACGGCACGGGCCAGCTCAATTGCGGCGGCAGCATCCCCAAAGTGCACTCCAGGTGACGAGATCGACAGGATGGCCAATCGCACGTCGAGTCTGTCCATTGCGTCCAACGCCGCCGCCTCGCTCCATGCCGGCAGCCCGGGGATGCCGTCGGGTCGATCCCGTCCCGCAGCGACGAGCGCTTCGCGATAGTGCTCCGGGATGTAGTGGGCGTGAACGTCGATCTTGCCGGAAGGCATGGTCAGTCCTTTCTTCGTGTCACCGAGCGCACCAGGTCGACGAGGAGCAGATGCGTCGAATCTGCGTCGCCGGAGGAGGTGCCAAAGATGTGAAAGTCGGGGCGGATCAGCACGACTCGGGCGCCGAGAGTGTCGAACCACCGGCTGTAGTCACCGTCGACGTCGGCCCAACCGCCGACCCCGAAGTGCACGCTCACCCCGCCCAGAGAGTCCCATCCGGCGGCGAGGCCGGGGTCAACGCCGTCAACGGGATCACCATCCGCGCCGATCAACATGAACCGGCCGGGTTCTGAAACGTCGTCGAGCATGCCGACGGCACCGTCGACGCCCACCCGCGCCTGCAGCGCCAACGTGCCCGCGGCGGAATCCCCCTCGCGCAGCATTCCAGTCGTTAGCGGCCAATGCGTCCGCAAGCCCACCATCTGCTCCCTATTGGCTCTGATGAATTCGTCGCGACGCGCTGCTTCCTCGGGGTCAGTCAGACAGATGATCCCACCCATCTGGACCGATTCCCGCACGATGGTCTCGGCCTGATCGCGGCGCTCGGCGACGTAGTCGTCGAGCAGATCGGGCGGTGCAGAGCCGTTGACGACCAAGGCCAGCCGCCATGTGAGGCTTGCGGCGTCACGGATTCCCGAGTTGAGCCCCTGCCCGAGGAAGGGGGGCATCTGATGGGCGGCGTCGCCGGCCAACAGGATTGGGCCGTGCCGCCATTGGGTGGCCCAGCGCCCCCGGAATGTGTAGCGAGAGTGCCGCGTCAATTCGCAGTTCGATGAGTCGAAACCCCACGGACACAGCAGCTCCCACACCCCGGCGTCGGTGTTCAGCAGTTCCGCGTCGTCGCCGGGCTGGATCATGAACTCAAAGCGGCGCCGATTCGGGCCGGCGGAAACGAACGTCGTCGGGCGGGCTGGATCCAGGCGTTGCCCCATGTCGCGCATCTTGTTCGACAAGGGTTCGTGTGGCACCACGTCGACGACCAGCCACTCGCGATCGAACTGCAGATCGACGATCGGCGCCTCGATGTGCCCGCGCACCACGCTGTTCGCACCGTCACATCCGACGACGTACCGCGCGGACAGGGTCACCTCGGCGCCATCACGATCGGTAGCCACGACATGGGTCTGGTCGCCGACGGTTTTCAGCGAGTGCACGGTGACGCCCCGGCGCTGGTCGATCTCGGGGACCTCGTGGACGCGGCCCTCCAGTAATTGTTCAAGATCAGGTTGGAAGAATCCGGACATCTCCGCGTGGCCCGACACCGAATCCAGTGAGGTTGGCCCCTCCGTGAGTCGTTCACCGTCCGCGTTTTCGAGCACACACTGTTGACCGTTTAGACCCCACGGTTCCAGTAGGTCCGACAGCCCGGCACCGAGCCCGAGGGTGTGCAGGCCCCGCACCACGTCGTGAGCCAGAGCAACGGCGCGCGGCAGAGGATACGGCTGCTCCCACCGTTCCAGGACGATCACCGAGACGCCCCGTTGCGCGAGCAGCAGGGCGGTGATCTGCCCGACCGGTCCCGCGCCCACGACGAGGACGTCGCAGTCGTAGAGCTTCACCCCAGCGGTCCCAGATATGCCGGGCCAACATAGGTGTCGGTCTGCGCGTCGACGGCGTCGGGCCAAGGGGTGGTGATCGACGGCCGCTGGTCGGCGGGACGTGGCCGCCCGTCCCAGCCCACCTGCTCGATCGAGTAGTACAGCTGGATCAGGTGCCCCTCCGGATCGCGGACATACGTCGAGTAGTCGATTCCCCGGTGCAGCTCGGATGGCAGCTCGACGATGTCACGCCCGTGCGAGCGGAAGAACTCGACGGCGTCGAGCAGCTGGCGGTAACTGCCCAACTGCATGCCCACACTCAGACACGACGCATTTGGGTTGAGGTCCAGATCGGTCCGTAATGCCTTGTCCAACAACACCATCGAATGGTGCTCGGTTCCGTGTCGGAGGTACACGATGCGGCGGCCACCGTACATGGCCTCCTCGGTTACCGCGAACCCCATGATGCTGGTGTAGAACTCTGTCATCGTGTCGAGGTTGTCGGTGAACAGCGAGAACGGCCCCAATCCGACGACCTTGAACGGCCGCGGCAGCATGATCCCGCCGACGTCGTACTTGTCGTCCAGATGCGACTCCGAGGGTCGCCATCCGGAGTGGATGTCGATGCCGCGGTCGAGCGCTTCGCGGATCTCTGCGGCTTCGGACATCTGCGGACGCGGCGGGGGGGTGTCGAAACCGCGGTAGTGCATCGCGCGCGGTTTGGAATTGCGGTCCCAGCCGACCTGTTCCATGCCGTAGTACAGCTCGAGTGTGTTGCCGTCGGGGTCGAGGAAGTA
>Ga0137412_10002029_pt1 | contig 15940 bp, 16 predicted proteins | sample CZODoug2_1_16fun_FD_122160 | JGI IMG/M metagenome (GOLD analysis project Ga0137412, IMG submission 122160) | Vadose zone soil fungal communities from Angelo Coast Range Reserve, California, USA - CZODoug2_1_16fungal (Hybrid Assembly) | ecosystem: Environmental > Terrestrial > Soil > Vadose zone...
GGTGGTGGTCTCGCCCTCCGCAGCCACGTGACGCTGTTCGATCCCGGTTCGGGTGCGAATCCATTCGTCGCTGGTGTCGACCAGCGTTTCGAGTTCCGCGTTGGTCAGCACCTTTTTCGGCAGGTAGCTGCCGGTGCCGGCGATTCGTGCGTACATTGAATTCCTCTAGGCTCCGCGTGCGGCGTCCAGGCGTTGCGCGATGCGCGCCGGCACGCCGCTGCGAGCTTCCAGTACCGCGACTTCGATGGCGCGCTGAAAACCGTACAGATCGGTGCCGCCGTGGCTCTTGATGACGATCCCGTTCAAACCGATCATGCTCGCGCCATTGTAGCGTCTGGGATCGAGGCGTGTGCGCAAGGCGTTGAGCACCGGCTTTACCGCCAGCGCACCGAGCTTGCGCAAGCTGGTGCGCGTGAATTCCTCGCGCATGGTATCGGCGATCAGGCGCGCCGCGCCTTCCATCGCCTTCAGCGCCACGTTGCCGGTGAATCCGTCGGTGACGACGACGTCGACCTGATCCGAAAAAATGTCGTGGCCCTCCACGAATCCGACGTAGTTGAGATCGCTCGCGGCCAACAGGTTATGCGCCGCCTGCACGATATCGTTGCCCTTGATTTCTTCTTCTCCGATATTGAGCAAGCCCACCCGGGGGTTCGCATGCGCTCCCTCCAGATCGGCGGCGAGCACCGATCCCATCACCGCGAACTGCGCCAACTGCACGGGAGTGCACGAGGCGTTGGCGCCCAGGTCCAACATATAGGTGTGGCCGCCTCGCGAGGGGATGAGCGATACGATGGCGGGTCGCTCCACCCCCGGCAGCATTTTCAGCACGAAGTGCGCCGTTGCCATCAGCGCACCGGTATTGCCCGCGCTCACGCAGGCGTGCGCGTCATGCGCCTTCACGAGGTCGATGGCGCGGCGCATCGACGAGTCCTTCTTGCGCCGCAGGGCCTCGCGCGGATGGTCGCTCATCTCGACGACGTCGGCCGCAAACAGGCAGGACACATTGGACGGAAACGAGGTGCCCAGCTCTCGCTCGAGGTCGGGCTGCCGCCCGATCAGGGTAAACCGAACATCGCTGAAGTCACGCGCTGCGGCCACCGCCGCCGGAACGGATACCGAAGCTCCTCGGTCGCCGCTCATGGCGTCGATGGCAATATGGAGCAGCGCAGACACGGTGCGTCAAAAAGCCCGGGCGGCAGGCGAATCCGCCGGGTACCCGGTCAATATGGCTTATTCTTCGGCCGCAGCCGCATCCGCTTTGGTCTGGAGCACCTTGCGGCCGCGATAAAAGCCCTCGCGGGATATTCGATGACGCGAATGAGTTTCTCCGCTCTTGGCGTCGATCGACACCGCGGGAAGAGGCAGCGCGGAGTGAGACCGATGCATGCCGCGTTTGGAGGGGGTTTTTCTGCTTTTCTGAACTGCCATGAGTGCTATGTCCTATCAAGTTTTCTTTAACAAATCCTGCAAAGCCGCGAACGGCCGCGACCGGTCGCCCGACATGTCCTGAACCGCGGCGGCCTCCCCGTAGCTGCGCGCCTCGCAGGTTTGCGCTGCGTGCATCGCGACGATCGGCAAGGCCAACAACAATTCTTCCTCGGCCAGTTCGCGCAAGCTCACCCAGCCCTCATCCGTCGCATACACCTCGCGCGGCGAGTCCGGCGCGCCCCACCCTAAGCCGTTCGAGAATTCAATCTCGCTGCTGCCGGCGGCGGCAAACGCGAAGCCCTGCATACAACGCTGGCATACCAGCCGCGGACTCGCCTCCACCGCGACGCTGGCGCCCGCATGACCGGAACCCAGTCTCGCGAACGTAAACCTCACGTGCACCGCTCCGTGCGCGTCCGCCAATAAATCCCGCAGGCGAGGCATCTCGCCCAGCGGGTAGACGCGTTCCAACACCGCTCCATCATCCGCCAGGTGCGCGCAATCGACTCGGTCAGGCAAGGCCGCTGCCATGGGCCGCGTATAATAGGGCCGGTTCCCACCCCTGTCAAAAATCAATCGGGTGCAAGTCTTTGTTTTTGCAGTCTCCGCCTTCTCTTATTTTAGCCTCCACCTCGACCTACCGGCGCGAGCTCCTGGGGAGGCTGCGTTTGCCCTTCACCTGCGTCGCCCCGGGAGTCGACGAGACGCGCCGTAGCGGCGAACGGCCCCTCGCCATGGTGGCGCGCCTGGCCAGGGCTAAAGCCGTTGCCGTGGCACAGCAGCACCCGGATGCCTGGGTCATCGGCTCCGATCAAGTCGCGATACGGGTAGACGCCTCCCTCGGAGAATTGATCCTCGGCAAGCCGGGCGGCGAGGCGCGGTGCGTCGAACAATTGCAAAGCTGCTCGGGTCAAACTCTATCCTTCGTCACGGCGGTCGCCGTACTGCGGTACGACGGCCGTTCGGTGCACGAGTTCATCGACACCACTCGGGTGATATTTCGCACTCTAGATAACGTCGCCATCGCGCGCTATGTCGCTCGCGAGGCGCCGTTCGATTGCGCCGGGGGTTTCAAGAGCGAGGGCCTGGGGATCACGCTCTGCGAATCCATCAACGGCGAGGATCCGAGCGCTCTGATCGGATTGCCGTTGATTCAATTGAGCAGGGTGCTGCGCAGCGTCGGCTACGAATTGCCCTAGCGCCGTGCCGGACGCTTCGGCGCCGGGCGCTTCTCTGCCGGACGCTGGGAGGTGCGCTTGGCCGAGCGCTTCATGGGAGTAATCGCATCCAGGACCGCGGCGAGCTCCTTGGGCAGGGGCGCACTGGCGTGAAACGGCACACCGGAGCCGGGCCACTCGAACGCGACGGACTGCGCGTGCAGGAACGTGCGCTTCAGGCCATGACCCTTGAGCTCGGCGTTGCGCTCACGATCGCCGTACTTATCGTCACCCAAGAGCGGATGTCCGGCGAAAGACGCGTGAACGCGGATTTGATGCGTGCGTCCCGTCGGAATGTCCACTTCCATCAATGTCGCCAGCGCACCGAAGAATTGCACCGGCTTGAAAATGCTCACCGAGTCCTTGCCGGCGGCGGCCACTCGCACATGCCGCTCGCCGTGCTGGCGGTTGTCGGTTGCCAGGGGTGCGTCGACGCGTTTGGTTCCCAACTGCCAGCTGCCCGCCACCAAGGCCAAGTAGGTCTTGTGCATGCCGCCGTTGCGGATCAGTGCGTGCAGTGCGGTCAGCGTGGCGCGCTCGCGCGCCACCAGCAAACACCCGCTCGTGTCGCGGTCGAGCCGATGGACGAGTTCCAAGGTCTCGCGCGGCCGCGATGCCCGCAGCGCCTCGATCACGCCGAAGCTCATCCCGCTGCCGCCATGCACTGCAACACCGGCCGGCTTATCGATCACCAACAAATGCTTGTCTTGAAAGATGACCGCCCGCTCGATCAATTCCAACAAGCTGGTCGATGGCTGCCGGAGTTCATCGGAGGCGTCGATGCGCACCGGCGGCAGGCGCACTTCGTCGCCTTCCTGAATGCGGTATTCCGCATCGACCCGCTTGCGGTTGACGCGTACCTCGCCCTTGCGCATCAGCCGGTAAACCCGGCTGCGGGGCACGGTCTTGAAGTGCCTCATCAGGAAATTGTCGATTCGCTGCCCGGCCTCATCGGCGGTTACCGTGCGTAGAGTCACGGGACTTTTGGCCGAGTGCAGGCGTTCGGGCGCTGCTACATTACTGTTCATGATTTCACGATCTTCGGTGAGCAATCCGCTAACGTATTGATTACATTGACCCTGACGGGTTGACGTGATAATGTCCTAAAACCGTGTCAGGCGCTTAACCATTTGAAGGGCGACGCCCATTTCTAGGTAATGCATGTAGACACCGGTTTCCAGTGACCCCCCATCCGTTGGGGAGCCACATATTAGTTGGTTCTGGATTTCCAGACCATCGCTCGGCCGATGAGACAGACGCAAGAGAGCCCATCTTGAGCTTCGGCGTCTGACAAGCGGTTAACCGAGAACAAGGCCCCGGGCTTGCCGTATGTTTTTTTGCGGATTTGGGTTGTTACAGAATTGGGTTGAACTGATGCCGGTCGCGTGGCTCGCACTCGGCGCATCCCTATTCTTGATTTCCCCATTCCTCGCGGTCCCGGCTTCTATTCTCAAGCTCACCTCCCCCTCCTCGGCTCCTACCACTTCAGTTGGGGCACATGAAAAGAATGCTCGTCAACGCAGTTCAAGAAGAAGAACTGCGAGTCGCACTCGTCGACGGTCAGAAACTCTACGACTTATCGATTGAGATCCCGTCACGGGAACAGAAAAAATCCAATATCTATAAAGGCCGAATCACCCGCGTAGAGCCGAGTCTCGAAGCGGCGTTCGTCGAATACGGCGCGCAGCGCCATGGCTTCCTGCCGTTGAAGGAGGTCTCGCGGGAGTACTTCAGCACGCAAGCGGCCAGCCAAGGCAGGACGAACATCAAGGATGTTCTCAAGGAAGGCCAAGAGCTGATCGTTCAGGTCGAGAAGGAAGAGCGCGGCAACAAAGGCGCGGCACTCACGACCTTCATCAGCCTTGCCGGCCGCTTCTTGGTGCTGATGCCGAACAATCCGCGCGCGGGCGGAGTATCGCGCCGCATCGAAGGGGAAGATCGCGATCAAATGCGCGAGGCCATGAACGGCCTGCAGATTCCCGACGGCATGGGTGCCATCGTGCGCACCGCCGGCGTCGGCCGATCCACCGAGGAACTGCAGTGGGATTTGAACAATCTCAAGACTGCCTGGGACGCGATCGTGGCCGCCAACGACGGCCGACCGGCGCCGTTCCTGATTTTCCAGGAAAGCGATGCCGTAACCCGCGGGCTTCGCGACTATTTCTCGGATGACGTCGGAGAATGCCTCATCGATCAGCCTGAGGCCTTCCAGAAGGCCCAGGAATACATGCAGCGCTTCATGCCGCCGGATGCCCAGCGCAAGCTCAAGCTGTATCAAGACCCGGTGCCGTTGTTCACGCGCTACCAGATCGAAAGCCAGATCGAGTCCGCTTATTCGCACAAGGTCACCCTGCCCTCGGGCGGCAGCTTGGTGATCGACCATACGGAAGCGCTGGTCTCGATAGATATCAATTCGGCCCGGAGCACCCGCGGCGGCGACATCGAAGCCACTGCCCGCAACACCAATCTCGAAGCGGCCGAGGAAATCGCCCGGCAACTGCGCCTGCGGGACATCGGCGGCCTCATCGTCATCGACTTCATCGACATGGAGTCGCAAGCCAACCAGCGCGCCGTGGAAGACATGCTGCGGGACGCGGTCAAGATGGACCGTGCGCGCATTCAGCTGGGACGGCTGTCGCGCTTCGGCCTGCTCGAATTGTCGCGTCAGCGCCTGCGGCCCGCGCTGAGCGAAACCACTCATATCAATTGCCCGCGATGCAGCGGCATGGGCACCATACGCGGCGTCGAATCGATGTCGCTGGCGTTATTGCGCTTGATCGGCGAAGAGGCGCGCAAGGAACGAACCGGGCGGGTGATCGCGCAGGTCCCGGTCGATGTCGCGACCTACCTCATGAACGAGAAACGCGATTGGCTGAACCAGATCGAATCGCGCGACAAGGTGTCGCTCGTGATCGTGCCGAACCCGCACATGCAGACGCCCGCGTACGCGCTGCGGCGAATCCGCGACGACGAAAAGGAACTGCCCGAGAACGCCACGGTCAGCTATCAACTGGCGGATCAACCCGTCGTCGACGATTCGAATATCGGCAATCGCGACAAGAAACCTCAGGGTGACGTGCCCCTGGTTCCCAGCATCCTGCCGGCATCGGCGGCGCCCATCATTCCCATGCCCGTGGCTGCCCCTGAGCCGGCGCCGGCGCCGGCCGTCGCGGTACCGCAAGAGGGAGTGTTCGTCCGGTTGTGGCGTTGGCTATTCGGCAGCGGCGCAAAAGCCGCCGCCCCCGCGGCCTCGTCCTCATCGACCCAGACCCAGCGCGACCGGCCCGCCCATCGCGATGCCCGGCATGATCGCTATCGCAGCAGCAGCAGCAGCGGCGACCGTGATCGCAATCGCGACCGCGGCGACCGCGACCGGAATCGCGACGTGCGGCGCGACGGACCTCGGGACCCGCGGCGCGACGGACGGCCGCGTGGCGAAAATCGCGGCGACTCCGCACCGCGCCGCCCCGAAGGCGCCGCGCTGACAGAGCGCCCGTCGGGCGGCCAGCGGCCGGAGACCCCGCGCGCGGAGCAGGCATCGCGACCCGAGTCGGCCCCGCGGACCGACCAGCCGCCGCGCAACGACCAACAGCCGCGCAACGACCAACAGCCGCGCGGCGACCAACAGCCGCGCGGCGAGCCGCGCTCCGGCGATGCGGGCGGCGGCGACCGCCCCGGCAGCGAGCGTGCCAGCGGCGAGCGTGGCGGACGAAGCCGGCGTCGGCGCGGCCGCGGTCGGCGCGATGGCGGTGAGAACACCGCCAATGGTGCCGGCCCAAGCCCGGCCCCAGGCCAAGGCCCGAGCCAAGGGCCAAATCAGGGTGCAACCCCGGGGCAAGGGCCTGGGCAGGGCCCGGGACCCGGGACGGGCTCCGGTAGCGGGACGGCTAACGCCCCAGGCGCGGGCGAAGGCCGAGAAGGTGGCGGCTCGCAGACAGCCTTCGAATCGGCGCGCGAGACCCCCGCTGCTCGGGCCCCCGAAGCGCCGGCTCGCGCCCCCGAGGCGCCGCTGTCGAGCACCGGCACCGACAACAAGTATGTGGTGTGGTCTTCCGCCCCGAGCGACGTTCCGCGCACCGGTCCGGACGACCGGTAGGCACGGCACGGGTAGGCACCGGTAGGCGATTCGACACCAGTCAGGTCAGCGCGCGCTCGATACCCCGAGCGCGCGCAGCCGCCAGTCCAAGGCTAAGCTGGTGCAGAGGAGCGCCATGGCGAGCCCGCGCAGAGCGGCTACGGCAATGCGGTTGGCCACCCCGGTGAAGGAGTGCCCGACGGGCTCCGACAGCCACCACGCGATGCTCAACCCAACCGTGGCGACCACATAGGCCAGTACCCATACCCGGCGCTCGGCCGTCCCCAAAGGCCGGGGCCGCATGGGCGGATCACTGCCCGGTCGCAGTCCGTACACGATGAGCCCGAGCACGACGGCAAGCCCGATCAAGGAGCTGCCGTCCTGCAGCAAGCGGATCCCGCCGACGTGGTGGGCGCCGATGTCGATGGGATCATCGAGCCAGGGGATCAGCCGAACGCCGCGGGCATTCTCATGCGTGAACGCATCCCACCCGATGTGCGTCAGCGCGCCGACCAACACCCCGAAGGCGACCAAAATCCACTGACGGATGCTGGTGAAATCCGCGGGTGAGGAAAACGCACGCCAGCGTGCATACGCGCCCTCCGGCAACACCTCCAAAATCGGTGCCTTGATCAGGTATTGGAAGGCCCAATAGGTGGCGATACCCACCGGCAGGCAGAAGGTGAACAACGCCTCGGCGCTGTGCGTCTCGAAGCGGTAGACGCGCCAAGGGAAGAACAGTCCGAAATCGGGAACCATGGCGCCGATGACCACCGCGGACAGCAGCCGCCAGCGTGCAAGCAAACGCGAGAAAGGCAGGACGGCGGCGGCGTGGGAAATGGTAAATGGCATCAACTGACCTTGGTTGTCATCTCATATTCATATTACAGATCTATAAATCGACGGCTACGCCCTACTCTTCGATCCGGGGATTACAGCATGTCTAATATCGATGCGATCAATCAAGCGCCGGCCGGGGTCAATCGCTCGCCCGCCGCAAGCACATTGATCGGGCAGAAGCCTAGTCCCTGGTTCAATGTCCTGGCAGGCGTCGTGATCGTCGCCGGTGTCATATACAGCGGCATTCACCTGGCGGACGATCTCTCCGTGGTCCGCGACACCCGAGCCTATCCATATATTTTGCTTGGCATTGCGCTGCTGATCGCCTTGGGGTTCGAATTCGTCAATGGCTTCCACGACACCGCGAACGCGGTCGCCACGGTAATTTACACGAATTCCATGTCGCCGAATCTTGCGGTCGTCTGGTCGGGCTTCTTCAACTTCGCGGGCGTACTGGTCTCCACGGGGGCGGTGGCATTCGGCATCGTGTCGTTGTTGCCGGTCGAGCTGATCTTGCAGGTGGGCAGCGGCGCCGGCTTCGCCATGGTATTCGCCTTGCTGATTGCCGCCATTCTATGGAATTTGGGAACTTGGTATTTCGGTCTGCCGTCTTCGAGTTCGCATACCCTGATCGGTTCCATCATCGGCGTCGGACTCATGAACCAGTTGATGGCGACGAATCCCTCCGGCACGAGCGGCGTGGATTGGGGGCAGGCGACCAAGATCGGCGAGACCCTGCTGGTATCGCCGTTGGTCGGTTTCAGCGCGGCCTTCTTGCTGCTGACCCTCCTCAAGTCGACGATCAAGATCCCTGCGTTGTACAAGGAGCCCGACGGCAACAAACCGCCGCCCTTTTTGATTCGCGGACTGTTGATCCTGACCTGCAGCGGCGTGAGCTTTTTCCACGGCGGGAACGACGGTCAAAAAGGCATGGGACTCATCATGCTGATCCTCATCGGCACCGTACCGACCGCCTATGCGCTCAATCGCACCATGCACGAGGCGGACGTCAGCAATTTCGTCGCGGTCTCCGCGCAGGCGCAGACGGCGCTGTCGCACTACGGCAGCGGGACCGCGCCGGCCGATCCGCACACGGCGGCGATGGATGTGGTGCGCTCCCGCTCGGCCACGCCGCAGGGCGTGTCGGCGCTCGCCGCGCTTGCGGAATCGATCTCGATTCAAGTGAACCAGTATCATTCGATCGACAAGGTTCCCGCCGGCTCGATGGTCAACATCCGCAACGACATGTACTTGGTGAGCGAGGGCCTGCGTTTCTTGGGGAAGTCCAAATCGGTGCACGTGTCGGACGCCGACAAGACGGTACTCGGCGCGTACAAGAAGCAGCTCGACCACTCGACCAAGTTCATTCCGACCTGGGTCAAAGTGGCCGTCGCCATCGCCTTGGGATTGGGCACGATGATCGGCTGGAAGCGCATCGTCGTCACCGTGGGTGAGCGAATCGGCAAGACCCACCTGACCTACGCGCAGGGCGCGTCGGCGGAAATCGTTGCAATGGCGACGATCGGCGCCGCCGAGATGTATGGCTTGCCGGTCAGTACCACGCACGTATTGTCATCCGGCGTGGCCGGGACCATGGTGGCGAACCGCTCCGGCCTGCAATGGTCGACAGTGCGCAATTTATTGATGGCCTGGGTGCTCACGCTGCCGGTTTCGATCGCGCTCGCCGGCAGCCTGTACTGGCTGTTGCGCCACTTTCTGTAAATCGGAACGAAGGCACGGCTCCGTAGCCTCACCGCGCAAGGTGGGCGCGCACGCGCTCCAAGTCCTCCGGCGTATCCACGCCGGCGGGCGGCGCCTCGGCGAGTGCCAGCAGGTGAATCCGCATGCCGTGTTCCAAGGCGCGGAGTTGCTCGAGCTTCTCGCTCTCCTCGAGGGGCGTCGGCGGCCAAGCGGCGAACTGCTCGAGGCTGCGCACTCGATAGGCATAGATGCCGATGTGGCGCCACGCACCGGCAAAGCGCGTCGGCCGGCCGTCCGCGACGCCGTCGCGCGGCCAGGGCACCGGCGCGCGGCTGAAGTACAGCGCCTGCCCGTCGCGCGCGCGCAGTGCCTTCACGCAGCTGGGGTCGAGAAATTCCGCCAACGATTGAATGGGCGCGACGGCCGTCGCGATGTCGACATCCGGCCGCGCAACCAAGGCTTCCGCAACTTCGCTCACCGTCGCCGGGGGCATCATGGGTTCGTCGCCCTGCAGGTTCACGACGATATCGTCGGCCGCAAAGCCGCGCGCTCCCACAACTTCGGCGATCCGATCCGTGCCTGAGGCGTGCCGCGCCGAGGTCATGAGACAATCGGCGCCGAAGCCGCGCGCCGACTCGACTATGCGCAGATCATCCGTGGCGATGATCACGGATTCCGCGCCGCTCGCCCGCGCGCATTCCCAGACCCATTGGATCAGCGGCCGGCCGCCGATGGGCAGCAGCGGCTTGCCCGGCAGGCGCGAGGCCGCGAAGCGCGCCGGTATGACTACATGGAACATGGGGTGATATGGAACATGGGCGATTCCCGTCTGCCGCTAACGATCCAACAAGGGATCGTCGGCGCTCAACACGCGGGCCTCCTCCGGCAGCATCACGGGGATTCCCTCGCGCACCGGATATGCCAGCCGATCCGGCCGGCAGATGAATTCGAGCGCATTGCCGCTGCCGGAGATCCGCAGTGGGCCCTTGCAAATCGGACATACCAACAAATCGAGCAGACGCTTGTCCATAACACCCTCACGCGCGCGCGGCGCGCATTGCAATAGCCTGAGTCACGATGTCGAGCAGCACATTGGATTCGCCGCCGTCGAAACTCGCGGTCACGGGCACATACCAATGATGTGGCCCGGCTATCCGCTGGCATTTTACGGCATCTTTCTCGGTCATGAGCACCGGACGCTCATCGGCGAAGGAAATCTCCGCGGCCCGCAAGCGCGCGTGATCCGGAAGCGGATGACCGACGACCTCGATGCCGTGCGCACGCAGCATGTTGAAGAATCGCTCCGGGTTGCCGATGCCGGCGATGGCGTGCACCGAGCGTCCGGCGAACTCGTCCAACGCCTTGGAGGCGCCGCCGATCAGGCTCAAAGCGCCTTTCGCCTCCAGGCGCATGCTGAGAGCGCCGTCGAGGAGCGCCCGGCCGCCGTTCACCACGACGGCGTCCGCTGCCGACAGCCGAGCCGGAGTTTCGCGCAATGGGCCCGCGGGCAGCAGCCAACCATTGCCGAAACGCCGATCGCCGTCGATGACGACGATTTCGCAGTCGCGCGCCAAGGCGTAATGCTGCAAACCATCGTCGCTCACGACGACGTCGCATCCCGCGTTCACCAGGAGTTGCGCCGCCGCCGGGCGGTCGCGGCCGATCGCCACCGGCGCGCCCGTACGCCGCGCCAGCAAGATCGACTCGTCGCCCACGACGTTGGGATCATCGAACGAATCGATGAGCCGCACGCTGCCGGAGGAGCCTCCATAGCCGCGGGTCACCACTCCCGGCTTGAACCCGAGATCGGTCAGGCGCGCGACCAGCCAGCACACCAGCGGGGTCTTGCCGGTCCCCCCGACGCTCAAGTTTCCCACCACCACCACCGGCAAGGACACCCGAACCGCCTTACGCAGGCTCTTGGCGTACAGATAGCGGCGCGAGCCCGCCACGGCGCCATAGATCAGCGACAGCGGCAACATCCACCATGGCGGCGGCGCCGGCCGGTACCAAATTCGATTGAGCCAAGCTTGGACCGACATTGTTGGTGCCGCCCGCTTAAGCGTTGAACTGCATTCCATGCAGGGCCGCGTACAGTCCGCCACGCGCCAACAGCTCTCGATGCGGGCCGCTCTCCACGATCCGGCCTTGGTCGAGAACGATGATCCGGTCGGCGCCCTCGACCGTGGACAGGCGGTGCGCTATCACCAAGGTGGTTCGGCCCTCCATCAAGACGCCGAGTTCGTGCTGCACGCGGCGCTCCGACTCGTTGTCGAGCGCCGCCGTGGCCTCATCCAGGATGAGAATGGGCGAATCCTTGAGCAGCGCTCGTGCGATGGAAATTCTTTGCCGCTGTCCGCCGGAGAGATTCTGGCCGCGGTCCGTCAACACGGTATCGAACCCCTGCGGCTGCTGCGCGACGAACTCCATGACGTTGGCGGCGCGCGCCGCGGCTTCCATCTCCGCGTCGGTTTTGTCCACCGCATTGAAGGCGATGTTGTTCCGGATGGTGTCGTTGAACAAGACCACGTCTTGACTGACGAGGCTCACCTGAGTGCGCAAATCCGTCAGCCGGTAGTCGCGCACGTCGACTCCGTCGACCAGCACCGAACCCTGCCGCACGTCGAAGAACCTCGGCACCAGACCGACCAGCGTCGACTTGCCGCTGCCCGATCGTCCAACGATGGCCACGGTCTCGCCGGGGCGCACGTGGAAGCTCACGTCGTGCAGCACATCGCCCTTGTCGCCCGAATAGGCAAACGAAACGTTGCGGAATTCGACCTCGCCGCGGGCGCGCGCCAGTCTGGTCGAGCCGCCGGTGCCCTCGGTGGGATGATCCATGATTTCGAACACGCTCTGGCCGGCGGCAATGCCCTGCTGCAAAGGTCCGCTCATGCTCACCAAGCTGCGCAGCGGCGACGGAATGAGCATCAGCGCGGTCAAGAAACCGATGAACTCGTCGATCTGCATGTGGTGCGTGAACACCTGACGAATCGCCACGAAGAGCACGCTGCCGAGCGCTATCGACGCGATGCACTGCACGACCGGATTGCTGACCGCTCGCGCACGGACCAGCTTCATGTTCGACGCGCGGTTGTGTTCATTGACCTGTTCGAAGCGCTCGGTTTGATGATCCTCGGCGTTGAAGATCTTGATCAGACGGTGTGCGTCGATCGCTTCCTTGGCGACGCGCGTGATGTCGCCCATGGAATTTTGAATTCGCTCGCTGTAGCGGCGGAAGCTGCGGTTGGCGATTTGCATCAACAAAGCGATGATGGGCGCCGCGACGATGCAAAATAGCGCCAGGCGCCAGTTCATGTAGAACAGCGTGGCGAGGAGCACGAGGATGCTCAAGGAATCGCTGATCAGGGAAATCGCCGCGCTGGTCGCCGCCGCCGCCACCAGCTCGATGTTATTGGTCAATTTCGAGAGTAGATGCCCTGACTGTTGGCTGTCGAGATACGCGGTGGGCAGCCGCAGGTAGTGCGAGAACACATCGTGCCGCAGGCCCTTGATCACCTGTCTGCCGACCCAGCTGGGATAATAGCTCTGCACATAGTCGCCGATGCCGCGCAGCGTGAACAGCACAACGACCCCGATGGGCACTTCCCACAGGACCGCCGGGTTTTTCACCATGAATGCGCCGTTCACGAACTTCTTGACCAGGTACGCGAGAGACGCATTGGACGCCGCGAACAGGATTGAGCCCATTACGCCGACCAGAAATACGCCCACATAGGGCTTCGCGTACTTCAACAGCCGCCGATAAATCGACCAAGCATCGCCGGCGGGTTTCGATCCCGCAGCGGGGGTTCCGCTCAAGGCGACCCTTCCGAATGCACGGTCGCGATGTTGAGCTGGGCGAACCCCAGTCTGCCCGCCACATCCATGGCGGTCACCACGGCCTGATGCGTGGTGCGCGCATCCGCGCGGATCGTGATCGGACCGCGGTCGGCGCCGGCCTCCTTGAGCAAGGCGGCGCGCAACGTATCCGGGCTGGCGTTGATCAGGGTGCGCTCATTGACCCGGTAACCGCCTTCCGCGGTGACCGTGATCACCAATGGTTCGTGCGATCCGCGCGGCACCGGTATCTCGCTCGCCTGAGGCAACTGCACCTTCACGCGCCCCTCCTGATTGAACGTGGTCGACACCATGAAAAAGATCAGCAGCACGAGCAGCACGTCGATCATCGAAATCAGGTTGATTTCCGGGTCTTCCCGGTGGCGCGGGCGCAAATTCATGTCAGTTGGCCGCCATCAGCATGCCGCGCTCGTCCAGCGCATCGACGAGCTTCATGGCTTCCTTCTCCATGCGCACCACCAGGCGCTCGACCTTGCCCCGCAGAAAGCGATACGCGATCAGCGAGGGTATCGCGACGGTCAACCCTGCCGCCGTCGTGATCAGCGCTTCGCCAATGCCCCCCGACAATATTCTCGGATCGCCGATCCCGTTGGCCGTGATCGCATTGAACGCATGAATGATGCCGGCCACGGTGCCGAGCAGTCCCAAGAGCGGTGCGACCGCCGCGATCGTGCCGAGAGTGTTCAGAAACCGCTCCAGTTCGTGCACCACGTGCCGGCCGCCGTCCTCCAGCCGCTCCACCATCAGCGCGCGCGGCTTGTTGCGATTGGCGAGCCCGATGGCCAGCAGCTTGCCGAGGGGCGAATTTTGCTCGAGTGCGGCCACCAGTTTGTCGCTGAGCTGATCGGCTTCGATCCAGTTCCAGACCTTTTGCGACAAGTCACGGGGTATGACCCGGCTGCTCTGCAAAGTCCAAAGGCGCTCCAATATGATAGCCACCGCCGCGATGGAACATAAAATGATCGGCCACATGAAGCCGCCGCCCGCGCGGATGATCTCCCACATTGGGTCCTCTTTGGTCCGGATAAATCAGCCGGCATGATACTTGACCGCAGACGGTTCAGATACCGGCATCGGCCGTAGGCTAACCCGTTGATTTGCGGGGCGGTCGTGGATCACTGTCGCCAACCGGCGAAACCGGCATAATGCCGCTTCGTGGGAGTCAATCGCAATCCATGCAACGCTGGCTGAAACGCATTACACCGGACCGCCATACACTGGAGAGACTCTGGTGTTTGAGGCCTTTCAAGACGCTGGTTTTCAACCGCGGCTGTTGGACATTCAACCGGCACAGCGTGACTCGCGCGTTTGCGCTGGGGCTCTTTATCGCGTTCATTCCGCCCACTCCCCTGCCCGTGCATCTGGTGACGTGCGTCATACTCGGGATGCTGTTTCGGCTGAACCTGCCGGTGCTGTTCGCCACCACCTTCATCAGTAATCCGTTGACCTGGCTGCCGCAGGTGGCCGGCTCGGTCTGGGTCGGCGCCAAGCTCATGGGAATCGATCTGATGCCGGTCCTGAGCGAATTGCATCATCGCCCGTGGCGGCATATCGGCCAATTATGGCAGCCGCTGCTCCTCGGAGCGCTGGTTCTGGGACTGGTCGCGGCCGGATCGGGCTACCTGCTGGCGCAGTGCATTTGGCGCGTCCGCGTGCTCTATCATCTGCGGCGCAAGCGCACCCGATCGATCGACCGCGCCCGGTCAATCAGCCGCAGCGCGGCGCTCCGCTAGCACGCCGTCGGCCAGAACCAGCACTCGGTCGAGGCGCGCCGCCAATCGCTCATCGTGGGTGACGATGACGAGACTGGTGCCGAGTTCGCGGTTGAGCTCGAGCATCAATTCGAACACCTGGGCCGCATTCGTGCCGTCGAGGTTGCCCGTGGGTTCGTCGGCGAGCACCAGCATCGGTTCGGTGACCAGCGCGCGGGCGACCGCGGCGCGCTGCCGTTCGCCGCCGGAGAGCTGCGAGGGACGGTGCGCGAGGCGTTCGGCCAGCCCAACGCGCGCCAGCAGGGCGCTCGCCCGCGCCTTGGCGGCGCGCGGATTCATCCGCCGTACCAGGAGCGGCATCGCGACATTTTCCAGCGCGGTGAATTCGGGCAGCAGGTGATGGAATTGATAGACGAAGCCCACGGCGCGATTGCGCAAATGACCGCGCTCGGTATCGTTCAAGCGATTCATCGCGGATCCTGCGATCTCCACCGTGCCGCCGGTCGGCAAATCGAGCCCCCCGAGCAGCTGCAGAAGCGTCGTTTTGCCGGATCCGGAGGCGCCGACGATGGCGATCCTCTCGCCCGCGCGCACGCTGATGGATGCCGCCCGCAACACCTGGATTTTCACGTCGCCCTGGACGAATTCCTTGGCGAGATCCCTGCCTTCGAGCACCACCGCAGTTGAATTCGGCATCGTCTATTCCATCCTCAATCGTTGCGCAGCGATTCTGCGGGCAGCAAGCGGGCGGCGCGCGCCGCGGGATACAGGGTGGAGAGGCAGGCGAGCACGAAGGCGAAACCGCAAATGCGCACCACGTCCGTCGCCCGCACGCGGGCCGGCAAGTCACTCATGAAGTACACGCGCGCATCCAGGAACTTGAATCCGACGATGCCTTCGAGGCCGTGGACCAAATCCTGCAAATTGACGGCGATGACGATGCCCAGCAATACGCCGACGCCGATTCCCAGCAATCCGATCAAGCTGCCCTGCACCACGAACACCTCCAAGATGCTGCGCGGCGAAGACCCGAACGTGCGCAAGATGGCGATGTCGCGGCGTTTGTCCTTCACCACCATGACCATGGTCGACACGATGTTGAA
>Ga0137412_10002031_pt1 | contig 15926 bp, 11 predicted proteins | sample CZODoug2_1_16fun_FD_122160 | JGI IMG/M metagenome (GOLD analysis project Ga0137412, IMG submission 122160) | Vadose zone soil fungal communities from Angelo Coast Range Reserve, California, USA - CZODoug2_1_16fungal (Hybrid Assembly) | ecosystem: Environmental > Terrestrial > Soil > Vadose zone...
CTCGTCGAGCAGCAGCAGTTTCGGGTCGGTCGCGAGCGCGCGCGCCACTTCGAGCCGGCGCTTTTCCGACGGGATCAGGTCGGCCGCGAGCACGTCGGCGCGGGCGGCAAGCCCTGCGAATTCCAAGACCTCATGCGCCTTGCGGCGGGCCTCGCGCATCGTCGTGGTGCGCACCAGCGCGCCTACGATGACGTTATCGATGACGCTCATGGTCTCGAAGCTCTTGACCACCTGGAAGGTGCGACCGATGCCGCGCTGGCAGCGCTCGGCCGCCGGCATCCGCGTGACATCCTCGCCGTCGAAGAAAATCGAGCCTTCGGTCGGGCGCATCACGCCCGCGATCAGGTTGAACATGGTCGACTTGCCGGCGCCGTTCGGTCCGATCAGGCCGACAATCTCGCCGCGCCCGACCGAGATCGAGACGTCGCTGTTGGCGACAAGGCCACTGAAGCGCTGGGTGACGCCGCGGGTTTCAAGCAGAGCGGTCATGGCGCGGCCGCCTTGCGCTGGCGCGAGAACAATCCGATCAGTCCCGTCGGCCGGGCCAGCGAGATCAGCACGATCAGCGTGCCGTAGACGATCAAATCGACGCCGCGGCCGGAGCCGCCGATGAAGGAGCGCGTCAATTCCGTGAGCGGGATCAGGATCACCGCGCCGAGCATCGGTCCCCACAACGTGCCGATGCCGCCGAGCACGGCCGGGAGCGCCATCAGAAGCGAGAACTGGAAGCCCATCACGCTCTCGGGATCGATGTAGGAGACGAATTGCGCATAGAAGCCGCCGCCGACCGCGACCAGGAAGGCCGACACCGCCGCCGCCCCCATCTTGGAATTGAAAACGACCACGCCGAGGCTTTCGGCGGCGTCGGGATTGTCCTTCACCGCGCGCCACCAATAGCCCCATTTGGAATCTTCCAGCCACCAGGTCACGAACCAGGCGACGGCCGCGAGCGCCAGCGCGAAATAGAAGTAAGGCAATTTGCTGCGGGTGAACTGGAATTTGAGCCAGCTGTCGCCGCGCACGGGAATGTCGATGCCGAGCGCAGCGCCGGCCCAATTCCAGTTCTGGAACAGCAATAGCGCGATTTCGGCGATCACGATGGTCGCGATGACGAAATAATGGCCGCGCAGCCGGAAGCAGGGATAGCCCAGCGCCATGGCGATCAAAGCCGAGATCACCCCGCCACCGAGCATGCCGAACCACGGCAGCACGCCGAACTTGGTGAACAACAAAGCGGTGGTGTAGGCGCCGAGCCCGAAATAAAGCGCATGCCCGAGCGAGATCTGCCCGCAATAACCGGACAGGATGTTCCAGCTCTGCGACAGCGCGGCATACATCAGGGTCAGGACCATGATGTTCTGGACGTAGACGTCCTTCACGAACAGCGGCACCAGCGCTGCGACCGCCGCGAGGCAGGCGGCGAGCAGCAACTCGCGTCGGCGGCGCTCGGCGAAATTCTTGTCCATCAGATCGACCCGAACAGGCCGCGCGGGCGGACGAAGACGACCAGCAGATACACCGCATAGATGCCGACGGATTTCAGCGACGGCGGCAGCACCAGCGCCGTCGTCGCCTCGACCAGGCCGACGACGATGCCGCCGGCAAAGGCGCCGAACACGCTGCCGAAGCCGCCGAGCGCCACCGTGACATAGGCGATCAGCGCGAACGAAGCGCCGACATCCGGATAGACATAGAAGAACATCGCCATGATCGCGCCGGCTAGACCCACCAGCGCCGCGCCGAGGCCCCAGCCGAGCGCGAACACCCGGTTCTTGTCGATGCCGACCAGCGCCACCGCGCCATTGTCCTCACGGGTCGCTTCCAGCGCGCGGCCGAAGTCCGTGCGATGGATGAAGAAATACAGCGCGACGAACGCCAGTATCGATACCAGCGCGCCCATCAATTGCGGCTCGGGCAGATAGATGCCGCCGAGCGAGATGGTCTTTCCGCCGAGCCAGGAATGCGTGATGCTGCGATAGTCCGGCGTGAAGAAGAACTGCGCCAGCCCGCGCATCACGATGGCAAGCCCGAAGGTCGAGAAGATCTGCACCATGCCGGCATTGGCCTTGGCCCGCATCGCAAAGCGCACCACCAGGAGATAGACTGCCGCGCCGAACACGAACAAGGCGGCCGCGACCAGCGGCGCCGCCAGCAAAGGATCGATGGCGAAGAACGCGAACAGGAAGAAGGTCGCGTACATCGCGATCATCAGGAATTCGCCATGGGCGAAATTCACGACGTCCATCAGCCCGAAGATCAGCGCCAGCCCCACGGCGATCAGGCCATAGAGCAGGCCCATGAGGAGCCCGGAGGCGAGGCTCTGAATGATGGTTTCGGCGGTCACAGGAGTCTCTCTCGCTCTTTCGTCATGGCCGGGCTTGTCCCGGCCATCCACGCCTTTCTTGCAGCAACCTCCGTCAAGACGTGGATGCCCGGGACAAGCCCGGGCATGACGGGCTGCACTTTAGATCGCTGCTTGCAACAGCAGCGTAAATCGTAGGGTGGGCAAAGCGTAGCGTGCCCACCACACGCGATCGCGAGCTTGAATGGTGGGCACGCTGCGCTTTGCCCACCCCACAAGCGAGAACCGCGCCTATTTCATCGGCCACAGGGCTTCGGCGACGGCGGCCTGTGGCGGGAAGATCGTGACGAACTTGCCGCCGACATATTGCAAGAGCACCGGGTCGGCGTCGTTGTTCTGGCCGTTCTCGTCGAACTTGACGCGCTTCCAGGGCATGATGGTCTTTTCGCCGGGCATGTCGGTCGCCACCAGCGCCTCGCGGATCTTGTCGCCGTCGGTCGACTTGGCGCGGTTGATGGCGTCCGCCATCACGATCAGGCCCATGAACTGGCGCGAGGAGAAGTCGTTCAAATCCTTGCCCGACTTTTCCTTGAACATCGCGTTGACCGCGCCGACCATCGGCCGCTTGGCGGCAAGGTCGAGCGAGAACGAGCCGCGCGAGATCACGCCTTCGAGCTTGTCGCCGACCGCGTCATACAGCGCCTTCTCCGAGAAGCCGGCGTCCTGGGCGACGATCGCGCTGGGCTTGTAGCCGAGCTCCGCCATGGTCTTGACCAGGAGAATGCCGTCGGTGGTGTAGCTCGAGGGCATCAGCACGTCGGCATTCGCCGCCTTGAGCTGCTGCACTTCGGCCGAGAGCGACGGTGAATTGGCGCGGTACTTGATATCGGACACCACCTTGTAGCCGCGCTCGCCAGCGAGCTTGAGCTGCGCATTTCCGGAATCCGTGCCGAAGATGGTGTCTTCGTGGAACAGCGACAGCGTGTCGATCTTGGTGCCCTTCTTCTTCATCACATCGAAGAAGTCGAACATCGCGCCCGAGAACATCTCGTCATGGGGCGCGGCGCGGAAATAGAATTTCAGACCGCGGCGATGCAGGCTCGGCGAGGAGTTGTCGGCCGAGATGAAGGGAATCTGGTAGCGCTCGCAGATCTGGCTGACGGTGACCGCGACCGCGCTCTGATAGGTGCCGATGATGGCACAGACCTTTTCCTGCGTGATCAGCCGCTCGGCCTCGGCGCGGCCCTTCTGCGGATCGGCCTGGTGGTCGGCGAACACGAGCCGCACCTTGGCGCCGCCGAGCCCCGACAGGCCCTCGCCGCGCGCCAGCGGCAGATCGAAATCGTAGTTCTTGTTGATGATCTCGGCCGCGGTCTCATACGACTTCTGCGCATCGACGCCGATCTGCGCGCTGGCTCCCGACAAGGGATAGATCACGCCGATTACCACTTCCGATGTCTGTGCGCGGCTCGCGATTGGCGCAAGCGCAGCAGCGGCGGTGGCACCAAGCAAGACATTGCGGCGGCTGATCGTCATTACCCAAGATCCTCTGTTGCTCAAAAGCTATCGCTTAAGCGGTTAAACTGCGGGGTCAAAGCCTCAAAGTACGGCAAGCGCTGCATCAAAGCACGGCAAGCTGCTTGTTCTGCAAATCCGTCACCAGCATCAATCCCGGCGCGTGCGTGATCGCGAACGGCAACTTCGCCGCCGCGATCACCGCCTGCGGGGTGACACCGCAGGCCCAGAACACCGGCAGCTCGTCGGCCTCGACCGGCACCGGATCGCCATAGTCGGGCTTGGCGAGGTCGGCAATACCGATAGAATGCGGATGCCCGAGATGAACCGGCGCGCCATGCACGGAAGGAAAGCGCGAGGTGATCTGCACCGCGCGGATCGCATCCTTCGGCTTGTAGGGACGCATCGACACCACCATCGGTCCGGCGAAGGGACCTGCCGGCTGGCACGCGATGTTGGTGCGGTACATCGGTACGCGCACCTGACGCTCGATGTGACGGATCGGCAGGCCGTCCGCCATCAGCGCCTCTTCGAACGAGAACGAGCAGCCGAGCACGAAGGCAACGAGGTCGTCGCGCCAATGCGCCATGATGTCGGTCGGCTCGTCCACCACCTCGCCGTCGCGCCAGATCCGGTAGCGCGGCACATCGGTGCGGATGTCGAGGTCGAGCCCGAGCGCGGGAATGCGGGGATCTCCGACATCGGACATGCCGATGACCGGACAGGGTTTCGGATTGAGCTGACAGAAACGATGAAACGCGGCGGCGAGCTTCTCGGGCAGGATCGCGAGATTGCCCTGGACGAAGCCGTTGGCGACTCCCGCCGTCGAGGACGCCATGCCGTTGCGGCAGGCCAAACGGGCCTCAACGCTGGGAAGAACGTCCTGATCGCCCCGAAACCGCTCTGCCGCTAAAACAGTCATTTGATCGATCTGCCTATAATCTCGACAAAGACACTCAAGCGTAGCGGTGATATAAAGTCTAATCGTCGTTTTTAATCAGAAACGATAAATCAAATTTATCGGTATGGGGCAACCTGCGATGCTGGATTTCAGGTCGATCGAGACATTTCTCTGGGTGGTGAAGCTCGGCAGTTTCCGGGGCGCGGCGCAGCGCCTCAACACCACCCAGCCCGCGATTTCCCAGCGCATCGCGCAGCTCGAACGCGAGATGGGCGTCAAGCTTCTGAACCGCGAGCACCGGGTCGCGTCGCCGACGCCGAGCGGGCGGCAGATGATGGTCTACGCCGAAAAGCTGATCGGGCTGCGCTCGGAGATGATGGCGGAGGTCGGCGACCGCTCGGCGATGCGCGGCGTGCTGCGGCTCGGCGTCGCCGAGACCATCGTGCACACCTGGCTGCCGAGCTTGATCAAGAGCGTCAACACGACCTATCCGAACCTGTCGCTGGAGATCGAGGTCGACATCTCGCCGAATCTGAACGCGCAACTGATGGCGCAGGAGATCGAGCTCGCCTTCGTGCTTAGCCCCGCCTCCGCCTCCGGCGTGCGCAACCGCATCCTGTGCGACTACCCCATTGGCTTTCTCGCGAGTCCTGCGCTCGGCCTTGGCAGCGGGCCGCTGGGTTTGCGCGATCTCGCCAAATTCCCGATCATCACCTTCCCGCGCAAGACGCAGCCCTATGAGACCGTGCGCTCGCTGTTCAACCGGCCGGATCTGCCGCCGATCCGGCTGCATGCCAGTTCATCGCTGGCGACCGTCATCCACATGGCGATCGAGGGTCTCGGCGTCGCCGTCATTCCCAATGCGATCGTCGAAACCGAGCTGGCGGACGGACGCCTGCGCCAGATCGAGACCGACATGAAAATTCCGCCGCTTACTTTTTCGGCAAGCTGGCTGGCCTCGCCCGAAAGCGTCGCGGTCGAGCGTGTCGCCGAACTTGCCGCGAAAATCGCACAGCAAAGCGGCGCGGTTGACGGAGCCCGCGCGGCGCGTCATGGAACGGAGGTCGCGTACAAGGAAGTGACCGCATGAGCCGAGCCGCCACCAACCTGCAGATCGATCCCGCCCGCCTCTGGGACACCATCCACGAAACCGCGCAGTTCGGCGCCACGCCCAAGGGCGGCGTGCGACGGCTGACGCTCGGGCCTGAGGACAAGCTGGTGCGCGACTGGTTCCGCAAAGCCTGCGAGGCGGCCGGGCTCGAGGTTCATGTCGATGCGCTGGGCTCGATGTTCGGCCTGCGCAAGGGCCGCGACATGTCGAAGGCGCCCGTGGGACTGGGCTCGCATCTCGACACGCAACCGACTGGCGGCAAGTTCGACGGCGTGCTCGGCACGCTTGCCGCGCTTGAAGTGGTGCGCACGCTGAACGATGCCGGCATCGAGACGGAAATGCCGATCTGCATCGCCAACTGGACCAATGAGGAAGGCTCGCGCTTCGCGCCGGCGATGATGGCCTCGGCCGCCTATGTCGGCGATTTCACCACCGACGATATTCTCTCGCGCAGGGATATCGACGGCATCACGGTCGGCGAAGCGCTTGATAGCATCGGCTATCGCGGAGACACACCGGTCGGCACCCAGAAATTCTCCAGCTTCGTCGAATTGCATATCGAACAGGGTCCGATCCTCGAAGCCGAGGGCAAGACCATCGGCGTGGTCGATTCCGGCCAGGGCGTGCTGTGGTACGACGGCAGGATCATAGGCTTCGAGAGCCATGCCGGCTCGACCCCGATGCCGCTGCGGCGCGACGCGCTCGCGACCTTGTCCGAAATCGTGCTGGCGATGGAGGCCATCGCCAAGAAGCATGGGCCTAACGCGGTCGGCACCGTCGGCGAGGCCGTGATCGCAGCCCCCTCGCGCAATGTCATCCCCGGCGAGATCGCCTTCACGATGGATTGCCGCAGCGCCGATGCCGCGATCATGGATGCGCTCGACAAGGATCTGCGCACAGCGATCGCCGAGATCGCCGCGCGGCGCAGGGTCGAGGTCACGCTCGACCTGGTCTGGCGCAAGCCGCCGACGCATTTCAATCCGAAGCTGGTCGACGCCGTCGAGAACGCCGCCAAGGCTCTCGGTTATAGCCACCGCCGCATCACCTCCGGCGCCGGCCACGATGCCTGCAACCTCAACACCCGCATTCCGGCCGCGATGGTGTTCGTGCCCTGCAAGGACGGCATCAGCCACAACGAATTGGAGGATGCGACCCAGGCCGATTGCGCGGCCGGCGCCAACGTCCTGATGCACACGGTGCTGGCGCTGGCCGGCGTCGTATCCTGAACCTATGAACCATTGAACAGCAGGAGGCTCGCCTTGCGCGGAGTATTCGTCGACGCCAATGAATCGCTGGCCGTGATCTTCGAACGGCTGCAGAGGGCGAGTGATCCGATCGTGCTCGTCAACCGCGATCCCGACATCACGCCCGATCAACTGCCAAAGGTGCTCGACGGCGCCGAGATCGCCATCGTCGATCACACCGCGCTGCCAACCGAGATCGCGCAGCAATGCACCGGCCTCAAGCACGTCGTGTTCCTCGGCACCGGCGCGCGCAGCTACATGAATCCGGACGAGCTTAGCGCGATCGGCATTACCGTGCACCTGATCAAGGGCTATGGCGACACAGCCGTCGCCGAATCCGCGATCGCGCTGATGTGGGCCTCCGCGCGCGTGCTGGCGCAGATGGACCGCGAAATGCGCGCCGGCAACTGGCTGCGCGAGGACGGCATGCAGCTCACCGGCAAGACGCTCGGCCTGATCGGCTTCGGCGGCATCGGCGCGGAGGTCGCGCGGATCGCGCTCGGCAGCGGCATGAAGGTGATCGCCTGGAACCGGACGCCGAAGACCTGTCCCGGCGTCGAGTTCGTTTCGCTCGACAGCTTGCTCGCCGACAGCCACGTCATCTCGATCAACCTGCTGCTCAACGACGAGACCCGAGGCTTCCTGTCGCGCGAGCGCATCGCTGCGATGAAGCCCGGCGTCATTCTCGTCAACACCGCGCGCGGCGCGATCGTCGACGAGGATGCGATGATCGAGGCGCTGAAGTGCGGCCACATCCGCCATGCCGGGCTCGACGTCTTCAACATCGAGCCGCTGCCAAAGGATCATCCGCTGACGACATTGCCGAACGTCACGCTGTCCGCGCACTCCGCCTTCCGCACGCCGGAAGCGAGCGAGAACCTGATCAACGCGGCGTGGGAGCATTGCCGGCGGATCTCGAACGAGGCATAGGATGCTTTCGCTAGCAACGCCCAAGCCAGCTTGATGGAATCATGCAGAAAGAACCCAGCTTCCATGATCGTATCGTGGGAGAGAAACTAAGCGCCATCACGTTCGTCTTGGATTGCTGGCAGTTTCAGTTTGATGGACCTACTATAAATGCATTAACCCGGGTGCAGGTGAGCGCTGGTGGAAACACCTTGGCAGACGGAGACGACCAGTTTCGAAATCTCATTTGCGGTCAGATCGGGAAGATCGTTGCGGAAGTCAAGTTCGTAAAATCTCGGGCCTTCGTGGTCACATTTGAGGATCTCTCCTCGATATCCATTTCTTTGAAGGCCGAAGATTATCGCGGCCCTGAAGCAATCGTGTATTTCGATTCAAATCAGACTGTCGTTATCAGGGACGACATAACCATCGAGTTCGGTTCGGGCCTAATTGGGCGGCCGTGAATCGCTCGCACTCCGCCTTCCGCACGCCGGAAGCCAGCGAGAATCTGATCAACCCGGCGTGGGAGCATTGCCGGCGGATCTCGAAAATCTAGCTGCTCCCGTCCGCCGCAGGCTGCCGGAGACGGTCAGGCCGGATCTCGCGCGATCCGCGACAGGCCTTTCATGCCCGGAACCAACAGCAGCAGCGTACCTTGAGCCTTGATGAATTGCGGCAACGCGTTCAGCAATACTTCGCCCTGCGCGGTGCGAATGGCGCCCTTGGTCACGACGCCCGGCGTTGACCGGTCGCCCATCATCATATCCTGCCAATGCAGGCGATCGACATTGAATACGGGACTGAAGTCGGTCTTGTTGATCCAATGCATCACAATGAAATACTGCGTCCTCGGGTTTGCACATAAGAACATGCCCACCAATCCTCGATCGACTCCATCGTCCTCCTCGCCTTGCAATTCGGGGCCGTAAGCCATCCCTCGCCGCAACAAATGCGGACCGCCGGCGGGGAACGTTGGTTCGACCACCGGTATCAGCGGCTGATCGCGGCGATTTGCAATGCGCACATGGGCAGCGACCGGACACCGCGCGCCTGTGGGATCGTCGGAATATCCGAACTCAGTCGCATCGGCCGATGAATCGTCCGGCCGTTCGGGCGAGAGAGCCATGGGCGTACCGTTGCGCCAGCGTCCCATCATTTTGGCTGCGAGCAGTTCTCGCGCATCGGCGATCGGGAGATCTGGCGCAAGCGCGGCGGCATTGCGTGTCAGAAAGCTTTCGAACGCCGCGACATTCTGTTGGACCCGCTGGAAGACACCATAGGTGCCGTCGCGGACGAGATCGGCCCAGGGACCCTCGCTTGGGGAAGAAGGTACGTTGGGCGAGGAATAGCCCAATATGAAGTGGCGAAAATCGACGAGATGATCGCCCGCGGCTGCGTCGTCCCATTTCACGGCCGGCTGCGAAATGCCGTCCCGGAAACCGAAATGCAGGCGGCGGTTTCCGAGCACTCGGCCGCTGATGGAACGATCTCCATCCTCGACGGGCGACAGTTCAACCAACCCGGAGGCCGCATCGGCGCGAATTTCGCCGGTCGTTTCGGCCAGCTTCGCCTCCGTCTTGCAGTGCAGATGGATCGTCAGATGCACGTCGGAGCTTGCAAACCCTTTCCAGGCGCCCGCAATGGCAGCGGACGGCGCGATGCGAAACTCCGAGGGAAACGCTGATGTCGCACTGTCGAGCGTATCCACCGAGCCGATCACGCCGAGCGCGGCAAGGCCCGTCCAGGTTACTCCAATATTGACCAGCGGCTCCGGCCGTTGCGAAAGGTCGACCGCGGCATGTGTGACCTGCACGATCCACTTCCGCAAAAAAGCGCGCGCTTCCGAAGCGTCCTTGACGCGGAAAAGCAGGTGCCGCGACAGGGGATACCTATAGAGCTGGAAAACGATGCCCTGTACGTTTGCGGGATCGATGCGAGCCATGGGCTGCGCCCGCGCAATTAGAGTTTGGACAGGATTTCTCGAACTTCCCGGTTTCCATATGCGGAAAACAGATACCCGCCGACATTCCCATCCTCGTCCTTTTCGCCATCCCCGAGGGAACGAAGTTGGAGCCCCTTCGAAAACTCGAAGAATTTGTTTGCGTCCTGCATTGCTTCGGGTGGAGGCGCGTCCTCCGCTAATGAGAATAACATTGCAAACACATCCGCGAGTTCTCTTCGGAAAAACTCCGTATAGTCCGCATGCGAGCCGTCATACTCCGTGATGACCTGGAGATACCTGTTCTCGATGACCAACACCCGCGCGAAATGAACGATCTGCGATTTGCGAAGCGCGGCGTCTATCTTGGGCTGGATCTTGGTTGGAAAAATCGATGCAATATCGGCTAATCGTTTCAATGTGTCCGGATCTTGCTTGATTCGTAAGGTGAGGTTGAGAGCATGTGCCATGAAGACCTCTCAAATTTTTTCCCCCTATTTTCAATATCACAACCGCTGGACGTGGTACATATTTTTACAAGTCGACATTAGGGATGCTCGACAGTCTGATGGGCAACTCGCTTGTCCGAATCTGGATAGTTCCGCGCTGTTGCACCGTTGCGCTTGACGCCGGCGCCGGCAAATGGAACCAATGTTCGCGGTAGTGCCCGCAAGGGCTATTCAAGGGAATACGGTGCGCCGCAGGGCAACGCCGTAGCTGCCCCCGCAACTGTAAGCGACGAGCTGACGGCCAATCAAAGACCACTGGGACCGATGAAGTCCTGGGAAGGTGGCTGAAGGCAGGGACTCGCGAGCCAGGAGACCTGCTACCAGCAACGAGTCACGCGCAATCGCGTCGGGCGGGGTGCTCCGAGGCGTGCAAAGGCCGAATTGCGTCCGCCTACATGGCGAAGCGGACAATGAGGCGATGCGCTGACGGACTGGATGTTCGCCGTCGGCTATTTTTGTGTTTTTTCACACTTTCTCCGGATGCCTTTCGGCATCGCTCGGGCGTGGCCATTTGGCGCACCCGCCCGCCTTCAAATTTGTTTCCTCCTCGCTGATCGTGCTCGGCCTGCTTGCCGTCACGCCGCGGGCCAACGCGGCGCCCGCGGACACGTCGATGGCCCCGCGCGCGCTCGATCCCGTCGTGGTGTCGCCGAGCAAGCCCGGGCACCTCCGTCCATCGGCGTCGGGCAGCACGGGTCGCGCGAAACGCGCGCGCACCGCCGCCCCCGCCCCTGTTCAGGCGCCCGCGCAAGCAGGCGTGACGGAAGCGGCGCCGACGACTCCGCTGAATACCAACCGGGTGGCCGAGAGCGCCAGCCGGCTTGGCCTGACGCCGCGCGAGACGCCCGCGACCGTCGAGATCGTCGACCAGCAGACCATCCGGGATCGCGGCATCCGCACCACGACGGAATCGGCGGAAGCCTTCGTCGGCGTGATCGGCGCCGATCCGCCGGGCGCGCCCGCCACGTTCTCGATCCGCGGCTTCAGCGGCGACCAGATCAACACGCTCTACAACGGAATCAGGGTTGGCCCGTCGAACATGACGGGACGCCCGATGGACACGTTCAACCTCGATCGCGTCGAGGTCCTCAAAGGTCCCGCATCGCTCCTGTCCGGCGAAGGCGCGACCGGCGGCGCCATCAACTACGTGACCAAGACGCCGCACACCGGCGCCATCGTCAACGAGGCCTATAGCTCGGTCGACTCCTTCAGGGGATATCGGGCGGGTTACGGCTCGGGCGGCAGCACGCTGGTCGACGGATTGGATTATCGCTTCGACATCAGCCATTCGAACAATGTCAGCTTCATCGACGACGCCTATTCCAAGCTCTCCAACGTCTCGGGCCAGCTCAACTACCGCATCACCAACAATCTCAAAATCTGGGGCGCGGTCGAATACAAGCAGGATGACGACCGCTTCTATTGGGGCACGCCGCTGGTGCCGGCGAATGCGCCCGGCGTCGTGCCGACCAAGGGCATCGTCTCGGGACTGTGGAGTCAATATTACCCCGGGCCTTCGGATTTCGCCGGTCATACCGGCCAGCTCCATCCGGTCACCATCGACGCCCGCACGCTGTCGACGAACTACAACGTGCTCGACAACAAGAACGGCGCGCACGAGCTATGGCTGCGCAGCGGCGTGCAATGGGACATCACCAGCAATGTCCAGCTCAAGAGCCAAGTCTACTCCTATTCGGCGCAGCGACACTGGTTCAACAACGAGATCAATTCATACAATGACAGCTCGACGCCGAGCGTAGGCGCGCAAGGCGAGATCTATCGCGAGCGGCTGTCGGTCGATCACGACCAGAAGCTTTACGGCAACATCACCGATCTCACGGTCAATTCGGACATTGCGGGGATGGACAACCGTTTCGTTGCGACGGCGCTCACCAGCAGCCTGCAATTCAACGCGGTGCAGGACGACGACTTCACCAACGACACGGTCAGCCTGGTCGATCCCAGCCGCGGGTTCTACGGCCCCCAGCAAACCAAAAACTTCTTCACCCATGTCGATGACGCCGCGCTGGCGTTCGAGGACCGGCTGAAGATCGCGCCGAGCTTTGCGCTGCTCGGTGGCATCCGCTTCGAGACCATCGAATTGTCGCGCACCGCCTTCGACGTCGACGGCAATCTGCGCAGCGCCGACGGCTATCCCTTCTCCAAGAACTTCACGCCGGTGACAGGCAGGTTCGGCTACACCTGGGAAGCCATTCCCGGGCTGACCTTCTACAGCCAATACGCCACCGCCGCCGATCCCACGGTCGCCAACATCTTCAACCTGCGCCCGACCCAGCCGCAGCTCCTGACGACGTCGCGAACCTACGAGACCGGCATCAAGCATTTGTTCTGGAACAACAAGGCCGAATGGACGCTGTCGGTGTTCGACATCGAGCGGCGCAACGTCTACGTGCCGGAAAGCGGCCAGATCTTCAACGTCGCGGGCAAGATCGCGTCCAAGGGCGTCGAACTGGCGGGCGCCATCAATCCGTTCGGCGGCCTGAAGCTGTGGAGCAATGTCAGCTTCCTGCACACGCGCTTCGTCGATTTCGGTTTTGTCGACGGCGATGGCGTGTTCCAGTCCTATTCGGGCAACACGCCGCCCAACGTGCCCTCCTTCATCGCCAATGCCGGCGCGTCCTATCGGTTCACCACCGCCTGGCCGCTGGAGCTCGGCGTTTCGCTGCGCCATGTCGGCGACCGCTTCAACTTCCAGGACAATCTGGTCGTCATGGATGCCTATACGGTGGCGGACGCCTATGCGTTCGTCGACATCCCGAAGACGGTGTTTTCGTCGGTGGAGCAGACGCGGCTGTCGTTCCGGGTCAGAAATTTGACCGACCGGCGCTACGCGCTGTGGGGCGATTCCGGCTACACCGACCAGATCATCCTCGGCTCGCCCAGGAGTTACGAAGTCTCGGCTTCGTTCAAATGGTAGGCGGCCAGATGATGTTGCGGGTACTGGTCGTGACGCATCGCTGGCTCGGCATCGTGCTCGCGCCGCTGTTTGCGATGTGGTTTGCGAGCGGTATCGTCATGCACTTCGTGCCGTTTCCGCAATTGAGCGAAAGCGAGCGCCTGAGTGGCTTATCGCCGCTCAAGCTCGAGAGCTCGCTTCATGCGCCGGCCGACGCCGTCATCGCGCTCGGCATGACGGATGTGCGGCGCATTCGCCTCATGCAACGGGCGGACGGGCCGGTGTATATCATCTCAGGCACATCCGGATCGACGGCGCTGCGGGCGAGCGACCTCGCACCGGCCGGCGTGACGTCAAGCCCGCTGGCGCTCGTGATCGGCGCGGACTATGCGCGCCAGCACAGCATCAAGGCCGCGGATTCCGGCAAGCTCACGCTGATCGATCGCGACCAGTGGACCGTCGCGGAGCGCTATCATCGATACCGCCCGCTCTATCGCCTAGCGCTCGACGACGACGCCAAAACGGAAGTCTACGTCTCCGCGAAAACCGGCGAGGTCGTGCTCGACACCACGCGGTGGGAACGCGGCTGGAATTTCGTCGGCAGCGTCGTGCACTGGATCTATCCGCCGCAACTGCGCAGCCGGCGCGCGCTGTGGTCGTCGATCCTGTGGTGGCTGTCGCTCGCGGCCTTCGTCAGCGTGCTCGCAGGTGTGGTTCTCGGCCTCTTGCGGCTCCGGCTCGACGGCAAGCGGCGCGTCTCACCCTATCGCGGCATGCATTGGTGGCACCATGTGCTCGGCCTGCTGACGCTGATCTTCGTGGTGACCTGGATCTTCAGCGGCTGGCTATCGATGGACGACGGCCTGCTGTTTTCGAGGGCACGCACATCCAACGCCGAAATCGCCGCCATCTCCGGCGCTCCACCCTGGGACCGCCTGACGGACGAGGAACTGCGGCAGATCAATCCCTCCGCGCGCGAGGTCGAGTGGTTCGCATTGGACGGAAAGTTGTTTCGCCGCGAGATCACGGCGCCAACCGCCCAGCGGCTGACCGAGATCGGAAGCGCCGGGCTTGAACGACAATTCCTGCCCGTGCGGTCGGTGCGCCCGATCGCGCTGCAATTGGGACCGGGGTGCGGCGACCCCACCGAAGTCGATCGTACGGATAATTATGCGATCGCATCGATCGTCGAGAACGCTCCAGTCTACCGCATCATCTGCGGCGACGTCTGGTACGATATCGACGCCGCCAATGGCGCGCTGCTGCAGAAAACCGACCCCTCGCGCCGAGCCTATCGGTGGCTCTACCGCGCGCTCCACACGCTTGATTTTCCGATATTGGCGGCCTGGCCCACGCTGCGCACGGTGCTGATCGTCTCGCTCTGCGCGATCGGGTTCGTGTTCAGCCTGACCGGAATCGTGATCGGCTGGCGGCGGCTGCGGCCAGGTTAGAGTGGAAGTAAACTTTGGCCAAATCATTGGTGTGCTCCCTCTCCCGAAGGGAGAGGGCTGGGGTGAGGGGTTACGGTGTCAACGAGAGCCCTTACTCCCTCACCCGGATTGCTTCGCAATCCGACCTCTCCCCTTGGGAGAGGTTGAACCGAGTCCGCGGTCGACTGATTGAACTACAAAGTGATCTTGTCTTCTAATCCACCATCTCCGCGACCGCCGCACCACAAGCCGTCGTGTCCGCGTTGCCGCCGAGATCCCTGGTACGCAGCGTGCGTTCGGCAAGCGTGCGCTCGATCGCCTCGACGATCGATTGCGCCGCGGTCTTTTCGCCGAGATGCTCCAGCATCATCGCGCCCGACCAGATCATGCCGATCGGGTTGGCGATGCCCTGGCCCGCGATGTCAGGCGCCGAGCCATGCACGGGTTCGAACACCGACGGGAAATTGCCTTCCGGATTGATATTTCCCGAAGGCGCAATCCCGATGGTGCCGGTGCAGGCCGGTCCGAGATCCGACAGGATATCGCCGAACAAATTGGAGCCGACCACGACGTCAAACCAGTCCGGATGCAGCACGAAATTCGCGGTCAGGATGTCGATGTGATATTTGTCCCATTTCACGCCAGGATAGTTCTTCGCCATCGCCTCCACGCGCTCATCCCAATACGGCATCGTGATCGAGATGCCGTTGGACTTGGTGGCCGAGGTCAGATGCTTCTTCGGCCGCGACTGCGCGAGATCGAAGGCGAACTTCAGAATGCGGTCGACGCCGATCCGCGTCATCACGGTCTGCTGCGTGACGAATTCGCGGTCGGTATCCGGGAACATGCGGCCGCCGACGGAGGAATATTCGCCCTCGGTGTTCTCGCGCACCACCCAGAAATCGATGTCGCCGGGCTTGCGGTTGGCCAGCGGCGACGGCACGCCGGGCATCAGCCGCACCGGGCGCAGATTGACATACTGGTCGAACTCGCGGCGGAACTTGATCAGCGAGCCCCACAGCGAAACGTGATCGGGTATTTTCGCCGGCCAGCCGACCGCGCCGAAATAGATCGCATCGTGCTTGCCGATCTTGTCCTTCCAGTCGGCCGGCATCATCTCGCCGTGCTTCTCGTAATAGTCGTAGGAGGCGA
>Ga0137412_10002032_pt1 | contig 15922 bp, 13 predicted proteins | sample CZODoug2_1_16fun_FD_122160 | JGI IMG/M metagenome (GOLD analysis project Ga0137412, IMG submission 122160) | Vadose zone soil fungal communities from Angelo Coast Range Reserve, California, USA - CZODoug2_1_16fungal (Hybrid Assembly) | ecosystem: Environmental > Terrestrial > Soil > Vadose zone...
CGGCGAGACGATCGGAAGGCTTTCGCCCGAGGCGATCTCGCGCAGGGGCGTGGGCTTCGTGCCGCAGGGACGGCGGATCTTTGCCAACCTCACGGTGCGCGAGAACCTGGCCGTGTCGAGGCAGAAACGCAAGGGCGTCGCGGTGCCGTGGACCCTGGAGCGGGTGATGGAGCTCTTTCCCCGCCTGAGAGAGCGGCTGCAACAGGCCGCCGGATCGCTTTCCGGAGGCGAGCAGCAGATGCTCGCGATCGGCCGGGCGCTTATGGGCAATCCGCGCGTGCTGTTGATGGACGAGCCCTCGGAAGGCCTTGCGCCCCTGATCGTCGCGGAGGTCGGCCGCACCCTCTTGCGCCTGAAGCGGGAAGGCCAGTCGATTCTCCTGGTCGAGCAGAACATCAAGCTCGCCCTCGACCTCGCCGACGAGGTCGTGATCCTCAACACCGGGCGCGTCGCGTTCAGCGGCAGCGCCGGCGAGGTGCGCAACGACCAGGCTTTGATCACCCAGCATCTCGGAGTCTTTTAACGAATCGAAACCGAAAGAAAGGAACCGCCGACATGATGTTTACCTGCACCACCCCCGGCTGCACCGATCTCGCGCATGGGCACCGCTTCGGCGCCGCGCGCTCCGCGGCGGCGGCGCGAGCGCGCAAGCGCTCGGTCTCGAGCAAGCTCGTCCGCGACAAGAAGAAGGGGCGGAGCCTCCGCGTCGATATCCATTGCCATTACCTCAACCGGGACGCGGCGGCGAAGCTCGCGCATTTGAACCCCGCGCAATACGAGCCCTCGGTCAAGTTCGCCAGCGCGCTCACGCGCGAAGTCAACGTCAAGCAGATGCAGGACCGCGCCGCCATGCTTTCCACGATCGAAGTGCGGCTCAAGGACATGGACCGCATGGGCATCGACATCCAGGCGGTGTCGCCGGCACCGCAGCAGACCTACTACTGGACCGAGCCGGGGCTGGGCGCCGAAGTCTCGCGCATGGTGAACGACCGCCTCGCGGAGATCGTGGCGAAGTGGCCGGACCGCTTCGTCGGTCTGGGCACCGTGCCGCTGCAGAACGTCGAGCTGGCGGTGATCGAGCTCGAGCGCTGCGTCAAACAGCTGGACTTGCGCGGCGTCGAGATCAATCCCAACGTCGCGGGGAAGGAGCTCACCGATCCGGGCCTGAACCTCGACCGGTTCTTCGCCAAGGCGCGCGAGCTGGACATCGTGATCTTCATGCACCCGATCGGATTCACGCAGGGCGAGCGCCTGATGGACCACTACCTGAACAATGTGATCGGCAACCCGCTGGATACCACGGTCGGTACCAGCCATCTTATTTTCGGCGGAGTGATGGAAAGGCACCCGGGCCTGAAGATCGTGCTTCCCCACGCGGGCGGCTTCCTCGGACACTACTGGGCCCGCATGGATCACGCCTGGCGCGCGCGGCCCGATTGCCGCACGGTGATCAAGAAGCCCCCGACGAGCTACCTCAAGAAGTTCTTTTTCGACACGATCACCTTCGATCCCGAGATGCTGCGCAACCTGATCGACAAGTTCGGCGCCGCGCAGGTGCTGCTCGGCACCGACTATCCTTTCGACATGGGCGAGGAAGACCCGGTCGGCCTGATCAACAGCGTGCCGCGCCTCCCCTCCGCCGAGAAGCAAAGGATAATGGGAGGCAATGCCGCCCGCCTGCTCAAGATCAGGCGATAATAGGCGGTGTCCGGAGGAGGAATCCATGAAGCAGATTGGCGTAGCTATCGTCGGAACCGGCTGGTGCGGCGGCATCCGCGCCGAGACCTGCGCGGCTCATCCCCTTACGCAGAGCCTGCATATCGCGGAGATCCGCCCCGAGCGGCTCGCCGAGGTGGCGAAAGCGACCGGCGCGAAGACCGCGGTGGCCGACTACCGCGAGCTCCTGAAGATGGCTGAAATCGAGGCGGTGTACATTTCCGCGACGCCGGAAACCACGCACTATCCGATGGCGCGCGACTGGCTCGCGGCCGGGAAGCACGTGTTTCTCGAAAAGCCGATCGCAATGGAGCTCTCGGAGGCCGACGAGCTGATCGCTCTCGCCCGCAGGAACAAAGTGAAATTCACCATCGGCTATTCCCAGCGTTTCAATCCCAAGTTCGCGTACGTGCGCAAATCGATCCGCGACGGCACGATCGGCAAACCGGTGAGTGCCCTGGTCTCGCGGCACATCACCCGCGGCCTGGGCAAGAAGATCAGCGGCCGCGTGAAGCTCTCGCCCGCGGCGATGGAGGCGACCCACGACCTCGATTTCGTCCTGTGGTGCCTGGAGCCGGCCAAGCCGGTGCGCGTGTATTCGCAGCAGAATTTCGGCGCAATGCAGGAAGCAAGCGGCCAGCCGATCCCGGACAACCAGTGGATCTCGGTGACAATGGACAGCGGTCTTTCATTCGTTGTCGGCGGCGGCTGGAGCCTTCCGCCGGGATACCCGAACTTCTCCACCACCTGGATCGAGATGATCGGGACGGAAGGCGCGCTGTTCGTCGACGACAGCCATCGCGACGTGATCCTGAACACGATGAGCAAGGGCATGCAGTTGCCGATGTCGACCATGCCCGGCGAGCGGGTCGAGCATACCTTTGCCGGGCCGATGGCGGCAGAAACCATCCACTTTCTCGAGGCGGTGGCGTACGACCGCCCGGTCATGGTGACGCCCGAGCACGCGCGTATGGTGATGGAGATCTACATGGCGGCGGATATGTCGGCCGAGAAGAACGAACCCGTCTCCTTGCCGCTAAAAGCGGCGAAGAGCGTGCGCGCGGCAGCGTGAGCGCTACGTAGTCACGAAAACCGGACCCTTGAAAGACTCATCACCCAGCCCGACCCCGAATGAATCGCGATCGCACCGGGTGATGAGTCTTTCAAGGGTCTATCATTGAAATGCCAAAGAAGAACCCCAGACGTATAGGCCTGGCGATCATCGGCGGAGGCCGTGTCGGCCTGTTCCGCGGCGAAATCGCGGCGCGTCACCCGCAGGTCGACTTCATCGGACTCGCAGAGATCAAACCCGATCGCGGAAAGCTCGTCGGTGAAAAAATCCGCGCCGACTTCGTCACCGACGACTACGAGAAGCTGCTCGCGCGCCCCGAGGTGACGGCGGCGATCATCGCGACCGACGAACACCTGCACGTAGCCCCGATTCTCGCCGCGGTGGAGCGCAAGCTGCCGCTCCTGATCGAGAAGCCTCTGGCAACCGGGCTCGCGGATTCCGAGCGTGTCCTCGCGGCCATCCAGAAATCCGGAGTGGACGCGGTGGTCGGCTATACGCAACGCTTCCGCCGCCGCTGGTTGGTGGCAAAGGAGAAGGTGCGCACCGGCCAGCTCGGCGACGTGAGCCTGGTCACCTCGCGGGCATTCATGAACCGGCTTGTCGCCTTGGACAATTACGAAAGAACCGACGATCCCTCCGGGATTTCTCCGATGGTTATCTCTGGCACCCACGCGCTCGACATCGTGATGTGGATGATGGAAGCGAAACGCCCGGTGGAGGTCTACGCCCGCTCCGTGGACAAGGCGCTCGGCCCCTTGTGCGGGGGCATAGACGCCACGGCGGGCGTCGTGACTTTCGAAGACGGCAGCCTCTATCACGCCTCGATTTCCTGGGCCTTGCCGAAGGTCTGGCCCGGCGCGGTGTACAGCCTGGAAGTGGGCATCGTCGGCACCGAGGGCGTCCTCACCATCGACGATACGCATCGCGACATCGTTCTTGCGACGACGATCGCGCAGGGTGAGGGCTATGCCCCGGATTCGGGGCGGCGGGTCGATTTTCTCGGCAGCTATCCTCCGGGGGACATGGCGCTGGGGGAGCTGCGCGGCCCGATGCGCGAAGAAACCGAACAATGGCTGAACCGCCTGGCGGTGGGCGTGGCTACGCAGCACGCGAGCGCGGCCGAAGCGCACAACCGGCTGATGCTGACCAAGGCCTTCGATCTTTCGGCGCGCCTGAAGCGCGCCGTTCCGCTCCCGATCACGGCGATGGACGAAAAGCCGCGCATCGGAGTGCGTGCGGCGGTATAACGCAAGAAAGAGGAGAGAGACGATGAAGCGCAAACTCGCCCTGTGGGCTGCGCTCGCGCTGGCCTTGTGCCCGGCGCTTTCGCCCGCGCAGAGCGGTTATCCGAACCGGTCCGTAAAAATAATCGTTCCGTTCGCTCCAGGGGGCGCGTCGGACTTCGTCGCCCGCATCATGCAGCCGCGCCTTTCGGAGCTCCTCGGCCAGCCGATCGTGATCGAGAACCGCGGCGGAGCGGCCGGAACCATCGGCATGGAGGTCGCGGCCCGCTCGGCTCCCGACGGCTACACCCTGGTCCTGGGGAACGTCGGCTCGACGGCGATCAATCCAGGGGTGTTCACCAATCTGTCGATCAACAACCTGAGGGACTTCATCCCCGTGACCCAGGTGGTCGACGTGCCGGGCGTGCTGATCGTGCACCCCTCTGTCACCGCGAACAGCGTCAAGGAGCTGGTCGCCTACGTGAAGGCGAACCCGGGAAAGCTCAACTATGCCTCGCCCGGGAGCGGCAGCCAGAACCGCCTCGAGATGGAGATCTTGAGAACGGCCGAACGGGGGATGGACATGGTGCACGTGCCCTACAAGGGCGGAGCGGGTCCCGCGGTGACCGGCCTGGTCGCTGGCGAAACCCAGATGATGTTCAGCACCGTCTCCTCGGCCATGGGCCATATCAAGAGCGGGCGGTTGAAGGCGCTCGCCATCACCAGCCCCACGCGCATCAAAGAGCTGCCGGACCTGCCGACCATGAAGGAGTCCGGCTACGTCGACGGCTCCTCGGGCTCGTGGCAGGGGGTGCTCGTTCCCGCCGGCACACCTCGCGCGGTCGTGGATCGGCTGTTCGAATCGCTGGTGCAGACCATGAAGACGCCCGATGTCATCGAGCGCCTCGCCAAGGGCGGGGCCGAGGCGGTGACCAGCAGCTCGCCCAAGGCGTTCGCGGACTTCGTCGCGGCGGAAACGCAACGCTGGGGCAAGGTGGCAAAAGAATCCGGTGCGATCGCCGACTGATGCGAAGCGGATAACGACCTACAACTTTAAAAAACGGAGACGAGTAATGGCAAACGCGGGGATGGTGGGACTGGACTGGCAGCAGCGCATCAACTGGGACCGGCTGCGCAAATACCGCCTGGAGCGCGCGCGCGCGCGCATGAAGGCGGCGGGCCTGGGCGCGATGCTGCTGATGTACGACGAGAACGTGCGCTATGTCACGAGCACCCTCACTCCCGGCTGGAACCGTTTGAAGCCCGGCCTGCGCTACGCCATGCTGTGCGGCGACGATGCGCCGGTGCTGTTCGAGCAGGGTGATATCGGCATGCAGATCGAGCGCCACTCTCCCTGGATCCCGAAAGACCATATCCGCTGGTCCTACGCCTGGATCAAGGGCGCCGCCGGCGCCGCCTCGCTCGCCCAGGTGAAGAAGTTCACCAACGCGATCAAGGAGGAGATGAAAAAGGCGAACGTGGCTGGGACGAAACTCGGCGTGGACTTCATCGACATCAACATGCTCAAGGTCTTCGCCGAAGAGAAAATCGACTGGACCGACGGCATGACGCCGATGATGGAAGCGCGCGCGGTCAAGAACGAGGACGAGCAGGAGGCGCTGCGCATGGTGGGTGCGATCGGCGACGCGGCGCACTGGGAGTTCATGAAATTTCTGCAACCGGGGCGCACCGAGAACCAGCTCACCGCGCACATCATGCAATACCTGTACTCGGTCCCCGGGATGGAGGACGTCGAGGACGTGATCGTGTCCTCGGGCCCGAACACCTGGCCGAACTGGCGCAATTTCTCCGACCGCATCGTCAAGCCCGGCGACATCGTCTTCATGGATCTCGCCGCGCTGACCTGGAACGGCTACAAGTCGTGCTACTACCGCACCTATTGCGCGGGAAAGGAACCGACCAGCGAGCAAAAGGACATCTACGCGACCGCGCTCAAGTGGCTGTACGACTCGATCAAGGCGGTGAAGGTCGGCACCACCACGCGCGAGATCGCTTCGAAATGGCCCTCCGCCAAGGAAGCCTGGGGTTACGCGGAGGAAGATCAGGCTGCAGCCAATCTTTGGGGGCACGGCCTCGGGCTCGCGCAGTACGACCAGCCCGTGATCTCGCGCATCTGGTCGCTCGATCATCCGATCGAGATCAAGGAAGGCATGGTGTTCGCGTTGGAGACGCAGCACGGCAAGAAGTTCGAGTGGGGCGTGCGCATCGAGGAGATGCTGATCGTGCACAAGGACAGGATCGAGATCATCTCCAGCTTCCCGGTCGAGCAGATCACCGTGGTGGACCCGATTCCCGGCTACTCCACGCTCGCCGGCCGTTGACGCAGGGGCCGCGCCGCATGAGGTTCGCCCGGTGAGCAGGAACGGCATGCGAACGGCCGTCCTTCATGCGCCGCGGAAGCTCGACATCGTCGATCGCTCCAGGCCCGTCGCCGGACCCGGCGAGATCGTCGTGCGCACAGCCGCGACGGCGGTGTGCCACACCGATCTATCGATCTATGTGGGAGAGCACCCCGGCGTCAAGTATCCGGTGGTGATGGGCCACGAATCCACCGGCGTGATCGATTCGCTGGGCGAAGGCGTAGCGGAAGTAAAGCCGGGGCAGCACGTCATCATCAATCCGATCATCGCCTGCGGGCGCTGCGACTCGTGCGTGCGCGGAGCCGGCAACCTGTGCCGCGTTGCGGGCCTCTTCGGGCGCGAGGTCGAAGGCTCGCTCAGCCAGTACGTCAAGCTGCCGTCGCAATACATCCATGTCCTGCCTCCGCGGCTGCCGCTGGAGCAGGCGACGATCATCGAAACGCTCGCCACGGTGCGTCACGCTCAGCATCGCGTGGGCGTCGCGACCGGGGAATCGGTGGTCGTGCTGGGCCAGGGCACCGCCGGTCTGCTGCATACGCGCCTCGCGGTGCTCACCGGCGCGACGGTGATCGCTGTATCGCGCACCCGCTGGAAGCTGGAGATGGCGGAACGGATGGGCGCGCATCACGTCATCGAAAGGGCGGTCGACAAGGCTGTGGAGGAGGTGCGCCGCCTCACCGGCGGCAAAGGCGCCGATGTCGTGATCGACGCCGCGGGCGGCGCGGAGACGCTGCGCGCGGCGATGGACATGCTGCGCCCCGGCGGGCGCTTCGCGGCGTTCGCCGTGAGCCATGAGACGGTGCGCGGTTTCAGCACATTTCCGCTCTACTTCGGCGAGATCAGCATTATCGGCTCGCGCGCGCTTACGCCCCAGGACATGAACCCGAGCATCCAGCTGATCGCCTCGGGAGCGGTCGATGTGAGCGGATTCATCACCGCCAAATATCCCCTCACCGATTCGGCGGCGGCATTCGAGGAATATGAACGCAATCCGAGCCGCATCCTGCGGATCGTCATCGACTCCGGGAGTTGAGATCATGCGGCGGCTGGTTGTTCCCCTGAGCGCGCCCGAAGCGGCGGATCCTTCGCGCTTCGGAGCGAAGGCGGCGAATCTCGCCGCTCTGGCGCAGGCGGGCCTGCCGGTGCCCGAGGGCTTCTGCGTCGACGCGCAGGCCTACCGCATGCAGCTCTCTGCGCTGGGGCTGGAAAAATCCGCGCGCGGGGTGTTTTGCTCTGGAGACCGGCCGAGCGCGCGCCGCTGCGCGCTGGACACGAAGCTCGGCCTGATGCAGGGCGCGATCGTGCCGGAAGTGCTGGAGCCTTTACTCTCCGCCTGGCGAAGCGTCGCCGGGGATGGGCGCCCGGGCGTGGTGCGCTCATCGGCGCTGGTCGAAGATCGCGCCGGCTCGAGCTTCGCAGGGCAGTTCCAGAGTTACCTGGGAATCGAAAGCGACGAGGATTTCCTCACCGCGGTACGCGCCTGCTGGGCGGCGCTGTGGTCGACGCGCGCGCTGCGATACATGGCGGTTCACGGTCTCGATCCCTCCGACACCGCGATGGCCATCCTGATCCAGCCCCTCGTGCCCGCGCTCGCGGCGGGCGGTGGCCTGTCGCGCACCGCGAGCGGCGAAATGCTGGTGAACGCGGCCCCCGGGCTGGGCGCCGCCGTCGCGCAGGGCGAGGTGGTGCCCGACCGTTACGTGCTCGATCGCGCGGGGCGGGTGAAGGAATCGGCTCTCGGCCAGAAATATCACGCGTTGAGTTGCGCTCACGGCAGGCGGGCGTTCTCGCGCGCGCTCTTCGGCGCGCCTTGTCTCGATGCCGAGCATCTCGCCGAGCTCGCGCTCCTGATGCGCAAATGCGAGGAAATCGTCGGCGGGCCGGCCGAAATCGAATGGGCGCGGGACGATACGGGAATACATCTTCTGCAGGCGCGGCCGCTCGCGGTCGCGGCCGCGCAGGTGCCGGACGAAATCTGGCTGAAGCATCCCGGCCTGAACGGGCATCCCTCCGGCATCGGCTGGGGCGAAGGCCGGGCGCGCGTCGTGAATTGCGAATGCGAGCTCGAGCGCGTGGGGCCCGGCGACGTGCTCGTCACCACCGTCGCCGGCCCGGCGCTTTGCGAAGTCCTGCCGCACGTTGCGGGAGTGGTGGCGGAGCTCGGCGGCAGCACCTCGCATCTCGCTTCGCTCGCACGCGAGCGCGGCGTGCCCATGGTGCTCGGCGTGCTCGACGCGACGCGCCGCATTCCCGACGGGGCCATGGTCGCGGTCGACGGCGTGGCCGGCGTCGTTCGCTGGATGCAATAACCCAAAAGGAGAAGCGGTGGCGGCGCGCGCGAAGGTGGTGATCACGGACTACGTCTGGGAATCGCTGGACGTGGAGCGGAAAACTCTCGGCGAGCTCGCCGAGATCGTCGCTCTGAAGACGAAAAAGCCGGAGGAATTTCTCACCGAGGCCCGAGACTGCGACGCCCTGCTCAATACCTACGCAGGGCCGATCACCGCCGAGACGATGGCGGGTATGCCGAAATGCAAAATCATCGCGCGCTATGGAATCGGTGTCGATACCATCGATCTGGATGCCGCCACGCGGGCCGGGATCATCGTCACCAACAATCCCACCTACTGCATCGAAGAGGTGGCGGAGCAGACGATGGCGCTGATCCTTTCGTCGGCGCGCAAGATCCCGTTCTACGACCGCATGGTCAGGGCCGGACGCTGGGAAGTGCCCCCGGGCAAGCCGATCTACCGGCTCGCAGGGCGCACGCTCGGCCTGGTCGGCTTCGGCAACATTGCGCGAGCGGTCGCGGTGCGGGCGGCGGCCTTCGGCCTCAATGTGCTCTACAGCGATCCCTTCGTGAAAGAGGGGCAGTTCAAGGTCCCGGGAAAAGCCGTCGATCTGGACACGCTCCTGCGCGAATCCGATTTCGTATCCTTGCATCCGCCCCTTACCCCACAGACGCGAAAGATGATCGGCGAGGACGCTTTCGGAAAAATGAAGCGGACCGCCTTCCTGATCAACTGCGCGCGCGGGCCCATCGTCGATACCGATGCGCTGGCGCGCGCCCTGGACGCGAAGCAGATCGCGGGCGCCGCGCTAGACACGGTGGACCCCGAGCCGCTTCCCGATCCCCATCCCTTGCGCGGCCGCGACAACGTCATCCTCAATCCGCACGTCGCCTGGTACAGCGAGCAGGCGATGGCCGGCCTTCAGGCCGGAGCGCCTGGCGAAGTGCGGCGCGTGCTTTCGGGCGAGTGGCCGCTGAACGTCGTGAACCGGGCCGTGAAGGCGAAGAATCGGGCGGGCTTGTAGTACAGTATCCAGCCAGGAGGAGACCATGACTTTCATACGCACCGTGTTGCTTGCGCTCGCCGGCCTGTTGTGCGCGAGCGGGGCTTTTGCTCAAGGGAAGTGGACGAAGCTCGCGGCCTTCCCCGAACCGGCTGAAGAGCTGCTCGGCGCCTCGGCGGGCGGCAAGATGTACGTGTTCTGCGGCCTCGCGCCGGGATGGAAGCCGATCGGCATGGTGTACGAATACGATCCGGCGGGCGACAAGTGGACGAAGAAAAAACCGATGCCGCTCGCCTCGCATCACGTCTCGTTCACCGAGTACAAGGGCAAGATCTACGCGTTCGGCGGCTTCGTGCTGCCGCAATCGGGCCCCGCGGCCTGGGTCCCGATCGACAACGCCTGGGAATACGATCCCGCGACCGACAACTGGAAAGCCCTCGCGCCGCTGCCCACCAAGCGCGGCTCGCCCGTTGCGGTGACGGTCGGGGACAGGATGTACGTCATCGGCGGTGCGACCACGCTTCCGGGCTCCACCGCGGTCCATCCGGCGCGTCCGCACTACTCGGTAGGGTCGGTCGAGGAATACGATCCCAGCGCCAACACCTGGCGCGCGCGCGCGCCGATTCCGACGCCGCGCAATCACGCCACGGCCGGCGTGGTGAACGGAAAAGTCTACGTGATCGGCGGACGCGTCGGCGGCGCCTTCGTATCGAGCGGCTCCTCCAACGTCGGCATCGTCGAGGAATACGATCCGGCGGCGGACGCATGGGGAGCGCCGCGCGCACGCATGCCTTCGGCGCGCAGCGCGATGTCCTCGGGAACCTGGGGCGGAAAGATCTACGTCACCGGCGGCGAGGGGCAGGATTACGTGGCGATGTTCGCTTTCCGGGCGCTCGAAGCGTACGACCCCGCGGCGAACAGCTGGACGGTCCTCCCCAACATGCCTGTCGGGCGCCACGGACTCGCCGGCGCCATCGTCGGCAACCGACTGCATATGGTGAGCGGCGACGTGCAGTCGGCGGGGACCGGCGTGCAGGTCCACACCGATTCGCACGACGCGTTCGAGCTCGACGGCGGGAAGAAGTGATGTGTCAGGGGGCGGTGAGCGCGCGCTCGATGCGCTTCGCGGTAGCCGGGTGGGTCGAGAAGTAATCCCTGGATTCTCCGCCGGATCTCTTTTTGTGGTCTTTTTCTAAAAGCAGCATGATTTCTGCGAACGCTTTCGGCGACAGCCCGACCTCCCTCAAGCGCTGGAACGCGTAGTCGTCGGCCTCGGTCTCGAGCTCGCGCGAGTAACCTCTCTGGAGAAGCGCCGTCGGGAGCGTGGTCGCGAGGCTGGTGATCGACGTCGCGTCGCCGAAGAGCGCGGCGGCGAGCGCGGCAAGCCCAGCGGCCTGCAGCGTCATTCGCAAGCCATGACGGTGGCGCACGTGCCCGATCTCGTGGGCGAGCACCGCTGAGATCTGGTCGTCGCTTCGCGCCAGTTTCACGAGTGCGTCGGTCATCACGACGGCGCCGCCCGGCAGGGCGAAGGCGTTCGCGCCGATTCCGCGGCAGTCGCGCGGCAGCAGGCGGTAGGAATATCCGTCTGCCAGTCCCGCTGTAAGTGTCGCGAAGCGCTGCTGCAGCGCCTGCTGGCGTGCGGCACCGAGCGCGCTCGGCCGGCACAGCCTCCCCTCGAAGAAGCCCAGCGTCTGCTCGCCGAGCTTCGCTTCCCACGCCACCGGCACGAAGCCGGCGACGATCTTCGCCGCCAGCGGCAGGCCGTCGACTACGCTCCACCAGGCGAACGCCGCGGTCACGGCCAGAGCCGCGAGCGCGTAGGGCCAGCGCCGCTCCAGAGAGTGGACCCAGCCCTCGAGCGCATGGGCGCGCGGGAAGAGCGCTTCGACCGCTGCGTGATCGTCGGTCTGGAGCTGCGCGCCGTCGGGAAGATGCAGCGCCCGACGGGTGCCGCCAACGGGAGGATCGACGCGCAGTTTCCCGAGCGGGACGTCCAGTCGCAGCCCCTCGCCGACGATCTGGATCGCCAGCGTGTATCCGCGAACGCGCACCGGCTTGCGCGCGGACGTGCGGCCGTCGTAGTAGACGGCGTCGAACTCGGTCACAGGGCGATGTCGATATCGAACAGCTCCGCGACCTCCTCGCCGGCGACGCTGACCTGCTGCGCCTGGCCTTCCGCGAAGCCGTCGAGCCGGCCGGAGGCGATCACGGTTGTCTTCGAGGCGCGGTAGCGCATCGCCCGCACCACGGCCCAGGGCGTGGCGAGGCCGAGCGTGAACGCGATCGCGAGCAGGTTGCTGAAGTAGAGCCAGATCATGTCGCGCGCGCGCAGCGCCGATTCGAAGCTCAACGGGCCGATACGCACCGCGTTCCAGATCGCGTTGGTGGTTCGCGCCCGGACGTACGCAAAGAGCAGGAACAGTCCTCCGTAAAAGAGTACGACCCCTCCGGGGAATAAGAGAGGGGATTTCGTCCTCATCGCTGCGAACCCCAGACCAAAGAGGGCCGCTATCAGCACAAAGCCGAGCCCATACGCGTTCGCGTAAGCGCCGATGAACGGCTTCTTGAAGTCCGCGACTTCGAAGCGGGTGGTTCCGTACCGGTGGTTTTCCGCGACGAAGCGGATCAAGCGGTGCTTGAAATACGGATACAGAATGCCAAAGAGCACCAGCCAGCCGTACACGAGGACGACCTTCAGGCAAGCCTTGTAGGTCCCTTCGAAGCGGAAGCGGACGTTGCGGTACGCGGTGTTGTATGCATTGAAAGCGAGCGAGCGCACGAGCAGCCATGGCCCGCCGACGAGCAACGGAATCCACAGGAGCCATTGATACAGTGGAGCGAAGTAGCCGACGCCGTAGAACACGGCGATTGCGGCCACCGCGATGAGCCGTCCCTTGAGAATCGCGAGCGGGTTCGCACGGTACTCGAAGGCTTCACCGTCGATCCGGGTGTGGCCGTAGAAATAGCGGCGCTTGCGCACCTTGGCCCAGGCCGAATAGATGCCCAGCGTGACGATGGTGAGGGCGAGGTTGACGATCCAGATGCGGAAGTATTCGCCGGCATGCGCGGTGAATTCGACCGGATGGCGTTTCTCGGGGCCGGCGACGTTTCCCGCCGCTCCCCGATCGGTGGACGGCACAGCCATGGTCTCCCCCTGCTAAGAACTCGCCCTACACATGGTACGTGATTTTTACGCGGGCTTACTTCCCGGGAATGATAGGAAGCAGCAAGTGCGAAGCGCGGCTTCCCCCGGTGTGAATCACGTTGGTTCCCGTGTTGTAGTCCGCCCCGTAATGCGTGTACGGAAAGCTGCCCACGCCGTCGCGGGGCTGGATGTCGAGCCGGATGCGGTGGCCCTTCTTGAACACCATGCAGGTCGGCCAGATCTCGACGTCGATGCGAACCACTTCGTCGGCCTTCAACCACTCGCGATCTTCATGCGCGTGGTACGGCCGATGGGGCAGGGTAAGCGACGGATCGAGCTTTCGGTGCGACGCTCGCAGCCAGCCCTTGGCGACCGGGACGGGCTGGCTCTGCTGGCCCAGCTCGAAAATGTCTTCGCCGTTCGGAGCGATGTTGCGCAGCGTCGCGAAAATGTCCATATCTTCGGTGGTGCTGGAGACCCATAGAACGAGAACGACGGGACCTGTGACCTCCGTGTCTTCGGTGAGCACCGCGCTCTCGAACGAGACCCCCATCCGGGGAAGATTTCCGGTGAGCGCGGTCGAGGTCCACGACGCGGAGGCGACTCCCGCCTTGGTCATCGCGCTCGCGGAATAGGAGATCGACAAGGCTTTGCGGGGAATTTCCTTCGCCAGTGCGCCTTCGGTTTCATCGTCCCGGACACCCGCTCCGGGGTCGAGATAGAGCTTCGTCCAACGGGTGCGGCGGATCGGCCACTCGTTCTCCTCGCGCCATTCGTAGTTCCCATGACCGCCTTTGCGGATAAGGAGCTTGACCGGGGGCTCGCGCATGACGCCGGTATCGCTGCCCTTGAGCCAGTGATCGAAGAAGCGCAGCTGGTCGGTGCGGCCTTCTTCGGAATAGAACGGGTGGTAGTGCGTGCCGGCGTGAATGCGCAGCTTCTTCTGTTTCGACGCGGCGCGGAGATAGCCCTCGGTGTTGCCGCGCAGGTGCAATCCCATGCCGCTCCAGTTGCCGGCGCTGAAGAGCGGGACTTCGATGTTGTCCCAGAGCGCCCGCCGGCCCCGCCACCATTCCCCGTCGAGGTTGTTGCGCATGTACTCCCAAAGCCAGGGCGTGGAGAACGCGTCAGTTGCCGAGGCCTGAGGTTTGCCCAGCAAATGGTGGGCCATATGGTTGTTCCACCAGTTCGTGGCGAAGCCGAAGGAAAAAATTCCGCCGTGATAGCCGAAGTCGCGGTACATATCGGCCGCTCCCTCCCACGGGATCATGGCCTTCAGCGAGGGTGGCTTGAGACTCGCGACCAGCCACTGCGTCATCGCGTAGTAGGAGATTCCGTTCGTGCCGACGCGGCCGTTGCTCCAAGGCTGTCTTGCCGCCCATTCGATGGCGTCGTAGAAATCGCGCGACTCGGAGGGCGACCAGGGATCGGTCCTGCCGGGTGATTTTCCGGAACCGCGGCCGTCGACGCGAAGCGCGACATAGCCGCGCGGCACCCACCACAGCGGGTTCACCGCCTCCCAGTTCATGTACTCGTTCGGCTTTTCTTCCAGATCCGGGGGCGGCACCCAGAGCTTGTCCTTCTGGTAGGAGCCCAGATTGATGACGACGGGAAAGCGCTCGGCCGATTTCGGACGGAACACGTCGGCCTTCAGACGCGCCCCATCGCGCATCGGAATTTCAAGATCCTTCTCGACGATAAGGTCGAAGCGCGGCTGCGACGCGCGACCGCCTGTTTTCGATTGTTTGGCCAAGGCGTGGAGGGCCGCTACTCGATCTTGATTTTTGCTTCGCGCAGAAAATCGCCCCAGGCGCGCGTTTCCTTCTCCACCAGCTGTTGGAACTGCGCCGGCGAAGGCGAGAGCGTAACCTCGAGCATCTGCTTGGACAGTTGCTCTTTCATCTGCGGGTTCGACAGGACCGCCGCGACGGACTGGTAGATCTTGTCGATGACCGGTTTCGGAGTTGCCGCGGGAGCGAACATTCCCTGCCACGCATTGGTGCCGATCCCGGGAAATCCCTGTTCCGCCATGGTCGGCACGTTCGGAAGCTCGGCAAGGCGTTCAGGCGCGACGGTGGCGATGGCCTTCATCCTCGCCGAGCGTATATGCGGCAACGCGGAAGACAGGTTGAGAAAGGCCACCGGCGCCTCCCCTGCGATGATGGCCGGAATCATCTGCCCCGCTCCCCCTTTGTAGGGAATGTGAGTCATCTGAAAGCCCGCCGCTTTCATCAGTTTTTCCATGTCGAGGTGGGGATAGCTTCCCAGGCCCGCGGACGCATAGTTGATCTTGCCGGGGTCCTTTTTCGCGAGCGCGATCAGATCGGCGACCGAGTTGGCGGGAAAGCTCTCGGTTACCGCGATGATGTGGGGAATTTCGACGAGCTTCGCGATCCCGACCAGATCGCGCGAGGGCTTGATCTGCAGTTGCTGCGCGAAGGTGTTTTCGTTGATCGTATTCGTCGAGACGTTGCCGACGAACAGGGTGTAGCCGTCGGCGGGGGCTTTCGCAACGGCCTCCAGCGCGAGATTGCCGGAGGCGCCGGTGCGGTTTTCGACGAGGACGCTCTGACCCAGGGACTCGGTGAGTTTCGCGGCGATGATGCGGGCGATGATATCGGTGGCTCCGCCCGGGGCGTAGGGAACGAGGATCTTTATCGTTCGGGCCGGAAAGGAGTCGGCCGGTTGCGAGGCCGCCGGGAGCGGCAAGGCCGCGAAGGCGGCGGACAGGATGCCCGCGGCGATTCCGGGCAGGACGCGACGCCGGGCTCCGCCACGGCTTGCGAATCGGACCATGATCTCTCCTCGGTGTTGACCGGTCCCGCGCTGTGAACGCGCCGCTGCGGGTACGAGTTTTTCTTCGCCATCATAGCGCGATCCGGATGCGGTGGAAAAGGCGCGCGCGGGCGTAGGGTTCGGCGTTAAACCGCCTTATAATTCCAGGAACGCGGCTGGTTCCGCGCCGCAAATGATTACGGCGGGCCTCCCCGCATTGCAGCCTAGTGAACCTGGTCAGGTCCGGAAGGAAGCAGCCACAGCTAATCGTTGCAAGTGCCGGGGGTAAGGCTCGCCACCTGTTTGGGATCGA
>Ga0137412_10002035_pt1 | contig 15919 bp, 17 predicted proteins | sample CZODoug2_1_16fun_FD_122160 | JGI IMG/M metagenome (GOLD analysis project Ga0137412, IMG submission 122160) | Vadose zone soil fungal communities from Angelo Coast Range Reserve, California, USA - CZODoug2_1_16fungal (Hybrid Assembly) | ecosystem: Environmental > Terrestrial > Soil > Vadose zone...
TCGCCGCCTATGTGTGGGCGCTGGGTCACCGCGGCGGCAAGTAGAAACGCATCGTCATGCCCGCGCATAGCCGTTCGAAGAACGGCGTCGCTTCGCTCGCCTATGTCGCGGGCATCCACGCCTTTGTTCTTGCTGATGCCGTCAAGACGTGGATGCCCGGCACAAGGCCGGGCATGACGGAATCCCTGACTCGCGCCGTGGAGAGCCGTTGCGTGCCGATTGCCGCAAGATCGACGCAATCGCCGCAAGGGGGCCCAAACCGTTGCGAGACGCATGGCTACATGAAGCTTGTCCAATTCCACCCAACCGAAAAAGGAACAGACCCATGCGTAACATATCGAAAGTTTCCTATGCTGCCGCGGTCATCGCGGCGATCGTTGCGACCGCTTCGGCGGCCGATGCACGCTCCTACCGGACGTATGACGGCGCCTATGCGCGTGGCGACTCGGCCGAGCGATCCGTTCCCTATGACGCGAGCGGCCCTGCTTACGCCCGCGGTCACCGGGACCTCGACAGCTCGAGCGACTTTCAGCTGCAGGGGCGGTAATCGCCCCCGACTCTGCATGTCCTGAGTGGTCATGCCTCCCGGGCGGGCCTCTTGCGCTCATCTCCGGCGCCCCGCCCGAACCCCGGCCCAGTCGGCCGGGGTTTTTGCGTCGGCGTTGACGACATCGAAGCGCGATGCGCAACCGGCGCCAGTGTGGCGCAAGATCGGATCGATCGCCGCAACGCAGGGGAAGAAAATTTCTCGGCGCATCGACATCTTCACCTGAGCAAAGGAGAGTCGCATGTCGCCCACGGATATTCTCGGTCTGATGTCCGGCGTCGGCGTTGCCGACCGGGAGAGCGCTCCCACCCGGCGCGCGCTGCTGCTGGCGTCGCTGTTCGCCGGCTTGCCGCTTGCCGGCGCCGGCACGGCGGCGCTCGCCGGCCCGCTCGATCCCTCGCAGACCGCGATCACGTTGCCCGATGCGATCAGCTTCGTGCCATGGAGCGGCGCGCCGCCGCACAGCGGCGCGATGGCGACGCTCTACGGCGGCCTCGACGCGCCGGGTCCTTATCTGGTGCTGATGAAATGGTATCCGGGCTACATGAGCGCGCCGCATTCCTACGCCACCGATCGCCTCTCCATGGTGCTTTCCGGCACCTGGTGGGTGAACAGCGGCGCCGACTTCGATCCGGACCGGACGGTCCCGGTGCGGGCGGGAGGTTTCGTCCGGCGCGTGGCCCGCACGCCGCATTACGATGGCGTGAAGCGTGACGCGACAGAGCCCGCCGTGATCGCCCTGTTCGGGATCGCGCCGGTCGATCTGGCGCTGGTGGACCCCGGCAAGCCCGGCTGGCGGCAGGTCTGATCGGTCGGGCGTGCGTCGTGAAAAAAGGAGGTCGTCATGTTGCGTAAGATCACGGTTGTGTTTGTCGTTGCGTTGAGTCTCGGAAGCTTCGGGCTGTCCACGGGCGCATTGGCCCGCGGCGGCGGTAGCGGCGATCACGTGGCCGGTGGCGTCGAAACTCGTCGCGCCGGCGGCAGCGTCGGCGGCTTGCATCGCTTCCACGGCGACGCGCGCCCCGATGTGTGGGGCCACTGGGGCGCCTATTACGGGCCCATGGTTCCGCCGATTTGAACCGACACCGCAACGGCAGTCAGACAACACGCCCGCGCGGCCTCGTGTCCTGAGAAATTTGCGCAGGTCCGGGCCAAGCGCCGCAATCCGACGAAAATCGGTTCGACCACCGACATAGATTCTGCAGACGAACGGGCGCGTGCGCGCGCCCCGATGCCGTGTCGGCAGGAGAATTCACGATGGTCACAGCACGCGTGTTCCTGGTGAGCGTCGCCCTTGGGGTGCTCTGTCTGACGCCCGGCGCCCTGGCGCGCGGCGGTGGTGGCCACGGCGGTGGCGGCCACGGTGGCGGCGGCCACGGCGGGGGCCACTTTGGCGGCGGCGGCCACTTTGGCGGCGGCCATTTCCACGGTGGCGGTCATTTCGGCGGCGGCCACTTCGGTGGCAGGCATTTCGGCGGCGGTCATGTCGGTCGCACGCATGTTGGCGGCGGTCGCATCGGGAGAGCTCACGCCGGTCATGTCGGCGGCGCCCGGTTGGGCCATGCCGGCCATGCCGGTCTCGCCCATGGTCGCGTCGGCGGCGCAACCAGGACGGCTCGGTTTCACGGCCTCGACCACGTCAACCGCAATGGGTTCAACCGCAACGCCTTCGGCAGCCGGGCGGCCTGGCACCGGTGGGGCGGCCGTCACTGGGGGGCGGGCTGGGATCGTTGGGGCGCGGGCTGGGGCGGATGGCTCGGGCCGGTGTTCTGGCCGTATATGTACGGCGACGTGTTCTCCTATCTGCTCTGGCCCGACGACTCTTACGACCCGTTCTGGAGCTACGGGCCCGACTTCTTCCTTTCCGGCATCTTCTGGCCCGGCCCGTATTCTCCCGATTGGTCGAGCGGCCAGTATGACGGCCTCTACGACGTCTATGGGGCGTCGCCGTCCACCGCGGCGCGCGCGCCCGCGACCGCGCGACAGACCACGAGCGCGACGTCCGCCATGACGGCGACCTGCAGCGGATTGGCGCCGGACGTGACCGATCTGCCGATCGATCGCATCCGGCGGGCGGTCCGCCCGACGGGCGATCAGGCCAAGGCGCTCGATGATCTGAAATCTGCCGCCGCGGGGGCGAGCGACGTCGTCAAGGCGTCCTGTCCGAGCCAGGTCGCGCTCACGCCGCCGCAGCGGCTCGACGTCGTGGAAAAACGGCTCGACGCCATGGTGCAGGCGGTGCAGATCGTGCGCGCGCCGCTCGACAGCTTTTACGGCTCGTTGAGCGACGCGCAGAAGAAGCGCCTCGCCGCCATCGGCGCGTCGGCGAGCCGGCCTTCGTCCGCCGCCGGCGGACTGGCGGCGCTCTGCGACCCGCGCGCCGCCGGGAGCTTCGCGCAGCTGCCCGTGGATCGCATCGCGCAGACGGTCCGGCCCACCCCGCAGCAGCAGGCCGCCTTCGAGTCGCTCAAATCCGCATCGGCCAGCGCCGCCGCCGCGCTGCAGGCGTCGTGCCCCGCGACGGCGCCGGCAACGCCGGTCGACCGGATCGACGCGGTGGCGAAGCGGCTCGACGCCATGCTTCAGGCGGCCAAGTCCGTGCGTCCGGCGCTGGGCGCCTTCTACGCCGCGCTGAGCGACGAGCAGAAGGCGCGATTCAACATCCCGGGATTCGCCGCGAACGCGGCCTCGCCGTAGCCCGATCGCGACGGCTTTCCGTTGCGGGCCCAGGCGTAGATTGAACGGAAACCAACGGGAGCCGCCATGAACCTCGCGAGACGCCGCATCCTCATCGCGGGCGGGAGCGCCGTGCTCGCGGCGCCTGCCATCATGCGGGCCTCGGCCCAGCAACGCCCTGACCACACCATGCCGGGGCCAGAGGAGATGCAGGTGACGCAACGGGGCGGGCTCTACGCCAACCTGCGCGACCCGAACATCACCGCATTGCCGGCGAACGCCTTCGAGCAGCGCTTCACCTTCTCTCCCGCTCCGAAAGCCGATCCGCCCGGCGCCTGGTCCGACGCCGCGCCCTTGCCGGTGCCGCGCAGCGAGATGGCATGGGCGACGGCGGAGAATGATCGCATGCACATCATCGGCGGCTATGCCGAGCAGCAGGTGGCGCGCAGCTATCACCACGTGTTCGACGCGCGCACCGGCGCGTGGCGACAGGCGGCGCCGATTCCGCGCGGCGCCAACCACATCGGCGTCGCGGCCGATGCCGGGGTCATCTATGCGTTCGGGGGCTTTGTCGAGCAGAACCGCATCGCGGTGCCGGATTGCTACGCCTATGTGGTCGCCGACGACCGCTGGCACGCGATCCGGCCGCTCTCGCGCGGTTCGCGCGGCGCCATTTCGGTGGTTGCCTTCAACGGGCGGATCCACGCCATCGGCGGGCGCGACGTGCGCTCGCTCGACTGGCACGAGGCCTATCACCCGGATGCCGACGATTGGGAAACCCTCGCGCCGGTTCCCGGGCCGCGCGATCACACGGCGGCGGTCGTCGTCGCGGGATCGATCTCGGTCGTCGGCGGCCGGATGGACACCTTCGACTTCAACACCGGCATGCACGTTGTCTACGACGTCGGCGCGGACCGCTGGCAGGAGCGCGCCCCGATGTCGACGCCGCGCTCGGGCCATGGCGGCGTTCTCTACCGCGGCAAGCTGTTCTGCATGGGTGGCGAGGGCACGCGCCGCGTCTTCGGCCAGCTCGAGGCCTATGATCCGCAGGCCGACAGCTGGCAGGCCTACGCCGCCATGACGACGCCGCGCCACGGCATGGGCGCCGCCGTGGTGGGCGACGCCATCCACGTCGCCGGCGGCGGCCCCATGAACGGCGGGGCTTTTCAGACCTCGGTGCACGAGGTGTTCAGGGTGTGATATTTCTCGGCGCGGCCGAAGGTGGCGATCACCGGCCGTGCGGATCCATCCTGGGCCCGACGAGATGTGCCCCAAGCAGACATCCCGACCCATTCAATTCCTGGCCGTTAGGGTGGTCGGCTGGTTCGCCCAGATCGTCCAGCAACCCGACAAGCAGCTCGGGACCTCGCTCGTGATCTGCGGCAGGCACCGTTTCCAACAGTTCGTTCCGGAGGGGATTGAGTCGCATAGTAGGACCCTTGTGCCGCAGCGCTTCGGGGATTTAAGATATCCCACGTTGGTGTGAAGCGACTGGTCAAGGTGCGCTAACCCGATTTTCCCAACTAGAGGAATGGCACGGCTGAAAAACGTGCACGAGCCTATGGCGCGCGGCGGCAAACTCCGGCTGTTCCGCTGACCATCAGTCCCGCTGACAACGGGAGACATCCATGCTCGCCGCAATTCGCATGACCTGCTCGCTCCTGAAGCTCAGGATCGGCGTTGCGATCGCGGCGAGCGCGCTCGCCGGGATGGCGGCGGCTAAAGGCCCTGCCATCTCGGTCGCGCAAGCCTCGGCCTTGGCGCTTGCGGTGCTTGGAGCATCAGGCGCTGCGGCTGCGTTCAACCACTACTACGAGCGCGACCTTGACCGGAAGATGCGGCGAACCCGGTCCCGCCCGTTCGCCAGCGGCGCGTTTCAGCCAAGCCTATGGTGGCCAATCTCGTTTCTTGCCTTGCTCGTCGCCTCGCTCGCGTTGGCGGCGGCAGCGAATGGGCTTGTGTCATCGCTCCTCGTTTTTCTCGGGTCCTTCACCTATGGCGTCGTCTACACGGTGTGGCTCAAGCGCCGAAGTGCCTGGAACATCGTGATCGGGGGCTTGGCCGGAAGCTTCGCCGTGCTCGCGGGGGCGGCGGCGGTTGATCCGACGCCGCAAGTCGTTCCCGTCTTACTTGCGCTTGTCCTGTTCCTCTGGACGCCGCCGCATTTCTGGAGTCTCGCCGCTGCCAAAGGCGACGACTATGCCAGGGCGGGGGTGCCGATGTTGCCGGTCACCGCACCGCAGCGGGTATGGACCTGGGCAATTCTTCTGCATGCGGCCGCGTTGGTTGCGATTTCGCTCGTGCCGCTCTGGTACGGCCAAGGCCTCCTCTATGGGCTCGGCGCAGGCGTCGGCGGTGCATACTTTCTCTGGAAAAGTTGGCTGCTTTATATCGCACCGTCGAAGCGCACGGCGACGGACAATTTCTTCGCCTCGTTCATACAGCTTGGGCTCCTGATCGTTGGAGTCGTGCTTGATGCCCTCGTCGGGCTTGCGTGAGGTTATGAAAGCTCTTCTCATTCCGCATGCGCATCGGCCGGAAGGGGCGCAGTGGCCACCGCTGGTGGCCCCAGGGGCGAGCGTGCGCGGGGCCTTGCCGACAAGCGCTTCGTTTCCACCTACCCCTATACCGCTGCGCGGCCGGCCACCGACGATGCCGTCGCGCTCGTCCTCCCCGAGGTCGATGCCGACACCATGGCATCGTGCTGCTCGATCAAGCCGGATGGCACGGCGAGAAGACGCTCGCGGTGCCGGTGGGAGGAGCCATCCACAGCATCAAAAGCGTGCATATTTCTCTTCTTCACGAGTTGTCCCGGACTCACGGGTGTAATAGACTGATCACGCTTTAGTTCGCACCCAGAGCCTTGAGAGGCAACGGGATGACTACGGCGATCATATTGGTTTTAGTCGCGCTCGGCTCGGTATTGTTTCACATCCTGAGCCCGTGGTGGTGGACTCCGATTGCCTCAAATTGGGGTTACATCGACAACACGATCATCATCACATTCTGGATAACCGGGGTCGTTTTCACCGCCATCGTCTTGTTCATGGCCTATTGCGTATTCCGCTTCCGTCACCAGCCGGGAAGACGGGCGGTGTACGATCCAGAGAACAAAAAGCTCGAGTGGTGGCTTACCATAGTGACCGCGGTGGGCGTGGGGGCCATGCTGGCTCCCGGCTTGTTTGTATGGAATCAATTTGTCACGGTCCCGCCAGGGACGTCCGAGGTCGAGGTCATCGGCCAGCAGTGGCAGTGGAGTTTCCGCCTTCCAGGGGAAGACCGCCGGCTCGGTACGTCCGATAACCGGTACGTCAGTTCTGACAACCCTTTGGGCTTGAATCCAAACGATCCCGACGCGCACGACGATGTCGTGATCGAAGCCAACGACTTGCACCTGCCGCTCGACAAGCCGGTCAAGCTATTGCTGCGCTCGATCGACGTCTTGCACAGCTTCTATGTGCCGGAGTTCCGGACCAAGATGGATCTGGTGCCAGGCATGGTCTCCTACGTCTGGTTCGTCCCCACCAGAACCGGAACCTTCGAGCTGCTCTGCGCTGAGCTATGCGGTACTGCGCACTATGCCATGCGTGGCAAGGTCGTCGTTGAGCAGGAGAGCGAATATCAGGTGTGGCTGCGAAAACAGAAGACGTTCGCACAATTGTCGGCTCGCACCAGACAAGCGAAGGAAACGCAATAGACCTGGCTTTGAGCCACAGGGTGGCATGGGGAGAAGAGACGATCTGCACGATGAGACTCAAGGTCGTCGTGCCTCATCGGAAAGAGCGAGGGCATTCCAATGGTCGATGTCACGATTGGCCCAGCCGGAGCCGTCCAACCCGCCGAAGTGAAAGACGTAGAACTCTATCATCCGAAGAGCTGGGTGACGAAATACGTCTTTTGCCAGGACGCCAAAGTCATCGCCATCCAGTATTCGATCACTGCGCTCTCGATTGGATTGGTGGCTCTGGTGTTGTCGTGGCTGATACGGCTGCAATTGGCCTTCCCGAGCAGCCTCTCCGCCATCGGCCCCGGAGAGTACCTGCAATTCATCACCATGCACGGCATGATCATGGTGATCTATCTGCTCACCGCGTTGTTCCTGGGGGGCTTCGGAAACTACCTGATCCCGCTGATGGTGGGCGCCCGGGACATGGTTTTTCCCTACGTGAATATGGTGAGCTACTGGGTCTATCTGCTCGCGGTGCTGGTCCTGGTGGCGAGCTTCTTCGCGCCGGGAGGTCCCACGGGCTCCGGCTGGACCTTGTACCCGCCCCAAGCCATCCTCTCCGGCACTCCAGGGCGGGAGTGGGGCATCATTCTGATGCTCGCCTCCCTGATCCTGTTCATCATCGGCTTCACCATGGGCGGATTGAACTATGTGGTGACGGTGTTGCAGGCGCGCACGCGGGGGATGACGCTGATGCGCATGCCCCTGACGGTATGGGGGATTTTGACGGCCACCGTCCTCGCGTTGCTGGCCTTCCCCGCCTTGTTCGTCGGCTGCGTGATGCTGCTGTTCGACAGGATCCTGGGGACCAGCTTTTTCATGCCGGCCGTTGTCGAGATGGGAGAACACTTGAAATACCGCGGCGGCAGTCCGCTATTGTTTCAGCACCTGTTCTGGTTCTTCGGCCATCCCGAGGTCTACATCGTCGCCGTGCCGGCCTTCGGCATTGTCTCCGACCTGATCGGCACCCATGCGAGAAAAAACATCTTCGGCTATCGCATGATGGTGTGGGCGATCGTCGTCATCGGTGCCCTCAGCTTCGTCGTATGGGCGCACCACATGTATGTGAGCGGCATGAACCCGTATTTCGGGTTCTTCTTCGCCGCCACCACGCTCATCATCGCCATCCCAACGGCCATCAAGGTCTACAACTGGGTGCTCACTTTGTGGCGCGGCGACATTCACCTCACGGTCCCGATGCTGTTCGCCCTCTCCTTCATCGTCACGTTTGTGAACGGGGGACTGACGGGGCTGTTCCTCGGCAACGTCGTCGTGGATGTTCCGCTGTCCGACACCATGTTCGTCGTCGCCCACTTTCACATGGTGATGGGCATGGCGCCCATTTTCGTGATTTTCGGTGCGATCTACCACTGGTACCCGAAGGTCACCGGGCGAATGCTGAACGAGATGCTCGGCAAGTTTCACTTCTGGGTCACCTTCCTCGGGGCCTATGCGATTTACTTCCCCATGCACTATATAGGCCTGCTGGGTGTGCCGCGCCGGTATTTCGAGATGGGCGATATGGCTTTCGTTCCGAAATCGGCCACGGCGCTGAATATCTTCATCACCATGGCGGCATTGACCGTGGGCTTCGCCCAGATGGTGTTCCTGTTCAACCTGATCTGGAGCCTGTTCAAGGGCAAGCCGGCCGGCAGCAATCCCTGGAGGGCCACCACGCTGGAGTGGCAAACACCCGAAACCCCGCCGGGGCATGGCAACTGGGGCAAGGAGTTACCAGTGGTCTATCGCTGGGCTTACGATTACAGCGTGCCAGGCGCTAAGGAGGATTTCGTGCCGCAAAACCAGCCGGCGGTCGCACGCGCCGCTTAGGAAAACGCGCCGTGAGCATCACGATACTATTCGTCCTGGCTCCGATCGGCGCCATCGTCGCATGGTGGCTATCGCAGCAAAGGTTGACGGCCAAGCCCTGGTTGGAGGCCGGCGCGATCGGCGAGGTCGCTGACACAGGCGCATCGTCCTTGCCTGCAGCGACGATCGGATTGGGTGTATTTCTTGCTGTCGTCAGCTCGTTGTTTGCGCTCTTGATCAGCGCCTACTTCATGCGAATGCAGGTGGCGGACTGGGCGCAAATGCCCGCGCCGAAGCTGCTGTGGTTCAACACGGGTGTGCTGATCTTGAGCAGTGTCGCGCTGCAATACGCACAGGTTGCGGCACGCAGGGGGCGGATGGATGGCGTCGCAGACGGCCTGATTGCAGGAGGCCTCTTCGCCGCTACATTCCTGGTTGGGCAGCTCTTGGCGTGGCAACAGCTGAACGCCGCAGGCTATTTCTTGGCGGCCAACCCAGCCAACGCCTTCTTTTATCTCCTCACCGGCGTGCACGGACTGCACTTGTCGGGCGGCCTCGTGGCCTTGGGAAGGGCCGCCGACAAGGTGTGGCGAGGCTTCGAGGTGAACCAGGTGCGCTTGAGCGTGCAGCTGTGCGCCGTCTACTGGCATTTTCTGCTCGCCCTCTGGCTCGTCTTATTCAGTCTCCTGACGCCGTGGGTGGGAGATTTCGCCGTCATCTGTCGTCAGTTGCTGACCTGAGGAGGGCTAAGAGCAAATGGCAGACGCAGCGCTGGCAAATACGGGTGCAGCCCCCACGCGGCCTGCAGGCTGGAAAGGCATCGCCGCCGACTGGTCCTCCGACCAGCGAGCGTTCAAGAACGTCTCCTGGGGCAAGGCCATGATGTGGATCTTCCTCCTGAGCGACACGTTCATCTTCAGCTGTTTTCTGCTGTCCTACATGACGGTGCGGATGTCGACGACCGTGCCTTGGCCCAATCCCAGCGAAGTCTTCGCTTTGACGATCGGCGGCACGACCATCCCCCTCATCCTGATCGCCATCATGACCTTCATCTTGATCAGCAGCAGCGGGACGATGGCGATGGCCGTCAATTTCGGCTACCGCCACGATCGCGTCAAAAGCGCGGCGTTGATGCTGGCGACCGCGGCGTTTGGCGCCACATTCGTCGGAATGCAGGGTTTCGAGTGGACCAAGCTGATCATGGAAGGCGTGCGGCCTTGGGGCAACCCGTGGGGCGCGGACCAGTTTGGCTCCAGCTTTTTCATGATCACGGGCTTCCACGGCACCCATGTGACGATCGGAGTGATCTTCCTGATCATCATTTCGCGAAAAGTGTTGCGTGGAGACTTCGACCGCGAAGCGCGAGGCTTTTTCACCAGCCGGAAAGGGTACTACGAGAACGTCGAAATCATGGGCCTGTACTGGCACTTCGTCGACCTGGTGTGGGTGTTCATCTTTGCCCTTTTCTATCTCTGGTGAGGCGACACATGACACAGGCAGTCGCACACGTCGAAGGGCAACAACACCCGATCAGGCTTTATCTCGTGGTCTGGGGATGGTTGTTTGTCCTCAGCACTTGCTCTTATCTCGTCGACTACTTCGGTATCCATGGATACCTCAGATGGTCTCTGATCCTCCTGTTCATGATTTTGAAGGCGGGCTTGATTGTCGCGGTCTTCATGCACATGGCCTGGGAGCGGCTGGCCCTGATGTATGCCATTCTGGTCCCGCCAGTATTGGTGTTGGTGTTTGTGGGCATCATGGTGTTCGAATCGAACTACACGCTTTTCACCCGGATTATATTTTTTGGGGCGGGGACCTGAAGCATTTTCCGCCGAAGTGGAGGCCGGTTCGGCGCAAGAAAATGCGACAGACGCATGGACTACGGCGCATTCCGCTGACGGTGCTATCGGGATGTGGGTAGTGGGCTCCTTTGAATAAGGCAGCGCTCGGTAGTGCCTCAATTCGAAATACGGCTATTTCGGCTACAGGCCAGCCCCCGCTAGTAAGAGAATGCCTCCGAGCACGATAAGTACGAGGCCAGGCCAATTCGCTTTCAGTGTAAACCCGGCACCAGGCCTACGAGGCTCCAGAGTGTCACGTGGTACTCCCGAAGATGTTCGTTTCGCATCACTAAGCCGCCCTCGCCAGATAGGCTGAGCCATCATGAATACCAGCCCGCCTAGAACGAATAGCGCACCGAGCCAGACGACTAGCATCCTCGCCTCCGCTAGGTTGTATTCTCCCATGCCTCCAGCACATCCACAATATCACCAATTTCCCAAAGGCGCTTGGTCACGTTCGCTGCCATCGCGGGAGTGGTCCGCAGCGTCTTATGAATGCGGACGAAATTGTAAAACATCGCGAACAGCGCCACCGAATGCACGTGGTTCTCGACCTTCTTTGAAAACGCATTCGTTAGCCGCGTGAAGCGGCGAGTATGCATCCGGATATTCAGGTTCGATCGCTCGGCGTAGGACGTGCTGATAGATGAGCTTTGTTCCGCTCCGGACCAGGCCGGAACGTCCGAACTCGGCGGGTCGGCAAAGGATTGGCGAGCGCGGTCACGCCGAACACAAAGCCGATGCCGGCCTCGGAAGATCAGGCTAAATCCAGCGTCGGTGTCGATGCAACTCTGCCGCCGGGTTTCCGACCGACGCCGCAAGTCCACCCGGATTACGCTTTCTACGGCTTATCCTCGTGCGTCCAGGGAACGAGAACGGCCGGGAAATCTGCGGCATAGCGCCGTCCTTTCGGTCGGGGCTGGCGGTCCTGGCGCGGGCTCGGGTCCGGTTCCACGACCTTGCGATAGAGATGCCAGGTCGAATGGGCGAGCACCGGCATCACGACCGCGAGCCCGACAAAGAGCGGCAACGAGCCGATCACCAGGGCGACGGCGACGAAGAGGCCCCAGGCCGCCATCATCAGCGGATTGCGAAGAACCGCTCTGACCGACGTGTGCATCGCGACCATCGCGCCGACATCCCGATCCAGCAGCAGCGGGAAGGAAACGACGCTGATCGTCAGCACCAGGACAGCGAACAGAAAGCCGATGCCGTTTCCGGCGATGATGAGGGTCCAACCTGCAGAGGTGGTTAAGATGTCGCTGAGGAACTGCCCGATCGATTCCGGGGACCCGTAGCCGAACAGCGACTGATAGAGCAACTGTGCGGCGGCGAGCCAGATCAGGAACACGATCATCAAGATCGCTCCGAGGGCGGCGATGCAGTCAAGGGAAGGGCATCGCAGTACTCCCAAAACGTGCTTCCAGTTGACATCGACACCTTGTTCGCGCTGCCGGCTCATTTCGTAGAGGCCGATGGCCGCGAACGGGCCGATCAGTGCAAAGCCCGCGGCGAGCGGGAAGAGAAACGGCATCAAGCCGTGGCCGAATGTCATGCGGGCCAGAAACAGGCCGACGAGGGGATAGATGATGGCCAGGAAAATGACGTGGGTCGGCATCGCCCAGAAGTCGTCGATGCCTTTTGCTACCGCGTCCTTCAGATCCGCAAACGCGATCTTGCGGATGATTGGATAAGCCGGGTTCTCGCCCGCACCGGTGATCACATGGAGATTTGGCATAATGAGCCTCCCTCGGCCGTTCTTCGAACGGTCGCGAGGCTCGAGGTGACACAATGCTTGCACTTCCGGCGCTGGTCACACGGGCGCCGCGACCTGCTGAGCGGAGTGTAGCGCAGCGGCCGGAGATTGTCTTCACGATATCGGGGCGCTTTTCGATACGCCGCCGTCGTGCATGACCCGAAAGCGGCGGGGGTTGGAGCGGGCTTCAAACAACCCGAAGGATGTTGAAATACCTCTCCTCCGCCATCCTCCGCCACCCGATCGGCTATGAAATTCGCCGGAAATCGTGTATTTTGTCGCTGAAAGCCGCTTGAGCTGCCGTCACCGGAAATACGGTTTGCGCCCCTTTGGCGTCACGCCTCGGCGTCGTCGTCGCGCGGCACCTCGAGACGCATGGTCGACGCCCGCACAAGGCGCTCGGCTCAGACCTTATTGATTTTCGAGAGAGTTTCAGAATCAAAGCGAAGAGAGAGGCTCAAGCAGAATAAGGATCACGCAGCATGATGAAGAGGGTTTCATTTGCGATTGTCGCGCTCGCGTCCTCGGCGGGAGCGGCCGTTGCTGGAGACATCGCCGCGGGAGAAAGATCGTTCAAGAAATGTATGCCCTGCCATAGCATAGGCGAAAACGCCAAAAACGCGATCGGCCCAATCCAAAACGGCCTGAAAGGACGCAAGTCAGGCACGGTGCCAGGCTTCAGTTACTCGGATGCGAACAAAAATTCCGGGATCGTCTGGGACGAAGGGACCTTCAAGGAATACATCAAAGATCCCAAGGCGAAGATTCCGGGAACCAAAATGACGTTTCCAGGGATTAAGGACGAAAAGGAAGCCGAAGATTTGTGGAGCTTCCTCGAGCAGTTCGGACCGGACGGCAAGAAGAAATGAGCAATTAAGCTCTCCATTCGATCTCATCATCGAGTCCGTGGTGGATCGCCGGCGGTGGCCCCATGAACGGCGGCGCCTTCCAGACCTTGGTGCACGAGGTGTTCACTGCATCTTGATGGCCGCCGTTCGCGACAGCGCGACGGCGACGAGCGAGCTCAGGGCGAGCAGGAACACGACGCCGCCATAGACGTAAGCCGAGACCGGCAGGCCGAGCTTCGGCGCCAGCAGCCCGACGAGAATCGCGGGAATGCTGAAGGCGAGATAGCTCTGGACATAGAAGGCGGAAAGGAGACCCGCTCGCTCGCGCGCTTCCGCAAGCGGCAGCAGCGTGCGGACCGTGGCGGAGAATGCCGCGCCGAATCCGACGCCAGCCACCAGCGTTCCGAACATCAACAGCAGGACCGACTGGGTGCGGACGCCGATGAGCGTGACCGCCACGCCGAGAGCGAGCGACGTGATTCCAATGGGGAGCACGCTTGCCGCGACTCGATGCCGGAAGACCACGACGGCGGCGGCCGCGGTCGACATCAGGATGGCGACGACCCCGCCGCCGACGACCGGCTGTACCAGCCCGGTGACGACCCGCACGAGCGTCGGCATGAGCGAAAGGTAGAATCCTCCGAGCGCCCAGGCGGCGATGTTCACCGGGCTCAGGCTGACGAGCGTGCGCACGGCTTGTTGCGGCACCCGCACATACGGCCAAAGCGAAGCCAGCGCTCCGGCCTTCCGTTCCGCCGTTTCCGGCATCAGCCAAAGGAAAGCCGCTTCCGCCAGGGAAAGGACGATCAGAAATTCGTAGACGAGGTGTTCGGGCGCCGGCGCATAGGTTGCCAGCACCGCGGCTCCGAGCGAGCCGACGGTCAGGCCCACGAATGCCGTCACACCGTTGAACAAGGGGCCGCGTATCCGGTCGGCGTCGAGGATGGTGGCACCGAGCGTGGTGATGGCGGCGCCCGTCGCGAGGCCCTGGACCAGGCGGGCGGCGACAAGGCCGCCGGCGGAGTCCGCCCGGATGAACATCATCATGGCGATTGCATTCAGCGCGAGCGCGGCGAATGTCACGGGCCGGCGACCCACATAGTCCGAGAGCGACCCGACCGTCAGCAGGGCGCCCAGCAACGCGAATGCGTAGGCGCCGAAGATCACGGTGAGCATCAGGGGCGAGAGTCCGAAGTGATCCTGATACACGCGGTAGAGCGGCGTCGGGGCGCTGCTCGCGGCCGAGAAGGTGATCGCGGTGACGATGCCGAACACCGCCAGCGCCCTTCGGGAGAGGACGAATCTGGGGGCGGCTTCCATCGGAACGGCGGCGCATGACATGGGAAGATCCTTTCCTTGAAGTCTAAGATGGTCGGTCATCTTGATTTGTAGCGCAAAAAAAGAGGCCTCCTGCGAGGGCTTTGTTCAGGTCAGTATCTGTTCGAAGGCGAGCTTCATGAAGCGGTCGAACGGCGCGCGGTCGCGCTGGACGCGGGCCCTGAGCAGAGTCCCTTCGTAGGCGTCGAGAAGAAACGCCGCGATGTCCCCGGCATCCCGGTCGGACGACACGGCACCCTCGGACTGCGCGTCCGCGACCGCGACTTCGAGGTCCTTGGTCCACCGTTCGAACAGTGTCACCAGGCTTTCACGGATGACGGGACTTTGATTTGCGAGCTCCGCGCTGAAGTTGCCGAGGAGGCATCCGCGCTCGAACTTCGATTTGATGAAGCTGGCGTTCAACGTCTCGAAATGCGTCCGCAGCCGTTGCAGCGGGGGCACGGTCTTGTCGAGCAATATGGCGCGGCGCGTGCTGTTCAGTCCGTAGCGTTCCACGATCTCGGCGCCCAGCGCTTCCTTGCTCTCGAAGTGATTGTAGAACGAGCCCTTGGGGACGCCGGCCTGCTCGGTGATTTCCTGCACGCCGACGCCGTTGAATCCCTTCTCGAGCAGGGCGTTCAGGCCGGCCACGATGAGCTGCTCTTTGGTGTTGGGTCTTGGCATGCCGGCTTAATATGACCGGTCGTCTTAAATGTCAAGGGCTTCTTTCTAGGGAGTAATGTTCCTGTTTCGTTCCATATCAATACTCAACCCCCGCGCCGGCTTGATTGCCTTGCGTCCCACGTCCACGGCCCGGGCTAATGAGCACCGGATCGAGGAGCGGGGTTGCGCGCACCAGCGATCTTACGATCGCGCGCCATCTTCGACCTGGCCGTGGTGCAGGACCCCGGCGGGCTCGTCATGCTCTGCCAAAAGGCTCGCATGTTATGGCGCAACGACAGGTCTAACTGACCCGTTGCGACAAGCTGTTTCTGCTGCTCGGGATTCGTGATCTGAAATTCCTCGATCGCCTTCTCGATCGCGCTTTCTGCGTTCGGCGCTAGCGGCCGGCCGGCGACGATTTGATGCGCGTGATGTCCCACTCGGACTCTTTGGAAGATTTTTTCGACATGACGTCGGCGCAGTCGCCGGAAGCGGCGTGATCGCGAGACCAGCCAGGGCTGCGGCGCGGACACCCGTAAGACTGGGGCTCGCGTAGAGGATCTGCCAGACCAATTCTCTTTCGCGAAGCGCAATGAGCGCTGCGTCGCGCGAAACCGAATGCTGCCGCGCGGTGGAAGCCCCCGCATTCAGCCACGGCAACAAACGAACGCGGCAACTCGAAGTCCATCATGGCGATTGATCCGATTCAACGATCACTCAGATTACAAAATA
>Ga0137412_10002036_pt1 | contig 15917 bp, 15 predicted proteins | sample CZODoug2_1_16fun_FD_122160 | JGI IMG/M metagenome (GOLD analysis project Ga0137412, IMG submission 122160) | Vadose zone soil fungal communities from Angelo Coast Range Reserve, California, USA - CZODoug2_1_16fungal (Hybrid Assembly) | ecosystem: Environmental > Terrestrial > Soil > Vadose zone...
CCGGGCTTGTAGGCGTCGGCGGCCCAGAACCGCGAACTGTCGGGGGTCATCACCTCGTCGATCAGGATGATACGGCCATCGCCGTCCCGGCCGAATTCAAACTTGGTGTCGGCAATGATGATGCCCTGGTCGCGGCTGAGTTTTTCTCCAAGCCTATAGATCGCGCGGCTCATGCTCTCCAGCGTGTACGCCACCTCGTCGCCGAGAATCTCCCGCATCCGCGCAACCGTGATGTTCTCGTCGTGACCGGTCTCGGCCTTGGTCGCCGGGCTGAAGATCGGCGGCTCCAGTTTGGCACTCTCGCGCAGGCCCGGCGCCAGCTTCTCGCCGGCCAGCGTGCCGGCTTGCGCGTATTCCTTCCAGGCCGAGCCCGAGAGATAGCCGCGGATCACGCATTCGATCGGAAACACTTCTGTGCGCCGGCACAGCATGGCGCGTCCGGCGAGCGAGGCGCGATGGGCCTGCAGCGCGGGGACTTCACTGATGATCGTGTCGGCATCGGCGCTGATCATGTGATGCGGCACCACGCCCTCGAGCTCGTTGAACCACCAGGCGCTGACCTGGGTCAGCACCGCGCCCTTCATCGGGATCGTTTCGGCCATGATCACGTCGAAGGCGCTGATGCGGTCGGTGGTCAGCAGCAGCACGCGGTCGCGGCCGACGGCGTAGATATCGCGGACCTTGCCGCGCCCGATCCGTGGCAAGGGCAGGTCGCTGGCGAGCATGGTGGTCATCGGTCAACTTTCAAAGGCGGCGCCATCTCGCGCGACGCAAGCGGCAATGGGAGGTATTGGGGATAGGTCAGTCCGGCAGCGGAATGAACTCATGTTCGTTGGGGACGTGGGCGAAACGGCCGCTCTTCCAGTCCTCTTTGGCCTGCTCGATCCGTTCCTTGCTGGAGGAGACAAAATTCCACCAGATGTGACGCGGGCCCTCCAGCGCGTCGCCGCCGAGGAACATCATCCGCGCCGGTTTTGTCGCTTTGACGGTGATGCGGTCGCCGGGCCGAAAGATCAGCAGACGTGGCCCCTCATGGCGATCGCCGGCAATTTCAACCTCGCCATCGACCACATAGATCGCACGTTCTTCATGATCAGGATCGAGCGGGACGCCGACGCCTTGCTGCGCCGTGACCTCGGTGTAAAACCACGGCGACACCATCGCGACCGGTGATTTCACGCCGAACGAGCTGCCTGCAATGACGCGCGCGGTGAAGCCGCTGTCCGCTACCGTCGGCAAATCGGTGGCCGCGTAATGCTGAAACGACGGCGCGATTTCTTCGGAGCCGGCCGGCAATGCAATCCAGCTTTGCAAGCCCAGCATCTTCTGGCCGTCGCGCCGCTGCACATCCGGCGTGCGTTCCGAATGGGCGATGCCCCGCCCCGCCGTCATCAGGTTCATCGCGCCGGGCTGGATTTCCTGGATGTTGCCCTCGCTGTCGCGGTGCATGATGCTGCCGTCGAACAGATAGGTGACGGTGGCAAGTCCGATATGCGGATGCGGCCGCACGTCCATGCCTTTGCCGGATACGAACTGCACCGGGCCGAAATGATCGAAGAAGATGAAGGGCCCGACCATCTGGCGCGTGCCATGCGGCAGCGCGCGCCGTACCTCGAATCCGTCGCCGAGGTCACGGGTGCGTGGCACGATGACCAGCTCCAGCGCATCGCAGGAGGTGGGATCGCCGAGGACGGGATCATTGGAAGGGAGCCAGCTCATGAAGGCCTCCGTTGGTTTTAAGCACAGCATAGCAGCCCGTTGTGAGCTGTGGCCAGTGTCTCGACGGCCGTCATGCCGACCTTGTGCCGGGCATCCACGTACTTTTAGCACCTTCTCCAAGGCGAGGCGTGGATGGCCGGGACAAGCCCGGCCATGACGAGTACAACGAGTTGTGATGTTGTAAGTCGTCCAGGAGACGCAATGATCGCTCCCCTCAGGCCGGGCGCCGCGCTGGCGCAGATTAATGGCCCCGTGATCGAAACGGAACGGCTGATCCTGAGGCAATGGCGCGGTTCCGATATCGCGCCGAACACCGCGATGCTCTCCGATCCCGACACGGCGCGCTTCATCACCGCGGATCGAAAGCCGGTGACCGACGCGCTCAATGGCTGGCGCAATGCGGCGATCATGGCCGGGCACTGGGTGCTGTACGGGGCCGGCATGTTCGTGGTCGAGGAGAAATCATCGGGACTTTTTACGGGCCGGGTCGGCCCATGGTTTCCGCCGTCATGGCCGGGCTTCGAAGTGGGGTGGGGTATCGCGAAAGAGTTTCGCGGCAAGGGCTATGCCGTCGAAGCGTCGCGGGCGGCGATCGATTGGGCGTTCGCAAATTTCGAGATCGAGCAGGTCGTCCATACCATCGACCGCACGAATACGGCATCGCAAGCCGTGGCCCGCCGGTTGGGTGCCGACAAGCGCGGCCAGGCCGAGGTGTTCGGACATGTCGTGGATGTCTGGGTGACCGGGCGCAGCGCCAAACAAGCAGGCTCTCGAAATTGAAGCGGCGGATGATCTCCATTACGATGCAGATCGCACTTTTGCGGTGACCGGGGCCGCCTGATGATGCTGTTCACCATCGATGTCGCGATGCGCGGGGCGGCCATTGCTCTGTTGCTCGTTTTGGCCGCATCGCTGTTCCGAGACTTCAGGCAGACCGTCGCTGGCAGGCTTGCGATTGCCCTCGCGCTCGGATCAGCGGCGCATGCGGGGAACTCCGCGATCGGCGCCACGCTGCCGATATCGGCTTGGCATGCGCCGCTGATCGCGCTGTCGACCGGCAATGTCGTGGTGTCATGGCTGTTCACCCGCGCCCTGTTCGACGACGCCTTCGCCATGCGCTGGTGGCATGCGCTGGTCTGGGCCGCAGTCGCAGCTTTCAGCTTCGTCAACTGCCTGTGGATCGCGCCCGCGGGTCACGCGCGCCTGTCCATCATCGCGATCAATCTGCTGGCGCTCGGCTTCATCGCGCTGGCGGTCGGGCAGACGGTCTCATCCTGGTCGGCCGATCTGATCGAACGCCGTCGCCGCTTGCGGGTCTTTATCGTGACCGCCGCCGCGCTCTATGGCGGCTTGAATGCGGTGCTGCAGATCGTCGTATCGGGAAGCGGCGCGGCCGAGATCGCCAATGCGGCGAATGCCGCGATACTGGCTTTGATCGTGGCCGCAATCTGCTTCGCGATGATGCAGGTGACCGCGGCGGACCTGTTTGCTGCCGCGGGCAGTGTCTCGGTTCCGGCGAGCGCGCCAGTCGCCATCATCCCGGATTCGAATGCCGCCGATCGAAAACTGGTCGATACCCTGATGCGGCTAATGGCGGATGAACGAATCTATCGTCATGACAACGTCACCATCGGCACGCTCGCGACCAAGCTCGGCATACCCGAATACAGACTGCGGCGGCTGATCAACCAGCAGCTCGGCTACCGCAATTTCAATGTCTTCCTCAACAATCACCGGATCGAGGAAGCCAAGACCGCGCTGGCCGACCCTACGCAGGCCGAAGTGCCCGTCATCACCATTGCGATGGATGCGGGTTTCCAGTCGCTCGGCCCGTTCAACCGGGCCTTCAAGGCGACCACGGGGGTGACGCCGAGCGAATATCGCCGCCTCAAGGCCACCGCGGCCTGACATCTAAATATCTGCCACTACGCATGAATTTCAGAATCGGCGAAGCTCGTTGAGCTATTGGCCAGCGCGTTTTCGAATCCGGCGAGCGGCGTTCAAGGCATTGCGGTCTGTTGCCGGCCGCGTCCCCAAGCCCCTGCCGGAGAAAGCCATGACCAGACGACGGATGATCCTGATCCTCAGCGTGAGCACGGCCCTTGGCGCGCTCGCGCTGGCCGCCTCGTGGGCGCGTGACGTGCCCAAGGTCGCGACCGGCTTCATCGCCAGCGTGCTCTGCTCGGAAACCTTTGTGTCCGGCCTCGATCCCGAGCGAAGTCTTTCCGAAACGACCGCCGCGATGCCCGGCGCCGGGCTGCTGACCCGAGCGATGGACTACCGCGTCGATCGTGCGCGCAAGGATGTCGTGGTAACGCTGCTTGGCTTCGGCCGCAGCCATGCGGTCTATCGCGAGGGTCTGGGATGCCATCTCGAGCACGCAGATACGGCGGTCGCGCTTGCGCCGCCGCCATTTGACGCTCATTCGCAACCCGCGCTGCTGCCAGAACTCGCCGGGCCCGCCCTGATCGCGCCCGAAAATCCACAGCTTGTCGCAGCGCTCGACCGCGCGTTTGCCGAGCCTGCCGAGCCGCCATTCCGTCGCACCAAGGCCATCGTCGTGGTCAGGGATGGCCGCATCGTCGCCGAACGTTACGCGGACGGTTACGGCGTCGATACGCCGATCCTCGGCTTCTCCGCGACCAAGTCGGTGATCTCGGCGCTGATCGGAATCCTGGTGCGTCAGGGCAAGCTCGCGCGCGACCAGCCGGTGCCCGTCGCCGCTTGGCAGCGCGAGAATGATCCCCGCCATGCCATCACGGTCGATCAATTGCTGCGCCACACCGCGGGGCTCGCGCTCGGCAGTTCGCTCTCGGCTTCACTCGGCGCCGCGTTGGAACCGGTCAACCGCATGAAGTTCATGGTGTCGGATATGGCCGCCTATGCCGAGGGTATTGCCCTGGAGACGAAGCCCGGCGAAGCCTGGAATTACCATGACGGCAACACGCTCATTCTCTCGCATCTCATTCGCAATGCGACCGGCGGGACACCGGCGGACGTGCTGCGCTTCGCCGATGCCGAACTGTTCGGCCCGCTCGGCATGCGCCACGTCACCATCGAGTTCGACGGCGCCGGCACGCCGGAAGGATCCAGTCAGATGCTGGCCTCGGCGCGCGACTGGGCGCGTTTCGGCCTGCTCTATCTCGACGACGGTGTGATTGGTGGGAAACGCATTCTGCCGCAGGGATGGGTCGGCTATTCGGCCTCGCCGACGCCGAATGCCTGGGTCGGCTACGGCGCGAGCTTCTGGACCAATCTCGGCGACAGCTTTGGCGCGAAGTTTCGCATCGAGCACGGCTGGCCGCGCGACGCCTTCTTCGCCAAGGGCACGATCGGACAGTATGTCATCGTGATCCCGTCCGAGCATCTCGTGATCGCCCGTTTCGGCAAGACGCCGAACTGGCCGTTCGATGTCGACGGCGTGTCGCGCCTTGTCAGCGACGTGGTCGCTGCGACCGGTGGCGCAAACCGGCTGGCCGGCCGCGATTGATCCGTGGACGGTTTCCTTCAGTTGTTTCCCACGGCGTCATTTCGCCGTGGGTTTCCTCAAACCGCGGCCGGCTTGCCGCCGGGAGAGGATTTGCTGGAGCGCCTCAATGTTGGGCGAGTGGGCTCCCTTGCGCCAGATCAGCACGGTCTCGACTCGGTTTTCGCCTGACGGCAGGCGATGAACCGTGAGCCGCTTGCTTTCCGGAAACGCCGTCAACACGCTTCTGGGCAGCAGCGCGATGCCCATGCCGGCCGCGACGCAGCCCAGCATCGCGTGATACGAACCGAGCTCGACAATGCGCTCCGGCATTTCGCCGTGCCTCGCATACCAGTTCTCCAGCCGTTTGCGATGCGGGCAGCCGTGTTCGAACGTGATGATGGTCTTGGGAAAGTGGCCCTTCCTGCCGATCTGCGGCTCGCCTGCGGCCGACACGATCACCGGCTCCTCCACGAACGCCACGACCTTGTCGAACGGCGCCTCCGCGATCGGCTCGGCCACCAGCGCCGCGTCGAGTTCGCCGGCGAGAATCGCAGCCCCGAGAACGCCGGGATTGCCGGTCCGAAGTTCCAGCGCCACATTGGGATGCCTCCGATGATATTCGCTCAGCGCGCCCGGCAGCCTGACCGCGGCGGTGCTTTCCATTGCGCCCAGGCGCAATACGCCGCGCGGTTTGGGGTCGCGCACGGAAGCACGGGCTTCATCGGCCAACGCCAGCAGGCGCTCCGCATAGCCGAGCAGCGCCTGTCCGGCCGGCGCCAGATGAAGCCGCTTTCCTTCGCGCAGGAACAGCGCGACGTCCAGGTCATCCTCGAGCTGGCGGATGCGCGTCGTGACATTCGACTGCACGCGGTTCAGCCGCTTCGCCGCGCCCGTCACGCTGCCTTCGCGGACGACGGTCGTGAAAATGCGAAGGTCCGACAAATCCATCCGTTGCCTCCATCGATACATCTCTGAATGAGATCAAAAACATCACTATTATTCATTTTACGTGATGGACGCGTCGAAGTAAATGATCGGCCGGGGCGCGTCAGAGGCGCCGCGCGATGGAGTTCACGATGCGGGACGATGGCTGGGCGATCCCGACGTCCGATGGGCAATCGCCGACGCCTGCCGAGAGGAGTGCCTTGACGAGGATGTTGATCCGGAAGGCGCACGAGGCGCGGGCCCGCGCGATCGGCGCGGCGTTGCTGCGCTTGCCGCATCGGCTGCACGCCCTGCGCCGGCGGCTCTTTGCGCTTTTGCCGCGCGGTTCTCTCGCACGGCGCTGACGATCGACGGCGTCGCGAACAGCGGTCCGGCGCGCCGCCTGAGAAGGATTTGCGCCGGAGAAGGATTTGACGACATGTCATTTGCAGGTTCAGCGTTTCAAACGGCGGCCACACCTCGCCTCGCGGCGCATGCCGCCCAGGCGATCCGCACGGCATGGGCGCGTTACGTCAGCCACCGCCAGCGATGGCGGGAGTTGCGCGAACTTCGCGCGATGGACGACATGTCGCTGAAGGATATCGGAATCACCCGTCTCGACATTCGGGCCGCGATCCGGTCAGGCGTCGACCTTGATTCCGCGCGCCACTGAAGCATGCTGTTGCAAGCTTCCATCACAGGAGAAAGCCATGCCAAAAGCCTATTGGATCGTCCGCGTGTCGGTGCGCGACGAAGAACGCTATCCCGAATACCTCGCCGCGGCGCGGCCGGCCTTCGAGAAATACGGCGCCAACTTCATCGTGCGCGGCGGCGCGTTCGACGTGATGGAGGGCAATGCGCGCGACCGCCACGTGGTGGTCGAGTTCCGCGATCGCGCCACCGCCAGGGCCTGCTATGAAAGCGCGGAATATCAGGCGGCCAAGCTCATTCGCCAGAAATATGCCGACGCCGATTTCATCATCATCGAAGGGGCCGCGTAGCGGTCCCTTCCGACTAGACGCTACTGCCGTCCGAGCTGCGTCGCGGTCTCGACCCGGTCGAAGCGCTCCAGCGACAGAATCGCGTCCGCCAACTGGTCGGCGCGGCCGTTCAACACTGGACGCGCCAAGGTCAGGAATTTCTGCTGCATCGCGACCGCGTCGGGGAACGAATTGGGCTCGCCGGATGGATCGGCATAGAGCCGCTCATGGGTGCCGTCGTCGGTGGTGATGGAGACGCGCGCGCCGAACGGATGGCTGCGGCCGGTTTCCAGCCGGTCGTCCTGCACCACGTCGAATTTGTCCGCGAGCGCATCGATCGCGACGTCGCCGAGTCGGGTGTAATCGTCCCAGCCGAAGCGGCCCTGGTCGAGCGCGACCGCGCCGGTGAAGAACATCGAGAACTGCCCGCCGACGATCGACGTGGGATGCCGCTTGGTCGCGGCGTCGCCGGTCAAGGTGATGCCGTTGCGATGCAGGCCGACCTCGACGCGCTTGATCTGATCCGGCGTCAGATTGTGCTCGCGCCGCATCGCGATGATCGCATCGAGGGCGGCGTGGGTGTAGCGGCAGCTCGGATACGGCTTGACGCCGATCTTCATGGTTTCATAGGTCGATCCCAGGCCCGAGACCGCCTTGTCGGGATGGGCGTCGTCGCTGTAGCCGACCAGCAGCCCATGCTTGCCCTCGACCGATTCCACAGCACCAACGAAATCGTTGCGCGCCAGGGTCGCGGCGATCACGCCGTTCATCGCGGCGGCGCCGACCTGATAGCGCTTGTTCCAGGCGCCGTTGACCAGAAACTGCAGCGAGCCCGCGGCCTGGCTGCCGGACACGCCGAACGCCGAGACGATCTGCTCCGCGGAGAGCCCGAACAGTTTTCCCGCCGCTGCGGCCGCGCCATAGGTGCCCGCCGTCGCAGTCGGGTGGAAGCCGCGCGCGTAATGCGAGGTCGGGTCGAGCGCGTTGCCGAGCCGGCAACAGACCTCATAGCCCGCGACGATCGCGGTCAGCACCTCGCGGCCGGACGCGCCGACCATTTCGCCGACCGCGAAGGCGGCCGGCACCACCGGCGCGCTCGGATGCAGCGAGGAATCCGCATGCGTGTCGTCGAAATCGAGCGAATGGCCGAGCGCGCCGTTGAGCAGCGCCGCGACCGCCGGTGTCCAAGTCTTGGTGTCGCCGAACACGGTGGAGTGGCCCTTGCCGTCGAGCGCCAGCGCCTCCAGCATCTTCAATAGCGAGGGCGTCGATTCCGCGTCGCGCCGCGCGCGGATGGCGCTGCCGAGGAAATCGAGCGTTAGGACTTTCGCGCGTTCGAGGACCTCGGGCGGGATGTCCTGGTACTTCAATTCGGCGACATAGTCGGCAAGCGTTGCGGTTTCGTGGGCCATCATGTTTCCTCGTGATTGCGCCGAGCGTAGGCGGGCTGGTTTTGGGTTTCAAGCCGCCTCCAATGCCGGGAAGCTGGTATGCTTCGTTCTCACGTTTGGCCGCCGAAGGACACCGGAACAGAATGATGATGGCTTTCCCAACACGCCTGTTCCGCCGCTTGCGTTCCCGCAAGACGCAGCTGGCGCTGGCGCTGGCGGTCCGGGTCACGGTCGCTGCCATTGTGGCCTATGCGACCGCGACCGCGCTGGGGCTGTTGTTGCCATTATGGGCGGTGCTGACATCACTGATCGTGACCCAGATGAGCGTGGGCCGATCGCTGAAGGCGACGCGCGACTACATGTTCGGGACCATCGGCGGCGCGCTCTATGGCGGGGCTATCGCTGTTCTGATTCCGCATTCCGGCGAGGGCGGGCTGCTGGCGCTGTTGGTGTTGGCGGTCGCGCCGCTGGCCTTCATCGCGGCCCTCAACCCGAGCCTGAACGCAGCCACCGTGACGGCGGTGATCGTGCTGCTGGTGCCGGCGATGAGCCATGCCGATCCGCTCGGCTCCGCGCTCGATCGCGTGATGGAGGTGAGTGTCGGTGCGTTCACCGGGCTGTTGGTTTCCTTCCTGGTGCTGCCGTCGCGGGCCGTCAGCCAGATCCGTGTCAGCGCGGCGATGCTGCTTGAATTGCTCGCCGCGGCATTTGCCGAATTGCTGGCGGGCCTCACGCGCGGTCAGGACAATGATGCGCTGCACCGCATCCAGGACGGCATCGGCGCGGCATTGACCGGCCTGAACGCCACTGGCGCGGAAGCCGAGCGCGAGCGCGCGGCGCACCTGTCGTCAGGGCCGGACACCGGCCCCTTGTTGCGGACCATCCTGCGGCTGCGCCACGATGTCGTGATGATCGGGCGCGCCAGCGTGGTGCCGCTGCCGGCCGATCTGCAGGCGCGGCTGGCGCTGCCGCTGTCGGACGTCAGCAAAGCGATCGTCGGCTACATGCAATCCGTTGCCGTAGCGTTGCGGGCCGGTGCCGGCTCGGTGGACATCGGGCCCGTCGATGTGGCGCTGCAGTCCTATGCCGCCGAAGTGGCGTCGTTGCGCCACGAGGGCTTGATCCGCGGCCTGCCGGGTGACGCGGCGGAGCGGTTCTTTGCGCTGGGGTTTTCGCTGGACCAGATGCGGCAGAATTTGAACGATCTCAACCGCTGCCAGGCCGACTGGTGTCAGGCCGCGCTGGCGAAGGCGATCGATGCGAAGGCCGAGCGCCTTCAGAGCTGATCAGTTGAGGTCGAGCCGGATCTTGCCGTCATTTGCGAGGAGCGACGCGACGAAGGGCGTCGCAGGCAGTCTTTTTTCCTTAGCCCTGGATTGCTTCGCGTAGCCTGTCATCGGGCGGCGCTTTGCGCCGACCCGTTGGCTCGCAATGACGGAACTGGTGATATTGATCTAACTGAGAGTCACCGCGCTCTAGTCGAGATAGACGCTGAGGAAGCCCAATATCGCGGGATCGCGCTGCTCGATGCCATTGGTCAGGACCTTGAGTGCGGCGTTGAAGCTCGCGCTTGGCTGCTCCAGCTCCCAGGCGCCGTCATGGTCCCAGTGAAAGCACCAGCCGAAGCGTTCGCCCGGCTCCAGATGGATCACGAGGCAGCGGCTTTCCTGCGCGGGCACGGCGATCGGGACCAGATCGCGGACCGAGATGCCATATTGCTCGCGGAAATGGCCGGTGATCTTGTCGTGGTTCGTTTCGGTCCGCGCGATGAAGTCGAACAGATCGCGGCGCAGGGTCGCGAGCTCAGCCGGGCGGTAAAACCCGAGTTCGCTGGAATGCTCCGACAGACGGATCAAAAGTTCGGTCGGACCGATGCTGGCGAGGAATTTCCGATAGTCGTCCGGCAGGCTCGCGCCGAGCGCGGCCTCGGCGCAGCGCAAGTCGGCTTCGTTTGCCGGTATCTTGACCTTCCAGCGCCAGCCGTTGTCGGATTTCGGCTTCCGTTTGCGCTGCGCCGCATAGTCCGCATAAGCGGGCAGGGCGGTGATGTCCTCATAGCCGCCATGCTGGGCATGGCTGAAGGCGGCGTCGAACGCCTCCTCCTGCCGATCGGGAAAATGCCAGCACAGGATCGTGGCGCGCTGCACGCCGCGATCGTGACTGGGCGCGATCCGGTAGGCTGCCTCGGCTGCCGCCAGCGCTTCGTCCGGATCGCCCGCGTCGAGATGCGCCCGGCTCAAGACGTCGATGATGCGGGCCTCCAGTTCATTCTCGGCGATCGACCATACATAAAGCGGCACCTTGAGGGTTCGGCGTGAGACCAGCGTGTTGCGGCCCTGTTCGGCAAGCCGGATCGCCCGCGCGTTGTCGTCGGCGGCAAGGCTGTTATGCGCGGCGAGCCAGAGATAGAGCGGCTCGGCCGCCGCTTCGGTGTGTTCGATCGCGGCGAGATATTTCGCCTGCACCTCCAGCGGAGCGCTGAGCGCTGCGAGCATCAGGTCGTCGAGGCTCTTCTGCCATTCCGGCTTGGCCTTCGGGTCGGGCAGCAGGTCGCGCAGCGTATATTTGGTGTGGGTGGTCTCGAAATAGCCCTCGGCTGTCAGCTCGCGCACGTGGCCCCGGTAGGCTGCGACGGCCTCGACGATGTCGGAAAATTCCTCGCGCAGGAAATCATCGCGCTGGATCGGACGTCTGCCGTCCATATGGATGCCGAGGATCATCGGCTCGTCGCCGGGAATGAAGAGCAGTTCACGGTCGTCGTCGCCCGGCGACCGGTGGAAGAATTTGGCAAGATACATCGAAATCTCCGCAACCCGCGGCTTGGGATGGCCGCCGTCCCGCGCTGCCGCCGTCCCGGTCGGCCACAGCGTCGCGAAGATTAGTCGCTGGTTGCAGGATACCGGTTCAATTGACGCGGTCGGATTGCGTCGTCATCGGTAGCGGCACGGGGACGCCGTGGGATTAGGCGGCCACGCGCAGCAGCAGACTGCGGACGACCAGCCGGTGAAACGGCATGATGACCGCGAGATAAAGGCGGCCGAGCCGGTTATGGGTTCGTACCAGTGTCGTCGCGGTGACCTGTTGTCCCGCGCCGGCCGGCGCGACATCGACAAGCACACGAAAATCGAGATGGCTGTCGTTGAAGCCCGCGACGAGCCGATCCGGCGTCTCGCTCACGACAGGGAATATCCCGATCATGCCGCCCGTCGCGCGCTCTCCCGCGCCGGATGTCTTCAGGCCAAACGGTGCGACGATCAGGTTGCGCAGGTTCACGAGCGTTCTGACCCAGCGCGGCGAGGGCGCGAACATTCGTGTCGCGGCTTCGCGCGCATCGAGCCCGCCATCGATCTCGATGCGGTAGGCGTCGACGAATTGCGCGCCGGCAAGCCAAGGTCCGGGATCGACGTCAGGCGTGATTTCATGGACGGTCATGTGCGGGCTAGTCTGTTGGCGAGCCACCGGAAACGCAAGACCAGCAGCGTGGCATGGACCACGGTTCCGATCGACAATCCGATCCAGACGCCGATGGCGCCGAAGGGTGTGGAGAAGGCGAGGACATAGGCCGCCGAGAACCCGATCAGCCAATAGCTGATCGCGGCGAACAAGAGCGGCACGCGGGTGTCGTTCAGGCCGCGCAGCGCGCCGACCGCTGTGCCCTGAATGCCGTCGGTGACGAATAGGGTGGCGCCGACGGCCAGAAGCGTGGCGGCAAGTCCGACCGTCTCGTCGACATTCGCGGTCGCCTCGCCGAGGAACAGCCTCACGGTCGCCACGCGCGTCAAGATCACCGCAAGCGTCAGGATCGCGCTCAAGGTGGCGCCGAGCAGGATGGCGACATAGCCCGCGCGCTTGATCCCGGCCGCGTCGTTACGGCCGACGGCGTGGCCGACGCGTATCGTTGCCGCCATGCCGATGCCGAACGGCACCATGAACAGGATGACCGTGATCTGGAGCGCGATCTGATGCGCGGCGAGCGCGGTCGTATTGATCAGCCCCATCAGCAAGCCGGCGGACGAGAACAGTCCGTACTCCAGGAGGAAGGCGATCGAGATCGGCGCGCCGATGACGATGATCTGGCGCATCAAGCTCCGGTCGATGCGCCAGAAGCGGGCGAGGACGTCATAGTCGCGGAACGGCTTGCGTTGTGTGACAAACCACAGGCCGGCCAGGAACGTTCCGAAATTAACGGCGGTGGTGGCGAGGCCGGCGCCAAACAGTTCGAGCCTGGGCAATCCGAACGCGCCATAGATCAACAGATAGGCCAGGAGCGCATTGGCCGGGATCGCCGCGAGTGTGATCCAGAGGATCGGCTGCGGCCGGTTGACCGCGCCCATGAAGCCGCGGATCGCCTGAAACCACAGCGCCGGCATCACGCCCCAGGCCAGCCCGAAGAGATAGTCCTGCGCGAGATGCGAGGTCGTCGATGCCTGGCCGAGCGCGCGCAAAATCGGCTCGCCGCGCAGGGGAAAGGCTATGATCGGCAATGAAATGAAAAGCGCGACCCACAGGCCGGTGCGCAGCGCGCGCCGCACCAGGGCTGGGTTGCCCGCGCCAAAGGCCTGCGCGGCGAGCGGCGCCACCGCGGCCATCAGGCCGATTCCGAGGGTGAAGCTGACGAAATAGATTATGCCCGCCAGGCCCGCCGCGGCGACGGCCTCGTCGCTGATGCGTCCGATCAGGACAAGATCGGTCGTGGTCATCGCGATCTGTCCGATCTGGGTCAGCGCCATCGGCGCGGCGAGCTTGAGCGTCTCGACCAGTTCGAGCGCGAGCCGATGACCGGATGCTGCGGCCGCGACGGGCGCTCGCTCGATCGGGTTGGAAAGGGTCATGGTCCGGTACCGGCATTGCGCCCAGCGAAAACGAGCAGGTCTAAGTAGATGTGACCTCAATCTGTCCCAAAATCCAGCCCTCGCGGCGTGCCGCGCATGCAGCGAAATCGACCGCCTCCGCGCGACGTCCGTCTGCGACCTCGATCATTCCGCAAAGCCCCGCCAGCGCGTCAAACGGGTCTTCGCCATCGCCACGTTCTCCGAAACCGTGCTGCATGTGCGCCTCGATCTCGGATGAGAACGCAATGCCGTGCCTCGAACCCCATTCAAGCATGATCCGGCAACCGGCGCTTCGTCCTTGCTGCGAACGCTTCCTGATGGTCCGCCTCATTCCGACATGTTGGTAGGCCTCGGCGGGATATGTTTCCGCGATGGTCAGGACATTTGAATCGAGCGACGAAAGCGGGCCTTCGAATGGCCAGAGGCGAGCTCCGCGCCCAAGCGCGGGTATCAATATTTCACGCCAGCCGGACAGCGCAGCCTTGCCGACCTGCTTGGCGCCGACCGTCCAGAAAATCGATTCCGCTCTCGATCTGGTCTTTGTGGCCTTGTCGCACCGGCGCAGCAGGTGGTTGAAATCATCGCACCCCAGACCCCTGAGCAGGTCGGCGCGCCGTCCGCCCTTGGGATGTCTCAGATAGAACGGTTGATCGGGCGAAACGTCAAACAGAGTGTCGACGGCGTCGAAAAAACGTCGCGCGCGATCGGAATCCGGCGCTGAGAGCAACTCGCGAAATTCCCATCCCATCTTGTCCAGATAGAAGATCGGCAAGCCGATCGGAAAGTCGAACCCCGCGAGCGTCCTGCTTGCCGGATCGAACAAGTGGTCCAGGAGTTGGTCGGATGCCGGCGTTCGCCGCAGGCTTTCGACCCGCCAACCCTGTCGTGAACGCTGTGCCACAGCGGTCCAGCGCTTACCCGATACGACACTCCAGTCCGAATGAACGAGCCGGTCGTACGCGAGTGGCGGGCTCATCCGGCAAACGCTCTACCGCCCTCGCTCGGGCACCCGCGTGATCTTCGCGCCCAGCGCGTTCAGCCGTTCCTCGATGCGCTCATAGCCGCGCTCGATCTGGTCGGCGTTGTTGATCGTCGAGGTGCCCTCGGCGCAGACCGCGGCGAGCAGCATCGCCATGCCGGCGCGGATGTCGGGAGAGATCATCGAGGCGCCGCGCAGCCGGCTTGGGCCCGCCACGATCGCCCGGTGCGGGTCGCAGAGCACGATGCGGGCGCCCATCGAGATCAGCTTGTCGACGAAGAACATCCGCGATTCGAACATCTTTTCGAACATCAGGATGACGCCGTCGCACTGGCTCGCGGTGACGATCGCGATCGACATCAAATCGGCGGGGAACGCCGGCCAGGGCTGGTCCTCGAGCTTCGGCACATGGCCGCCGAAATCGTCCTTGATTTTCAGCGTTTGTTCGGAGGGCACGATGAGATCGTCGCCCGCGACCTCGCAGACGATGCCAAGCCGCTCAAAACCCATCCGGATCGAGCGCAGGTGTTCGGTGCCCGCGCGCACGATGCGCAGCGAGGAGCGTGTCACCGCGGCGAGGCCGATCAGCGAGCCGACTTCGATGTGATCGGGCTGGATCGAATAGCTGGCCTGTCCGAGCGTTGACGGGCCGTGCACCACCATGGTGTTGGTGCCGATGCCCTCGATGGTCGCGCCGAGGGCGACCAGGAAATGCGCGAGATCCTGTACATGCGGCTCGGAGGCGGCATTGCGCAGGAAGGTCGTGCCGTGGGCGGCGACGGCCGCCACCAGCGCGTTCTCGGTCGCGGTGACACTCGGCTCATCGAGGAACACGTCGGCGCCGCGCAGCTGGGACGCGCGGAACTCCAGCCGGTCGGTGGCCTCGACGGTGGCGCCAAGCTGCTCGAAGGCCAGGAAATGGGTGTCGAGGCGCCGCCGGCCGATGACGTCGCCGCCCGGCGGCGGCAGCATCACTTCGCCGCAGCGCGCGAGCAGCGGGCCCGCCAGCAGGATCGAGGCGCGGATCCGCGCGCAGAGCACCGGGTCGAGATCGGCGGCGCGGATGTCCTTGGCATGGATGGCGAGTCGGTTGCGCCCGCGCCATTCGGCCGACGCGCCGACCGAGCGGATCAATTCCACCAGCGTTTCGGTGTCGCGAATCCGCGGGACGTTGTCGAGCGTGACCGGATGCTCGGTCAGCAGAGAGGCGGCAATGATCGGAAGCGCGGCGTTCTTATTGCCGGACGGTTCGATGGCGCCTCTTAAGCGATGGCCGCCCTCAACGATGTATTGAATGGGCGGCACGCGGACAATGCCCCGTCTTTCGAAGTTCGTGATCCATCGCGTCCCCTTCGTCGCGAACGTTCGACAACCAAAGGGGGCGGCTGCTTAGGCTGCTAGTACCGCTTTTCGACAGGAAGTCCTAGTGCGAACTTGAGACAGTCGGCGCAGAAATTTTGGAATAGCGAGGCAAATAGCCCCTTACACGTCCACATTGGCGCTGAGCGAATTGTCCTGGATGAACTCGCGGCGCGGCTCGACCACGTCGCCCATCAGCTTGGTGAAGATGTCGTCGGCCTCGTCGACCTCCTTGATCTTCACCTGCAGCAGCGAACGCTCGTT
>Ga0137412_10002037_pt1 | contig 15916 bp, 13 predicted proteins | sample CZODoug2_1_16fun_FD_122160 | JGI IMG/M metagenome (GOLD analysis project Ga0137412, IMG submission 122160) | Vadose zone soil fungal communities from Angelo Coast Range Reserve, California, USA - CZODoug2_1_16fungal (Hybrid Assembly) | ecosystem: Environmental > Terrestrial > Soil > Vadose zone...
GCATCCCCGCCCCACATATCGTGACGATCGGCCGAAACGTCCCTCTTCATCGAGGCGGGATGCGCGAGAGGATGGTTGTGATTTGCCCGACGGAGCAAGCGCAGATGCATGCGGCAGATTGGCGCGACGGGCAGTTGGCGCATGGGGTGTATGCGGGAGGTGCCCGTCGGGCAGGTGGGTACACGAAGCGCTGGTCGGTAGGGCGGATCGTGATCCGCCGTCTTGGTCGCCACGATGGCGGATTACGCCGGAGCCTGTCATCGGGCCGCGCTTTTGCGCGGACCCGGTGGGCTTCAATCCGCCCTGTACCCTTCTTGGCGTTCGGCGTCACTCTAACGGTGTAGAGTGGCGGGACGGGCCGAACCGCCGGGAGCCGCCCAATCCTACGGGCCCCTTAGAACGTCAAAAGCCGTGTCAGGTCCTACGGCCGGTCCGTAGAGCACCAGCAAAACGGATAGCAAGAGTCCAACTGCGGAAAGCAACACGATCTCCTTGAGATCGGGATAATCGGAAAACGGGCGTGACATAGCGACAACGAGAGCGGTCATAGGAACTCCGAATTGGGTTTGAATTTGTCTTTGTCTACAAATTGGCGGGCAGCGGCATCTTCGTTTCTAGCTGGGCGTCTTTTCAGTCTTATTGCTGGCGCCCGTTGCAGTCACGGCTCACAGGCTGGTTCTGAAGGCCTGCGTGCGAAACTTGACCTTTTCATAAATTTGTTCGAACTCGATTGAAGGACTCGCCTGCAATTAATCTAAATTGTGCCTATTTATAGCGGAAAAGTGAACGGCGCGGAGACGCAGGTCTCGCAGCTCGTAGGATGGGTGGAGCGCCAGCGATACCCATCAAATCCTTCCGCGAAGTTGATGGGTTTCGTGAAGAGCTCAACCCATCCGAGCTCACCCCTTTGGGCTACAAGGAGTTCTTGCTCTACCTTACAGGCATCCGTAAATAAAGGGCGCGATTGGCTTCCTACAATCGACAGATGTGGAGCTAGAATGCTGCTGATCGGGGTGAACCGCTCACCATTTACGCGACGTGTCGCGATCACTCTCAATATTTATGGTGTGCCCTTTGAGCAGCACGCGCTCTCCGGCTTCGACAACCGCGCTGAGGTGCGGGCCAGCAATCCTCTCGGCCGTATCCCAGCGCTGGTGCTCGATAGCGGCGAAACGTTGATCGATAGTAACGCAATCATCGATCATCTTGATGAAGTCTACGGTCACGATCAGCCGCTGACACCATGCGGCGGCTCCGATCGGCGCACCGTGTTAAAGGTCGCTGCAATGATGATGGGAGCGTGCGAGAAGTGTCTTCACGCTGCCTACGAGCGTAACCGGCGCCCGCCTGAGAAACTGTATCAACCGTGGATTGACGACTGTATTGCCCAAGTCAAAAATGCGCTTGTGGCAGTCGATGAGATGATCGACCCGAAGAAGCCTTACTTGCTGTTTGACCGTCTTACTCAGGCAGATGTCACCGCGGTCGTCGCCGAACGCCTCGCTCGCGGGCGCGGTATCGATACCGACGTGCAGACGACCCGCCTACGCGCATTGACGAAGAGACTGGCGGAGGAGCCCTTCTTCCATGTGACTGAGCCCTGACCCTAAAAGTCGGCTAGCTCGTAGGATGGGTGGAGCACCAGCGATACCCATCAAATCCTTCCGCGAAGTTGATGGGTTTCGCGAAGAGCTCAACCCATCCTACGAGCTTGCACCTTCACTGAGTTGCGAGGATTGCAGCTCCGTCTCGTAGGTCCGTGGGGCGGATCGCGATCCGCCGTCTTGGTCGCCAAGATGGCGGATTACGCCGGAGCCTGTCATCGGGCCGCGCTTTGCGCGGACCCGGTGGGCTCCAATCCGCCCTACACGCTCAGACCTGAGTTGACGATGGCAGAATGTCTGCCGTTGGGGCTAAAATCATCACGCCCCTAGGTGTCGCGTCGGAGCGCAAGGGCGGAGGGAGAGCAGCATGGCAGCGTGCGGATCAGGTGGACTGCTCCTTTGCCTGGGTCTCCTGCTTGCGATGCCGGCGCTGGCCGCCACGCCGGCCGACCGGGGCGAGTGCGCCGCCAGCGCCGACAAGCCCGAGATCGGTAGCGCGGCCTGCAGCCGTATCATCGGCGATGCAAGCGAGCCGGTGGCGGAACGCGTCAAGGCCTTCAAGAACCGGGGCCGCGGTGCCTTCAACGCGAAGGATTACGACCGCGCGATTGCCGACTACGGCGAGGCCATCAAGCTCAGCCCGAAGGACGCCTGGGCCTTTGCGCACCGCTGCGAGGCTTACGAGAGCAAGGAGGACCACGACGCGGCCATTGCGGATTGCACCGAGGCGATCAGGATCGATCCGAAATATGGCTGGGCCCACAACAACCGCGGCGTCGCGTATTACGGTCTGCATGAATACGATGCAGCGCTGGCCGACCACGCCGAGGCGATCAGGCTCGATCCCAGGGATGCCTGGGCCTATACCCGCCGCGGCATGGCGTGGACGGAAAAGGGTGAATTCGACCAGGCGGTCGCCGATACCACCGAGGCGGTCACCATCGATCCGAAATACGCCTTTGGTTTTGGCCAACGGGGTCAGGCGCTGTTCAGGAAGAGGTTGATCACGAAGAAAGGCGGATGGGAGGGCGCGATCGCAGACTTCAGCGAGGCAATCAGGCTCGATCCACATCTGGTGTGGTTGTACAGCTCACGCGGCGTTGCCTACAGCAACAATCGCCAGTACGACCTCGCCGTTCCGGATTGCAGCGAGGTCATCGAGCGCGAACCCAAGAATTCCGGCGGATACAATTGTCTCGGCGTTGCTTACGAGGGCTTGAAGGAGTATGGCCGCGCGATCGCTGCCTATGATCAGTCGATCGGCATCAATCCAAGAAATGGCGTAGCGTTCTGGAATCGCGGCAATGCCCGTACGGCGCTGCGCAAGATCGATGACGCGATCGCCGACTACGACCAGGCCATCGCGATAAACCCCAAGGACTTCAACGCCTTCCACTCTCGCGGCAAAGCCTACGTAGCAAAGGGCGACCGCACCCATGCGATTGCGGATTACACGCAAGCGATCCAGCTCAATCCGTCTTATGTCGAGGCTTACGACAATCGCGGCTTCACCTATGAAGTGCTGGGCCGCCGCACTGATGCGATCGCCGATTTCCGCAAGGCACAATCGATCGACCCGACCGACCCCGTCAGCAAGCAACAGCTCCGCGTGTTCGGTTTCTGACCGCGTGGCGTTCGAATTCCGCTGAAAGAGCGGACCCGCGATCCGACTCGTCCGTGCTGCGTTGCTTTCGGGACACCGATCGACGACCGCCGTCTCGATGTCTGTTCTGGTATCGTCTGCAGCAAGCCCCCACTCATCCCCCCCACGATTCGGACCAACTCTGACGGCGCTGAGTGCGACTGCCCGCACTTGCCGAATAAAAGGGAGCGTGCCTATGACAACTCGTCGCGGAGCATGTAGCTGCGGAAAACTGGAGATCGTGTGCGAGGGTGAGCCGGCACGGATTTCAATGTGCCACTGCCTTGAGTGTCAGCGTCGGACCGGATCTGTCTTCGGCGGTCAGGCGTGGTTCGCCCAACAGCAAACGACCATCTCGGGAAACTCAACCCAATTCACTCGCCAATCCGACGCCGGCCGTTCGGTGTCATTTCGGTTCTGCCCCATATGCGGGTCGACCGTGTATTGGGAAGCGGAGGCATTTCCCGGCCACATCGCTGTAGCCGTGGGGTCATTTGCTGATCCCGCCTTTCCGGCACCCACGTATTCCGGCTGGGAAGCGAAACGGCATCGCTGGGTTGAGCCGCTTTGCGCGATGGCTATCCACCATTCAGATTGAGACGCTGCCTCTCAGTGACGCAGAGCGCTGCCGATCGCACCTCCGAGCACGCCTCCCATGAACGCGGCACCGGCCGGATTCGCAGCGGGTGCTTGGGGAGCCGCCGACGCTGGAGCGGCTTGAGGCTGCGGCTGTTGAGCGGCGGGTGCCGGCCGGTCAACCGATCGGATGGCTGGAAGCCGCTCGGCCAGCAGGTCCGTAGGGCGGATTACGCCTTCGGCTCCAATCCGCCCTACGCGCGGTGCAGTAGACCAGCTCGGACAAGGCCACATGTGTCAGCTGCCCCTCGCTCAGAAGGTCAAACCCATGTCAGGCCCTGCGGCCGGCCCGTAAAGCGTCAGCAAAATGGACACCAATAGTCCAGCTGCAGAAAGCAACACGATCTCCTTGAGGTCGGGATAGTCGGAAAACGGGCGCGAAATAGCGACAACTAGAGCGGTCATAATAACTCCCGATTGGGTTTGGATTTGTTCTTGGTCTACAAATTTCAACGTCTGAAAAATTGCGGGCCGCAGCATCTTGGCTTCTAGCCGATCGCATTTTCAGTCTTTGTTTCACTGGAGGCGGAATGGGTCGAACGCTAGAGCCGTTGCAGTCACGGTTCACAGGCTGGTTGGAGGTCTGCCTGTGAATTGCTCGACCTTTTCATAAATATGTTCGAACGCGATGGAAGCATTCGCCTGCAATTAATTAAAATTGCGCCTATTCATACTGGGCGGATCGTGATCCGCCGTCCTGGTCGCCAAGATGGCGGCTTATGCCTTCGGTTCCAATCCGCCCTACGCGCTGTTGCTCTTGTTACTTGTCTGGCCCACGCGTCTGCCGTCGTACATGTTGACGGTCAAGCACCAAAGCGAAAACACGCACGACTATGTTGACAAGCGTATCTGGTGCGGAGGGACGTTCGTCCGGGTCGAATGCAAGTCCAATGACGGCCTTCTGGCCTTCGGCGGTTTCCACGGGCCAGAAGTCAAAGTGCGAGGCCAGGTTTGGGTAAACGCCGCTGCGCACGACCATTCCATTCGCCAAGGACGATCGCGCCGCCTCCAATTCGGCCTCCTGGGGCTCCACGTCGCCGACCTGTTCGAGGGAAGCTACCCTGTCCTCGGTGACCAGCATCACGACGACAGGAACTTTGAAGAATGCTGCAAGAGCATGGGACGTGATCGAGACGATCGACTTGGTATTGTCGGCCGCGACGACGTCACGGCTGTAGCCTTGCAGCACGCTCGCCTGCCTTTTTAACAGGGCCGCCTCGGTCGCCCTCTGGCGGGAGGTGAAGGCAACGCTGCTCACGATGAGGCCGACGACAAGCAGCAGTCCAATCGCCCAGATGTTCGCGGGGTCGTCGACGGCCAGTGAGTAGCGAGGCTCGGTGAGGAAAAAATTGTAGGCGAGGGCGCCAAGGATCGCCGAACAGATGGACGGACCCAGGCCGAGGCTGACGGCCGCGGCGATCACCGGAACGACAAATACCAGGGATAAATTGGGGATGGTCACCTTGCTGTCGACACCGACAGCCACGACCGTCGCGGCGGCGGTCATTGCGATTGAAGCAAGGTAGCGCATCAGCTCCGATGCGACCGGACCAAAAAGGGCGTCGGCATCCGGCGCCGGTGTGATGTCCTGCCGCAGCTTTGATTCAATATTGGACATCGCTTCAACTCCTGCCTGGCACGACTCGTTGGCTGGTCTGATAGCTAACCGAGCATACACCAACTTCATTGGCGCGTGCACCGCATGAAACATGAATTCCATTTCTTCCGGGGTCATGTCTTCCGGGGTGGTGCCGCGCCGCCAGCTAGTGGCGCATCCAGGCAATGCCGCGACCGATATACCATCCAAACACGCCCGGGACGGGCAACAAGAACATGAACACAAGACCCTCCGCCTGGCCGGCGTTGGGAGCCGGTGCGGTCATTTCCGCGGCTGTGCCGACAAGGAGAATCGTGCTCGGCAAGCTCATCGCAACGACGGATGCAATCATCGCCATTCGAACGGATCGCCAGGAGGATCGATCCCGGATCAAACTATCCCGAGTAACACCGTACAGCGCCAGGAAGGGCCAGAGACCGAAGGTCAGAGCAAGCGGACCGAAGAAAATCTCATCCAAGCGGGCATCTCTCTTCAAAGGGCCAACGAACGGAATATAGTCAGCGCCCACCAAATACAGCACATGAAGGATGAGACCAACGATCGACGGCCCAACCGCGAAAACAGCGAACGCAGCGAGCGGCATGCGTGTCCATCTCGGAAAATCTATTGGCGCACGCCCGCGCGGACGCCAAGGCGTTACGCAGAGCGCAACGATTGCGATCAGGATGAGAATTCCGATCAATTCGAACATGCGCTTACCGCGCGGCCGCACCTGACTTTGGACGGAACTTGGCGATCATCATGATTGCTGATTACGTCGAAAAGATAGAAGTAGCGTTGTCCGTGGTTCCCGTCAGCGCAGATCGGCGCGAAGCTCGCGCACGCCTCGGCCCAGGCGTTCGCGCAAGAGCGTTCGCAGCGTGGCGCCGTCGATATAGGATCTTTCTCATGAACGTCGAGTCAGTCGAGCAGGCCAAGACGACGATCGAGGCGCTGCCGCTCGTGACCGGCGGCTATGCCACATACGACTTCATGCAGGTCGGCCCACTCGCCCCGCTGGGTCTTCTGCTCCAGGGTAAATAGGGGCTGTCAAATAGGGGCTGCTCATCTGGAGGCACCGTCGATAGTATGATACCCATCATGCTCATCGCCGGCGCCACAAAAGAACCGGCGCCACAAAAGAAAGAGGACAGTATGAAAATCACGCTCGCTTCTGGTCTTGCCGCGTTGTTCATCGGCCTGATGGGCACAGGCTGCGGGTACGCACAATCTGCTCCGCCAACGCCCACGACAAAAATCCTCGCCATCGGGACCCTGAATGCCGGTGTCGATCCGGCCGCGGCGCGCGCGATCCTGCCGAAGGAAGTGCGGGAAACCGTTAGTCTCTATTTGGACGGCAAGATCGACCAATGGTACTCGCTGCAGGGACGTCCCGGCGTGGCGTTCATCCTGAACGTGACGGACCCCGCAGCCGCGCACGAGATGCTGGAAAAACTGCCGTTGGGCCAGGCTCATCTGATGAGCTTTGAACTGATCCCGCTAGCCCCGCTCAATCCGCTTCGCCAGTTGCAGGGTATGACATCGGGGTCGCCGTAAGGCCGGCCGATCGCAGGTGCTTGCTGCCTCGAGCGTCTTCACATCGATCTTGCACATCGATCTTGCACGTCGATCGTGCGCATCGATCGTGTCGGAGTCGACGCGCAGCCAAATGGCGCGACCGGGCTAGCCTTCTTGTCCGCCGCAGTATTTCTCCCACATCGTCCGGTAGGCCTTTTCGACGGCCCGCGTGTATGCGGCCGGGCTGCAGCGCCTGGCGATCAGATCGGGAAGTTCGTTGCGGATCGTGCTCAGCCGGTCCGGGGTCGATCGCAACGCGATGTCCACGTATTGATCATCATCGGCGGCGATCCAGTCGCCCATGTCGATCGCCGACAGAATGGCGCCGCCAAGCCGGCTGGACAAGCCGTTGCCCAGCTTCGTCACGACCGGGACGCCCATGTGCAGGGCTTCCCAGATGGAGACGCCTCCGCCATGAGGAAACGGATCAAGACAAATGTCGATTCGCCGGTAGGCCGCGAGATGTTCCTCGCGGGAGGTTGATCCCATCAGGTCGATCCGATCCGACGCGATTCCGCGGGCCGCGAAATTTTCCTTGAGCCTGGTTTGTATGGAGACGTCGTTGAGCAGATGGTCCTTGACGAGCAGTCGGGAACTGACGTCGGACCGCAGAATTCGGGCCCAGAGATCGAGCACGGCGTCGGATAACCGGCTCGCCCTCGTCAGGGCGCCATACGTCAAATACCCGTTCGACGTTACGGGCGGCTCGGAGGCGCGCAACTCCGGTGGTGGCGGTTCGATGATGATCGCGCATGGCAGATCATAGACCTGCTCCGCGAAAAGGTGGCGCTCCTCCGAGGGGACCCTGACCGCATCGGAGAACAGGTAATCGATCGTCGGCAAGCCGGTGCCGGTCCCATCGCCCCATGCGGTCACCTGGATCGGCGCGGGCTTGCGCGCAAATGTGCACAGCCGATTGCCGTCCGTATGTCCGGACAGGTCGATCAGAATATCGACCTTGTCGGAGCGGATGCAATCCGCCAACTGGTCATCGGACCATTGCAGAATGTTTCTCCACTGATCGGCGATATGACGGAACGAGCCCGTCACCGCGTCCTCGACCGGAGAGGCGGAATAGCAAATGAGCTCGAACCGGGATTTGTCGTGGTTCTGCAGCACGGGCCGAAATGAGTATGCGGCCGAGTGACGCCTGAAATCGGCCGAAATGTAGCCTAAGACAATCCGTCTGGTCGGATCGCGATCGTTGTCGTGATGCGATCGATGCTGCGCGGAAATCTTCGACCCGATCTGTCGCCACCACTCGGATCGCGCCGCCTGATCCTGCGCATAGCCGCCACCACTGCTGAAATTCAAGGAGAAGATCCGGCTCACCAGGGCGATTTGATCGTCCGGTTTGATGGCGAGCGAGCGATCGAAGAGCGAGACGGCTGCTTCTGAGTCGCCCCGCAACGCATGGCATTGGCCGATCTGAGTGAGCGCTTTCGTGGAGTTCGGCTCGATCGCAAGGGCGCGCTGGCAGGCTTCCAGCGCATCGTTCACTTTCCTGGTCATCATCAACGCATTGGCGCGACCGAGCCACGCCAAAGCGAGGTGCGGGTTGACCGATATCGCCCGGTCAAAGCTTTCGAGAGCCTCGTCGAGCCGTCTCAGGGCAAGCAGTGTCTCGCCGCGGTTGATCAAGGCGACGGTATCTTCTGGAGCGATTGCGAGCGCCAGATCGAATTCAGCGATGGCCTCGTCCGCGCGCCGCAAGTCCTTGAACGCGCAGCCCCGATTGATCAAGGCCGCCAGGTGGGCGGGCTTCTCGGCCAGGATCTTGTCGTAGCACGTGATCGCGTCGGCGAATCGCCCGAGATGGTGCAGCGCTTCGCCCTTGTTGATCAATGCATCCACATGCTGCGGCTGGATCGCGATCGCGTTGTCATAGCTGGCAATCGCTTCGGCGAAACGTCCGAGCCGCGACAACAATTTTCCCCGGTTCAAATGCGCGTCGACGTAATCCGATTTCAACGCGATGAGATCGTCATAGCAGGCCAAAGCCTCATCCGGCCGTTGCTGCGCGGCAAGTGTGACGGCCAGAGCGTAGCGAGCTGTGGCAGATTGCGGGTTGACCGAGATGGCCCGCCTCAGGAGGCGCTCCGCGGATTGGGAATTGCCGCTCTGGTGCTCGGACACTGCGAGCATATGCAGCGCGTCGAAGTGGCTTGGGCGCTTTTTCAGGATCTTTTTGTACCCGGCCTGGGCTTTGGCAAGATCGCCGAGCCGGTGGTGCGCGACCGTCCGGGCAAGCAGGTCTGCGACCTCGTCAACCTTCCGATTGGCCGGCGTCACGCGGAAAATATTCGGCTGTGGGCGCATCCGTTGGTCGCTTTCCGTCGCGTGGTGTCAAGCAAGCCGCGCTCCGTCATTGCAGCCCGTGAGCTGCTGGCAATGGTGACAAATGCGCTAACCCGCGCTCAGCCGCACACCCGCGCGCAAGAATTTCTGCGGGTCGACCGCTTCGCCGTCGATCCGGGTTTCATAATGCAGATGCGGGCCGGTGGAGCGGCCGGTCGAGCCGACTTCGCCGATCACCTGGCCGATCTTGACGGTCTCGCCGATCTTGACGCCGATCTCGGAGAGATGGCCGTAGCGGGTGGCGAGCCCGTTGCCGTGATCGACCTCGATCATGCGGCCGTAGCCGCCGCTCCATCCGGCCGACACTACACGGCCGTTGGCGGTGGCGCGCACGGGATCGCCCATCTGGGCGCGGAAATCGAGGCCGGTATGCATCGCGGGGCGGCCGAGGAAGGGATCGCTGCGCACGCCGAAACCGGAGGTGAACTCGACCTCGCCGACCACCGGCTTGCGGTAGGGCACCAGCGCCAGGGTCCGGTTCAGCCGGTCCATCTGCGAACGGGTCAGGTTGATGCGGTAGAGTTGGCGGTCGAACGGGCTGGCGTCGGGGGACAGTTTGACCGGCACGAACGGGCCGCCCATCGCCGCGCGCGGCACCGCGGATTCGAGCTGCGCCATGTCGAGGCCGAGATCGCTGATCACGCCGCGCATGCGCCGCACCCGCGAATCCATGCCGTCCTGGTAGGAATTGAGCGCCGCCATCTGGCGGTTTTCCACCTGGTCGAGCGAGCTCTGTAGCCGCACCAGTACGTTGTCGACGCCCTGGACCTTGGCGAAACGATTCGGCGCCGGGCTTGCCGTGATCGGGGCGCGCGACTCCAGGCGGGCCTCGCGATCCGGCGGCGCCACGAAGATCACGGTGTCGCTGATCGGCGATGGCTTTGGCGTTGCAGTCCCGCCGTCGGATGTGGCGGCGCCGCGCGCGGGCGGCCTGATCGAGCCGGTGACATCGGGAATGGCGCCAAGCGCGGTGGCGCGGGATTCCAGCGCGGTCTGCCGGCGCATGATCTGTTCGAGCTTCTGGTCGAACTGCTCCTGGTCGAGCAATTGCCGGCTGGTGGCGCGATCGACCCGGGAGCGCAGCTCGGCGATTCGGTCCTCATAGGCGTATTGCATCTCCGCCTGTCGTGCGATCAGGCGGGTCAGGACGTCGTCGCGAAAGGCGAAATAGGTGGCGGTCGCGGCAGACCACATCCCGAGCAGGGTGATGGCGCCGACCACGATCCAGAACACGACCGGTCCGATGCGAACCTGCTTGCCGGCATGGACCAGGGTGTAACCGGTCTGAGGTGCGGCTGCGGCGGAATGACCCGGCGTCGCGCGGCGCGGCAGCGTTCGGCCGTGATTATGGGGATGGTGCTGGGGGTACTCGGAATAAGTGTGTCCGGAACGGTACGACATCGGCACTCCCGCGCCGGTCGGACGTCAGCTCCGTTCGGCAAATAAGCGGGAGTAATCTGAGCCTCTCATGGTTAATTTTCTGAGAATCCGACCGGCTGAAATTCCCCGGGTTTTCCCGGAGTTAGAGCGTTTTCCAGCGAAGTGGATCCCGGTTCGCGTAAAGAAAACGCGTCAAAACAAGAAGCTAGAGCCTCGTTCCGAATCGGAACGGGGCTCTAGAGCATCTGCGCCGCCGCCAGCACGGCCTCGGCATGGCCGTCGACCTTGACGTGGCGCCACACCTTGGCGATCCGCCCGTCAGCGTCGATCAGAACCGTGGTGCGAATAATTCCTAGGAAGGTTTTGCCGTACATGGATTTTTCGCCCCAGGCGCCATAGGCCTCCAGCATCTCGTGCCGCTCATCCGAGATCAGAGGAACCGACAATTTGTGCTTGTCGCGAAACTTCTCCTGCGCCTTCAACGGGTCAGCCGAGACGCCGAGCACCGCGGTTCCGGCCTCGGCGAAGGCGCCCGCGAGGCGCGTAAAATCGATCGCCTCCCGGGTACAACCGGGGGTGTCGGCCCGGGGATAGAAGAACAGCACCAGTTTCCGCCCGGAAAAGTCCGAAAGACCCGCCGTTCCGCCGCCGTCGCGCGGCAATTGGAATGCGGGCGCTTTTGAACCCTCAGCCAGGGTTGTCTTCTTGTCCACAGCGGAACCTGCCTTGCCGGCCGGTCGGGCGGCCTTGTCAGAAAATTTTAACCGTTTCGATGCGGGCTTGTGCGATGCTTGGCCTGAGCTGCTCTTGCCTGATTTGTTCGCTGCCGCGCCGGGGGTTTTAGCTTTTTTTGTTTTTGCCCGCGCTGCCGATTTGGTCTTGACCGTTTTGGAAGCCACGGTTTTGGAGGTTTTCTTGGACGTTTTCTTGCGCGATTTCTTGGACATACGCCTTCCTTTCGTCGCTTTCGGCGGATCAACCATTAGGGTATTGCGGGTTTTGTCCGGCGTGCCGGAATCGGCGACTGTGCAAGTCTGACGGCGCCGGAGTATGCTGACAAGAAATTCGACGCACCTGTCCGCTCGTTGAAAGAGCAGTTAGCGCCCGATGACGAGCAACAGGACCAACCCGGGATTGGCAGTTGTGCCCGCACAGGAGCGCTCGTTACATGGCGACGCGCGCGGCGCTGGCGGCGACCAATCCCCCAATGAGCGCCGGCATCAAGAGCGAATGGCAAGGAAGTCGTCGGTCCCACCGCAGCATCGTCAGCCGCAATCAGCCGATGTCCCTTCGGCCCAGTGGGATGACGCCGATTGGGAACAGGAGGTCGCGCGCCGCAGGGCTCGCCGGCTGTTGTCCAAATCGAATTCCGGGTTCAATCGGGTCGGCGACAAGGTCTCCGGGGGGCGCTGGTTGATGGGGGGACGCTGGGTCAGGCGATTCGTCTCCGTCGTCGGCGCTCTGATGGTGATCTTTGCCGGCTGCTTCGGCGCGCTGTGGTGGCGGCTCGGCGCCGGGCCGATCAACCTCGATATGGCCACCCCCTGGCTCGCCGCGGCGATCGAAGAGAACATCGGCAATGGCAACACCGTCGAGGTCGGCGGCACCCAGATCGAGCGGGCCGGGCGAATCCGGATTGCCGTCCGCATCCGCGACATCGTCGTGCGCGACCGCGACCATGCGATTGTCGCGAGCGCGCCCAAGGCCGAAGTCAGGCTTTCCGGCGCAGCACTTTTGATGGGGCAGCTTCGGGCCGAGAGCCTGAATCTGGTCGACGCCGAGCTCGCGGTGCGCATCACCCCGGACGGCTATGTGACCGTGTCGACCGGCGACACCGCCAAGCCGCTGGCCACCGGCGTCGCCTCGAAACGGCTGGCCGCAGGAGCGGCGAATCAGGCGGCAAATCAAGCCGCAGGTCAGGCGGCCGCTCAGCAGCCGGGATCCGTCCCCCTCACATCGCCAGTTCCGCCAGGCGCTCAACCCGGAACGGCCGCGCCGGCCGCGGCTCAGACCACCAGCGGATTGCTGGCCGGCCTCGATTGGCTCGACAGCCTGACCCTGACCGGTCTCGACGGACAGAACCTCAACGAGATCGGTTTGAAGAACGGCGTGCTGGTCGTCGACGATCAGCAGCGCGGCAACAAATGGACCTTCGAGAACATCAGCCTCAGCCTGCGCCGTCCGCGCGCGGGCGGCGTGGCGCTGAGCGTCGGCGAGGAGGGCGCCCATGCCTGGTCGCTGCGGGTCTTGGTCGGGCCGCCCGAAAACGGCGTGCGCTCGGTCGACATTCGCGCCGACAAGGTCTCGACCTCCAACATCCTGCTGGCGCTGCGGCTGAAGGATCTGACCTACAGCGCCGATCTGCCGCTCACAGGCGAACTCAAGGGCGAGCTCAGCCGCGACGGCCTGCCCACCTATTTCCGCGGCAAGCTGGTCGCCGGTAGCGGGACCGTCATCGACAGCGATACGCCGGATTATCCGATGGCGATCGATTCGGCGGAAATCAGCGTCGAATGGGATGCCGGGCGCCGCGTGCTGGTCGCGCCCTTCAAGGTCGTATCCGGCGCGAACCGGGTCACGCTGCTGGCGCATCTCGAGCCGCCGAACGACAACGTCACCGACTGGCAGCTCGGCCTTTCCGGCGGCACCATCGTGCTGGCCGGCAACGACAACGAGCCGCCGCTGATCTTCAACCGCATCAATGTCGGCTTCCGATTCGACACCGACCGGAAGCGCGTGCTGCTGACCCAGGCCGACATCAGCAACGGCGAGATCGGCATCGCCGGAACCGGCGGCGTCGATTATTCCGGCGAACCGCGGCTGACGCTTGGTTTCGCAGGCACCCCGATGCCGGCCTCCGCACTGAAGCGGATGTGGCCGATCCTGGTCGTGCCGGAGGTTCGCGAATGGGTGATCGAGCGGATCGAGCGCGGTTCGCTGCAGCGCCTCGAGATCGGCGTCAACACGCTGGTGAAGAACCTGCCGCGCAAGGGGCCGCCGATCCCCGATGACGGCCTCTCCGTCAATCTGGTGGCCAATGGCGTCACGGTCCGTCCGGTGGACGGACTGCCGGCCGTGCACGACGCCGACCTGAAGGCGCATGTCACCGGACGCACCGCGACCGTGACCATCGGGCAGGGCGTCGCCGACACGCCCGCCGGACGCAAGCTCAACTTTTCGGATTTCCTGTTCGAGGTGCCGGACACGCATGCGCGGCCGGCGACCTCGCGGGCCAAGATGCGGGTCGACGGTTCGGTGTCGGCCGCGGCCGAAGTCCTGGCCTCCGACCGCTTAAGCGATCTCTCGGCCACCATGGTCGATCCCAATTCCAGCAAGGGAACGTTCTCGGCGACCGTCAATCTCGGCATGCCGGTCAAGGGCGAGATGACCAAGGCGGACACGACCTACGCCTTCACCGCCGATGTCACGGGATTTGCGGCCGACAAGCTGGTGATGAGCCAGAAGTTAGAGGCCAATACGCTGAAGGTCGTCGCCAACAACCAGAGCATGCAGGTCAAGGGCGACGTCAAGATCAACGGCCAGGCGGCGACGCTCGACTATCGCAAGCCAGCCGACGGCGATGCCGACATCAAATTGCAGGCGACGCTCGACGATGCGAGCCGCGCGCGGCTCGGGCTCGATCTGGGGTCGGCGGTCAGCGGCACCGTTCCGGTCAAGCTGATCGGCAAGATCGGCTCGGGCGATCGCGACAGCCGCATGGGGGTCGAGGCCGATCTCACCGCCCTGAAGCTCGACAACATCCTGCCGGGGTGGGTCAAGGTGCCCGGCAAATCGAGCCGCGCCGTCTTCAACGTGGTGCCGAAAGCGCAATCGACCCGCTTCGAGGACATCGTGATCGACGGCGGCGGCATGTCGATCAAGGGATCGCTGGAGGTCGACCAGAACGGCGACCTGGTGAACGCGAACTTCCCGGTCTATTCACCTACCGAAGGCGACAAGACCTCGCTGAAGGCCGAGCGCGGCGCGGACGGCGTGGTCAAGGTCACGATGCGCGGCGACGTGTTCGACGGCCACAGCTTCCTCAAATCGGCCATCTCAGGCAGTTCGAGCAAGGACGACGCCAAGAGCAAGACCAAGAACCTCGACTTTGACGTCGATCTCAAGCTTGGCGCGGTGCAGGGCTTCAACGGCGAGGCGGTGCGCAGCGCCGACCTGAAGATGTCGCGGCGCGGCGGCGCGTTCAAGAGCTTCGCGTTCAATGGCAAGATCGGCCGCGACACCGCGGTGAGCGCGGATCTGCGTAACCGCGGGCAGCCCCAGTCACGCGACGTGATCTACCTGCAGACCGCCGATGCCGGCGCGTTCTTTCGTTTCGGCGACATCTATACCAAGATGATCGGCGGCCAGCTTGCGCTGGCGATGGAGCCGCCGACCCCCGAGCCCGGCGCAAAAGAGGGATCAATCGTGGTTCGCGATTTCACCGTGAAAGGCGAGGCCGCGCTCGATCGCGCCGCGGCCGGCGCAGCGCCCGGCGCCCCGAACAGCGGCGTGTCGTTCTCGGCGCTGGCAGCCGGCTTCACCCGCCAAAGCGGCCAGTTCACCATTCGCGACGGCGTCGTCAAAGGCCCGGCCATTGGCCTGACCATCGAAGGCAGCATCGACTACATCAGCAACCAGGTGCGCATGAGTGGCACTATTGTTCCCGTCTATGCGCTGAACAACATGTTCGGCCAGATTCCGTTCTTCGGTCTGTTGCTGGGCGGCGGCAGCAATGAGGGATTGATCGGCGTGACCTATGAGGTCGTCGGCACGCCCGGCCAGCCGGTCATGCGCGTCAACCCGATTTCGGCGATCTTTCCCGGCGTGACGCGGAAGATCATGGAATTCAACACCGGCAAGCCAACCAACCAGATCGACCTGCCGCCGAATAATTGACGCCGAACATTTGCGAGGATGTGGCTAGAGCGGAATGGCTTCTGGTTGAAACGACCGTCTAATGGATCGATCGTCGGGGGCCTTTCTTCTTCTCCTTCTCCCCGCAAGCGGCGCGAGGGAGCACAGCTCCGTCGCCGCGAAAACTCGATCTAATCCTACTGCGTCAGTAGTTCCTCGTGGTGAGGAGGCGCGTTAGCGCCGTCTCGAACCATGAGGCCCCGGTGC
>Ga0137412_10002039_pt1 | contig 15909 bp, 15 predicted proteins | sample CZODoug2_1_16fun_FD_122160 | JGI IMG/M metagenome (GOLD analysis project Ga0137412, IMG submission 122160) | Vadose zone soil fungal communities from Angelo Coast Range Reserve, California, USA - CZODoug2_1_16fungal (Hybrid Assembly) | ecosystem: Environmental > Terrestrial > Soil > Vadose zone...
CCACCCCGGCGCCCTCGGCGGCGGCGCCGGACACGCTGGCCTCGATCCACCGGGCCGGCGCGCTGCGGGTGTGCAGCACCGGCGACTACCGCCCGTTCACCTACCTCGACCCGGCGACCGGCCAGTGGAGCGGGATCGACGTCGAACTGGCCCGTGACCTGGCCCAACACCTCGGCGTGCGCCTGGACCTGGTGCACACCACGTGGGGCACGCTGCTGGCCGACCTGACCGGCGGTCACTGCGACGCGGCGATGGGCGGCATCTCGGTCACCGCGGACCGGGCGGCCAAGGCCAACTTCAGCGACCCCTACCTGGTCGACGGCAAGGCCCCGATCACCCGCTGCGCCGACGCGAGCCGGTTCCAGACGCTGGCCCAGATCGACCAGCCGGGCGTACGCGTGATCGTCAACCCCGGCGGCACCAACGCGTCCTATGACCACGCCACCCTGAAACGAGCCACCATCGTCGACTACCCGGACAACAACACGATCTTCAACCAGCTGCTCGCCAACCGCGCCGACCTGATGCTCACCGACGCCAGCGAGACCAGGTACCAGGCCACCCGGCACCCCGGACAGCTGTGCGCGGTGAACCCGGACCACCCCTTCACCATCAGCCCCAAGGCGTACCTGCTGCCGCACGGCGACACCGCGTTCCAGCAGTACGTCAACCAGTGGCTCAAGTCGGCCCTGAGCGACGGCACCTACCAGCGGATCAGCAAACCCTGGACCGGGTGACCTAGCGGTCGGCCTCCTCGAACAGCAGGTCGGCGTAGGGCAACAGCCCGGTCTCGGGGTGGCAGTTGACGTACTCGAAGGCGGCGCGGCTGGGCAGCACCATCAGCTCGTGCCAGGTGACCACCTCGCGCCGGTCCCCGTACTTCAGGGCCATCTCGATCGCGTGCTCGTAGATGGCCTCGTGCGTGGGGTGCGAGGCGGCCCAGCCCTCGAGGTGCGTCAGCGAGAGGAAGTACGCCGCGACCGACGTCTCGGCCCGGTCCCGACCGGCCTCGTCGATGTTGCGCATGATGCGCAGCGCGAGCGTGCCGGACTTCTCCTTGTTCTCCACCCATGTACGACATGCCGGCGAGCAGCTTGGGTTCGAGGTTCTCGACGCTCGGTCTGCACAATCCAGCGACTCGCCGGGGGTGAGTTCACCCGGTCGCCATCCGCGAGCCAAGCCCGCCGGGCGGTGATGATCTTATTCTGGCTGGCATGGAGCGGATGGCGCACGCCGCCGGGCAGTTCACCGCGTACGGGCCGTCGCACTGGGCCGTGCTGGTGCTCACCGTGCTCGGCGCGGCCGCGCTGGTGCTCACCGGCCGGTACGCGGACCCCCGGCTGGTGCGGCGGTGCCGCCAGGTGCTCGCGGTGCTCATTCTGGTGCTGAACGTCGGCATGGAGATCGTCGTGTTCGATCCGGCCCAGCCGCTGCACACCCTGCCACTGCAGCTGTCCGACCTCGCGCCGTACGCCAGCGCCTATGCGCTCTGGACACGGCGGCCATGGGCTTTCGCGCTGACGTTCTACTGGTGCCTGACGCTGAGCACCCAGGCTCTGCTGACCCCGGTGCTGTCCGGGCCGGACTTCCCGAGCGCGGCGTTCCTCGCGTTCTTCACGATCCACGTGCTGGTGATCTGGGCGGCGATCTTCCTGACCTGGGGAGTCGGGCTGCGGCCGAGCTGGCGCGGCTACTGGTTCACCGTGCTGGTCACCGTGTGCTGGGCGGCGGCGATGCTGGCGTTCAACGCGCTGGCCGGGTCGAACTACGGGTTCCTGAACGCGAAGCCATCGACCGAGTCGCTGCTGGACCTGCTCGGCCCCTGGCCCTGGTACCTGCTGCCGGAGACCGCGCTCGTGCTCGGCACCTGGGCCCTGCTCACGCTGCTCGGCCGGCGCCGCGCGACCAGCTGAACCGACATTTCGGGCATCCGCGCCATTCCTGAGCCGCTTGTTGTTGACGCCCCACTGACCTGTGCCTACGGTCGGCGCGCGCTATTGCACAGGCAGTTCTGTCGTCGAGAACGGACGACAGGAGATCGCCCGACAATCGCCCGCCAACGGTCCGGGAACGGCGCGCCGGGAAGGTGATCGGCATGGCACAGGTCGGCAAGGCACAGGTCGGCGAGGCACAGGTCGGCGGAATACGCATGGCACCCGCGCACACCATCAAGCGGACCGTACCGCCGCCCGCGCTGGACTCGCCGGTCACCGAGACCGAGAACGTGTACGTGATCGGGCACCTCGGCATCGCGCGGGTGCCCGCGCGAGGATGGTCGCTGCGGGTCGACGGGCTGGTCGGCACCCCGCTGCGCGTCGGCCTGGACGAGCTGCGGGCGCTGCCGGCGGTCACCCTGACCGCGGTCCTGGAGTGCTTCGGCAACCCGCTGCGGCCCGACGAGCCGGTGCGCCGGGTGGCCAACGTGAGCTGGCGGGGCGTGCCGGTGCGCACCCTGCTCGAGCGCGCCGGGTGCCGGCCGGGAGCGGACGGCCTGTGGGTCCGGGGGCTCGACCGGGGCGAGTTCGACGGGCGCACCGGCCAGGACTACCTGAAGGACGTGCCGCTGGACGTGGCCACCGACCGGGGCATCGTGGCCTACGAGATGAACGGGGAACCGCTGACCGAGGAGCACGGCTTCCCGGCCCGGCTGTTCATCCCCGGCTACTTCGGCACCAACAACGTCAAGTGGCTGCGCTCGCTGACGGTGGCGGCACACCGCCCGGAGCACCTGTTCACCACCGAGCTCTACCAGCGCGTCCAGCCCGGCGCGCGGGATCCCGTGCCGGTCCGCGACCTGGACGTGAACAGCCTGCTGACCGCGCACACCGACCGGGACGGCCTCATCGCGGTGCGGGGCTGGGCGTGGAGCGCCACGCCGGTGAGCCGGGTGCGGGTCGGGGTGGACGGCGACTGGCGGGACGCCGCCCTGGAGCCGCGCCGGGCCGGCGCGTTCGGCTGGCAGCGGTTCAGCCGCACGCTGCGGCTGGGCCCGGGGACGCACGCGGTGACCGCGCGGGCCACCGACAGCCGGGGCCACAGCCAGCCGCTGGCCGGCGCCCGCAACGAGGTGCACACCGTCACCGTCACCGTGCCGGACCCCGCCCGGGCGGGCGGGGTCAGCGCGGCCTCGGCCCGGCCGACCAGCGCCACCGGGGCACGACCCGCCTAGGCGATCTTGGCGGGAGCGACGGCGGCGAGCGCCCTGACCTCGGCCAGGTAGGTCCGCCCGGCCCGGACGCCGCGCTGGAAGGTGTCGTCCATGTCGATCAGGCCGGCGCCCGCCGACAGGATGTACGCCTCGTAGTCGACCGAGGTGCGCAGCGCGGGACGGTCGGCGCACCGGTCCAGCAGGGCGCGCAGCGCCGGCTCGTCGTGCTCCAGCGTCAGCCAGGCGTCCGCCACCGCGTCCCGCCCCGACCGCATGCCCTGGAACTCCAGCGCGTAGTCCAGCCGCGCCGCCAGCGCCGTGTTCCACCGGCGGTACAGCGCCGTCGCCTGCTCGTCGGTGATCACCAGCTCGGCCCTCGACCGACCCGCGCCCCGCACCACGAGCTCGTTCAACGTGGCGTACGAGGTTCCGCCCTCTGACCTGATCATGTCCGCACATCCCCTTCGAGAGAGTTCACTGGAGGTCAGCGACGCTGCTGAGGTGACTGCCGCCATCACGACAGGGTCATCTTGCTTCGCACCCATTGACACCTGATGTATGTGACGTTGGGGGTGTATTGACGACCCCTCTGACCTGGTGGATTGCCATCAATTGCTTGAGATCCACTCAGCTCGGGCGCGGTCGACGACCGGGCCACCCCCGGTGATGATCTCCAGGTCGAGGGTTAGCCGGCGCGATTGTGGATATACAGGGCCATGTGGACGGTCGCCGTCGTGCCGTTGGTCGTACTCGCCATGCCGCTGTGCCTGCAGCTCCTCGAGTCCCGCTGGTTCGACCCCTCGGGTCGAGCCGTCGCCACGCGATGACCACTCCTCCCCGCTACTGACCGAGCCCCCGGCCTGAGCCGAGAGATCCCGAACCAGGTGATCCCGAACGCCATGCTGCCCAGGCGGGTCGGCACCACCGGCGCGACTCCGAACGGTGTCGTGCGTCGGATCGCGGCCGTCGAGGAACTTGCGTAACCAAACCTCTCGACCAATTCACCCGAAAGAGAGCGTAACCTTTCCGGAGTGGTCACCGGGCTCAATTGCCGGGGTCGAGTATCAATTGCGGAGGGGATCCGCTAGGTTGGTCACCGTCAGCGAGGGCTCCCCAATCATCGTTGACAACCATGGCGGTCGTCCGGCGATGCCGCCGATTGAACAGGAGAGCAACTGTGCTGAAGAAGGCTGGAATCGTTGTGGCGGCCGCGGCTGCTGGTCTGCTGGCCGTGAGCCCGCTCGCGTTCGCCGACGACGGACTCCTCGGCGGTGCGCACGGACAGCTCGGCCTGGTGAACGTGCAGGACAGCGCCGTGCAGGTCCCGGTCCAGGCGTGCAACAACTCGGTGATCGAGGGCACGCTGGGCATCCTGGCGGGTCACCAGAAGAACAGTGACTCGCACGATGGTGATTGCCACCAGAAGAACAGCGCGAAGGACAGCTCGGGCAGCGACGACTGACCTGCTGTAACACTCGAGAAGGGCGTCGGACCTCTGGTCCGGCGCCCTTCTTGTATGCGCGCGAGATGTACCGAACCGTCCCAGTCGAATGGTGTCCACCCCGACGTCGGGCGGCCCTCGGTCAAGCGATCTCGTCCACCCCGGCCCGGTGATGGTGGCGCCGCACCGCCGCCCGGATCTCGGGCCGGGCCAGGAGCCCCGCGCCGACCTCCTCCTGCACCGTCCGGTAGCTCAGGTCCAGTCGGCCCCGGCGGGCCGTCAGCGCACCCTGCCCCCACGGTGTCCAGGGCGTCCGGCGCACCATGACGGGCAGCCAGCCCTGCCCGGCCAACACCTCGAACCGCCCGCGTACCCGATCACCGCCGCGGCGAACCGCTCCGCCGCCATCCGGGGTGTCCACGATGAGTGGTCTTGCTGTGTGACCCCGGGCACGGTACGAAGGGAACACGGGGAATCGACAGGCCAAGGCCGGACCGGCAGAGAAGGTCCGAGCTCCCGGTCGGGGTCCCTAGCACGACACACGGGCACCCACGCGAAGCTCGCCGCCTCAGGCTCGGCGCCGTGGGCCTGCGCCGCCGGACAACGAGGTCCGTCGTCGCCGAGGCCACTACACACGGCACGCGTGCGCACGCTTGGTAACCAGTGACTCGTGCTTTCGGACGTCGCCCCGCGGTTGTCGGGGCGACGTCCGACTCATGTCCGGACCAGGGCACTCAGGTCGCGTCGTGCCGCACCAGGCCGCCCAGCGAAATCACGTACTCCTTCGTGGCGTCGTCGAAATGCACGCCGTACACGGTCGGGAAGTAGCCACCGCGCTGGTAGGCCGCCGGCTGTTTGATGTCCTCGCGCACCGACGCCTTGGTCAGCAGCCATTCCCTGGTCAGCATCGGTTCCATGAAGGTGTACCGACCGTCCCAGGAACCATTGATGAAGGTCTGGGTGAACACGTACCTGCCCGGCACGAATCCCTCGGTCGAATCGAACCAGTGCAGGCCCATGCCAGGTACCGCGGCCTGGGCGATCGGCGCCGGGTCCGGCACATAGTCCTTCGGCACGTATTTCGACTCGGGCAGGTGCGCGGCGCGGGCCGCGAAGTCGGGGGCGGCGGGGTTGATCGCCATCACGGAGGCCGCGTCCGCGAGGTAGAAATGGAAGTCGAAATGCGGCTGGCCGAACAGCTCGGCCGGTGGGTGCCCATGGCTGTTCCAGTTGAGCATGATGTGGTCGAACACGGTGGCCGAGGCCGGCGCCGGGAGCGCCAGCATGGTCATCGTCGGCGGGACCGTGTCCTCCGCCGGCAGCCCGTCGAGAGCCGTCGCGGTCAGCCGGATACCCACCTCATTCGGGTCGCCGGCCGGGTCGAGGGTGACGTAGGACCGGACCGACCCGTTCCCCAAGCTCTGGGGCGCGCCGAACACGGTGACCGCCTTCCCCGAGCCGCCACAGGCACTGACCAGGATCAGCGCGCAACAGCCGGCCAGCAGCAGTGCCGGCCACCGGGGCAGCCGGCTCGGGCGGGCGGCGCGCTGCCCTGACATCTGAATCATCTCGATTGCCCCCTCCGGGCTGGTGACCAGAAGGTAGGCGGCGCGGCGGCGCCGGCACATCAGCGAACCTGACCATTTCGGCCGGTCCGGCTGGCCATCTTGGGGCCGGCCCGCCGCTCGCGGGCGCGGCTCAGAGCAGGTTGCCGGGCGGCTGGACCGTCGGCTGGTCCGCCAGCCCGTCTGTCGGCCCGTCCGCGGGCGCCGGCGCGGCCAGGGGCAGCCGCAGCTGGAACGCCGCGCCACCAGTGCCGTTGCCGCTGCCGTCGCCGTCGTTGCCAGCGCCGTCGTTGCCAGCGCCGTCGTTGCCAGCACCGTCGTCGTGGGGCAGGTAGGCCAGCTCGCCGCCGTGGGCCCGGGCCAGCGCCCGGGCGATGGGCAGGCCGAGGCCGGCCCCTCCGGAGTCGCGGGCCCGGGCGTCGTCCAGCCGGACCAGGCGGCCGAAGATGCGCTCCCGGTCGGCCGCCGGCACCCCCGGACCCGAGTCGGACACGGTCAGCAGGGCGTCCGTGCCGGTGTGCCGGACCGACACCCGCACGGTGCCGCCCTCGGGCGTGTGCCGGCGGGCGTTGTTCAGCAGGTTGCTGACGACCTGGCTGATCCGGCCCTCGTCGGCCAGCACGGCGAGGCCGTCGAGCTCGGCGGGTGGGTCGGCGTCCAGGGTCACGGTCAGCGCCGGGGCGAGCAGCCGGGTGCGCCGGACCTCCTCCTCGGCGAGCTCGGCCAGCGCCACGAGCCCGAGGTTGCGCCGGCGCAGCGGGAGGCCGCCCTCGATGTGCGCCAGCTCCAGCATCTCGGCGACCAGGTGGGTGGCCCGGCGCGTCTCGCGCACCATCGTGGTGGCGAGGTCCTCACGGCGGGACAGCTCCAGGTCGGGGTGCCGGACGAGCGTCTCGGCGAGGCCCTGCATGCCGGTCAGCGGGGTACGCAGCTCGTGGGCGGCGTCGGAGAGGAACCGGCGCAGCGTCGCCTCCGAGCGCCGGGCGGCGACCTCGGCCTGCCGGGCGTGGCCGGCCGCGGCCTCGGCGGCGGCCTGCGCGGACTCCAGCGCGTCGAGCATGGCGTCGAAGGCGGCGGCGGTGCGGCCCAGCTCGGTGTCCGGGTCCCGGGGTCGCAGCCGCCGGCCCCGGTCCCCCGCGGTGATCGCCTCGGCCAGCCTGGTCATGGTGTCCAGCGGGCGCAGCGCCGCGCGGACCCCGAGCAGCATCGCGCCCGCGGCCAGCACGAGCCCGACGCCGCCCACCCAGGCCAGCAGCACCCGCAGCTGGTCCCGCACGGTGTCCAGGTTGTCGTTGTCGGTGGTGAGCACGAGCAGGGAGCCGTCGGGCAGCGGCACCGCCACGCTCTCTGGGTGGGCGTCGGCGCCGGTCAAGTGGTAGGGCCCGGAGTGCCCGTCCGGTTGCGCGGTGGGGCTGCCGGCCGGGGCCGGCGGCTGGATCTCGGCGAGCACGGCCCGGTCGTGCAGCTGGCGGACCATCTGGTCGGCCGGCACGCCCTGCTGGATGAGCATGGTCGCGCGCTGCACGTGCACCGACAGCTGCGCGTCCAGCTGGTGGTTGAGCTCCTGCTCCAGCACCAGGTCGACGACCACGCCGACGCCCACCACGAGCAGCGCGGCCACCGCGATCACTACGACGGTGACCCGCCAGCGCAGCGAGCTGTGCCTCACGAGGGCTGCCCCGGTTCCGGCGGGCCGAGCTTGTAGCCGAGGCCGCGCACGGTGTGCACGATCCGGGGTCCCCGGCTCTCCAGCTTCCGGCGCAGCCCGCTGACGTGCACCTCGACGATGTTCGGGTCGTAGTCGTCGTAGCCCCACACCTGCGTCAGGATCTGGTTCTTGGTCACCGTGCGGCCGCGCTGCTCGGCCAGGTAGCCCAGCAGCCGGAGCTCGGTGGCGGTCAGCTCGAGCACCGCGCCGGCCCGGCTGGCGGTGCCGGACTGTTCGTCGATGACCAGGTCGCCGTACTGGATGGCGGTGGGCACCCGGCCCCGCCGGCGCAGCACGGCGCGCACCCGCGACACGAGCTCGGCCAGCAGGAACGGCTTGATCACGTAGTCGTCGGCGCCGCTGTCCAGGCCGCGCAGCCGGTCGTCCACCCCGTCGCGCGCGGTGAGCAGGATGACCGCGGCGTCGGTGTGCTCGCGCACCACCTCGAGCAGCCGGAAGCCGTCCCGCCCCGGCAGCATGATGTCCAGGATCACCAGGTCGGGGCGGAACCCGGCCAGCACCTGCTCCAGGTCCAGGCCGTGCCCCCGGCCGCCGACGACGAACCCGCCGTCGACCAGCGCCTGCTCGACGGCGGCGCGGATCGTGGCCTCGTCCTCGACCACCAACACCCGCGCCGCCGGTGCGGGCCGCCGGCCCGTGTCCCCCGTTCCCATGCCGCCATCGTGCCGGGCGCGGCCCGTTCGTCGAGCAATTCGGCCGGATCTTCAGCCTGAATTCAGCCGGCCGGGCATTTCCGGGACCGAACTGAACTGAACCTGAAGATCCGGGCCGGAATACCGGAGCGCTCATCCCACACACAGGAACTCACTCAAGCCTCGGCACCAAGTTCGATTGCCGGGCGACGAAGCGGCCCGGCTCGCTCCCCTTTACGAGAGGACGATCCGCAATGCGCCATTCCGATCCCGACCGGGCGAACCCGACCCGGTCCGATGCCACCCGGTCCGATCGCGACCGGGGCCGCGCCGCGACGGCGGTGGCCGCCGGACCGGCCCCGCCCGTGCCGGATCCCACCCCCACCCGGCCGGGCCGGCTGACCCGGTGGCGGCGGCGGGCGGGCGGCGACCTGCTCGGTGCGCTGGCGATCGCCAGCGTCGCGGTGGTGGTCGTGCTCTGGATCCAGAACCGGGCCATCCAGGACCTGCCGCTCGGGCCGACCGGCTCGGACGCTCTCGGCCGGCTGGCCGGGCTGCTCGCCTCGGACCTGATGCTGCTGCAGGTGCTGCTCATGGCGCGCATCCCCTGGGTGGAACGGACCTGGGGGCACGACGTGCTGGCGCGCCGGCACCGCCTGTTCGGCTTCCTGTCCTTCTGGTTCATGGTCACGCACGTCGTCCTGATCACCGGCGAGTACGCCTACCACGACGGCCTCACGGTCATGGCGCAGCTGTTGGAGTTCCCGACCAGCGGCCGCGGCATGCTGCTGGCGGTCGCCGGCACGGCACTGTTGGTGCTGGTCGTGGCGATGCCGATCAGGGCGGCCCGGCGGCGGGTGCGCTACGAGTCCTGGCACCTGCTGCACCTGTACGCCTACCTCGGGATCGGGCTCGCGCTGCCGCACCAGATCTGGGCCGGCTCGGAGTTCACCGACTCGGTGGCCGCGCGGGTGTACTGGTGGACGCTGTACAGCGGCGCGCTGGCGGCGGTGCTGGTCTTCCGGCTCGGGCTGCCCTGCTGGCGGTCCTGGTACCACCGGCTCCGGGTGGTGTCCGTGCTGCCGGAGGCGCCGGGGGTGGTGTCGGTGGTGATCCGGGGCCACCGGCTGGACCGGCTGCCGGCGCGCGCGGGGCAGTTCCTGCTGTGGCGGTTCCTGGACGGCCCGGGCTGGTCCCGGGCGCACCCGTACTCGCTCTCCGCCGCGCCGGGGCGGGGCCAGCTGCGGATCACCGTGGCCTCGGTCGGCGACGGCAGCGAGCGGGTGGCGCGGCTGAGACCCGGCACCCGGGTGCTGATCGAGGGCCCGTACGGCACGCTCACCGCTGACCGCCAGGACCGGCCCCGGCTGCTGCTGCTCGCCGCCGGCGTCGGCATCACCCCGATCCGCGCGCTTCTCGAGGAACTGTTGTACGAGCCCGGTGACGCCACCCTGCTCTACCGCGTAACCAGCGGGGACACCGCCGTGTTCGCCGACGAGCTGGCCGAGCTGGCGACCCGGCGCGGCGTCCGCGTGCACTACCTGGCCGGACCCCGACGCCGCGCGGCGTCCTGGCTGCCCGCCGGCTCCGGCATGGAGTACCGCGACGCCGAGCAGCTGCGGCGACTGGTGCCCGACGTGGCCGAGCGCGACGTGTTCCTGTGCGGGCCGCCGCCGTGGATGGCCGCCGTCCGCGCCACCGCACTGGAGGCCGGCGTACCGCCCGCGCGGCTGCACGCCGAGGACTTCGCCTGGTGAACCCCTGCCCCACTGCTTCGAACGGAGAACCTGACATGCGACGTGTGACCCTGTGGATCGTGTCCACCCTGTCCGGGCTGGCCATGCTGATCAGCTACGAGATCAGCCTGACCAGCGCCCCGGACACCGGCCACCACGTGCCCGACGGCTGCCCGGCGGCAACTCCGCCGGCCGCCGCCGCCCCGGCCGTAGCCGGCGGCTGAAACTCGGACGCACATCCGGCTCTCAGCCGCCACCAAACATTTCGACAGAAACCTCTGACAATCGAGCTCCGAAGAACTCCGGAATCGTCCTAGGAATGACAACAACAGCGCAAAGCCGACGCACAGAATCGGCTCCTAGTGTTATTCATGTCAAGGCAAACAGCCACAAAACACAATGTACGGAGATGAGTAGAAATGGCTAAGTTCAACCCGGTCCCGCCGCGCCGCCCCACCCCCCGTCGGCCGCAGCCGGCGCCCCGCCGCCAGGAGCCGAGGCGCTGACCCACCGCCGCGCCGAGGACCCCGCCCCCGGGGGAGGGCCCCCCCCCCCGGCCCGACACCCCCGGCCGGGGCCCCCCCCACGCCGGGCCCCGCCCCGTCCCGTTCCCCCCCCCCCCCCCCCCGCTCCGAGCACCCGCCATGCACAGCCAGCCGCCAACCGCGTACGCCGCCGAAGCACTCGGCGCACTCGGCGCGCCCGACGCGCTCGACGCGCTCGACGCGCCAGAGCCCGACGCGCCGGAGTCCGACGCTGGGGAGTCCGATGCTGGGGAGTCCGATGCTGAGCCCGGCTCGATCGCGGCGACCGCGCGGGCGGCGCGCCGGGACTTCCGCCAGCTGCTGGCCCGGTTCTGGCCGCTGACCGCGCCGGACCGCGCCGGCCTTGCCGTCGCGCTACTGCTGCTGGTGACGGCGGCGGCGGCCGACACCGTGGCGGTGTGGCTGTTCAGCGACATCGTCGACGGCCTGGCCGACTCCGGCGGACTCGCGGCGTTCTGGGCGCCGGCACGCTGGTGGGTCGCCGCGGCGGTGGTCGGTGCCGTGGCCACCTTTGCCGGTGCGGCGCTGACCGGGCGGGCGACCGAGCGGTTCCTGCTCCGGCTGCGCGACCACACGTTCGGCCACCTGCAGCGGCTGAGCCCCGACTTCTTCGCCAAGCACAGCGTCGGTGACCTGGTCGCGCGGCTGTCCGCCGACATCGAGGTGATCGAGTCGATGGTGGCCTCGGGGCTGGTGCAGCTGCTCGCCGCCGCCGTCTCCGTGCTGTTCTTCGGCGGCGCGGTGTTCCTGCTGCGCTGGGACCTCGCGCTCGTGGTCGTGGCGCTGCTGCCGCTGTTGCTGCTGGCCACGCGCCGGCTGTCGCGGCGGCTGGGCGCGCTGTCCCGCGACGAACGGGCGAGCAACGGCGCGCTGACCGCGCGGCTGGAGGAGAACATCGCGACCGTCGGGCTGAGCCAGGCCTACGGCACGCAGGCCCGGCACGCCGACCAGCTGCACCGGGTGGGCCGGCGCTGGATGGGCATCCGGCTCGCCCAGAACCGGCTGTCGGCGCTGTACCCGCCGCTGTCGGACCTGCTGGAGACGGCGGCGGTGCTCGGTGTGCTCGGTATGGGCGCCTGGGAGATCTCGGCCGGGCGGCTGACCGTCGGCGGGCTGGTCGGCTTCGCCACCTACCTGGGCTTCCTGTTCGGGCCGCTGCAGCGGATCGGTGACCTCGTGCTGACCGTCACCTCGGCCAGGGCCAGCGGCGACCGCATCGCCGAGGTCCTGGACACCCCGCCGCTGACCACCGACCGTTCGCCGGCCAGCCGGTTGCCCGCCCGGCACGGGCTGCTGCAACTGGCCGGGGTCGACTTCGCCTACCCGGGCGCACCCGGCACGGGCCTGCGCGATGTCTCCTTCACCGTGCGGCCGGGCGAGCTCGTACTGCTGGCCGGGCCGAGCGGGGCCGGCAAGTCAACGCTCACCCGGCTACTGCCCCGCTACTACGACCCGACGGCCGGCCGGATCACGCTGGACGGCGTCGACCTGCGCGACTACCGCCTCGACACGCTGCGCCGGAGCATCACGCTGCTGCCGCAGGAGGCCACCATCCTGACCGGCACGGTCGCCGACAACATCGCCTACGGCAGCCCGCACGCCACCCCGGCGGCGATCGTCGAGGCCGCCCGCGCGGCCGGCGCCGAGGAGTTCATCCGCGAGCTGCCGAAGGGCTACCGGACCCGGCTCGGGCACCGGGGACCCCAGCTGTCCGGCGGCCAGCGCCAGCGGATCGCGCTGGCCAGGGCCTTCCTGCGGGACTCCCCACTGCTCGTGCTCGACGAACCCACCACCGGCCTGGACCGCCGCTCGGTCACCGACCTGCTGCCCGCGCTGCGCGCGCTGGCCAGCGGCCGCGCCACGCTGCTGATCAGCCACGACGTGGCGCTCGTGCCGCTCGCCGACACCGTGCTCACCCTCGACCGGGGCCGGCTCGTCGAGTCCCCGAGGGACGAGCTCGCCCTGCCGACCGCCGGGCGCCCGGCGGTCGGGGTCGGCTGAGGGTCAGTCCCGGTAGTTGCTCAGCTCGACCAGGTTGCGGTCCGGGTCGCGCAGGTAGCAGCTCAGGATCGGGCCGGTGGCCCCGGTGCGCTCCACCGGGCCCTCCTCGATCGGCACCCCGGCGGCACCGAGTTGGGCGATCACGTCGGGGATGTCGTCGTCCACGATCAGGCAGATGTCGGCACTGCCCGGGACCGGGTGCTCGGCCTTGGGTTCGAACTCCCTGCCCCGCTCGTGCAGGTTGATCTTGCTGCTGCCGAAGGTGAGCGCCCGGCGGCCGGCGCCGAAGCTGACCTCCGTCATGCCGAGCACCTGGGTGTAGAACGCCACGGTCGCCTCGATGTCGGCGACCGTCAGTACGAAGTGGTCCAGTCTGTTGATCTTCATCGCTTGCTCCTCCGCTGTTCAGGGGTGGTGCTGACCGGCCGCCAGCGCCCACACGTGGCTGCCCGGCGAGCGCACCGCACCCTCGGCGGCGCGGCTGCGCACCGGTTGGTCCAGCTGTGCCAACAATGCCTGCCCGTGCCCGACCAGGGTGCGGAACCGCTCCGGGGTGAGCCACTCGGGACGCAGCGCGTAGAGCACGTCCTCCAGCGCGGTGTTGCCGCTGGCCCCGGGCGCGAACGGGCAGCCGCCGAGGCCACCGAGCGCCGCGTCCACGGTGTCCGCGCCGGCCGCGATCGCGGCGATGCTGTTCGCCACACCGAGGCCCCAGGTGTCGTGCCCGTGGAACACCAGCCCCCGCTGACCGGCGACCCGGCGCACCCGTGCGGTCAGCGCGCCGACCTGGGCCGGCACGGCCTGCCCGATGGTGTCGCAGAGCACCAGGCTGGCCACCTCGGCCGCGCGGGCGTCCTCGACGGCGGCGAGCACCGCGTCGGGCGGCGTCGGCCCCTCGAACGGGCAGCTGAACGCCGTGGCCAGGCCGAGCTGCAGCCGCACCCCGTGCTCGGCCGCGTACCGAACCGACTCGGCCAGCCCGTCCAGGCTGGCCTGCACCGAGCAGCCGACGTTGGCCCGGTTGTGGGACTCGGACACCGAGAGCACGTACTGCAGGTTCACCGCGCCCGCCTCGACGGCCCGGCGCACCCCGGTCAGGTTGGGCACCCAGACCCAGCTCCGGGCCAGGCTGGCGTGGTCCAGCTGGCACACCACGTCGAGTGTGTCGGCCATCGGCGGCACGCGGTCCGGCCGCACGACGGCCCCGATCTCGATCTCCGGCACGCCCAGCTCGAGCAGCTGGCGGGCCAGCTTGACCTTGTCCGGCGTCGGCATGACCTTCGAGACCAGCTGCAGGCCGTCGCGCAGGGTCACGTCGCGGATGCTCACCTCGGCCATCTCAGATCACCCCCGTCGAGGCCAGCTGCTCGACGTCGGCACCGTCCAGCCGCAGCAGCCCGGTCAGCACGTCGTGGGTGTGCGCGCCGAGGTCGGGCCCGAGCCAGTCGACCACTCCGTCCTGGCCGCCGATCCGGGGCACCACGCCGGGGAAGCCGACGCCGGTCAGCACGCGGTCGCCCACCGGGACGTCGAAGCGCTGCACCATGCCCCGGGCGGTGTACTGCGGGTCGGTGGCGATGTCGGCGGCGCGGTAGATCCGGCCGGCGGGCACCCCGGCCGCCTCCAGCACGGCGAGCACCGTGTCGGCGTCGTGCTGGCAGGTCCAGTCGCCGATCGCGGCGTCCAGCAGGTCGCGGTGCGCCCACCGGCCGTCGTTCGTGGCGCAGCCAGGGTGCTCCGCCAGGTCGGTGCGGCCGATCGCGGTCATGAACCTGGTGAAGATCGAGTCCCCGTTGCCGGCGATGATCACGGTGCGGTCGTCCGCGCACGGGTAGGCGTTGCTCGGCGCCACGCCCTCCATCCGGCCGCCGATGCGCCTGCGCGGCTCCGCGTAGGCCTCGTGGTCGGGCAGCAGCGACTCGGTGAGGCTGAAGATTGCCTCGTGCAGTGCCACGTCGACCAGCCCGGGAAAGTCCGTCGAGTCGGCCTCGGCAGTGGCCGGGGGCTCGGGGTCTCCGGTGTCGGGGCCGGTGGCGGCCCGGTCGGCCCGGTCACGCTCCCGGCGGAACAGGCACATTGCCGCGCCGGCGACCGCGTAGATGCCGGCCAGGGTGTCGGCGAGGCTGACGCCGACCCTGACCGGAGGCCGGTCCGGGTCGCCGGTCAGCTCGCGCAGCCCGCCGACCGCCTCGGCGATCGCACCGAACCCGGGGCGGTCCCGGTACGGCCCGGTCTGGCCGTAGGCGGAGATGCGCACCAGCACGATGTCCGGCCGGACCGCCCGCAGCTCGTCCGGGCCGAGCCCCCAGCGCTCCAGCGTGCCGGGACGGAAGTTCTCCAGCACGACGTCGCACTCCGCGACCAGGGCCAGCGCCAGCTTGCGGCCGGCCTCGGTGCGCAGGTCCAGCGTGACGGACTTCTTGTTGCGGTTCAGGGTGCGGTAGAGCAGCGAGGTGTCGCCCTCGCGCAGCCGCCAGCGCCGCAGCTCGTCGCCACCCCGGGGCCGCTCGACCTTGATCACCTCGGCGCCGAAGTCGGCGAGCATCCGGCCGGCCGTCGGCGCCGCGATGTAGCTGCCGAGCTCCAGCACCCGCAGCCCGGTCAGCGGCCGCGCCGGGCCTCCGGGTCGGGCCGAGCCCACCGTGTCGTGCTGAGTCAAACCACACCTCCCAGCAGTGATTCACTATGTGGCGAAACTACTACTTTGTGGAGGAATTCTGAATGGCCTGTGGGCACGATCTCTCCGGCGCAACGTTGTGATCTGGCTGACGAGCGCGTTACCGTCTCCTTCCATCGGGTGACGTATAACCCACATCGTGGAGACCACGGAGGTTACTCAATGCCGAGTACGCGACCGACATCGACGCGGCTGCGCGTCGCCGACAGCCTCGACCGGCTCCCGGTCACCCGGACCCACCTGCGCGTTGTCGTCGCGGTCGGGCTCGGCCTGTTCTTCGACATGTACGAGGTGTTCCTGGCCGGCACGATCAGCTCGGCACTGAAGACCCAGTTCGGCCTCGGCGGGCCGGCGCTGTCCGTGCTGCTCGGGTCGGCGTTCCTCGGCATGTTCCTCGGCGCCGCGTTCGTCGCCAGGCTGGCCGACCGGATCGGC
>Ga0137412_10002042_pt1 | contig 15894 bp, 11 predicted proteins | sample CZODoug2_1_16fun_FD_122160 | JGI IMG/M metagenome (GOLD analysis project Ga0137412, IMG submission 122160) | Vadose zone soil fungal communities from Angelo Coast Range Reserve, California, USA - CZODoug2_1_16fungal (Hybrid Assembly) | ecosystem: Environmental > Terrestrial > Soil > Vadose zone...
GCAGCGCCTTGAGGCCGGCATCGATGCCGGGACCGCGAAAACTCGATCCCGACGAACGATTCGCCTTGTCGAACGAGGCTTTGAAAACGAAAGGAATGCCGAGCGTCGCGGTCATGTCGCGCAAGCGCCCCGCCACCTCGATGACGAGGGCCTCGCTCTCGATGACGCAAGGACCGGCGATCAAGAAAAACGGACGGTCCGGCCCGACCTCGAAAGCGCCGAGTTTCATGCAGTTGCGCGCAGGGGCTGCAGCGAAGCGCGGTATTGTCGCGCTGCGCGGACGAATCCGGCGAACAACGGGTGGCCGTCGCGCGGAGTCGAAGTGAACTCCGGATGGAACTGGCTGGCCACGAACCACGGATGATCGGCAAGTTCGATGAATTCCACCAAGCCGTCGGCCGAGAATCCCGAAAACGTCATACCGGCGCCCGCCAGTTCATCGAGGTAGTGATTGTTGAATTCGTAGCGATGCCGATGCCGCTCGTAGATCGATTCCTTGCCGTACAGCGAATGCACCAGAGAACCGGGGACGAGCCGGGCTTCCTGGGCTCCCAGACGCATGGTGCCGCCCAGATCGGATTTTTCGTCCCGCACTTGCTGGCCACGGGCCAGGTCCTGCCACTCGGTGATGAGCGCGATTACCGGGTGATTGGTCGCACGGTCGAATTCGGTGCTGTTGGCGCCTTTCAGCATCAAGACGTTGCGCGAATATTCGATGATGGCCAGCTGCATCCCCAAGCAGATGCCCAGATACGGTATGCGATTCTCACGCGCAAAACGAATGGCCTGGATCTTGCCTTCGATGCCGCGGTCGCCGAAGCCGCCCGGCACCAGGATGGCATCCATCTTTTGCAGCGCCGAAGGACCCGAGCGTTCGATGTCCTGCGACTCGAAATAATGGATGTTCACGCGGGTGCGCGTCTTGATCCCACCATGCATCAGCGACTCATTCAGCGAAATATACGAATCGCGGATCTGCACGTATTTGCCGACCATGCCGATGTCGACCACCGCCTCGGGATTTTGCTTGGCCGCGACCACCGCGCGCCACTCGGACAAATCCGTGGGCGGAACTTCCAGCCGCAGCTTATCGACCACGATGTCGTCCAAGTCTTGTTCATGCAACAGCATGGGAATCTTGTAGATATCGTCCGAGTCGACCGCGGATATGACTGCGCGCTCCTCCACGTTGGTGAACAAGGCGATCTTGCGCCGCTGCTCGTCCGGCAGCCCGATTGCGCAGCGGCACAGCAGGATGTCCGGCTGAATGCCGATGCCGCGCAGCTCCTTCACGGAATGTTGCGTGGGCTTGGTCTTGATTTCACCGGAACCGCCCACGATGGGCACCAGGGTCAGATGCATGTACAGGACGTGACTGCGCCCGAGCTCGGCGCCCATCTGCCGGATGGCCTCGAGGAACGGCAGCGACTCGATGTCTCCCACGGTGCCGCCGATCTCGACCATGCACACGTCGGCATTGCCGGCGCCCATGCGAATGCGGTATTTGATCTCATCGGTGATGTGCGGAATCACTTGGACGGTCGCGCCCAGATAATCGCCGCGGCGCTCTTTGGCGATGACGCGTTCGTAGATTCGGCCCGTCGTGAAATTGCTGTTGCGGCCGGTGGTCATGCGCACGAAGCGTTCGTAGTGGCCGAGATCGAGATCCGCTTCGGTGCCGTCCGCGGTGACGAACACTTCGCCGTGCTGGAACGGACTCATGGTGCCGGGATCTACGTTGATGTAGGGATCCAGCTTCACCATGCTGACCTTGAGTCCGCGTGCTTCGAGGATGGCGCCCAGGGAGGCGGACGCGATACCTTTACCGAGCGAGGAAACCACGCCGCCGGTGACGAAAACAAATCGTGTCATGATGGGTCACCGCCGATTGAATTGCGGCGCATGATATTGAACACATGCGGGCGCACACAAAGCCAAATGGAATAATGGAATTCGACGGGAGTTCAGGTTACCAGATCACATCGCGTGCGACAATCAACTTACGCCCCTACCTGGCTTAAAGCCGGCCGGCTTAGACCAGGATCGGCGCGTCCTGCCAAACGCACCCGAAGCCCGGGGCCCCGGCCGCGACGCACCAGCGGGCGTCCAGCCATAGATCGCCCACCGCGATGAGTTCATCGCCGGCATACAACAAAGGAAGCGCATCGCGCATCCACGGCAACACCCCTAAGGATTGACACAGGTGTTGCAGGCTCTGGGTCCTGGCGCGCCGCTGCGGCTTGAGCGTTTCGCCGCCCCGGCGACGCCGCACGGAGAGCGTTGCCGGCAAGCGGTCGCCATCCAGACCGCCGATCTGCGCCGACCACCGCAAAGTGCCGAAGTTGCACCCTAAGTCCAGATTCGTGCCCGAGGCAACAACCCACTCGCGCTTTTCGTCCAAGCAAGGAGGGCTCGCCGTGGTCAGGAACAAGCGGTCCCGGTAGCGCCGCAGCGCGTGTTCACCCCAGACGATGGCGGGCAGGTGATCGGGGTCCGCCGCAATGATCTGGCGCAGCGCCTCGCGGAGGCGCGCGCTGGAAGGCGGCGCCGCTGCGTTGGCGGTAATCCAATATCGCAGCGCGTTGAGCTGCTCGGTTTCACAAAGCGCCCGCAAGCCCGTCACCGACAGCGTGGTGCCGTCGCGCACCTTTTGAACCGCAAGCGCGGCCGACTGGTTCAGCAACTCCTGCGCGTCCGCGACGTGCCGCGCCGTGCGCGACAAGGTGATGGCGGCGCCCGGCCACCGTTTCTCGATCAGCGGCCACAGGCGCTCACGCAAGTAAGCGCGATCGAAACGCAGGTCGAGATTCATCGGATCGGCCACGGCAGCGACTCCCGCGTCTGCGCCGAATTTGCGCAGGTCGCGGGACGCGACGCTGAGCAGTGGCCGAAGGTGCCAGCCGCCGCTCCAGGCGCGGCAAATCGGCATCGCGGACATGCCTTTGAGCCCGGCGCCGCGCAGCAGCTGCAGCAGCAGGGTCTCGGCCTGATCCTCGGCGTGATGCGCGGTCAACAAGCACTCGCCGGGTTTAAGGTTCTGCGCAAGGCCCTGATAGCGCGCGGTGCGGGCGGCTGCTTCGATCGACACCCCGCCGCTCGAATCGACGGTCACCGCAACGACGTTGAAGGGAACTCCCAAGCGCCGGCACAAATCCACGCAGGCGCGGCGAAAGTCGGCGGCAGCGGGTTGCAGACCGTGGTCGACGTGCACGGCTCGCACCGGCAAATTGCGGAACGGCGCTGAGCCGAGTTGTGCCAACGCGGTGAGCAAACACGCCGAATCCGCGCCGCCGCTGATGGCGACGACCAAGCCGGTCGTTGCGAGCGGCGCATGGGCGGTAAGGACAGCGCGCAGGGCGGCCGCTGAAAAACTCATTCTGTGACGCGTGGCGCTGGCGCGCTGGCCGTCGCTACGCCTCCCGGAATACGCCGAAGCTACGAAGGCGCGCCTGCCGCGCATCCAGCAAGGTCGTCACGGGTTGATTACATAACTCCGTTAAGTGTTTGATCATACTCTGCTTAACGACCTCCGCCATGCCCTGCGGATCGCGATGGGCGCCGCCATGCGGCTCCTTCAAGACTTCGTCAACGAGCCCCAACTTCTTGAGCCGCTCCGCAGTGCCGCCCATGGCATCCGCGGCGATCTCTTTTTTATCCGTGCTCTTCCAAAGTATCGACGCCGCAGCCTCCGCCGAGATCACCCCATAGACGCTGAACTGCAGCATCACCAAGCGGTCGCACACGCCGATGGCGAGCGCACCGCCCGAGCCGCCTTCACCGATGACCACGCTCAGTACCGGTGCCGCCAGGTTGGACATTTCAAACAGATTTCTTGCGATGGCCTCGCTCTGGCCGCGCTCTTCGGAACCGATTCCGGGATAGGCGCCCGGCGTATCGATCAACGTAATCACCGGAATGCGAAAGCGCTCGGCCATGCGCAGCAGCCGCAGCGCCTTGCGATAGCCCTCGGGCTTCGGCATCCCGTAATTGCGCCGCACGCGCTCCTTGGTGTCGCGGCCCTTCTGTTGGCCGATCAACATGACCGGCAAACCTTCCAGCCTTGCCAGCCCGCCGACGATGGCGAGGTCGTCGCTATACATGCGATCGCCATGCAGCTCATGCCAATCGGTAAAGATCATCGATACATAGTCGAGCGTATAGGGACGCTGCGGATGGCGCGCGAGCTGGGTGATCTGCCACGGCGACAGGTTTGAAAAGATGCTGCTGGTCAGCGCCCGGCTTTTCGATTGCAGACGCTTGATTTCCTCTGAAATGTTGACGCTCGAATCCGAGCCCAAGAACTTGAGTTCTTCTATTTTCGCCTCGAGTTCCGCAATGGGTTGTTCAAATTCCAGAAAATTCATTGCCATCTAGCTCTCCGCAAAAAACCGCCGGGCCGGGCCGGCGAGGGATGGTGCGGCGTGAGTCGCACGATCCTTTATTTGGCCAATTTTTCCATATCTTACCCGATGGCCTGCTGGTATCCTGTATGGATGTCCAGTAGCCCAACAAAGCCCGTTTGTGTCTTGCGCCTTCGAGTAAAAGACAAGCACGCCGAATGGCTGGCGAGCTTGGCTCGCGAGGTCAATACGGTCTTCAACTACTGTAACGAGCTGTCCGTCAAAGTGTTTGAGCGCGAGCGGCGGTTTTTGTCGGGATTCGATTTCTGGCCCTTTCTCAAAGGCGTCACGCGCGGCGAGTGCGCCTTGAATCTGCCCGTCCAAGCCGTGCAGGAGATCGCGGAAGAATATGCGCGACGCCGCCGACAACATCGAAAGATCCGCCTTGCCTGGCGCAAAAGCGGCGGTGCGCGACGCTCCTTGGGATGGATTCCCTTCAAGGTTCGAACGATTCGGTATCGCGCCGGCCAGGTGTACTTCGCCGGACGCTGGTTGTCTCTTTGGGACAGCTACGGTCTCGGCGGCTTTGAGTTGCGCGCCGGAAACTTCAGCGAAGATAGTCGCGGACGCTGGTATCTCAATGTTTGCGTGCACAACGCAAAGGGATCGGGAAGCGGAGAAAATAAACCGCCCGTGGAACCGATCCTGAATCGCTCGGTCCCGAGCCTGGGAATTGATCTGGGGTTGAAGCGCTTTGCAGCGTTCAGCGATTACGCTATGTCGCCCATCGATGCACAGCGATTTTATCGCGACTTGGCGCCCGCCCTCGCACGCGCGCAGCGCGCGCGCAAACGGAAACGTACCAAGGCGATTCACGCCAAGGTGGCGAACCGAAGAAGAGATTACTTGCATAAGCTAAGCACCCGCCTGGTGACAGGCCACGGCGCCATCTTCGTCGGCAATGTGAATGCCTCCGCTCTCGCGAAGACTCGACAAGCCAAGTCGGTGCTCGACGCGGGCTGGAGCGCATTCCGAACCATGCTGCTGTACAAATGCGAGCACGCAGGCGTGTGGTTCGCGGAACTCGACGAAGCGTTTTCCACCCAGACCTGCAGCGTGTGTAACAGCCGCACCGGCCCGAAGGGCCGGGAAGGTCTTGGAATAAGAGGATGGCGATGCAGTGTTTGCGAAGCGATCCATGATCGTGACGTGAATGCAGCTCAAAATATCCTCGCGGCGGGACATCGCCGTCTTGCGGAAGAAATCCTCGTCGTTTGAGGGCGAGGAAGATGTCAATGCCATGAACTTGTTTCCTCGCCGCGAATATCATTGCGCGGACCATACACCAAATGCCAGCCATCGCGTCCGACCAATGCGGACAATTTATCGAGCAACTCCCGGCTCGGCCGAATCGACCAAGCATCCCCCAAATTGAGCCTTCCGACGTACTCGGGCCGGCTCACCACCACGCTCACGCCGCAGGGTCCCCTGAGGTAAGGCTTCAATAGTTCTTCGAACCGGTTCATGCCCAAAGGCCCATCGAACGCCGCGGGCCAGCGCAGCCACAAGCGGCGTGCGAAGCGCTCGCGCGCGCGGTCGATATCCATCAACGATTTGGCCTGCAGCCGCCATGCTTCGATGAAATCGTCATAGCGCAGCGATCCATCGACGACGACAATGGCGTCCTTGACGATGATGTCGCGGTGTTGCTGGAACGTCTCTTCGTACAGGCTGACCTCGAGTCGCGCGGTCCGGTCATCGAGAATCAACGTGACTCGATTCGGGCGGCGGCGGATCTCGAGCACGAGACCGGCCACCGTCGCCGGCTTCGCCTGGGACCAGGTCCGCTCGCCGCCCCCCGCCGCCACCGGCTTGGGCGTAGGCCTGGGGCCGCCCACATCCACGAGGCGCGCACCGACCAGAAATTTCAAATCCGGTTCGTAGGGAGTGATGGGATGGCCCGTCAAGAAAAGACCGAGGGTATCGCGCTCTCCGGCCAGCCGCGTGGCTTCCGTCCAGTCCTCGATGTGCGTGTTTTCTGCGGCGCTCAAGCCGAACAGATCGACTTGGCCGACGCTCATCGCGCGCGAATTCTGCTCGCCCAGATGCACGGCGCGATCGAGTTGCGCCGTCAGCGAAGCGCGGTTCACGCCGATGCGATCCATGCTGCCGGAACGAATCAAGGCCTCGAACACGCGCCGGTTGACCCGCTGCAGATCGACGCGGCGGCACAGGTCCGGAAGACTTTGGTAGGGACCGTGGGCGGTGCGTTCCTCGATGATGGCCTCGACCGCCGACGCACCGACGCCTTTGATGGCGCCCATGCCGTAACGAATGCTCTTTGGGCCCGAGACCTTGAACGCATAGACCGATTCATTCGCATCCGGCGGCTCGACGATGAGGCGCATGCTCGCGCACTCGTCAATGAGCGTGACCACCTTGTCGGTCTTGTCCATGTCCGACGAGAGCACCGCCGCCATGAAAGCCGCCGGATAATGCGCCTTCAGCCATGCCGTTTGATAGGACAGCAAGGCGTACGCCGCCGAGTGCGACTTATTGAAGCCGTAGCCGGCGAACTTTTCCATCAAGTCGAATATCATCGTGGCCTGCGCTTCGCGCACGCCGCGCGCCACGGCACCGGTCACGAACACCGAACGTTGCTTGGCCATTTCCTCGGCCTTTTTCTTGCCCATCGCACGGCGCAGGAGATCCGCGCCTCCCAGGGTATAGCCGGCCAGGATCTGCGCGATCTGCATCACCTGTTCCTGGTACAGGATCACACCATAGGTGGCCTCGAGCACGGGCTTCAGATCAGGGTGCAGATAATCGATGGTCGCGCCGCTGGTATCGTGTTTGCGCGCGATGAAATCGTCGACCATGCCGGATTGCAGCGGGCCCGGCCGGAACAGGGCGACCAAGGCCACGATGTCGCCGAAGCGATCGGGTTGCAGACGGCGAATGAGATCCTTCATGCCGCGCGATTCGAGCTGAAACACCGCAGTGGTCTTGCAGCTCTTGAGCAGCTGATACGTCGCCGCATCGTCCATCGGCAACGCGCTCATGATGAGTTTGGGCTCGCCCGCGCGTTCGCGCTCCGCGTTGATGTCGCGCACCGCCCAGTCGATGATCGTGAGCGTACGCAAACCCAAGAAGTCGAACTTCACGAGTCCCGCAGCCTCGACGTCGTCCTTGTCGAACTGCGTGACCGGGGTGGTGCTGCCCTCTTCACAGTAGAGCGGCGTGAAGTCCGTGAGCACGGACGGCGCGATGACGACACCGCCGGCATGGGTACCGGCGTTGCGGGCCAGCCCCTCGAGCGTGCGCGCGAGTTCGATCAACTCGCGAACATCCTCGTCGCCGTCATATAAGCGCCTGAGTTCTTCCTCCTGCGCCAAGGCCTTATCGAGCGTCATGCCGATTTCGAATGGAATCAGCTTCGCGATCTTGTCGACATAGCCGTAATTGTGGCCGAGCACCCGGCCAACATCGCGAACCACGGCTTTCGCCGCCAGTGTGCCGTAAGTGATGATCTGCGAGACGCGTTCGCGCCCGTACTTGGTGGCGACATAATCGATGACCCGGTCGCGCCCTTCCATGCAGAAATCGACGTCGAAGTCCGGCATGGACACGCGCTCGGGATTCAAGAATCTTTCGAACAGGAGGTCATGCTCGATCGGATCCAGATCGGTGATGCCGAGGACGAACGCCACCAGGGAGCCCGCTCCCGAGCCGCGGCCGGGACCGACCGGGACGCCGTTCTCACGCGCCCAACGGATGAAGTCGGCGACGATCAGAAAGTATCCGGCAAATCCCATGCTGCAAATGACGCCGAGTTCGAGCGCCAGACGTTCTCCATAGGCCGCGGCATCCCGCACCACGCCCTGCAGCACTTTGGCTTGTTCCAGCCGCTCGCCGAGGCCGCGCTGCGACTCGTCGCGCAGAAACTCATCGGTGGTGCTGCCGGCCGGCACCGGATAGGCGGGCAGCATGGAGGAGCCCAATTTGATTTCGAGCGAACAGCGCTTGGCCACCTCTACCGTGTTGACGAGGAGTTCCGGTGCGTCCGCAAACAGCTCGGCCATTTCCGCCGGCGTCTTGAGATACTGCTCTTCGGAATAGCGCCGCGCACGGCTCGTGTCCGCCAGCAAGGCGCCATCATGGATGCATACACGGGCTTCGTGCGCTTCGAACTCCGGCCGCGTCAAGAAGCGCACATCGTTGGTCGCGACCGCGGCCACGCCCCGCCCTTGCGCCAGATCCAGCACCGCCTCGGTATAAACCTGCTCGCCGGCGCGCCCCGTGCGTTGCACCTCGAGATAGAAGCGATCGCCGCACAATGCCTGCCAGCGCTCGAGGCAGCGCGCCGCCTCCTCGTCCTTGCCGCGGGCAAAAGCCCGTCCGATATCGCCCTCCGGACCGCCCGACAGCACGATCAATCCCTCGAGCATGTCCCGTTGCAGCCAAGCGCGCTCCAACATCGGGGCACCGCGCTGCTGCCCCTCGAGGAAGGAACGCGTCACGAGTTCGGTGAGATGCCGGTACCCGACCAGGTTTTGACACAGGAACACCACGCGCGACGGAGCCTCGCCGGGCGCTCCGGGCGCCGCGCCGCGCAGCTCTCGCTGTCCCTCGCGAATCCACGCGTCCACGCCGATCACCGGCTTGACGCCGGCGCTTTGCGCCTCTTTGTAGAACTTGACCATCGCGAACAGGTTGCTCTGATCGGTCAGCGCAACCGCCGGCATTCGCGCCGCCGCCACCGCGGTCATCAATTCCGGCACGCGCACGATGCCATCGAGCAACGAATACTCGGTGTGCAGCCGCAGATGCACGAACTGGGTCAAGACTCAACGCTCCAGGAGGGACTCATCGGATTCCAAATCCAGCGCGGCCTCCAAATCCAGTTCAGCTTCCAACTCGAACTCGGGGTCGCGTGCGCCCCAGTCCACCGCCGCGTCCAGCAGGGATCCGACCGGCGCGAATGACCGCCGATGCAACGGGCAGGGGCCATGCAGCGCCAATAGGCGGCGATGCAATACCGTGGCGTATCCCTTGTGACTGGCAAACTCATATTCAGGAAAGACCGCATGCATCTGATTCATATAATGATCTCTGGCAGTCTTGGCCAATATCGACGCCGCGCTGATCGCCGCCTCCGTGGCATCGCCGCCGATGATAGGCCGCGCGCGCATCTCTTTACCCAGGCCGCCCAAACGAGGGAGCCGATTGCCGTCGACCAGCAGCACGTCAGGACAACACGCCATCGCGAGCACCGCTCGGCGCATGGCGAGGAACGTGGCATGAAGGATATTGAGCGAATCGATTTCCTTAGGGTCGGCCCAGCCGATGCCGAAACAAAGAGCGCGCCGCCGAATGGTAACGCTCAGACGGGCGCGCGACGCAGCGGTCAGAATTTTCGAGTCCGCCAGGCCCTCGATGGGACGACCGGGCCGCAAAATCACCGCGGCAGCGACCACCGGTCCGGCGAGCGGGCCGCGCCCGGCCTCATCGACCCCGGCGATTCGCAATTTCATGGCGCGCCTTCCCGTGGCTGTTCAGCCGGGGCGGATCCCTGCGCCGCGGGCAGGTGTCGCCGGTTCGAGAGCGCAAATATGGCCTGAGCAGCCCGCGCACTCGCGTCGCGCCTGAGGTCTAAGTGAATACGCAAGAACTCACTCTCCAATGCCTCGCGGCGCGGCGTATCGTCTAGCCACATCAAGAGCTCCGCTCCGATCGACTCCGGGACAATCTCCTGCTGAAAATACTCGCCGACCACGCGCCGATCTGCAAGCAAATTTGGCTGCGCAAAAAACCTCGATTTCACCAGATTCAGGCGCCTCAAAATCCAGGCGGTCATCGCCCCGAGCCGGTACACCACCACCATGGGGCGTTTGCACAGCGCGGCCTCTAGACTGGCCGTTCCGGAGGCGACTAATACCACGTCCGCCGCGATCAGCACGGTTTGCGCACGGCCCTCCACGAGCGTCACCGCTACGAGAGGCGCAATGCGCTCGAGCGCCGCCGCAAATAGGCCGCGCACCGCGGTGCTCGCCATGGGCGCGATAAAAAGAAGACCAGGCCGCTGCGCTGCCATCCAGCGCGCAACCTGGGCAAATTCTTCGGCAAGCCGCGCCACCTCGCCGCGCCGGCTGCCCGGCAGCAACGCCACTATCTGCGCGTCGCCCGCCAGGCCCAAATCCGCACGCGCCTGACGTCGATCCACCGTGAGCGGTATGGCATCCGCCAGCGGATGACCGACGAATTCCGCCGCCATGCCGTGACTCTCATAAAAATGTTTTTCGAAGGGGAGGAGGCATAGCACCAGGTCGACCGATTCATGGATGGTGCGCACGCGGTTCTGTCGCCAGGCCCACACCTGCGGACTCACGTATTGCACGGTCGTGATACCCGCGTTGCGCAAGTCGCGCGCCAGCCGCAGATTGAATTCAGGCGCGTCGATGCCGACGAACACGTCGGGCCGCAGCGCGAGGAACTCCCGACGAATGCGGGCGCGCAACCGAAACAAGCGCGGCAGGTCGGTTATGATTTCGAACAGGCCCATGACGGCAAGCGATTCGGAAGGCTCCCAGACTTCGCACCCTGCGGACTGCATCTTCGGCCCGGCGATTCCAAAGAATTCCGCATCCGGCGCGAGCCGCCGCAGAGCGTGGATCAAACCTGCGCCGAGCGTGTCGCCTGACGCTTCCCCCGCCACCAGACCCACCCGCAACGGCATCAGGCTCCCGGTTCTTTAGCGAACGATGCTGCGGGAGCTGCGTCTGATGAAGTCGACGAAGGGCCGGATCTCCGCCTGCGCGATGGCCGCTTTGTCGAGTTCCTCCAGCGCCGTTTTCAATTTGAGGCCCGAGCGGTACAGCACGCGATAGGCTCGGCGGACATTGCGTACTTGATCCTCGCTGAAGCCGTGCCGCTTCAGACCCACGGCATTGACGCTGTGCGGTTCGGCCGGCTGTCCGACCGCCATTACATAAGGCGGCACGTCGCGGGTCACCGCGGCGTTGTTGGCGATGAAGCAATACGCGCCCACCTTGGTAAACTGATGCACCGCTGACAATCCGCCCAGAATGGCGTAATCGCCGATCTCGACGTGGCCGCCCAACGTGGCCGCGTTCGACAAGACGATTTGCCTGCCGAGCCGGCAATCATGGGCCACATGCGAATAGGCCATCAGCAGATTGTCATCGCCGATGCGCGTCACACCGTCGCCCTGCACCGTGCCGCGATTGACCGTGACGCACTCGCGTATGACATTGCGGTCGCCGATCTCGAGCCGGGTCGTCTCTCCCTTGTACTTTTTATCCTGCGGCGCATCGCCGAGCGACGCGAATTGGAAAATCTTGTTGTCCGCGCCGATGCGGGTGGGACCGTTGATGACCACGTGCGGTCCAATCCATGTACCCGCTCCGATGATGACGTCCGGTCCGATGATGCTGAACGGCCCGATCGCCACGCCCGGCGCAATGTCCGCTTGCGGCGATATCACCGCGCGCGAGTCGATCATCCCAGATCTCCCGCGGCCGGGGCGGTCTTCACCAGCGGTCCTTTGGTCTCCGGCGCTACCATGATTTCGGCCGACGCCACTTCCTGGTTATCGACTTCCGCGATGCAAGCGAACTTCCAGATGCCCTTGAACGAGCGCTTCAGTACGACCTTCAGAACGAGTTGATCGCCGGGCTCGACCGGCTTGCGGAACCGAGCGTTGTCGATGGCCACGAAATAGAAGCGCGTGTCGTTGTCCGGAACCACCCCGACGGTCTTAAACGCGAGGATGCCGGCCGCTTGAGCCAGCGCTTCGATGATCATCACGCCGGGCATGACCGGGCGGTGCGGAAAATGTCCGGGGAAGAACGGCTCGTTGAATGTCACATTCTTCAATGCATGCACGTACTTTCCCGGCTCGCAGGCCAGCACGCGATCCACCAACAAGAAGGGATAGCGGTGCGGAAGCTGGCGCATGATCGCTTCGATATCCATCTTGAGGGGTTCCGGCATCATCGCTCCTTTTCACCAAATCGTCTTAAATTAGCCACCATGCGCCGCCAAAGCCTCGTCTCGACCGTGGGCATGCCGCTCGAATAGCTGCCCGCCTCCCTGATCGAGGCGCTCACCAGACTGCAGCCCGTGACGGTTACATCGTCCGCTATCATCAAATGGCCCGCAAATCCCACCATACCGCCGATCATGCAGCGCTGGCCGATCGTGGTGCTGCCCGAGATTCCCGTGCAGGCCGCGATGGCTGTATGCGCACCGATGACCACGTTGTGACCGACCTGGATCTGATTGTCCAGTTTTGCGCCGCTCTCGACGATCGTATCCCCGATGGCGCCGCGATCGATGGTGGTGTTGGCGCCGATCTCCACGTCATCGCCGACCCGCACACTTCCCACCTGCGGCACCTTGACCCAGGTACCGGCATCCGCCGCAAACCCGAAGCCATCAGCGCCGATGACCGCTCCCGCGTGCAGCAGGCACCGTGCGCCGATGCTCACCGCGGAATACAAGGTGACCCGCGGCATGAGTTGCGTGTCGTCGCCGACGCTCGCGCCGGCAAGGATGGTGCATCCCGCTCCGACCTGGACTCGCTCACCGAGTACGGCGCCCGTCTCGATCACGCAGAACGGGCCTACCGAAGCCGAAGCCGCAATGCGTGCGCCGCTTGCCACCACCGTGCTCGGATGAATTCCCGCCGTCGCCGTAGCGGCCGGGTACATCAGCGTCGCTATTCGTGCGTAGGCCAGGTAAGGGTTGGAATCGACGAGCGCGGCGACCGGACAGGCATCCACATCGGCCGGCGCGACCACAATTGCCGCCGCACGCGACGATGCCAAGTGCTTGCGGTACCGGGAATTCGCTAGAAAGCTGAGCGAGCCCGCGTCCGCCTGAGACAGCGTCGCGACGTGCGACACCCGCAACGCGGGATCGCCGTGCAACTCCAACCCGAACCGAACCGCCAATTCGCCGAGGCTGTAACCCTCAAGCACGTGCACACAACCTTGAACGCGTCGGCGGCTCTTGTTAGATGATCATTTGGGTGGAGTGGAGGGCTTGGTACCGGCCGGCGCAGGCGGTTGAGCGGGCATCGTCGCCGGCTTGGTGGCGAGCAGCGCCAACACGTTCGCCGTGATGTCGAGCGGGCCCTTCGCAAAGAACACGCCGTCTCCCAATACCAAATCGTACCCTTGGGCAGCGGCATATCCCTGGATCTCCGTCACCAGGTAACGCTGCACCTTGCCGATCTCCTCGTTGCGCCGGGTCGATGCGTCGTCCTGAAATTCTCCGGCCTTGCGTGAAAACTCCCGCTGCTGGTCGCGCAGCGTCTTCTCCGCCTTGGCACGGTCGGCTTCGGCCATTACCGCGCCCTCTTTCTGAAGCTTTTCATCCTTTGCCTTGAGATCGTTCTGCATGGTCAACAATTCACGGCGGCGCGGCGCGAATTCGTTCTCGAGCGCCGCCATCGCAGTTTTGGTCTGCGGCGCTTCCTCCAGCAGTTTTTGAAAGTTCACGACGCCCATTTTGACTTCCGCGCTTGCCGGGTGCGCTGCCAGTAGGCCGCACAGGCATAGGGCCAAGAACGGAATGCTGCGATTGAAAGTCGACATGTTGATATTTAGGACCTCGAGTAATTGGGTCAAAATGCTTGACCTATAGAAAACTGAAAACGCTCTGTTTCGTCGTTGAATCTCACCGTGTCTCCGGGAAATGGATTCAAGGGAATCCCATACGAGAATCGGAACAGGCCCAGCGGTGCAAGCCACTGCACCGCGATGCCGGTCGATCTCTTCAGATTAGCATAACTGAAGTGGTAATTGACCGGGGTAACGTCGTCGACGCCCAGGAACTGCACCTTGTTGCCGGTCTGGAACACATTGCCCATGTCGTAAAACCAGCTGACCCGGGCGGCGCTGCGCCATTTCTCGGGCACCGGAAACAGCAGCTCGACGCGGTTGACCACCCGAAAATTGCCGCCGTAGGGGTTGCCGTAGCCGATGTTGTCCCTCGGGCCCAGGCGGCTCTCACGGTAGCCGCGAACGCTATCCGGGCCGCCGGCATAATAATTCAAATAGGGGGGCAGCGAGGTGGTGCTTCCCAGCGGCGACGCATAGTCAATGGTCGAGTTGAACGACAGCAGCCATTTGCGCCAAATGGGTACGTACTGCAGATACTGGAAATTCGAAGTGTAATAGCGCACCGAACTCACCGGAAGCGTCAAACGGCCGGACACCGCCAGGTGCAAACCCCGGTCCGCGAACAAGGCGCGGTTGCGGGTATCGAGGTTCCATCCCGCAGTCAGCTCGTAGGTATAGAAATTGGTGCCGAATACCGTGTAGGGGCTGTCCAAGGAATTGACGACGCCGTCGCCGTTGGTATCCGTAAGGTCGCGCTGAAACGTGGAGCCGTTCGATTTCACCCAGTTGACCGACTGTTGTGCGCTATACCCTTGCGACACCACCAACGTGTTCTTGTTGGCGGATACGCCGGCCTGCAGGTATTGATATTCCGTGATCGGATATGACCATTGCACCGCGCCGGTGATCTGCTTGGTCGAGAACGCCGACGACGCCGCGACGAATTGCGTGATATCGCGGAACGATATGGAGCTCGTGCGCGCCACGCCGTCAATGGTCGTGTATGGATCGGTGTGGGAGAACACGTAGCTCTTGCTGTAGACGCCGGCATTGATTTCCAACGCGATGCGATCGCCGGTGCCCATGAAATTGCTGTGAACGAAATTGCCGTTCAGGCTGAATTTCTGGGACTCCGAGTAGCCTATGCCGCCGCCGAACTGTCCGGGCAATCCTTCCTTGACGTTGAAATCCACGTCCACCAGATCCGCGCTGCCGGCGACCGGCTTGTTCTCGAATTCCACCTTCTCGACATAGGGTAGACGCTGCAGGCGCTCTTTGGAGCGTTCGACCGCCGAATTGGACAGCCATCCGCCTTCGAGCTGGCGCATTTCCCGGCGCAAGGTCTCATCGTTGATGGCGCTTACGTTGTTGAAGTTGATGTGCCGCACGTAGACGCGATTGCCCGGTTCGATGAAAAACGTGAGCGACACGGTTTTCTTTTCGTTGTCGGGCGTCGGCACCGGATCGATCTTGGCGAACGCGTAGCCGTCCGCGCCAAGCCGGTAACTCATCAGTTCCTGGGAACTGGTCACGGCCTTGCGCGAGAAGGTGTCGCCCGGCTTGATGAGCAGCAGCGCGCGCAGTTGCGACTCCGGAACGACCATGGTGCCGGCGAGCTTGATCTCGGACACTTTGAAGACGTCGCCTTCGTTGACGTTCACCGTGATGTACATATCGTCTTTTTCAGGCGCTATGGCCACCTGAGTCGACTCGATCTGAAAATTCGCGTAGCCGCGATCCATGTAGTAGGAACGCAGCTTTTCCAAGTCGCCGGTCAAGGATTCGCGCGAATAACGATCGTCTTGCTTGTACCAGGACAGCCAATTCGGCGTCTTCAACTCGAAGCTGTCGAGGACGTCCTTTTCCTTGAACTTGGTGTTGCCGACCAGGTTGATCTGTTCGATCTT
>Ga0137412_10002043_pt1 | contig 15892 bp, 15 predicted proteins | sample CZODoug2_1_16fun_FD_122160 | JGI IMG/M metagenome (GOLD analysis project Ga0137412, IMG submission 122160) | Vadose zone soil fungal communities from Angelo Coast Range Reserve, California, USA - CZODoug2_1_16fungal (Hybrid Assembly) | ecosystem: Environmental > Terrestrial > Soil > Vadose zone...
GCCAGTTCTGCCCGGCTTTCTAGCATTCCCGAGCAGCGACGGGCCGATACCCGCCGCTTCCGGCGGCCAGCAGTTCTTCGGCGGCGGACCCGTGGCGGATTCCACACTCACCCAGACCGTCGACCTCAGGCCCGCTCAGGGTTCGATCGATGCAGGCAACGGGCGCTTCACGCTGAGTGGAGATCTCGGCGGCTTCTTTATCGACCCGTCCAGGACCTCGGTCACCGTCAACTTCCTCGACGCAAACGGAGTCGGGCTGGGCGCCGCCAACCTGGAGCCGGTCACCGCATGGGATCGCTTGTTCGCCACGGGGTTTATCCATCGCGACGTCTCCGGGGCGATACCGACATTGACCCGCAGCGCGCAGGTGGTCGTGACGTTAGACGACCGCAACCCGGTACTCGGCAATTACAACAATGCCTACGCAGACAACCTTTCGTTCACCGTCAACGATTCCGCCCTCGTGCCGGCGACTCTCGCGCCGCCGGCGTCGAATGTCGGCGACCTGGATCACGTGTTCATGGTCTACCTGGAGAACAAGGGCGTCGGGCAGATTATCGGCAGTCCCAACGCGCCGTATATCAACAGCCTGATCAACAACTTCGGATACGCGTCGAACTACTACGGGCTGACCCACCCCAGCGACCCGAATTACTATCCGATCGTCGGCGGTTCAGACTTCGGCTTCAACTACAACTGCCCCGCGCAATGCTTCCCGGCCGACACGCCAAATCTTGCCGACCGCATCGAGGCGGCGGGCATGGATTGGGCAGGCTATATGGAGGGCGGAGGCGGCTACACCACCCCCAACGACCGACTGCCCTTCCTCGCTTTCAGCGACATCTATGACGACCCCGATCGCGTCGCGACGCACCTGTTCGACATTTCGGAGATGGAACAGGATCTCGCTGATCCTGCCACGGCCCCGGAGTTCGTGTGGTTCGCCGCGGACGACGCCACCAACATGGAAGGGCCAACGGATTTCCCGTTCGGCATTCTCAATTGGGCTCTGGGCTTTATCGATCCGAGTCATCAGTACAACGTCAAGGCGGGCGACGAGTGGCTCCAGGAGCAACTCGCCACCATCATGGATTCGCCCACTTGGCAGGACCCCACACAGAAGAGCGCCATCTTCGTCACCTTCGACGAGGACTACAACAACATCACGACGGGCGTCGGCAACGAGGGCAACCACATCGTGATGATCGTCATCCCATCACAGGGGGCCGTGGACAACGGGATGCGCGAGGGCCACTTCATTGCCGACGACCACAACAACCACTACAGCCTGCTGCGCACCATCGAAGACTCGCTCAGTCTTCTCCCGCTTACGAACAATGACAAATACGCCCAACCCATGAACGAATTCTGGGTGTAACGGGGCGCAGTTCAACGTCGTCGGGCACCCGCCGCCCAGTCGAAATGACTCAGAACCCTCGCAGAATGGAGATCAGCTGTTCGCGGCTGTTCGCCCCGACCCGTTGGGAGGCGCGGAAGAGGTGTCCTTCGACGGAGCGGGTCGACATGGTGAGCCGGTCCGCAACCTCCTTGTTCGAAAGCCCTTGTGCGGCAAGCGAAATGATTTCGCTCTGCCTGGCCGTAAACGGCTGCGGCGTCGTCGCGGCCAGTAGCGCGGGGGTCTGGGCCCCGTGGCACTCGGCGGCGAGTCGCTGGGCGGTGCCGGACGCGCTCAATGCCGCGCCGCGCAAGCCGGCGTTTTGATACGTGACGACGGCTTGGGCTGCGGCGTCGGCGGCGGCAATGCGATCGCCGAATGCCTCGTATCGGCGTGACGCGTCGACGAGCGCGTCCCCATCTCCCGCCGCGAGCGCTGCGGCATGAGCCGCGGCGGCCGGGGCGCGAGGGCCTTGAACGCGGTCGGTCAGTTCGGCCAACCGCACGACGGTGGTGTGGTCGCCGAACTGTGTCGCCGTCTGCAGAAGCAGGACTTCCCAGGCGGCTCGGCCACGCTCGGATTCTCCTGCCGCTGCGTCACGCAGGATCGAAATCGCCTGCGACGTAGCGCCTTCTGCGGCACACGCCCATGCCTCGGCAATGACTCGCTCGAGGTCCCACGCGCCGGCCTCGACGTCTTGGGGGGACCGTTCGATGGCCGAGAGCTCCCGCCGCGCGTCGACCGCTCTGCCCGCCATACCGGTCACGGCCGCCAACCATGACCGCGCGAAGGCCTTCATCATCGGCCCGCCGCCGTCATTCTCCAAGTGCGCGATCGCTTCTTGCAGAGACCGTTGCGCCGCATGGAGCTCGCCTCGGCTCATCGCTGACAGACCGGCGAAAAGGCTGTGCCACCCCTGCTGAAACGGAACGTCGATCGTGTCGCGCCCAATGCGGGCGATCATCGCGTCCGATGACGTGAGTGCGCCCGCGAGCCGGTAGGCGATGACTTGCACCGCCGCCAGCGGCAGGCGCAGATGTGAGGCTTCGGCAGACGCCTCGGCAAGTCGATAGCCGGCGTCGGCCGCTGATTCGATCTCGTCGATGCGGCCAAGATCGCCGAGCCCGGTGACCAAGACCCATATCGACAACATGTGCACGATGTCGTTGGCTGGTGTACTGGCGAGGATCGTGCTGGCGCGATCGACGGCCCTGGAATGGCCGCGCACCAGGTCGATCAATGCGCGTAACGCACTGGCGACCGCTTGTGCCGCTTCGTCGTCGGCAGGTATCGCCTCGTCGAGTTCCCTTTCGGCACTGGCCGCATCACCGAGGCTGAGGGCGAAGTTCATCGCACGCAGGATCGCGATCTGAGCACGGGTCGGACCACACGTCTCGGCGGCGAGTTCGGAGAGGATGACCTCCGCGTCGGCTCCGCGCTCCTGCCACGTGATCGCCATCGCCTGAATGATCTTCGCCGGCTGCCCGCCTCCGGCGGCGACAGCCCGCCCGGCCAGCGTTTCGGCAAGTCTGAGATCACCGAGTTGCATCGCGGCCAACGTGGCGGCGAGTACGAGGTCCGGATCGGGTGCGAGATCGGATTCCATGGTGAGGGCCGCTCGTCGCACCAGGTCTCGCGGATCGGTCGAGCCAACGCGCGCGAGTTCGGTGACGATGCGCCCGCGCAACCGCCGCATCTGCAGGGACCCTCTGCGGCGCACTTCGCCGAGAAGCGGGTGAGCGAGCCGAACGGACGCGGGTTGCACGCGGGGGTCGACGCTGATCAGACCGAGCGCCTCGGCCTCGGCCACTGCGTCGGGATCGGTGATCGCCTCCAAGACATGGGTTTCCATCGGCTCGGCCACCGCGAGGGCGTCGAGCACGTCGCGCACGGATCTCGGCACCTGGGAGATCCGCGCTTCAAGCAAGTCCGCCAGTGTCGGTGAGAGCTCCGGCTCACCGTCCCATAGCCACACCTCCGAGCGCTTCGTCATCCGACCTGCGCTCACCTCGTTGTCGAGGAGGTGACGCAGATACAGCGCATTGCCCTGGGTGTACTGCCAAAGTCGTTGTGCACTAAAGGAGTCCACCCGACCATCAACCACGTGCTCGACTAGGCCGGTGATTTCCGCCAGCGATAGCGGTTGCAGTTCAAGGCGTTCCAGATGCTGCTCCTTCCAGATCGCCGTGATGGCGTCCGGCGGCGTCTCTCCCGAGCGGATCGTCAGGATCACAGTGGCAAGGTGGCGGGTGACGAGCTGGTGAACGGTGAACGCCGACAGGTCATCCAGTAGATGCGCATCGTCGACACCGACGATCACCTCATTTCCCCCGTCGCTTCGCTCGCCCCTGGCGCCATCGCGAGCGTCGCCGATGAGCCCGTCGATCACCTCGCGCACCCGCCGCAAGGGATCCGGGCCGAAGTCGCTGGCGACGTCGGCGAATGCACCGAGCGGGACGCTGCGCGCCGATGCCGTGCCGACGACCCAGTGCCGGCGCGCGGTGCGCGGACCACAGCCCGCGACGGCTTCCCTCGCCACCCGCGTCTTGCCGACACCGGCGGAGCCGGATAGCACGATCCCACCAGCGCGGCCCTTGGTCGCCCGCGCGGCCTCGGCGATCACCGCAAGCTCCTCGGTCCGCCCGATCAGTGGCCACTGGCGTGTCACCGGGCAAATTCTAATCTGCACAGGCATTCCACAGCGGGTGACGAGCAAATCCGCAGATTTCGTGCGCTATTCGGCTGGGAGCTCGCCAGATGCGGCTGCGAGCTTGGCCTCGGCCACTCGCATGAACGTCGGGAGTGCGGCCTGGTCCACCCCGATGTGCTCGGCGATCGCGTCGTCGGCAAACCCGGCGTCGCGCATCCGGATCGCTGCCGCATACGGCAACGGCAACAGCTCCAGTGATTCGGCCCGGCGGGCATCGGTGGCCATGCCTCGACGATGGACGCTGCGCGAACGTCGGGCAGGGGTAGTCGGCTACCCCAATCCCGACAGAACTGGGGTAGCCGACTACCCCAGTCGGTCCGCCGTAGCGGACCTACGTTCCTGATGTCTTCGGCGAAAGGACCCCTCCCATGGCCACGCATGCACGGCAGTCGTCCCGATTCCTTGCATCGGCAGTGGCTGCCGGCGCACTCGCCGCGGCCGGTGCCGCGCTGGTGGCCGCGCAGCCCTGCTCGCCAATTCAGGCGCGAGTGGTGAGCATGCCAGTTGTCCTGGTCGACCATTCCTGTGCCGCAACGGATATCGTCTGCGACCTGGCGGCCAGTGCACCGGGTGTGGACGGCGTATTCGTCCCTGCGGCGATCCGCCCGGCATTTATCTCCCCCGTCGCTTCGCTCGCCCCCGCGCCCGCGGCCCTCACGGGCCCCATCGATCCGATCCTGGCCCGCCTGTTGGGCGCACCGGCCCAGATCCTGGCCAACCCATTCAACGTCATCGGCAGGGGCGGCTGGCTCATCGGCGATGCCGTCACACCCGGCGCGAACGGTGGCCTTCTCATCGGCAACGGTGCTGGCGGCCGCACACCTGGCCAGAACGGCGGGCTCGGCGGCCTGCTGATCGGCGCAGGCGGCAACGGTGCCAACGGCGGGATCGGCCAAGACGGCGGCAACGGCGGGGCAGGCGGATTGTTCATCGGCAACGGCGGTCACGGAGGCAACGGCGGCGCCGCGGATCCCTTGACCGGTATCGCGGGCAACGGCGGCAGCGGCGGCAACGCATCGCGAGGCACCGGCGGCAACGGCGGAAATGGCGGCGACGCAGGCTCGATACGCATCGTCGACGACCAGCGGGTCGACAATTCCATTGCGGTGGCCGCCACTGGCGGCAACGGCGGCGCCGGTGGCTACAGCTCGTGGGGTGACGGCGGCAGCGGGGGCAACGGCGGTAGTGCCGCCACGACCGTCGGTGACGCCACCGCGGGCGACGGCGGCTACGGCGGTGGCAGCGGTGGCAATGGCAACGGGGGCAAGGGCGGCAATGGCGGGATAGGCGCAACCACCACCGCGTCGGGCGCCACTGCCATTGGCGGCAGCGGCGGCAATGGCGGAAGCGGCGGCAACGGCGGCGATGGCGGCGACGGCAGTCACAGCGTCGCAAGTGGGGCCGGCAATGCGTTCGGCGGCAACGGCGGAAACGGCGGAAACGGCACAACCAACCATGGCGGCGATGGCAATGCGGGCAACGGCGGCCGCGGCGGAGACGCCAAGGACCCGCGCGCAGATGGCACGTCCATCGGCGGAACCGGCGGCGACGGCGGCAACGGCAGCCCGATTGAAGGCACCGGCGGTGCCGGCGGCGCAGGCGGCAATGCGCAGAGCCCGCTCAGCGGCAACGCGACAGGCGGCAACGGAGGCAATGGCGGAACCGGCGTCCCCGCTCCGGCCGCCAATGCCCCCGGTGGGCCCGGCGGAACACCCGGCGGCCAAGACGGCGCCGACGGATGAACCCACTCCAGGTCTTGGGGAGGACATCATGGGCAAGCACGAGAAGCAGTCACGGAGGCGAAAGCGGCTCCTTGCGTCGGCGGTGACTGCCGGTGCGCCGGCCGCGCAACGGGTAACCCGTCAGCCGCCGTGGATGTCCAACCCGTGTGCGGCGGCGTAGGCGACGGCCTGGTCGATGTCGATCTTGGCGCCACGCACCTTCGCCGTCGTCCAGAACGTCGGGTCGACGCGCGCCCCGCGCAGATCGGCGTCGTCGAGGCGGGCATCTTGCGCGCGAGCGCCGGTGAGATCGGCCCCGCGCAGCACTGCCTTGCGCAGATCGGCGCCGACGAGGCTTGCTTCCCGTAGCCGGCAATCCGACAGGTCGACCGTGCGAAGATCACAGCCCCCCAACACGGCCAGCGTCAGGTCGACCTCCGTGAACGTCACCGGCCGGATCCGGCTTTCGGTGAACACCGATCCGAGCAACGTGCAGTGTCGAAAAGTGCTGTGCATCAACGATGCCCGACGGAAGTCGCAATTGCGGAAGGCCGAGCCCACGTGCACGGACTCGGACAGGTTCACACCGGCGAAGACACACTCGGTGAACACCACGCGTTCGGTGTGCAGCCGGCTGAGATCTTCATCGCGAAAGTCGTGACCTTCGAACTCTCGATCCACCCACTGCTCGTCGGGATCGGCCACGGATCAGCCGGGCAGCGAGCTGAGGTTCATCAACGAGTACTCGGTGATGGCGATCAGTGCGGCCCGCGCCGAATGCCGGTCGCGCGCGTCGACGGTGACCACCGGGATGTGCTCGGCCAGTGCCAGCGCCTTACGCACCTCGTGAGGCGGATGCCTGCGCCCGTCGTCGAATTCGTTGATCGCGATGAGGAACGGCAGCTTCCGCGCCTCGAAGAAGTCGACCGCGGCGAAGCTGTCCTGCAGCCGGCGGACGTCGACGAGGATCACCGCGCCGATGGCACCGCGGACCAGGTCGTCCCACATGAACCAGAACCGCCGCTGACCGGGCGTGCCGAACAGGTAGAGCACCAGGTCTTCGGCGAGAGTGATGCGACCGAAGTCCATCGCCACCGTCGTGGTGTTCTTCTCCGGCGTCGCGGCAAGACCGTCGAGACCCTGCGAGGCGTTGGTCACCAGGGCCTCGGTCCGCAGCGGCATGATCTCCGACACCGCGCCGACGAACGTCGTCTTGCCTGCGCCGAAGCCGCCGGAGATGACGATCTTCGTGGCGGATGAGCGCTCGCGCGAAGACCGTGTCAATGCCTTGTCTCGCCTGGCAGTGCCGCCGGTGGAACCCGGGGGGCCCTCAGAGTGCCCGTAGGCCACGCAGCGTCCTCCCTATCAATTCACGTCGTTCGTCGGGAGTCGCCGACTCGCCGAGGGTGGTCTGCACACGCGCGTATCCCTGCGTCACCAGATCACCGATCAGCACCCGCGCCACACCAAGCGGCAACGATAGGCGAGCGGCGATTTCGGCGACCGACGGGCTGTCGACACCCAACCCGAGAATCTTGGCACGCACGTCGTTTCCGGGCCAGCGCGGCGCGGGCCCGAATTCCATTGTCCTGATCGGCGCCTCGAGTGGAAGGTCGACACGCGTACTGGTGCGACCGGACGTCAGCGTGTACGGCCGGACCAGGCTGGCCTCGACCCCCGGTTCAGCGGATTCCCACGCGTCTCGCACCTCGTCCATCGCAACTCACGAGTGCTGTGCGGTACGGCGGGACGCTTGGACGACGGTGCCCACTCGCTCGACCAGGACCGCCATCTCGTAGCCGATCTGGCCGATGTCGCAGGACCTGGTGGCCAGCGTCGCGAGGTTGGATCCGTCACCGACGCGCATGAGCAGCAGGTAGCCGTTCTCCATCTCGACGACGGACTGCATCACGTAGCCACCGTCGAAGAGTTGCGCGGCGCCGGTCGACAGGCTGGCCAGTCCCGACGCCACGGCGGCCAGCTGATCGGCGCGCTCGGTCGGCATGTGCTCGCTCGCAGCGCGCAGCAGTCCGTCGGCGGACACCAGGATCGCGTGCGACACCCCTGCTACCTCGTTGGCGAACTTCGAGACCAACCAGTCGAGTGAGTCACGCTGGGTCGAACGGGTCATTCGTCGTCTGTTCCTCTGGTTTCTCTGGCGTGGGTGCGGCCCGCGTGCACGCCACCGAAATGGTTGCCGATGCTGGCGCGCACGGCCTCCGGATCGCGTGAAGGGCGGGCGTGCGCACCCGTATCGAATCCCGAGTCGGCGGACTCCTCGACACCGTTGGCGCCGTTGGCGTCTCCGTTGCGATGCCTGCCATTGTGGTCGTCGTCCTGCACGTCGGCAGCGCCGGGCACCAGCCGGGCGCCGGGTTCCCGCATCGGAAGACCGTGCTCGGTGTGCTCCGACACCGGCGATTCCTCCGCCGCGGCAGCTGCCTCCCAGCCGTGGTCCCACACCGTCTTCCAGTCCAGGTCGGTGCTCTGTGCGAGCTGGTGCGGATCGTCGATCAGCCACTCGGACAGCATCTTCTGGAAGATGGCGTCTTCGGTTCCCGAGGTCTGCGACTGCGCGGCGGGCTGGACGGGCTCCGGCAGCGGCGTCGGCGCGGCCTGAACCGGTTCGGCCTGGACGGGTTCGACAGGCGGAGGAGGCGGAGGCGGCGCTGGGGGCGGGTACACCCCGTTGGTGGACGGGTTCGCAGCCTGCGCCCGCGCGGCGAAGAAGGACGACGTGTTGGTGGGAGCCTGGCTGGGCCGCTCGACGGGTTCGGCCGGCGGAGGAGTAGCCGTCTGCGCGGGCATCGAGTCCTCCGGCCATTCCTCCTCGTCGCCCCAGAGGGAAACGGGCTCCGGCGTCGGCTCCATGGGCACCGACGGGATGCCGGATATTCCGCTTGCACCCGGGTTGCGTTGCGGCAGAAGAGAGATGGGAACGTCCGCGTGACCGTTGCGGTATTCGGCGGCTGGGGGCTCGTATTCGTAGCTCTGCTCTTCGACGTACTCGTCGTACCCTTGCTCGTACTCTTGGTCGACCGCCTGCTCGAACGCGATGGCGGCGTGCGAATCGGTGTGGGCGTCGGCGGAGTCGCCATAATCCGGCGCCTCGACATAGTCCGGCGCGTCGACCGGCAGCGGCGCCGAACCCCGGAGCAGCAGTTCGGCCGGAATGAAGACACCAGCGGTGGTGCCCGAATTCGCCTCTCCCGCAATGGTGCTGCGCAACCGGACGACGAGACCGTGCTGCGCGGCGAGGCGACCGACCACGAAGAGGCCCATGTGGCGCGCGGTGTAGGGGTTGACCTCGCCACCGGACTGCAGTCGCGTGTTGGCCACCCGCAGGTCGGGCTCCGTCATGCCGAGGCCGATGTCGCTGACCTCGACGACGAGACCGCCGTTGCCGGTGTGCACGGCCGACACCCGCACCTGCGAGATCGGCGGCGAGTAGCGCAACGCGTTGTCCATCAGTTCGGCGAGCAGATGGACCAGGTCGCCCGCGAGGACGCCGAGGATCTCGCTGTCGGGCGCGACGGCGGTGACCACGCGCGTGTAGTCCTCGACCTCGGAGGCGGCCGCGTTGATCACGGCGGCAACGGGAATCGGGGCGGCCTGCTCGCGCGGCACCCTCGAGCCGGCCAGCACCAGCAGGTTGGCGCCGTTGCGGCGCATGCGCGCGGCCAGATGATCGAGACGGAAGAGGCTCTCCAGCCGTTCGGGGTCCTCTTCGTCGCTCTCCAGACGGTCGATGAGCGTCAGCTGCTGGTCGACCAGCGAGCGGCTGCGCCGCGACAGCGTCTCGAACATGTCGCCCACCTGCAGCTGCAGCCTGGCCTGCTCACCGGCGAGCAGCACGGCCTGCTCGTGCAGCTCGTCGACGGCGTGCGCGACCTGCCCGACCTCCTCGGTGGTGTGCACGGGCAGAGGCTGCACGGGATCCGCAGGGCCACCCGCGCGGACCCGCTCCAACTCCTGAGCGAGATCCCGGTGGGCGACCTGCAGGGCGCTGTCGCGCAGCCTGCGCAGTGGTCGCACCAGGGTGCGCGCCACCAGCGTCACGATCAGCAGGGCGATCAGGATGGCCGCGCCGACGATCACCGAGTCGCGGATGGCCTCGTTGCGCTTGGCGGTGGCCTGGTCCTCGACACCCGTCGTGACGGACGTGATGGTCGACCGGATGACCTGGCTTGCGATCTCATTGGTGGCCTGCAACGACTGCGTCAGGTCGGGATTGTTGACCAGCACGACTGCCGGGTCGGACAGCATGGCCATCCGCTTGACCATCTCGGCCTGCAGCTTCTGGGCATCCGCAGAGCCGACCCCGAGCACCTGGCTCATCCCGAACAGCGTCGACGGCTCGGTGCCCGCAAGGGTGATCATCGAGGTGCGCAGCTCCGGCTCGGGGATCTCGCCACCGAGGTTCACCAGCAGCTGCTGCATCATCATCTGCCCGCGGGCACCGATCGCGCGGGACAGGCCAAGCGTCTCGCCCCGGATCGTCTCGTCGTCGACGCGCACCGATCCGTTGATGACGTCCTCGGCGGTGAGCAGGATCGGCGCGTAGGTGGTGACCCTGTCACGCAGGCCGATGCTGTTGGCCGTCACCTTGTCAAGAAGTGCCTGCCCGCCCTGCAGCAGCGACGTGACGCCCTTGCCGACGTCGGGCACGACGGCGGTGTCGCGCAGCCGGGTCTGCAGGGTCTGCTTGCTGGCATCGAAGGCGCTGAGCGCGGTCTGGGCGTCGCCGCCGGTGGAATTCGCCAGCAGCGCAGCGTCGAGGGTGGCCATGTAGTCCTCGATCGCCGGGACCATCTCGGCGCGGTCAGCAGCAAGACGAAGGTCGGCGGCACCCGTCCAACCCGAGTAAACCCGCAACCCACCGAATGTGCCCGCCAAAAGCAGCGGCACCAGAACGATCGCAAACACTTTCCATCGAACCGGCCAATTGCTCACCGACCATCGCGATGGCCGCTTCACCGGTGCTGGCACATTGCTCCTGAATTCGACAGCAGCGGCCTGCGGTTGCTGCTCGAACGCCGTCATTGCGGCGCGACCCTACTGCCGGCCGCTGGTCGGCATTTCAATCGCGCACAGGTCATAAGGTTCCTACTGCTCTTTGCCCAAAACGTGGGCAGGCGTGGTCCGCCCGGCAATTGGTCGAGTATGACAGCGATTAGCACCCGTTTCCACAATTCTTACTGAACAGACAGAGTTCGTGACCGAGGTGTTGCCAAGTTGTGTGCTATGCGAGCAAATGCCCAACGCCGCCTTTGATTACCCCTGCTCGAGCCGGTCTTCCCGTGCGAGTGCCAGCGGTACATTCCGGGCATGAGGCTAACGGGCAGAAGCGACGATGAGCTACTGACGGAGGCGTGGGCCTACCTGACCGCAGAGGAACTGCTCGACCTCTTTCAGTCGCTGACCTATTACTTCGCGGGCGACCAAGACGACCCCGGTTGGCACTGCCACGTCGGCGTCCCCGACGGTCCCGAACTGACCATCGCGATCGACAATCGATCATGAAAGGCACCGCGTCGTGTTCAAGTTGATGTTCTTCTCACCGCGCATCGCGCCGAACACCGGCAATGCGATCCGGACGGCGGCGGCGACGGGATGTGAATTGCATCTCGTCGAACCGCTTGGATTCGATCTGTCCGAACCGAAGCTGAGGCGCGCCGGCTTGGACTACCACGATCTGGCCTCGGTGACCGTGCACGCCGACCTGCCGAGCGCATGGGCGGCCCTGTCCCCCGCCCGGGTGATCGCGTTCACCGCACACGCTGAATCGTCCTACGCCGACGTGGACTACCAGCCGGGAGACGTGTTGATGTTCGGGCCCGAACCCACCGGCCTTGACGCCGCGACGCTGGCCGATCCGCACGTCACCACCCAGGTGCGCATCCCGATGCTGGAGGGCAGGCGGTCCTTGAATCTGGCCAACGCCGCGGCGATCGCGGTATACGAGGCGTGGCGCCAGCAAGGTTTCTCCGGCGCGGTCTAACGGGTCAATCCGTCTGCGCCAGAACGTCGTCCAGCCAATCGAAGATCACCTGGTGTGCACGTCCCATCGCGCCCATGTGGCAGTGCTCGCCTGCGCCCTCGGATTCGCGCAGGGTGACCAGGGTGGTCTTGGAGTTCACCATCGCCTCCGCGGCCCGCGCCGGCTCGCCCTTGAAGAACTGGTCGTTCTCCGCGTCCAGCACGAGGGCCGGGGCGGTGATGCGGTCGGCGATCCCGGCGAGCGTGTAGAGGTGAAACTTCCTGGCGAGGTCGGCGGTTGATTCGGCGCCCATCACCCACATGCCGTTGCGCAGTGCCCAGCGGACCTGGGTGTTGACCGACATCAGCAGCGAAAGCACGGGGATGGCGGCATCGTCGTTGCCGTCGGCGATCCACTGGGTGACGAAGGGCGGCATCGCGCCGGCCACGGCGGTCTGGAAGTCGTAGACGCCGTCATCGAGGATCAGCGCGGCGATCCGGTCGTCGAAGGCGGCGGCGCGGGCCACCAGGTAGCCGCCAAGGCTGTAGCCGAAGAGCGCGATCCGCCCGGGGTCGATCTCGGGGCGGGTGAGCGCGAAGTCGATGACCGGCGTGACGACGGCTTCCCAGTCGGGCCGGAAGACCAGGCGCTGTTTGCGCAGCGCCCCACCCTGCCCCGGACCGTCGAAGGCCAGCACGTTGTAGCCGCGGGCCAGCGCGGCGGCCGCGATCGCGAAGTAGGACTCCTCGAGGGTCGAGTCGTAACCGCTGTTGTAGATCACGGTCGGCCTGGCCGTTCCCGAATCGTCGACCAGGTACAGGTAGCCGGGCAGCGTCGTGTCCTGGTACGGGATCGCGATCTCGACGGTGGTGAAGTCGAACAGCCGGATCGCGGTCAGGAACGTGTCGTGTGACCGGTGCGAGAGTTCCGCCACTTCGGGGTCGTTGAACGGGTCGTCGCGGCGGTAGAACTCCGCGGTGCGGTAGTAGTTCGAGGCGCGCAACAACGCCTCGCGGGCGCTCACTTCGTGCCCGGCTTGCAGCGATTCGCGTCCCAGCGCCTCCGCTCGTTGGGCGATCGCCTTCCACTCCCGATGCCAGGCGGCTTCGTCGCCATCGGGGATCGCGCGGGCAGCGACGAGCACTTCGCCAAGGTCGGCGCCGCCATAGTTGGCGAACCCCGCCGCGCGCAGAGCCTCGAACGAGAACGACTCATCGTCGAACAGAAACTTCATGACTTTCCTCCTAAACGAAACGGAACTGCATCGTCTCGTCAAGTATGGAGCAGAAATAAACGGAACGCAACCGTTCCGTCTTGTTAAGCTGACCCGCATGACGACCACGCCGGAACCTCGCCGCCGGACCTCCGGTGGCCCGGTCTTGCAGGACGACGTGACCGCGGCCATCGAAGGGGCGTTCTTCGCCGAACTCGCCGAGGTCGGCTACGGCAGGCTATCGATCGACGCGGTCGCCAAGCGGGCAGCGGTGGGCAAGGCCGCGGTGTACCGGCGGTGGCGGTCGAAGCTGGACATGACGATGGCGCTGGTCTCGAAGACCGCGGTGGCCGCCATCGACGTCCCCGACACCGGCACCCTGCGTGGCGACATCCGCCAGTACCTGCGCAACGGCCGTGATGCACTGACGCACCCCCTGGCTCGTCGCATCGTGCCGGACCTGCTCGCGGAGGCGATCCGGAATCCCGAGCTGGCCGACCTTCTTGGCGTAACCGTGCGCGAGCCGCGACGACTCAAGGCCGTCGAACTCTTCGAGCGTGCGGTCCAGCGGGGCGAGCTGCCCGCAGGGACCAACTTGGAGATGTCGATGGACGTGCTCGCGGGTCCGCTGTACTGGCGGCTCGCGGTGATGGGACTCCCCGTCGACGACGACTACTGCGACCAGTTGGCCGACCGTGTCATCGCCGCCATCGCGGGCGGCTAGATCGCCATTCGCTGGTTGACGGTCCCCTGCCACGCATCGACGGCATCCTGCAGCGGCATGCCCAGCGCATTGCACAGTCCGATGACCGTGCCGAAGCTCGGGCTGGGGATTCTTCCGACCTCGATCTTGCGCAGCGTCTCGGGCGAGATTCCGGCGTGACGCGCGATCGTCTCGGGATCGCGACCGGCTCGGGCCGTCCTGATCAGCGCGCCGAGGCGTTCCCCGGCTCTCACCTGCTCCGGGCTCAGCGGTAAGCGCACCATGCAGGTCAGCATAGCCGGTATTCATATACCGGAACTGGTACCGTCGTAGCGGTATAGAAATACCGATGGACGAAGGAGGCCGGGCGTGATCGAACTCAAGACTGCCGACGAGATCGACAAGATGGCAGTGACGGGTGAGTTCGTCGCGCAGACGCTGGCGACGCTGTCGGCCGAGGCGGAGCCCGGCGTCAACCTGATGGCACTGGAGCACCACGCCCGGGAGCTGGTTTCCGAGCGCGGTGCGGAGTCCTGCTACTGGGACTACGCGCCGTCATTCGGTCGTGGTCCATTCCGGAACGTCATCTGCCTGTCGGTGAACGACGCTGTGCTGCACGGGATGCCACGCGACTACGTGCTGCGCGACGGCGACGTGTTGAGCCTGGACTTCGCGGTGTCGATCGACGGCTGGGTGGCCGATTCTGCGGTCACGGTCATCGTCGGCGACGGCGCCGACCCCGCCGACAAGGAGCTCATCGAGTCGACGCGACGAGCGCTTGACGCGGGTATCGCCGCGGCCGTGCCTGGGGGTCGGCTCGGTGACGTCTCTGCTGCCATCGGCGACGTCGCCGCCGACGCCGGCTATCGGGTCAACGCCGAATTCGGTGGCCATGGGCTGGGCCGGACCATGCACGAGGATCCGCACGTCTCCAATCGCGGACGACGCGGGCGCGGATTGCTGCTGCGCGCCGGGATGACCCTTGCGCTCGAACCGTGGTGGGCGCGCGGCAGCGATCGCCTGACCATCGACGGGGACGGGTGGACCCTGCGCTCGGCGGACGGGTCGAACACGGCGCACTCCGAGCACACCATCGCGATCACCGAACGGGGCCCTCGCATCCTCACCCAGTGCTAGGAGCTCACCAGGTGTTCCAGTGGGTGAGTTGCTCGGCGGGCAGCCGCTTGGCAGGCCGGAAGTCGGTGCCCTTGGTGTAGGCGATCGGGAACAGCCCGCCCTGGGAGTACTTGTCGAACGGGATGCCGAGGACCTCGGCGGCCTGCTTCTCTCCATCGCCGATCAGGTGCAGCGTCGTCCACGCCGAGCCGAGCCCGCGCGAGCGCAGCGCCAGCTGGAAGCTCCACGCGGCGGGCAACAGCGAGCCCCAGTACGCCGCGCTGATGCCTGCGGGCGCGCCGTCCGGCCGACCCACCAGGCACGGAATCATCATGACCGGAACCTCGTGCAGGTGCTCGGTCAGGAACTTGGCGGAATTCACCACCAGTGGCGTCCGCTCGTCGCGGCTGTCGCCGTACTCCGCGGGCGGCGCGTCAAGGTAGGGGTTGGCCGCCGTGCGGTAGATGTCGGCCAAGGCCTTCTTCTTGTCCGGGTCGTCGACGAACACGAACTGCCAACCCTGCGAGTTCGATCCCGTCGGCGCCTGTAGGGCCAGCTCGAGGCATTCCAACAGAACGTCTTTCGGCACTGGCTTCTCGAGGTCGAGCCGTTTGCGGACCGAGCGGGTCGTGGTCAGGAGTTCGTCGACGGAGAGATTGAGAGTCATAGCCGGAGACTACATTCGGAATCATGAGCGCTGATCTGACGCCCGAAGTCATCGACCGACTGACCAACGACCAGTACGGCTGGCTCACCACCGTCGCGAAGTCGGGCCAGCCCGTGCCGAAGCTGATCTGGTTCCACTTCGACGGAGCCGCCGTGTTCATCTACACGGTGCCCGGCGCGGCGAAGGTCGCCCACGTTCAGCGCCACCCCCTGGTCAGCCTCAACCTCGATTCCGACGGCAACGGCAGCGGCGTCATCGTGATCGGCGGCGAGGCCACCATCGACGCCACCGACGTCGACTGCCGCGCCGACGAACCGTACTGGGCCAAGTACGCGGAGGCCGCCGCCAAGTTCGGACTGAGCGAAGCGATGGCGGACTACGGCACG
>Ga0137412_10002044_pt1 | contig 15892 bp, 11 predicted proteins | sample CZODoug2_1_16fun_FD_122160 | JGI IMG/M metagenome (GOLD analysis project Ga0137412, IMG submission 122160) | Vadose zone soil fungal communities from Angelo Coast Range Reserve, California, USA - CZODoug2_1_16fungal (Hybrid Assembly) | ecosystem: Environmental > Terrestrial > Soil > Vadose zone...
GGATCATCTGCCGGCGCAGGAGGAAGAACATCTGCACCGGCGTCGCCGGTACGCACACCTGGATGTTGTTGTCGGCGCACAGCTGCAGGTAACGTTCGATGCGCCCGGAAGAATGCTCAGGCCCCTGCCCCTCGTAGCCGTGCGGGAGCATCATGACGAGCCCGCAGATGCGTCCCCATTTGACCTCGCCCGAAGCGATGAACTGGTCGATGACCACCTGCGCGCCGTTCGCAAAGTCGCCGAACTGCGCTTCCCATACCACCAGCTCGTTCGGCTCGGAGGTCGAATACCCGTACTCGAATCCGAGCACGGCTTCCTCGGAGAGGACCGAGTCGATCATGACGAAATCGCCCTGGTTGGGAGCGATATTGGAGAGCGGGACGTAGCTGCCGGAGTCCCATTTCTCGCGGTTCTGGTCGTGCAGCACCGCGTGGCGGTGAAAGAAGGTGCCCCGGCCGCTGTCCTGCCCGGAAAAGCGGACCGCGAATCCGTCTTTGAGAAGCGAGGCATACGCGAGGTTTTCCGCCATCCCCCAATCGACCGGCATCTTTCCCTGCCCCATCAGGCGCCGGTCGGCGATGATCTTCTCCACGCGGGGGTGGAGCTTGAAGTTCGAAGGGATGGCGGTCAGCTTCTCCGCGAGCGACTGCAGCTCCGCAACAGGAAGCGTGGTGTCGTCGTTCTCGTTCCACTTCGTGTTCCTGTAGCGCGTCCAGTCCACCGCGAACGGCGGCTTGAAATTCGTGAGGATGGTCCTGTTGGTGTGAAAGCCCCCGTCGAGCGCCTGCCGGTAGGTGGCGACTGTCTTGTCGGCATCCTCGGGCCCGATCAGCCCTTGAGCGATGAGCTTGTCCGCGTAGAGCTTGCGCGTGCCGGGATGCTTGTTGATGATCTTGTACATCAGCGGCTGGGTGACCATCGGCTCATCCTGCTCGTTGTGGCCGAGCTTGCGGAAGCACACGAGATCGACCACCACGTCCTTCTTGAACTTGGTGCGGTAATCGAGGGCGATCTCGGTCGCCATGACCACGGCCTCCGGGTCGTCGCCGTTGACGTGGAAGATCGGCGCGTCGACCATCTTCATGACGTCGGTGCAGTAGAGGGTCGAGCGGCTGTCGCGCGGGTCGGAGGTCGTGAAGCCGATCTGGTTGTTCAGGACGATATGCACCGTGCCCCCGGTGCCGTAGCCGCGCGTCTGCGACAGATTCAAGGTTTCCATCACAACGCCTTGGCCGGCGACCGACGCGTCGCCGTGGATCAGCACCGGCAGCACCTGTTCGCCCTTGCGGTCCTTGCGGCGGTGCTGGCGCGCCCGCACCGAGCCCTCGACCACCGGGTTCACGATCTCGAGATGCGAAGGATTGAAGGCGAGCGTCAGGTGCATCGGCCCGCCGGGGGTATTGATGTCGGAGGAGAACCCCTGGTGATACTTCACGTCGCCGGCGAGCAACGCATCGTCGTGCTTGCCCTCGAATTCCGAGAACAGATCCTTCGGCATCTTGCCCAGGGTGTTCACCAGCACGTTCAACCGGCCACGGTGGGCCATGCCGAGCACGAGCTCCTGCACCCCGGCCTCGCCCGCGCGCTGCAGAAGGTTGTCGAGCATCGGGATCAGCGTGTCGCCGCCTTCGAGCGAAAAGCGCTTCTGCCCGACATAGCGGGTGTGCAGGAATCTCTCGAGACCTTCGGCCGCGGTGAGCCGCTCGAGGATGTGGCGCTTATAGTCCGGCGAATAGCTCGGCTTCGACCGGATCGGCTCCAGCCGCTCCTGCATCCAGCGCTTCTCCACGCGGCTGGAGAGGTACATGTACTCGACGCCGAGGGTGCCGCAATAGGTCTCCTGCAGCGCCTTGATGATCTCGCGCAGGCTCGCCTGCTCCGGGCCGACAAGCGATCCGGTGTTGAACACCGTGTCCATGTCGGCGTCGGTCAGGTCGTAGTAGGCTGGCTCGAGCTCGGCGATGCGCGGGCGCTCGTGCCGCTTGAGCGGATCGATGTCGGCAATGAGCACCCCGCGAAAGCGGTACTCCGCGATCAGCTGCAGCACCGAGACCTGCTTGCGATCGACCCCCCCCACGGCGGGTGCCGGGCGGGCCGCGCCGGCCCGGGCGCGCCGGGCGAAGGATTCGACGATCGGCGCGTGGGCCACGTCGCGTCCTCCGTTTCCGCCTGCAGGCGCCGCCTGCAGCTTGTCGAAATACTCGCGCCACTGCTCGGGGACCGATTGCGGATTGTCGAGGTAAGCCTCGTACAGCTCTTCGATGAAGGGCGCGTTGGCGCCGAAGAGATACGAATTGGAGAGGAATTCCTTCATGGCGCTCATATTTGACGGCTCCTGCCTTCACGCATTCGAACGGGCTCAACGCCTGTTGATCGGCACGACCTCCCGCCGCGTGGCGCCGGTGTAGAGCTGGCGTGGCCGGCCGATCTTGTACTCGGGGTCGGCGATCATCTCCTGCCACTGGGCAATCCAGCCCACCGTGCGCGCGAGCGAAAAGATGCAGGTAAACATCGACACCGGGATGCCGAGCGCGCGCTGCACGATGCCGGAGTAGAAGTCGACGTTCGGATAAAGTTTGCGGCTGACGAAATAATCGTCCTCGAGCGCGATCTTCTCCAGCACCATCGCCAGCTTGAAAATCCGGTCGTCGTGAAGGCCCAGCTCTTCCAGCACCTCGTAGCAAGTTTCGCGCATGAGCTTGGCCCGCGGATCGTAGTTTTTGTACACGCGATGCCCGAAGCCCATCAGCTTGACCCCGGAATTCTTGTCCTTCGCCCGCTTGATGAACTCGCCGATCTTGGAGACGTCGCCGATCTCCTCCAGCATCTGCAGCGCCGCCTCGTTGGCGCCGCCGTGCGCGGGACCCCACAGGCAGGCGATGCCCGCGGCGATGCAGGCAAAGGGATTGGCGCCCGAGGAACCTGCGAGGCGCACGGTCGAGGTGGAAGCGTTCTGCTCGTGGTCCGCGTGCAGGATGAAAATCCGGTCGAGCGCGCGCACCAGCACCGGGTTGATCTTGTATTCTTCGGTGGGCACCGCGAACATCATGCGCATGAAGTTCTCGGTGTAGGAGAGGTCGTTCTTGGGATACATGAACGGCTGGCCGACCGAGTATTTGTAAGCCATGGCGACGATGGTGGGCAGCTTGGCGACCAACCGGAAGGCCGAGATCTCGCGGTGCTGGGGGTTACTGATGTCGAGCGAGTCGTGATAGAACGCGGAGAGCGCGCCCACCACTCCGACCATCACCGCCATCGGGTGCGAGTCGCGGCGGAATCCTGTGTAAAGCCGCGCGAGCTGTTCGTGCACCATGGTGTGATGCGTGACGATATTGACGAACTCCCCCTTCTGCTTTTGGTCCGGCAGCTCGCCGTTCAGCAACAGGTAGCACACCTCGAGAAAGTCGCAGTGCACCGCAAGCTGCTCGATCGGATAGCCGCGGTAGAGCAGCACGCCCGCGTCCCCGTCGATATAGGTGATTTTCGAGCTGCAGCTCGCCGTGGACATGAACCCGGGGTCGTACGTGAATATCCCCGTCTTCGCGTAAAGCGTCCGTATGTCGACCACGTCCGGACCGACTGTGCCCGACAACATCGGAAACTCGATCGAGTTGCCCTCCCTGTAGGAAAGCGTGGCCTTTTTCGTGGGACCCATGGTGTTCCCTCGGTGAATTTGCGCTAGCAATTCCGCATCAATTGGACCACTTCGCCGAGCGCGGGATCGCCGCATTCGCGGCGTCCGCTGACCAGGCCCCAGAGCTCGTCGTCGCTATACTCGAGCAGCGTCTTGAAAGCGGCGAGGCGCTCGCCCTCGAGCAGCGCCGTGTGGGCTTTCAGAAACCGTTCGAGCACCAGCTCGTTCTCGAGCAGGCCGCGGCGGCAGCTCCAGCGCAAACGGTTCATCTCGACGTCAGTCATGTTACACGGAACGCTTTACCATCAATTCCTTGATCTTGCCTATGGCGCGCGTCGGATTGAGGTTCTTCGGGCACGCGTCCACGCAATTCATGATGCTATGACAGCGGAACAGGCGGTAAGGATCCTCGAGGTTGTCGAGCCGCTCAGCGGCAGCCTGGTCGCGGCTGTCGGCGATGAAACGATAGGCCTGAAGCAGCCCGGCCGGGCCGACGAACTTGTCCGGATTCCACCAGAACGACGGGCAGGAGGTCGAGCAGCACGCGCACAGGATGCATTCATAGAGACCGTCGAGCTCCTCGCGCTCCTCGGGGGACTGCAGCCGCTCCTTTTCCGGCGGCGGGTCTTCGTTGATCAGGTACGGCTTGATCGAGTGATATTGCTTGAAGAACTGGGTCATGTCGACGATCAGGTCGCGGATCACCGGCAGCCCGGGGAGCGGCCGCAACTCGACAGGCTCCTTCAGGTCGCTCAACTTGGTGATGCAGGCAAGGCCGTTTCTGCCGTTGATGTTCATGGCGTCGGAGCCGCACACGCCTTCCCGGCAGGAGCGCCGCAGGCTCAAACTGTCGTCCTGCTCCTTGATGCGCACCAGAGCATCCAGGAGCATGCGGTCGTGCGGGTCGAGCGCGACATCGTACTCCTGCATGCGCGGCTTTTCGTCCTTGTCCGGGTCGTAGCGGAAAATCCTGAAGCGCATGCTTCCCCCAGTCGGGTCAGTAGGTCCGTACCTTCGGCTCGATGGTCCGGGCCGTCAGCGGCTTCATGTGCACCGGCTTGTACTCGAGGCGGTCGCCCTCCTTGTACCACAGCGTGTGCTTGAGCCAGTTCGCATCGTCACGGCTGTGATGGTCGGCTCTGTCGTGCGCGCCGCGCGACTCGAGCCGCGCTTCCGCGGAGACCATCGAGGCGCGCGCCACCTCGATCAGGTTGTCGAGCTCGAGCGCCTCGACGCGCGCGGTATTGAACACGCGGCTCTTGTCCTTGATCTCGGTGCGGGTGGCGCGGTCGGCGATCTCGTGGATTTTTTTCACGCCTTTGACCAGCATTTCCGGAAAGCGGAACACGCCGCAGTGCGCCTGCATGGTGCGGCGAATCTCCGTGCCGACCTCGGCGACCGATTCGCCGTTTTTCTGGCCGTCGAGCCGCGCAAGACGCGCCTGGGTCCGCTCGGGCGCGTCCTTGGGCAAGTCCTTGCGCCCCGGATTCTCCTGCAGGAATTTGATGATCGATTCCGCGGCCGCCTTGCCGAAGACCAGCAGATCGGTGAGCGAATTCGTTCCGAGGCGGTTCGCGCCGTGGACCGAAGCGCAGGCGCACTCGCCCGCCGCGTAGAAACCGGGCACCACCGCTTCGGGGTCGCCTCCCTGCGGCACCACGACCTCGCCGCGGTAGTTCGTCGGTATCCCACCCATCATGTAGTGCACCGTCGGCACCACCGGGATCGGATCCTTCACCGGGTCGACGTCGGCGAATTTCTTCGCGATCTCGCGGATTCCCGGCAGGCGCTTCTCGATGACCTCCGGGCCGAGATGGTCGAGTTTCAGCAGCAGGTAATCGCCGTGCGGCCCGGCGCCGCGGCCTTCCTTGATCTCGGTCGCCATGGCGCGCGAAACGACGTCGCGCGAAGCGAGGTCCTTCAGATTCGGGGCGTAACGCTCCATAAAGCGCTCGCCGCCCTTGTTGAGCAGGTAGCCGCCCTCCCCCCGCACGCCTTCGGTGATCAGGACGCCCGCGCCCGCGACACCCGTCGGGTGAAACTGCCAGAACTCCATGTCTTCCAGCGGGACAGCGGCGCGCGCCGCCATGCCCAGGCCGTCGCCGGTGCAGATGAACGCATTGGTCGTGGAGGAAAAAATCCGCCCCGCCCCGCCCGTCGCGAAAAGCGTCGCCCGCGCGTGCAGGATCATCACTTCCCCCGTTTCCATCTCGAGTGCCGTCACGCCCAGCACCTGGCCGGTGGCGTCTCTTATGAGGTCGAGCGCCATCCATTCGACGAAGAACTGGGTGCGCGCCCGCACGTTTCTCTGATACAGCGTATGCAGCATCGCGTGGCCGGTGCGGTCCGCGGCGCAGCAGGAGCGCTGCACCGGCCGCTCGCCGAAATTCTGCGAATGGCCGCCGAACGGCCGCTGGTAAACCGTGCCGTTCTCGTTGCGATCGAACGGCATGCCGAAATGCTCCAGCTCGTATACGAGCTTGGGCGCTTCGCGCACCAGGAATTCGATCGCGTCCTGGTCGCCGAGCCAGTCCGAGCCCTTCACCGTGTCGTACATGTGCCACAGCCACGAGTCCTCGCCCATGTTGCCGAGCGCCGCGCCGATCCCGCCTTGCGCCGCCACCGTGTGGGAGCGCGTCGGGAATACCTTGGAAAGCACCGCGACGCTCAACCCCGCCTCGGACAACTGCAACGCGGCGCGCAGCCCGGCGCCGCCCGCGCCGACGACCACCACGTCGAAGTTGCGCTTCGCGATCGCCACTTCAGAGCCTCCAGAGGATCTGCATCGCCCAGCCGCCGCAACCGACGAGCCACAGGATGGTCGCGATCTGCAGCGCGAGGCGCAGTCCGGCGTGCTTCACGTAATCCATCCAGATGTTGCGCATGCCGATCCACGCGTGGATCAGGACGCTCGCCGCGAAAAGAAAGCTCGCGAACCGCATCCATTCGTGCTCGAACAGGGTCTTCCACGCCGCGTAAGTGAATGCGCCCCGCGGCAGCGCCAGCACCAGGAGCAGCGTGTAGGCGAGCATCACCAGGGCCGTGACACGCTGAGCGAGCCAGTCCCTCAGACCGTAGTGGGCACCGACGATGACTCGCTTCACCACAACCTCGCCCCGATGAGCGCTGTCAGTACCAGGCTCACGATGAACACGCCGAACGCGCTCATGCGCGCCGTCGGCAGGTCGACGCCGATATCGATATCGAGGAGCAGATGCCGCACGCCGGCGCACAGGTGATGAAGATAGGCCCACAGCAACACCAGCATGGAAAGTTTCACCGCCGGATGCGCAACATAGGCCTGGAAGCGCGCGAATCCGGCTTCCGAGGCGAGGCTCATGTCGAGGAGGAACAGAAACCAGACGAGCCCCAGGAAAAGCAAGGCACCGCTCGCGCGATGGAAAATCGAGACCAGACCCGGGACAGGGAGATTGAGAGGACTGAGGTTATACCATACGGGACGCTTTTTTTTCGCCGTCAGATCAGGCATGTAAAGCAATCCTTCCGCAACGCTTGGGCTGATTTGGAATCTTGACGGGAGTCAAGATTATAGCAGGCTTCGAATCGCGCCTGTGCTGCGCAAAAGCGCCAAGCCGGATATATTCGGGCCTTCTCCAGGGAGTCTTCCATGTCCAACAAGCCCATTCGCGTCGCAGTGACGGGCGCCGCCGGCCAGATCGGCTACAGCCTGCTTTTCCGGATCGCGAGCGGCGAGATGCTCGGCAAGAACCAGCCGGTGATCCTGCAGATGCTCGAGATTCCCGACGAGAAAGCGCAGAAGGCGTTGAAGGGCGTGATGATGGAGCTGGACGACTGCGCCTTCCCGCTCTTGCACGGCATGCTCCCCACCGCCGACCCGATGGTCGCGTTCAAGGACGTCGAGGTCGCGCTGCTGGTCGGCGCGCGCCCGCGCGGTCCGGGCATGGAGAGGAAGGACCTGCTCGAGGCGAACGGCAAGATCTTCGCGCCGCAAGGCAGGGCGCTCGACGCGGTCGCGAGCCGCAAGGTCAAGGTGCTGGTGGTCGGCAACCCCGCCAACACCAACTGCCTCATCGCCATGAGAAACGCGCCCAGCCTGAAACCGACTCAGTTCACGGCGATGATGCGCCTGGACCACAATCGCGCAGTCGGCCAGATCGCGCAGAAAATCGGCAAGCCGCTCGCCTCGATCCGCAAGGTCACGATCTGGGGAAACCACTCGGCGACCCAGTACCCCGACGTGTTCCAAGCAGAGTGCGCCGGCAAGAAAGTCTGGCCGATGATCAACGACATGGAATGGCTGGAGAAGACTTTCATCCCGACGGTGCAAAAGCGGGGCGCCGCGATCATCGAGGCCCGCGGGCTGTCCTCCGCCGCGAGCGCGGCGAACGCCGCCATGGACCACGTGCGCGACTGGGTCCAGGGCACGCGCCCCGGCAACTGGGTCAGCATGGGAGTCCCTTCGGACGGGAGCTACGGCATTGCGGAAGGCGTGATCTGCGGATATCCGGTGACCTGCGAAGGCGGCAAGTACAAGATCGTGAAGGGCATCCCGGTGAGCGACTTCAGCCGCGCGCGCATGGACGCGACCCTGAAGGAGCTGCACGAGGAGCGCGACGGAATCGGGCACCTCCTCGGCTAGGAGCGAACATGGGGACCCTGTCGCCGGGAGCGAAATTCCGCGCCGCGATGAAGGCGGAAAAGCCGCTGCAATGCGTGGGCACGATCAACGCCTATCACGCGCGCCTGGCCGAGCGCACCGGCTACAGATCCATCTACCTCTCGGGTGGAGGGGTCGCCGCCGGATCCCTCGGGCTCCCCGATCTGGGCATCAGCAATCTCGAGGACGTGCTGACCGACGTGCGGCGCATCACCGACGTGTGCTCCCTGCCGCTCCTGGTCGACGTCGATACCGGTTTCGGCGCGAGCGCCTTCAACATCGCGCGAACCGTCAAGTCGCTGATCAAATCGGGCGCGGCCGCAATGCATATCGAAGACCAGGTGGGTGCCAAGCGCTGCGGACACCGCCCCGGAAAGGAGCTCGTGTCGAGGGAGGAAATGGCCGATCGGATCAAGGCTGCGGTCGACGCCAGGACCGACGCCGACTTCATCGTTATGGCGCGCACCGATGCCCTGGCCGTGGAAGGCCTCGATCGCGCCATCGAGCGCGCGCTCGCTTGCGTCGACGCGGGCGCCGACGCGGTTTTTCCCGAGGCCATACCTGAGCTTTCCATGTACCGGAAATTCGCCGAGGCGGTGAAGGTACCGGTGCTCGCCAACATCACCGAGTTCGGCGCCACGCCGCTTTTCACGCTCGACGAGCTGCGCTCGGCCCAGGTCGCGATCGCCCTCTATCCTCTTTCGGCGTTCCGCGCCATGAACGCCGCCGCGCTCAAGGTCTACAATGCGATCCGCAAGGAAGGAACGCAGAAGAGCGTCCTCGACCTGATGCAGACGCGCGACGATCTCTACGACACACTCGACTATCTCGCCTACGAGCGCAAGCTCGACCAATTGTTCGCGAAAGAGAAATCGAAATGAGCGAGGCCGCTGCGGCCCCGAAGCCCAAGAAGTCGGTCGCGCTCTCCGGAGTCCCCGCCGGGAACACGGCTCTGTGCACGGTCGGGCGCAGCGGCAACGACCTGCACTACCGCGGCTACGACATCCTCGATTTCGCCGACGAGGCGGAGTTCGAAGAAGTGGCCTACCTCCTCGTCCACGAGAAGCTGCCCGACTCGGGCGAGCTCGCCGCCTACAAGAAAAAGCTCCGGTCACTGCGCAGCCTGCCCGGCGCGGTCAAGACGGCGCTCGAAGCCGTGCCGGCTTCAGCCCATCCGATGGACGTGATGCGCACCGGCGTGTCGGCGCTCGGTACCGTGGAACCCGAACAAGAAGACCACAGCGTTTCGGGAGCGCGCGATATCGCCGACCGGCTGATGGCGTCACTCGGCTCGATACTGCTCTACTGGCATCACTACAGCCGCGAACACAGGCGGATCGAAGTCGAGACCGACGACGATTCCATCGGCGCGCACTTCCTGCATCTGCTGCACGGGAAGCCGCCTTCGGCCGAGTGGGTGCGGGCGATGCACACTTCGCTCATCCTCTACGCCGAGCACGAATTCAACGCATCGACTTTCACTTGCCGCGTCATCGCCGGCACCGGATCGGACATCTACTCGGCGATCTGCGGAGGCATAGGCGCGCTGCGCGGCCCCAAGCACGGCGGAGCGAACGAGTTCGCTTTCGAGGTTCAGTCGCGCTATCTGGATGCCGCCGAAGCCGAGGCCGACGTCGTGCGCCGGCTGCGGAACAAGGAAATCGTCATTGGCTTCGGCCACCCGGTCTATACCACGGGCGATCCGCGCAACCAGGTGATCAAGGAAGTGGCCCGGCGCCTGTCGAAGACTCAAAAGGAGATGAAGCTCTTCGACATCGCGGAGAGGCTCGAGCAGGTGATGTGGCGGGAAAAGAGGATGTTCGCCAATCTGGACTGGTATAGTGCGGTGTCCTATCACAGGATGGGCGTGCCGACCGCGATGTTCACCCCGATTTTCGTCATCTCGCGCACCTCGGGTTGGTCTGCGCATATCATCGAGCAGCGAATCGACGGTAAAATCATCCGTCCGGGCGCCATTTACACCGGCCCCGAAGACCGGAAATGGGTGCCGCTCAAAGAGCGCCGGTAACATGAAGGAGACCGTCATGAAGGTATCGAGGCTCGCGTTCCTCGCCGCTGTGTTCGGCGCCTGCCCCGCCGCCGCGGCGCCCTCAGACGACATGGTGGGGACCTGGGAATGCCGACAACCCGGAGTGAATTACAGGAACAAGCCGCCGATCCTGTACGTCGACGCCGCCTCGGTCAAGACGCCGGACAAGGCCGCCTTCGCTCTCGACGTCGACGGATTCACGCGGGAGGTCTATGGGAATTCGGACGTCACCGCGGACGCCGATGGGTGGTGGAAGGTCAGCCCGTCCAAGGGAGAAGCGTTCATGGTGCGCCCGCAGGGCACCCTGAAGTCGAAGACTGCTTCGATGGAGCTGAAACGCGCGGGCACGACCTACCGCTGCCTGCGGCTTCCCCCGTCGGGCGTTCCGGGCGCCGTGATACAGCTCCAACAAGGCGTTCCGCCGGCCGGCGAGCAAAATCCTCCATCCGGTCAGCAGAATGCTCCACCGTCCGGCGAGGCGGGGGTCCAGCCGACCGACGTGCCGAATGAAGGGGCTCCGGTCAAAAAAGAGTATTGATGTCCGCGCCCGTTTCCAATGTCCGGCGCAAACCGGACAAGGTCCTCGCTGACATCGCCGACTACGTCGGCAAGCGCGAAATAGAAAGCGCCGAGGCCTACAACACCGCGCGGCTGTGCCTGATGGACACGCTCGGCTGCGGTCTCGAGGCGCTGGAGTACCCCGCCTGCACCAAGATGCTCGGCCCGCTCGTCCCGGGCACCGTGGTTACGAACGGCGCCCGCGTGCCCGGCACGCGCTTCGAGCTGGATCCCGTGCAGGCGGCCTTCAACATCGGCGCGGCGATCCGCTGGCTCGATTTCAACGATACCTGGCTCGCCGCCGAGTGGGGCCACCCCTCGGACAACCTCGGCGGAATTCTCGCGGTCGCGGACTGGCTTTCGCGCAACGGCACTCCGCTCGCCGTCCGCGACGTCCTCACCGCGATGATCAAGGCCCACGAGATCCAGGGCGTGATCGCGCTCCAGAACAGCTTCAACCGTGTCGGCCTCGACCACGTCGTGCTGGTGAAGGTCGCCTCCACCGCGGTCGTGGCACAGATGCTCGGTCTCTCGCGCGAGGGAATCATCAACGCCGTTTCGCACGCCTGGGTCGACGGCCAGAGCCTGCGCACCTACCGCCACACGCCCAACACCGGCTCGCGCAAATCCTGGGCGGCGGGCGATGCGACGTCGCGCGCCGTGCGCCTCGCCCTTATCGCAAAGACGGGCGAGATGGGATATCCCTCGGTGCTCACCGCAAAGACCTGGGGCTTCTACGACGTGCTCTTTCGCGGCAAGGCGTTCCGGTTTCCGCGGCGCTACGGCTCCTACGTGATGGAGAACGTGCTGTTCAAGATCGCCTTCCCTGCGGAGTTCCACGCGCAGACGGCAGTGGAGGCGGCGGTGCTGTTGCACCCGGAACTGAAGGACAGGCTCGCCGACGTCAAGAAAATCGAGATCGTCACGCAGGAGTCGGCGATCCGCATCATCGACAAGAAGGGACCCCTGAACAATCCGGCGGACCGCGACCACTGCATCCAGTACATGACGGCCGTGGGCCTGATCAAAGGCAACCTGACCGCCGCAGACTACGAAGACGACGCGGCACGGGACCCGCGCATCGATGCGCTGCGCGCAAAGATGGTCTGCATCGAGAACAAGCGCTACTCGCGCGACTATCTCGACCCGAAAAAGCGCTCGATCGCGAACCAGCTGCAGATCTTCTTCAAGGACGGAACCAGGACGCGCAAGCTGGCGGTAGAATATCCCATCGGTCACCGCCGCCGCCGCCACGAAGGCATCCCCTTGCTCGAAGCGAAATTCCGCAGGAACGTCGAGCGCCGCTTTCCGAAGGAAAGGCGCGAGGCCATCCTCGAGCTGTGCCGCGATCAGAAGCGCCTGGAAGCGACTCCGGTGAAGGAATTCGTCGAACTGTTCGTAATCTGAAGGACGCCACAAGATGTCACACAACCTTTTCAACACCCTGCAAGAATTCAAGATGGGCTCCGGGAAGAGCGGAAAATTCTATTCGCTACCCGCCCTGGGAAAAGCACTGGGGGTTAACACATCGCGCCTGCCGGTATCGCTCCGCATCGTGCTCGAATCGGTGCTGCGGAACTGCGATGGCAAGAAAATCACCGAAGACCACGTCCGCCACCTGGCGAACTGGAAACCCAACGCGACGCGCACCGACGAAATTCCTTTCGTGCTCTCGCGCATCCTGCTGCAGGACCTGACCGGCATCCCGTCCCTCGCCGACCTCGCCGCGATGCGCAGTGTCGCCGCCCGTTTGGGCAAGAACCCCAAGGTGGTGGAGCCGCTGGTGCCGGTCGATCTCGTCGTAGACCACTCCATCCAGATCGACCACTACGGAGTCAAGAACGCGCTCGATCTCAACATGAAGCTCGAGTTCAAGCGCAACCAGGAGCGCTACACCTTCATGAAGTGGGCGATGCAGGCGTTCGATACCTTCAGGGTGGTGCCGCCCGGTATCGGCATCGTGCACCAGGTCAATCTCGAGTATCTCGCGCGAGGTGTGCACAAGAAAAACGGCCTCTACTATCCCGATACTCTGGTCGGCACCGACAGCCACACGCCCATGGTCAACGCCATCGGCGTGGTCGCCTGGGGCGTAGGCGGCATCGAAGCCGAGGCCGGCATGCTCGGCCAGCCGACCTATATCCTCACTCCCGATGTCGTCGGCGTGCACCTGAAGGGCCAGTTGCGCGGCGGCGTCACCGCCACCGACCTGGTGCTGACCGTCACCGAGCTGATGCGCAAGACCAATGTCGTCAACAAGTTCGTCGAGTTCTTCGGCGAGGGCACGGCCAGCCTCACCGTGCCCGACCGCGCGACCATCGCCAACATGGCGCCCGACTACGGCGCGACCATGGGCTTCTTCCCCGTTGACGATGCCACCATCGTTTACTTCGAAGGCACGGGCCGCACCCCCGAAGAGATCGACGCGCTCAAGTCCTATTGCAAGGCGCAGGGCCTGTACGGCACCGTGAAGAAAGGCGCGATCGACTACAGCCAGGTGGTCGAGCTCGACCTCGCGAGCGTCACCCCTTCGCTCGCCGGCCCCAAGCGCCCGCAGGACAGGATCGAGATCGGCAAGGTGAAAGCGAAATTCACCGAGCTCTTCTCCAAGTCCGCCGCCGAAAACGGCTTCTCGAAGAAGCCCGAGGACTTGAAAAAACGCGTCAAGACGCGAGACGGCATCGATCTGGGTGCAGGTGACGTGATGATCGCCGCGATCACTTCGTGCACCAACACCTCGAACCCCGGGGTGCTGCTCGCCGCGGGCCTGCTCGCCAAGAAAGCGGTCGAGCGCGGCCTCACGGTCAAGCCGCACGTCAAGACTTCGCTCGCGCCCGGCTCCCGGGTGGTGACCGAATACCTGAAACGGGCGGGGCTGACGCCTTATCTGGAAAAGCTCGGCTTCAATCTCGCCGCCTACGGCTGCACCACCTGCATCGGCAACTCCGGGCCGCTCAAGCCGACCTTCGAGGAAACGATCGCACAGAACGATCTGGTGTGCGCCGCGGTGCTCTCGGGCAACCGCAACTTCGAGGCGCGCATCCATGCGAGCCTGCGCGCGAACTTCCTCGCCTCGCCGCCCCTGGTGGTGACCTATGCCCTCGCCGGCACGGTGCTGAAAGACCTGATGACCGAGCCGCTCGGCAAGGGGAAGAAAGGCGAGGACGTCTGGATCGGGGATATCTGGCCCTCCGCGCAGGAAATCCAGGACTGCATGAAGTACGCGATGGACCCGAAGACTTTCCAGAGACTCTACAGCAACCTCGCCGACGCCAACCCGATGTGGACGCAAGTGCCTTCGGTCCCGGGCCAGGTGTACAACTGGCCGAAATCGACTTACATCGCCGAGCCGCCGTTTTTCAAGGACTTTTCCATGCGGCCGCGGCCGGCGGGACCGGTCCGCGGCGCGCGCGTCCTGGGCATCTTCGGCGACTCGCTGACGACGGACCATATCAGCCCGGCGGGGTCGATCAAGCCCACCTCTCCGGCCGGAATCTATCTGCAGGAGCATGACGTGCCGGTGACGGAATTCAACAGTTTCGGCGCGCGCCGCGGCAATCACGAGATCATGATGCGCGGCACCTTCGGCAACGTGCGCATCAAGAACCTGATGCTCCCGGTGAAGCCCGACGGTTCGCGCCTCGAAGGCGGCGTCACGGTGCACCAGCCGTCGGGGGAGCAGATGCCTATCTACGAAGCGGCGATGAAATACATCGCCGAGGGCGTGCCCACGGTGGTGTTCGGCGGCGAGGAATACGGAACGGGCAGCTCGCGCGACTGGGCGGCAAAAGGCACGCTGCTCCTCGGCGTGCGCGCGGTGATCGTGAAGAGCTTCGAGCGCATCCACCGCTCGAACCTCGTCGGAATGGGCGTGCTGCCCTTCCAGTTCAAGGGCAGCGACACGGTTGCGTCCCTGGGCATCAAAGGCGACGAAACCATCGACATTCGCGGCGCCGAGGGAGAACTGAAGCCGCAGCAGGACGCTACTCTCGTCATCCGGCGCAAGGACGGCAGCGTGAAAGAAGTCCCGCTGCTCCTGCGCATCGACACGCCGATCGAGGTGGACTATTACCAGCACGGCGGTATTCTGCCGTTCGTTTTGCGCGAGATTCTCGGAAAAGCCGGACCTTCGGTTCGCGCAGCCGCGTAGGGGAAGAGTTTTCGTGCTGTCGAAAATTGCGGCGTTCACCGCCGCCGCGTGTTGCTCGGCGGTGGTGCTCGCGCAGACCTACCCTTCCAAACCCATCCGCCTGGTCGTGCCATTCGCGCCGGGGGGCAGCTCCTCGATCGTCGCGCGCGCCTTCTCCGCCGAGATGAGCAAGGGGCTCGGCCAGCAGTTCGTGGTCGAGAACAAGCCCGGTGCAGGCGGCAACATCGCCATGGAGGAAGTCGCAAAGGCCGAACCCGATGGCTATACGCTGATCATCGGCCATGTCGGCACGCTCGCGATGAATCCCTACATGTTCGAGAAGCTGCCCTACGACGCAAACAGGGACTTCCGGCCGATCTCGCTTTTCGCCAAAGTGCCGACCATCTTCGTGGTCCACGAAAGCGTGCCGGTTAAAAACCTGCGCGAGTTCGTGGCCCTCGCCAGGAAGGAGCCCGGCAAGCTCAACTACGGCAGCGCCGGGAACGGAAGCGCCGGGCATCTCGCGATCGAATACCTGAAGCTGGTGAGCGGTATCGACATCCAGCACGTGCCTTACAAGGGCACCGGCCCCAACCTTATCGACCTTGTCGCAGGGCGCACACAGTTTTCCGCGGCCGGCACGCCACCATTCATGCCCCATGTGAAATCGGGCAAGCTCCGCGTCGTTGCGGTCGGAACGACCCAACGTCTGCCGATCCTTCCTGAGGTCGGCACTGTCGCCGAACAAGGCTACCCCGGCTTCGAAACCTCGCAGTGGTACGGGTTGAATGCACCCGCAAAGACCCCGGACGCCATCGTGAACCGTCTCGCCGCGGAGTCGGCCAAGGCGGCGAGGAGCGAGGCGCTGGAAAAGCAGCTCGA
>Ga0137412_10002045_pt1 | contig 15888 bp, 19 predicted proteins | sample CZODoug2_1_16fun_FD_122160 | JGI IMG/M metagenome (GOLD analysis project Ga0137412, IMG submission 122160) | Vadose zone soil fungal communities from Angelo Coast Range Reserve, California, USA - CZODoug2_1_16fungal (Hybrid Assembly) | ecosystem: Environmental > Terrestrial > Soil > Vadose zone...
TCTCGACACCAAGATTGCTGGCTACGCCGGCACGAGAACAAGGAGCAAGGATCATGACGCAGTCCACGAAAGCACAGCCTCAACCCGCATGCGCACCCCCGGCACCGGTCCTCTCGCCGCAAGAAAGCCGGCTCGAGCGCGGGCGGCGGGCACTCGATGAGATCGACGGCAAGGCTGGGGATAACGTCATCACGGCGCTGGCGGACATCGCGCCCGATTTCGCGCGCTATGTGATCGAGTTCCCCTTCGGCGATATCTATTCCCGCCCCGGCCTCGATCTGCGGGCCCGCGAGATCGCGACCATTGCAGCGTTGACCGCGCTCGGCAATGCCAGCCCTCAGCTCAAGGTTCACGTCGAGGCTGGCCTGAACGTCGGCCTGAGCCGTGACGAGATCACCGAGGTCATCATGCAGATGGCGGTCTATGCCGGCTTCCCGGCCGCGCTCAACGGCCTGTTCGTAGCCAAGGAAATATTCGCCCTCCGCGCCACGCACAGCGGGGAGACAACCGGCTCTTGATCGCCAACCGGCGCACAAACCAGATTCTTGCTGTGACGGGCGATGGCAAAGCCCGGCCACTATCGCCCCGGCGACAAGCTGCTCGCATTCCTCGATGCGCTCTGATTATGCCGATATGTCGCGCCGAGATTGCGCCCCTGTCCTCAGGAATGCACATCGGCGCGGCATAATGCGGAGATCGGCATAATATCTGTAACACGCCGTCGTCCCGGCCTTGAGCCGGGACCCATACCGCGTGATGCCGGATGTGGGCAGAATACGTGTAGCTCTGTTCGCGTTTCACCAGAACCGGCTGTGGTTATGGCTCCCCGCCTTCGCGGGGACGACAGCGGAGAGTAGCGCGTGGCCTCAGTGCTCGCTCTCGAGCCCGCCGACGTGCTTCTGGGTGTAGAGTTCGAGCCCGATGCGCTTGATGAGGTCGAGCTGGGTTTCGAGGAAGTCGATGTGGTGCTCCTCGTCCTTCATCAGATCCTCGAACAGGTCGCGTGAGACGTAGTCCTTCACGCTGTGGCAATAGGTCGCCGCTTCCTGATAGAGCGTGCGGGCGCCGATCTCGGCGGCGAGATCGCATTCGATGATTTCCCCGACGTTCTGGCCGATCCGCAAGGGATCCAGCACCTGCATGTTGGGAAAGCCGTCGAGGAACAGGATGCGGTCGGTGAAGCGGTCAGCGTGGTTCATCTCCTCGATGGATTCCTTGCGCCAGACCTTGGCCATCTCCAACAGGCCCCAATTATGCAGCACGCGGAAATGCAGCCAATACTGATTGATCGCGGTCAGTTCGCTACGCAGACCCTTGTTGAGATAGTCGATGACTTTGGGGTCGCCTTGCATGATGCACTCCGGTTCATTAAGGCCGAAAACGGCCAGTCTGCTGGAGCGTTTCTGAAGCAGATTTAGAACCGTAGCAACCCTTCCGTGGAACCACGGAGGCCTGGAATTCCGCTCATCCAGAGGATTTTCAGGACGCGGCGAGCGCGAATTCGCCTTGTGGGACCAGATCTTGCGAGGCCAGCTCGCGCGCATGGTTATGCGGGCAGCCGACGTGGCACGCCCGTGCGCAGGACCCAAGTGCTTCGTCGATGATGGTCTTGATGGTGCGCGCGCAGCGTCCGCATTCGGCACTGCAGCCGAGGCAGCCATAGATCTGCTTGGCGCTACGCGGAAGATCTTCCGCGGCGCTCACGGCATCGCGGACATCATGGTCGCTCAGGACGTTGCAGGAACAGACGATCATAATAACGCAGTGACCTTCAGTGAAACCAAGCTGTCGCGGTTGAGGTAATCTTCGTTGCAGCCATCAGTATTTAAGTCTTCGATATTGAAGCGGGCAGTCCGATGCAAAAGGAAAAACCTCATTTTGAAGCAATTCCAAACTGGCGGAGGTTCAGGCTAGAATGGCTCTAAGATATGCGGTTGCGGTAAATCAAAGCGGCCCGCGCGTCGCGGTCAAACGTCACACAGTATTAATCCCCTCCGCCGTCGCCGCCTCCGCCGCCATCGCCGTCGCCGCTACCCCATCCGCCCCAGCTATCGGACGAATGCCCGAACCAACTCCCAAGGCTCCAGCCATCGCCATCGGAGGAATAGCCGCCTGAGCCGGATGTGCCGCCGTCCCGCAAGGTCCGCCTGACACGGCGGTTCTCCAATCGCCATGTCAGCAGCAGCCAGATCGCCGATGCAGTGGCGGTCCCGATCAGAAATATCGTTATCGCACCGGTCATTTGTCTGTCTTCTCGATGCCTATTGTGCGCTGCACGATATCGTGTTCCGCTGCCCTAATTCGTCGTCAAATGTGGCAAGGCCGTTCATGGATCATTCAAACGTAATATGGACCTTTGGCCGCTTCGGGTTACTGTTCCCCCAACCTTGCTTCCGTAAGAAAGGTAACGGCATGAGAAAGACATTGATGGCAGCTGCTGCCGTCGCCACGCTCGCCATTTCGGCCGTGGCGTCTCCCGCGCAGGCCCAGCGCGGCCTCGGCGTCGGTATCGCGGCGGGCCTGCTCGGCGGCGCCATTGTCGGCGGCGCGATCGCCTCGAGCCCGTATTATTACGGTCCGGGTTACTATGGTCCCGGCTATTACGGCCGGGGCTACGGCTATTATGGCGGGGGGCCGGCCTATGTTGCTGGCGGTCCCTATGGCGGCCCGTGCTACTGGCAGCGCCAGCGGTTCTGGGACGGCTATGGCTGGCGTGTGCGCAGCGTACGCGTCTGCGGCTGACGCCGTTCACCTTCATTAAATTTGCAGCAGCGTTCCCGATGGTCGGCGATTTTCGGGACGCTGTTCATCCAGTCGCCCGAAAAAGACCGCGATTTCGGGCCATCCACTTCGCGGCGTTTACTTTGGATTGACTGTTTGTGCGCTTGTCTAGCGTGGCGGCCAATTCTGAACCCGGTGTCAAGCGTTCCCGTCAAACCCGGCGCTCAAGCGCCACCCCAGGAGAGCCAAAGAATGAAGAAGACAGTTGCTGCCTTCCTCGCGATCGCAACGGTCGCCGGATCGCTGAGCATGACGCCCGCGAATGCCCAGCGCGGTGTCGCAGCCGGCGTCGCTGCCGGACTGATTGGCGGCGCCATCGTCGGCGGTGCCATCGCCTCCAGCCGTCCCGCCTATGACGGACCGGTGTATGTGGAAGACGCTCCGCCGCCCGGCGGCTGCTACTGGCGGCGTGAGCGCTTCTGGGACGGCTATGGCTGGCAGGTCCGCCCCGTGCGCCACTGCTACTGAGTTTCCGCTGCAGTAATTCTTTTGAGTTAATGATCGGCGTATCAACGTGTGGGGGGAAGCCCGGTCGAGCAATCGGCCGGGCTTCTTCTTTTGCTTTGCGCGATTTCTTTTTCTTTTGCTTTTTCCTGGCGCGACCCGCGTGTCGCGAAAATATTATCGCGTGCTGATCGAGCGCAGCACCGCTTCGCTCGGCCAGCAATCCACTTTCAGCCCGGCCGATTTCTGATAGGTGCCGAGCGCCGCGCGGGTCTGCATGCCGGCCTTGCCGTCGATCTTGTCCTTGTAGAGCCCGATGCGCGTCAGCCCCTGCTGCATCGCTTCGACGTCTTTTGTGCGCAGTTGCGTCGACGCCGACCACGGGGTCGCGAACGGCAGCGGGCTTTTCATGCGGTCGCTGAGATGGCCGACGAACAGCACATACAGATCCGAGAAGTTATATTCCTTGATCACGAAGTAGTTCTTCGTGGTGAGGAAGGCGGGACCGTAGCTGCCCTCGGGCTGCAGCAGCGAGGCCGGCTGCGCCTGCTCGGCCGCGCTGATTTTTTGCCCGCGCACCGGCACGAAGCCTGCGCGCAGCCACTCGCCGATCGGCTTGGTCACCTCGGGCACACCCATGGTGCAGTCGGCATTGGCGGGCGCCTGCACCTCGTAGGCCCAGCGCACGCCGCTCTGCCAGCCCTTGTTGACGAGCTGCTGCGCGGCGGAGGCCAGCGCGTCCGGCACCGAATGCCAGAGATCGACGCGGCCGTCGCCGTCGAGATCGACGCCATGCTTGTAATATTCCGACGGCAGGAATTGCGTGAGGCCGACGGCCCCGCCCCACGACGCGCGCAAATCCGTGCGGCTCACCACGCCGTCGGAAAGGATCTTCAGCGTCAAAATGAACTCGCCGCGATACTGGTCCTTGCGCCGTCCGACATAGGCCTGCGTCGCCATCACACGCAGCGCATCATAGGGCAGCGTATAACGGCCGAAATCGGTCTCGCGGCCCCAGATCGCCAGCACGACGCTCGCCGGCACACCGAAACGCTTTTCGATCGCATCCAGCGCGGGACGATATTGCTGCATCAGTTTCTGCCCCTGCGCCGCCAGCCGCGCGATCGAGGCGTCCTTGATGTAATCGGCCGGCACCTGCACGAACTCGGCTTGCGACGGCGCACCGGTTGCGGGCCGCCCGGGCAGGATCAGGTCGGGCAGCTTGTAGTCGGGCTCAAGCCCGCGCGTCTCCGTATCGAACGTCGCGCGCGGCACGCCGGCGGCTTGTGCTTCCGGCCATAGCGAGGCGATGAACTGCGTGAAAGCGGCGTCGGCGGCGCGGGCGGGATGTGGCGGTGCTATCAAAAGCAACGCGCCGAGGACGATCGAATGAAAGAGATGCTGCAGGATTTTTGGGGCGGTTGCGGTCACTTCGAAAGACTATCATAGGCGCGAATCGTTGTGAACAACGCTCATCCGTGACGAGATGACCTCTGATGTTCTTTCCGAAGATCGACGTGAAGAACGATCCGGTTCGGCGATGGCATCGGCCGGATCGTCAATTCTTTGCCAACGGCGCCTGCCAGGTACTGGCCTACGCATTTCTCGAAAGATACGCTGATCTCGGTTTCCATGCCCGATGGATCAAACCCGTCGATGGTTTCATCGGCAACCACATCTATGTGACGGATGGCATCAACGCGTTCGATTATCACGGCCTCGCGGCGGAGCAACGCTTGCTCGAACTTGCCTTCAGGCGCGCCCGGCGATTCTTTCCGGGCTGGGATGCTACACTTTTCGATTTGCCGAGCGATGTTCTGATCTCGGAACAACGATCACGGCAATATCACGGACTTTGGCTGCGTGAGCCAAAGCAATTCCTTCATGACGCGATGCCGCGCGCGCGGGCCTTTCTCGACCGCTTCGGCGACCTGCGGAGCCGGTTAATCAACGCGTCAGCTTCTTGTACTTCACCCGATGCGGAATGATGCTGTCCTGCCCGAGGCGGCGCATCTTGTCTTTTTCGTAGTCCTGGAAATTGCCCTCGAACCATTCGACATGGCTCTCGCCTTCGAAGGCGAGGATATGAGTGGCGATGCGGTCGAGGAACCAGCGGTCATGGCTGATGATCACGGCGCAGCCGGCAAAATCCTCCAGCGCCTCTTCGAGCGCGCGCAGGGTATCGACGTCGAGATCGTTGGTCGGTTCGTCGAGCAGCAGCACATTGGCGCCGGATTTGAGCATCTTGGCCAGATGCACCCGGTTGCGCTCGCCGCCTGAGAGCGCGCCGACCTTCTTCTGCTGGTCGGCGCCCTTGAAGTTGAACGAGGAGCAATAGCCGCGAGAGTTCACCTCGCGCTTGCCGAGCAGGATCAGCTCGTTGCCGCTGGAAATCTCCTCCCACACGGTCTTGCTGCCGTCGAGCGCATCGCGCGACTGGTCGACATAGCCGAGATGCACGCTCTCACCGACGGTGATGGTGCCCTTGTCCGGCGTCTCCTGCTTGGTGATCATCCGGAACAGCGTGGTCTTGCCGGCGCCGTTCGGCCCGATCACGCCGACGATGCCGCCGGGCGGCAGCTTGAAGGTGAGATCGTCGATCAGTTCGCGATCGCCGAAGCCCTTGCTGAGACCTTCGAAGTCGACCACGTTCTGGCCCAGCCGCTCGGCGACGGGGATGATGATCTGCGCGGTCTGGGTCTGCTTCTCGCTGGCCTGCTTCAACAGCTCTTCATAGCGCTGATAGCGCGCCTTGGACTTGGCTTGGCGGGCTTTCGGCGAGGCCGCGATCCATTCCTGCTCGCGTGCCAACGTGCGCTGATGCGCGGCGTCCTCGCGGCCCTCCTGCTCGAGCCGCTTCTGCTTCTGCTGCAGCCAGGACGAATAATTGCCTTCGTAGGGAATGCCCTTGCCGCGGTCGAGCTCGAGAATCCAGCTCGTGACGTTGTCGAGGAAGTAGCGGTCATGGGTGACGATCAGGATCGCGCCGGGATAGTTGCGCAGATGGCCTTCGAGCCAGGACACCGACTCGGCGTCGAGATGGTTGGTCGGCTCGTCCAGCAGCAACAATTCGGGCTGGTCGAGCAGCAGCTTGCACAGCGCGACGCGGCGGCGCTCGCCGCCGGAGAGCTTGGTGACGTCGGCGTCGTCGGGCGGACAGCGCAGCGCATCCATTGCCTGATCGACCTTGCTGTCGAGATCCCAGAGGCCGGCGGCCTCGATCTGATCCTGCAGCTTGGTCATCTCGTCGGCGGTCTCTTCGGAATAGTTCATCGCCAGTTCGTTGTAGCGATCGAGGATCGCCTTCTGCTTGGCAACTCCCAGCATCACGTTCTCGCGAACGCTCAATTTGGCATCGAGCTGCGGCTCCTGTTCGAGGTAGCCGACGCGGGCGCCCTCGGCGACCCAGGCCTCGCCATTATAGTCCTTGTCGATGCCGGCCATGATCCGCAGCAGGGTCGACTTGCCGGAGCCGTTGACGCCGAGCACGCCGATCTTGGCGTCCGGATAGAACGACAGGTGGACGTTATCCAGCACCTTGCGGGTCGGATAGGCCTTGGACAGACCCTTCATGAAATAGACGAATTGACGGGCCATCGCGCGATCCCTTGGTAACCCTGGATTTTACGGAAATTTGCTGCCGCTGATGTAACGGTGCGGTCACCAAAGGGCAACCGGGGGTGCATGTTTTCCATCCGTTCACCACGGATGAATACTGGACCGACACCATGTGTGCGCCCGGTCACGACAATTGAAAGCTTCTTTTAATAAATCAAGCCAAGACTTGTGTTCGACGCTCAAAAAGCGCCCCGCGCGGCACAGGCCGCGAAACGAAAAGAGAGAGAACGCGTCATGGCTGCCATCACGTCGACCTCGATTTCCGCCTCGTCCGCCAGCCACACCGGACAGGCCTCGCTGGCCGGTTTCAAGGCCTTCTGGCGCCAGTTCTTCGCCAAGGCGTTTGATCCCTACCGGCCGGAACTGCACTACATGCGCGGCCCGGGACCCGCGTGGCGCGCCAAGCACGGCGCTGCCGCCGCCTTCCGGCTGAAGTCCGGCGAAACTCTCTGAGCCAAACCCCAAGGTTTTGGGGTCCGCAATTTTCACGCTAAGGGGTGCTTGCTTACCCGCTGATTGCGCGCGACCATGGTGACATCAGACGGGGCGCTCGCCGCCGTCGTTCTCGCCATGAACGGACCTTCGCCATGACGCGGCTGCGCTGTGCAATTCTAGACGACTATCTCAATCTCTCGCTCTCGGTCGCGGACTGGTCGAAAGTCACCGATCGCGTCGACATCACCGTCTTCAATCATCCCTTTGCCTCGGAGGAAGCCGCCGCCAGCGCGCTTGCGGATTTCGAGATCATCTGCGCGATGCGCGAGCGCACGCCATTTCCGAAGGCGCTGTTCGCAGGCCTCCCCAAGCTGAAGCTCCTGATCACCTCGGGCATGCGCAACGCCGCCATCGATATGGAGGCGGCCAAGGAACACGACGTCGTACTGTGCGGCACGCAATGGGCCCGCGATCCCACGGCGCCTTTGACCATGGGGCTGATCCTGGAACTGACCCGCAATATCGGCCGCGAGAATGCGCGCATGCATGCGGGTGAAGCCTTGCAGAAATTCGTCGGGATCGAGATCGAGGGCAAGACGCTCGGCGTGGTCGGCCTCGGCAAGCTCGGGGCTAAGGTTTCAAAATTGGCGCAGGCGTTCGGCATGAACGTCATCGCCTGGAGCCCGAACCTGACGCCGGAGCGCTGCAAGGAGGTCGGTGTCGGTTATGCCAGCAAGGAGGAGTTGTTCGCGACCGCCGACATCATCACCGTCCATGTCGTGCTGAGCCAGCGCTCGCGTGGATTGGTCGGCGTCGCCGATCTCGCGCGCATGAAGCCTTCGGCCTATCTCGTCAACACCGCGCGCGGGCCGATCGTCGATGAAAACGCGCTGCTGGAGACGTTGCGGCAGAAGAAAATCGCGGGCGCGGCGATCGACGTGTTTTCGGTAGAACCGCTGCCGGTCGACCATCCCTTCCGCAAGCTCGACAATCTCGTGCTGACGCCGCATCTCGGCTACGTCACCGAGGAAGGCTTTCACAACCACTACCGCCAGATGGTCGAAGGCATCGACGCCTGGTTCAAGGGCGAGCCGGCGAGAAAGCTCGTGTAAGAGAGGCTGGCATAAAAGTTTTCGGCCCTCCTTTGCGGGAGGGCCGGTTCTCATCGTAACAGATCAGGCCGAGCGCTTTCGTCGCTTACCGGATCGTCACCGGCGCTGGCAGCGGCGGCACGGTGGTCGGCTGCTGCATGCCGGGAGACGGCGCATTCGACATCTGCGCTGACCCAGCAGGGCCGGCGACGGGTCCCGGCATTGGCTGCGCGGAAGCGGTCGCGGTTCCCGGGGGCGGACCGCCCGGCAACACCACCACGCGGGTGCCGACCTTGACGTGCGCGAACAGGTCGGAAACGTCGTCGTTCAGCATGCCGATGCAGCCTGAGGAGACGAACTTGCCGATCGTCGATGGCTGGTTGGTGCCGTGGATACGGTACACGGTGGAGCCGAGATACATGGCTCGGGCGCCGAGCGGGTTACCGGGTCCGCCCGCCATGAAGCGCGGCAGATAAGGCTGCCGCTCGATCATCTCGGTCGGCGGGAACCAGTCCGGCCATTCGGTTTTCTTGGTGATCTTCTGCACGCCGGTCCAGGTGAAGCCGTCGCGGCCCACGCGCACCCCATAGCGGATCGCGCGCCCGCCACCCAATACGTAATAGAGATACGTGTTCGGAGTATCGACGACGATGGTTCCGGCCGGCTCCTTGGTGACGAAATTAACCTCCTGCCGGCGCAGATTCGGCGACAGTTGCGCGGGGGCAGCGTCGGGCTGTTCCTCCGGCGGCAGCGCGGCCATGGTGATCGGCTTGCCATCGGCGCCGGCGGGCGCCTGCTGAACCGTTCCAGTGGCCCCCATGCTGCCGCCCACGCCCTGCGGCGGACGGGGCGCGTAGGGATCGGCATCGGCCCGATCGGCGTAAGGCTGCGGTTGGCCGCCTGGGCGGTCCGCATAGATCACCGACGGGGGGCCGGCCGGACGGCCGTAACGCGGATCATCCGGCGACATGACCGGGCCGCTCGGCACGCCACGATCGGAATAGACCGGCGGGGGACCGGCGGGCCGCCCATAGCGCGGATCGTCCGGCGAAACGATCGGGCCGGAAGGGCCGCCGCGGTCGGAATACACCGGCCGCCCATAGCGGGGATCGTCGGGCGAAAGGATAGGACCGGGCGCCGGCAGCGCGGCCGCACTGTTCGGGGCCTCGTCGTCCTCAAGCGCATCGAAATCCTGGCCGCCCGGCAAGCCGCGGCGGGCGTCCGACGGATAGCCGCCACCCTGATAGCCAGGCGGATACGGCGAGGGGTCAGCCGAATAGTTCCCGGGGGAACCCGGATAGCCCTGCTGCGCCTGCGCAAGCGAGATGCCTGTCACGGCCGCCGCCACGGCAGCACCAACCATCAGAATGCGTTTGATCATCATCGTCCTTGTATAGCCCCGAGCCGACTCCGGACAGTTAACGGCAAATGGCCGAAGATCGCGGCGCATTCAAGACAAATCCGCCCCGGTCATCCCCGGTGTCAGTATTTGTGATCTTCCGTCAATACGTTGCAAGGAAGCCGCACGGGTAAAAAAACGACTTTTCAACCCGCCGCGCGGCCCTCTTGCCGCCGCTTTTTAACCCGCCGCGAAAGTACGCTTGCAGTATTCTCGATCAAGCCTGATTCGCTGCGGCGCCGGATGCGTCGCGAACGCCACCAGGTTTGTGGTCACCGCGTTCCCAATGGCTTTGGGCCTTTGCAGAGATCCTGCCAAGCAGAGATTCTCGCCGAGGCGGAAATTTCCGTTCGATGCTTCCCGGCTTCCGTTTTCTGTTCGCCGCCATCGTCTTGTGCATGTCGGTACTGGTCTTTGGGCTGGGCGCGGCTGCCCTGCTGCGGACCGCTCACGAGGACTTTGCCAGCAATCCGTCCTGGCGCACGCCGGCCGAACCGCGATTTGCCCAGCAGGAGGCGACCAAGCCGGTCCTCGCCGTCCTCAGCCTCCAGCCGTCCCCAACCGAGCCGGCCGCCGTGCCGAAAGTAGCCGAGGCTGGCGCAGCCGTCACGACAGGTTCATCCACTGTCGCAGCGCCCTCTCCCTCGCCCGAGCCCGAAACGACCGCGGCATTGAGCCCGCCGGACGCCCCGCCAGCCGAAGGCGCCAAGCGCCCTCCGCCGGCCACTGAGGCTCCCGTCCAGCCGGAGCCGCCGGTCCAAAGCGAGCCGGCTCCAGCCCAAGCCGATGCACCCGCGAGCGAAACCAAAACCGCCGCCGCCGAGGAAACAAAAACCGTGCCCGCTGACAACGCAGCGCCATCGGCGAGCGAGTCCGCGTCGTCACCGCAGCCGTCACCGACGCCGCAACAAATCACCGCGCCGGCAACGTCAGGTTCCGACCAGGCCGCGACCAGGATCGCCACGTTGGGCGGCCCAGCCGTGACCATCGATCCGCTGGCAGCGGCGAAGGCGTCGCATGCCATGCTCGATCGCAACCAGATCAACAAGCTGCTGCTGGCGGAGCTTGCCCAGCAGCGGGCCAAGGATCTGGCAAAGGAACACGCCAAGGAGCTCCATCGGTTGGCGGTTCGTCGCGCCCGGATGGCGCGGCAAGCCGCGACGGTTCAGCAACAGGCGGACAATCCATTCGCGCCGCACCCGCTGCCCGGACCGACACCCGCGCGCTGAACTTGACGCCTCAGAACTTGCCGCCTCAGGCCGGACCGGTCGCGACCGGCGGCCCGTCGGGCAGGCCCCATTCCGACCACGAGCCGTCATAGAGCGCACTGCCGCGCACGCCGAGGCGATACAGCGCAAGCGTCAGCACCAGCGCCGACACGCCCGAGCCGCACGACGTCACGATCGGTTTCGCCATATCGACACCAGCCGTGGTAAACGCCTTGCGCAATTCGTCGAGCGGCTTCATTGCGCCGGTCCCGGCATCGAACAGATCGGCATAGGGCACGTTGCGGCTACCGGGGATGTGGCCGGAACGCAGGGCGGGTCGCGGCTCGGGAACGGCCCCGGCGAAACGTGCGCCCGGGCGCGCGTCGATCACCTGCTCTTGCCCGCTGTCGAGATTGGCAACCATCTGCGCGATGCTGCGGACACGCTTGTCATCGAAGCTCGCGCGGAAACTCTTCGGCTTCGGCGTCACCTCGCCGCCGTCGAAAGGACGCCGCTCGGCGATCCACTTTTTCAAGCCGCCGTCGAGGATGCGCACGTCACCATGGCCGAAGGAGAGGAACATCCACCAGGCACGCGGCGCGGCGACCCAGCCGCCGGCATCGTAAACCACGACGGTGTCGCCATCGCCGACCCCGAGCGCGCCGACATCGCGGCCGAACTGCTCCGCACTCGGAAACATATGCGGCAGCGAGCTTGAATGATCCGCGACGGCATCGACGTCGAAGAACACCGCGCCGGGAATATGCGCCTTGAGATAGTCGTCTTTCGGCAGCGGCAGGATACCCGGCAGCTTGAATGTCGCATCGAGAATCCTGACCTTGGGATCGTCGATGTGGGCGGCGAGCCAGTCGGTCGTGACCAGCGGATCGTCGGTGGTGGTCATGGATGAAAGTCCTTTCGGCAGTCGTCATGCCCGGGCTTGTCCCGGGCATCCACGCCCTTGCGAGTCAAAGGGAAAGCCGTGGATGGCCGGGACAAGCCCGGCCATGACGATGGTGGTGACGGCTACCTGTCAGTTCAAGCCTTCTTCTTCGGCTCCCATTTTTCGACCGGGCCACCGGCGTCGCGCCAGGCGGCGAAGCCGCCGCCGATGTGGGCGACCGGCTTCAGCCCCATGTCCTGCGCGGTCTTGGCCGCCAAAGCCGAGCGCAGGCCGCCGGCGCAGTGGAAGATGAATTTCTTGTCCACCTGAAACACCGGCTTGGCGTAGGGGCTTTGCGGGTCGATCCAGAATTCCAGCATGCCGCGGGTGCAGGCGAACGCGCCGGGAATCCTGCCGTCGCGCTCGATCTCGCGCGGATCGCGGATGTCGACGATCACCACGTCATGGCTTTTCGCCGCGTTGATGGCCTCGGCAGCACTCAGCGTTTCGATCTCGGCATTGGCCTCGTCGATCAGCGATTTGATCCCGCGGTGAATGGTCTGGGGCATTATTGATCTCCCTCTTCTTGCCGTCATTCCGGGGCGATGCGACAGCATCGAACCCGGAATCTCGATCGATTTGAAACAACCTCTGGATTCCGGATCAACCCGCTTCGCGGGCTGTCCGGAATGACGGCGGCTCGTATCTACCGCACCAGTTCCTTCATCGCGCCTTCCAATCCTTCGATCGTGATCGGATACATGCGCTCCGAGAACAGCCGGCGGATGATGGTGGTGGATTCCGAATAGTCCCAGTGCTTCTGCGCCACCGGATTGAGCCACACCGCGTGCGGATAGGTGCGGATGACGCGATCGAGCCAAACCGAGCCGGGCTCCTCGTTGACATGCTCGACCGAGCCGCCGGGCACCATGATCTCGTAAGGGCTCATCGAGGCGTCGCCGACGAACACGACCTTGTAGTCGTGCGGATATTTGTGCAGCACCTCCCAGGTAGGCGTGCGGTCGGTGAAGCGGCGGCGGTTCTGCTTCCACACGCCTTCATAGAGGCAGTTGTGGAAGTAGAAATATTCCATGTGTTTGAATTCGCTCTTCGCCGCCGAGAACAGTTCCTCGACCTGCTCGATATGCGAATCCATCGAGCCGCCGATATCGAAGAATACCAGGACCTTCACCGCGTTGCGCCGCTCGGGACGCATATGCACGTCGAGATAGCCGTGGTTGGCGGTCTCGCGGATCGTGGTGTCGAGATCCAACTCGTCCGGCGCACCGGTGCGGGCGAATTTGCGCAGCCGGCGCAGCGCGATCTTGATGTTGCGGATGCCGAGCTCGACATTGCCGTCGAGGTCCCTGAACTCACGGCGGTCCCAGACCTTCACCGCGCGGTAGTTGCGGTTCTTCTCCTGGCCGATGCGCACGCCTTCCGGATTGTAGCCATGCGCGCCGAACGGCGAGGTGCCGGCCGTGCCGATCCATCTGTTGCCGCCCTGGTGGCGGCCCTTCTGTTCCTCGAGCCGCTTGCGAAGCGTCTCCATGAGCTTGTCCCAGCCCATCGCCTCGATCTGCTTCTTCTCGTCCTCGGTGAGGTATTTCTCGGCGAGCTTCTTCAGCCACTCCTGCGGAATCTCGGCCTTGTCCATCGCGTCAAGCAGGCTCTCCAGCCCCTTGAACACGGTGCCGAACACCCGATCGAACTTGTCGAGATTGCGCTCGTCCTTCACCAGCGCGGCACGCGACAGGTAGTAGAAATTCTCCACCGTCTGGTCGGCGAGATTGGCATCCAGCGCTTCCATCAGCGTCAGATATTCGCGCAAGGTCACCGGGATCTGCGCATCGCGGAGCGACGTGAAGAATTGCATGAACATGGGCTTTAGATTGCCCGTGGGGCGGGCGACGTCAAGGGCCGGGCGCCGGCCCGGGGGGTAGACCTGCCGGGTTTTTCAATTACTATCGATCACGAAAAGGCTTTATCCCCGTAACAACCGCCAACCCGCTGTTGGGACGATCGCTGTCGCCCCACACCTGAAAGTGTGCGTTTCGCGGCAAACAATCAACGCGGCGGACAATAAACGACAGGCACGGACGACAGATGAAATTTACCGGTACCAAGGACTACGTTGCCACCGACGACCTCAAGGTCGCCGTGAACGCCTCGATCGTGCTGGAGCGGCCGCTCCTGGTGAAGGGCGAGCCCGGCACCGGCAAGACCGTGCTGGCCGAGGAAGTGGCAAAGGCGATCGGCGCGCCGCTTCTGACCTGGCACATCAAGTCGACCACCAAGGCGCAGCAGGGCCTCTACGAATATGACGCGGTGTCGCGGCTGCGCGACAGCCAGCTCGGCGATTCCAGGGTCTCAGACATCTCGAACTACATCAAGCGCGGCAAACTGTGGGACGCCTTCACCCATGAGCAACGCCCGGTGCTGCTGATCGACGAGATCGACAAGGCCGACATCGAATTTCCGAACGACCTCCTGCTCGAACTCGATCGCATGGAGTTCTTCGTCTACGAGACCGGCGAGAACATCAAGGCGAAGCTGCGCCCGATCGTGATGATCACCTCCAACAACGAGAAGGAACTGCCGGACGCGTTCCTGCGCCGCTGTTTCTTCCACTACATCAAGTTCCCCGACGCCGACACCATGGAAAAAATCGTCGACGTGCATTTCCCCGGCATCAAGAAGCGCATGGTGGAAGAGGCGCTGCGGATCTTCTTCGAGGTGCGCGAAGTGCCGGGCCTGAAGAAGAAGCCCTCGACCTCGGAACTGCTCGACTGGCTGAAGCTGCTGCTGAACGAGGACATCACGCCGGAAATGCTCAGGGAGCGCGACCCGCGCAAATTGATCCCGCCGCTGCACGGTGCGCTGTTGAAGAACGAGCAGGATGTGCATCTGTTCGAGCGGCTGGCATTTTTGAGCCGCCGCGAAGTCTGATGGAGATGGGCGTCGGGGCTGAAGTCCCGACGCTTCCGCGTTGGTGCGGCAACAAACAAGAAGATCAGGGAAGATGAACGTTCAAAGCCAAGTCCAGCAAGCCCCAGCGGGGACCACCGAGCATTTCGACGTCGTGATCGCTGGCGCCGGCATCTCCGGCGTCGGCGCGGCCTATCATCTGACGACGCAGTGTCCGGGGACGACGTTCGTCGCGCTCGAAACCCAGAAGACGTTTGGCGGCACCTGGACCACGCACCGCTATCCCGGCATCCGCTCCGACAGCGACCTCCATACCTTCGGCTATCGCTTCAAGCCGTGGACGTCAGCGCCGATCGCGTCCGCCGCCGAAATCCTCAAATACATGGGCGAGGTGATCGAGGAGAACGATCTTTCCCGCCACATCCGCTATCAGCACACCATCACTTCCGCAAAATGGTCGAGCGCGAACCCGTTATGCGACAACAGCTTCTCCGATGACGATTGACACGCATACCATATAGTCGATCTTGTCGATCTCAATGGCGCGCGCCGGAAACACAATGGACGTACAAGCCGAAGCAGTCGAATTCTGTAAATTTGATAACAGCTACGCCCGTTTGCCGGACCGTTTTTTCGCGCGGCTTCAGCCTACTCCGGTCGCCGCACCCCGTCTGGTTCGGCTGAACACGAAGCTCGCTTTCGACCTCGGGCTCAATCCTGAAAAGCTTGCGGCACCGAGGAGTGTGGAAATCCTTGCGGGCAACCGGGTGCCCCAGGGAGGCGAGCCGCTCGCAATGGCTTATGCCGGCCACCAGTTCGGGACTTTCGTCCCTCAACTCGGTGACGGACGCGCGATTCTTCTCGGCGAGGTGATCGACCGCGGCGGCGTGCGCCGCGACATCCAGCTCAAGGGGGCTGGCCCTACGCCGTATTCCCGACGCGGCGACGGACGGGCGGCCCTCGGGCCTGTGCTGCGTGAATATATCGTCAGCGAGGCCATGGCGGCGCTGGGGATTCCGACCACCCGAGCGCTTGCCGTCGTCACCACCGGCGAGCCGGTTTGGCGCGAGACGACTTTGCCCGGCGCCGTACTAACTCGGG
>Ga0137412_10002047_pt1 | contig 15885 bp, 14 predicted proteins | sample CZODoug2_1_16fun_FD_122160 | JGI IMG/M metagenome (GOLD analysis project Ga0137412, IMG submission 122160) | Vadose zone soil fungal communities from Angelo Coast Range Reserve, California, USA - CZODoug2_1_16fungal (Hybrid Assembly) | ecosystem: Environmental > Terrestrial > Soil > Vadose zone...
GCCGCTCGCCGTATCGAGCGGCGGACTGCCGATCGGGGTGCAATTCGCGGCGCCCTTGGGAGAGGACGCGCGCCTGCTGAAGCTCGCGGCCTGGTTCGAGCGCGAGCAGCCCTGGGAGCCGCGGCTGTCGGAATTACGGCGGCGGTTTCTCGCTACGGCGAGAGGCGAGTGAGCGCCTTCCGCTCGATCCTGCGGGCGTGCAGCACCGCTTCGGTGTAGCCGTTGGGCTGTTCCCGGCCTTTGAATATCAAATCGCACGCCGCCTTGAACGCGATATTGTTGCCGATATCGTCCGCGAGCCGGTGATACGCGGGATCGGAGGCGTTTTGTTGGTCGACCACCGCCGCCATGCGGCGCAGCGCCTGCATCACCTGCTCGGCCGAACAGATACCGTGGCGCAGCCAGTTGGCGACGTGTTGGCTGGAGATGCGCAGCGTAGCGCGGTCTTCCATCAGCGCGACGTTGTAGTAGTCCGGTACTTTCGAGCAGCCGATCCCGGAATCGATCCATCGAACCACGTAACCCAAAATGCTCTGGGCATTGTTGTTGAGTTCCTCGTCGATGTCGGCCGGGCTCCAGCGGGGAGCGGCGGCGAGAGGCGGCGTCAGAATGTCGTCCAGCGAGGCGCGCGGCCGGTCCGCGAGTTCGGTCTGCACTCGAGCGACGTTCACTTTGTGATAGTGCAAGGCATGCAGAGTCGCCGCGGTCGGGGAGGGCACCCAGGCGGTGCTGGCGCCGGCTTGCGGCTGCGAGATCTTCGCTTTGAGCATATCCGCCATGAGGTCCGGCATGGCCCACATGCCCTTGCCGATTTGCGCGCGGCCGCGCAGGCCGCAGCGGAGTCCAATATCGACGTTTTGGCGCTCATAGGCGTCGAGCCAGATGGCCTTCTTGAGCTCGCTCTTGCGCGAAACGGCCGCCGCTTCCATGGAGCTGTGAATTTCATCGCCCGTGCGATCGAGAAAACCGGTGTTGATGAACACGACACGGTGTCGCGCAGCGCGGATGCATTCCGCAAGGTTGACGCTGGTGCGGCGCTCTTCGTCCATGATGCCGATTTTCAGTGTGTTCGCCGCGAGGCCGAGCAGTGCCTCGACGGCGGCAAATAATTCGCCGGCAAACGCGACTTCCTCGGGTCCGTGCATCTTAGGTTTGACGATGTAGACCGACCCGGAACGCGAATTGCGCCGCGCTCCCGTGCCGCGCAAGTCATGCAGGGCAATGAGCGCGGTCACGGCCGCATCGATGAATGTTTCCGGGATGGGCCGGCCGTCGAGGGTCACGGCGCCGGATAGCATGTGGTGCCCGACATTGCGCACCAGCATGAGGCTGCGGCCCGGCAGCACGAGAGTCTCGCCGCTCGGCGTCCGATACTGCCGGTCGGGGTTCAAGCGGCGCAGGGTCGGCTTACCCCCCTTCTCGAGGCGCGCCTCCAGGTTGCCGTTCATCAGTCCCAGCCAGTTTCGGTACGCTTGCACCTTATCGTCGGCGTCGACCGCGGCCACCGAATCTTCGCAATCTTGAATGGTCGTGATCGCGGATTCCAGCAGCACATCGCTGATGCCGGCGGGATCGTCACGGCCGATATAGTGCGTGCGGTCGACGTGCAATTCCACGTGCAGTCCGTGGTGGACCATCAACAGCACGCTCGGCGAGCTGCCATCTCCTTGGAAGCCGCGCAATGCGGCCGCATCTTTCAAGCAGGTCACGCGGCCGTCTTTCAACTGGACGCCGAGACCCAGCGCGGCGACGCGGTAGGCCGCCGCGTCGTGGTGGGAGCCTTCGGCGAGCGCGAAGTGCTCGTCCAAGAAATCGCGGGCAAAGGCGATGACTCTTGCTCCGCGCCGCGGATCGTACTGGCCGTTGCGGGGGGCGCCATCCTCGGGAATCGCATCGGTGCCGTACAGCGAGTCATACAAGCTGCCCCAGCGCGCATTCGCGGCGTTCAGGGCATAGCGCGCATTGCTGACCGGTACCACCAATTGCGGCCCGGCGATTTGGGCGATCTCCGGGTCGACGCCCGCGGTATCGACGGTGAACGGGGCATTCTCGGGCACCAGGTAGCCGATTTCGAAAAGATACGCTTTGTAGCGCGCGCGATCGAAGGTTGCGCCAGGGAATTGGCGATGCCAGGCGTCGATCTTTGCTTGCAATTCGTCCCGCCGCAGCAGCAGTTCAGTATTCCGCGGCGTCAAAGTGTCGACCAGTCCGGAAAAGCCGCGCCAAAAGGCTCGCTCTTGGACGCCGGTGCCCGGTATGGCTTCCTGATTGACGAAATCGTATAAAACCTTGTCGATAGCCAGGCGATCTACGCCGATGGTCGCTCGCATTCCCTTTCCTACGGCCGGTTAAAACAGCCGATTGCGTGAGTTATGGACGCAAATCATCTACCATATTGGCAATAATGTCGCCCCCGCGACACTCATAAGATGCGTTTCAGCGATGTGAACGCTAGGGATTTTTAACGACCTGCGCGGTGATTGCAGCATGAGTTTGCTGATTCGAATCAACTTGGCGCTCGGCGCAGTGTTCATCGCCGCCGCCTTGATCGCGGGCTATGCCTGCCGAAGCATTCTCGAGGCCAACGCGCGGCGCGAAGTATTCGCCGAGGCCGGTCTGATGATGGACAGCGCATTGGCCATTCGCGCCTATACGGCCAACGAGATACTGCCGTTGTTGAGCGCGCGGATTCAGCAGGAGTTTCCGCCGCAAAGCGTGCCCTTCTATGCGGCCACCCAGAATTTCCTGCGGCTTCGTGAACGGCATTCGGAGTACACGTACAAGGAAGCGACGCTCAATCCGATGAACCCGCGCGATCGCGCCGCGGACTGGGAGTCCGACATCATTCAGCGGTTCCGCAACGATGCACACGCTCAAGAGGTGATTGGGGAGCGCGATACTCCCCTGGGTAAATCGCTATACCTGGCGCGGCCCATCCGCAACGAGGCGGAATGTTCTTCCTGCCACAGCACGCCGTCCGCCGCGCCGCGAACTTTGGTGGCGCGCTACGGCAGCGACAACGGATTTGGCTGGCAGCCGGGTGAAGTCGTGGGCGCCCAAGTCGTTTCGGTGCCCTTTGCCAGCGCGACCGCGAATGCCGACAGAGCGTTTCGCGCCTTCATGATGTCCTTGGTGAGCGTATTTGCCGCGGTATTTCTGGTGATCAATGCGGTGCTCTACTACCTGGTGGTTCGGCCGGTGCGGCACATCGCTCGGGTCGCGGATCGATTGAGCGTCGGGGATGCGTCGGCGGAGGATTTCCCGGAGCGCGGCGCCGTGGAAATCATATCGGTGGCACGGTCCTTCGATCGCATGCGCAAGAGCCTGGAAAAAGCTCTGCGATTGCTGGAGAAATAGCGGATGGCGCGCGACGTGTTCATCAGTTACTCGCAACCGGATCACACATGCGCCTTCGAACTGGTCGCACGACTCGAGGCGGAAGGCATCAATTGCTGGGTGGCACCCCGCGATATCGCACCGTCTGCCGATTGGGCGGCGGAGATCATGGATGCCATTTCCTCGGTGCGCGTGATGATCTTGGTTTTCTCCGCCAGCAGCAATCTGTCGCCGCAGGTACGCCGCGAGGTGGAAAGGGCGGTTCACAAGCAGTTGAGCGTTCTGCCGTTCCGCATCGAAGATGTGCTGCCGTCCAAGAGTCTCGAATTCTTTCTGAGCGCGCAGCACTGGATGGATGCCTTCCCGCCGCCCCGCGAACCGCACTATGCACGGCTGTGTGCCTATCTCAAGGCGCAGTTGAGCGGCGCGCCGGCCCTACAGGCGGCTGCGCCGGCTACGAACGTGCCCGGAGCGCGGGCCCCTGCCTTCGATGCCGCTGAGTTGCAGCACATCGAGCGGCAGTTGGCCGGATACATCGGGCCGCTCGCCCGGCACTTGGTGAAGACGGCGGCATCCCGTGCCGTTGCGGTCGACGATCTTGTCGGCCGTCTGGCGACAGAGCTCGACAGCGAATCAGAGCGGCACGAGTTCGCGCAGCGGTGCAGGTTCGATAAACCGCTGATTTGACTGCCACGCCGAGCGGCGGCGGGGCCCTCTATGGCGGCTCGACATAGATGGCAACCCCATCGCCCGACATTCGGAGAAAAAATGCCGAGGCGCCGAAGCCGAGCCCATAGGGCGAATTTCCTGAGTTCGTCTCGGTGCTGATTCCGGCGCCCACCGATCCTCCGGCTTGATCGCCCACTCCGTGGAGCAGGATGCCGTTCGCGCCCACCTTCGCGGCCTCATTTTTCAGGCGCTGGATGACCTTGTCCATTTTGCTCGCCGTGGTTATCGAAATAGACCCGCGGCTGGTCGCGCTCACGTTTGCGATCTCATCGTACTTGGAGGCCGGAGGCTGCAAGTAGATCTGCACTTGCTCCGGGGAGATCGGCGGGCGTACGCGGCCGACCACCGCGACCTGCGATGAGGCGCACCCGGACAGAGCCGCTATGAATAAAGCGCTGGCCGCTCCAACGAGGGTGGGGTTTGATCCAGAGTCGAATGCGCCGCAGCAACGAGCGATCCAGCGCTGTGCGTTGCGCGGCCGGCGGACGTCCCCGGCGATAGGTGTCATGGCCGGCTAGGGATCGGGGGGACTGAGGGCTTCGGCCGTAGCACGCAGCAACTCGGCGCGTTTGAACGGTTTGGCGAGGGCGCGGGCGGCGCCGAGGGCGAGGGCGGCGTCGGCACCCAGGCCATGCCCGGAATCGAACAGGCCGGAGATGGCGATGACGGCGATCTGGGGGTGGCGCTGCTTCAATTCGGAGATGACGGTGGCGCCGTTGGTGCCGGGCATGTGGATGTCGGTGATCACCAGCTTAGGTGGCGCCGCGGTCACGGCGGCGAGACCGGCACTGCCGTCGGGCACGGTGCGCACGCGGTAGCCGGCCGCCTGCAGCCAGTCGGCCAAGGCTTCGCGCATGATCGGGTCGTCTTCGATGACGAGGATGTCAGGGGTCGTGGTCATTTCATTAACGCCGCAGGCAAGTATGTTACGGTCCTAGTATCTAACAGGTCACATCTGTGACCAACGGGGGAGCGAGCATGCCAGACTCGCCCCCATGACGGCGATACCGTACATCGCCCATGACGGCGATGCCGATACATCGCCCATCACGGCGATGCCGATACATCGCTCATCACAGCGATAGATACATCGCCCATCACGGCGATACCGATTCGCAAGTTCGGTCCCATCCACATTAGGGACGGCCCGTTACCGCCTGATTGCCGGCCGCCGCCCGAAAGTTACGAATGCCACCGCGGCCGATTCCCACGGACTGCATGCAGGTCACGCATGTGACCCGAATGCCGATTCCAGAGATTGACGCGTGATGTGGGGGCGGGAACCTGCATCGGAAACCGCCCCATTGCTTGCTGGCCGATCGACTGATGACGGGAGATATCGGAGCGTGGCACAGGATCAGATCTGGATGAGTCGGGTATCGACGACGGCATCGCCAAACGCCGTCCGCATCGATCGCATGCTCGTATGAATGCAATTGTCCTCATAGCCCTGAAGCGGCCTTATACGTTCGCCGTTCTAGCGATATTGATTCTCATTTTCGGCGGACGCGCCGCGCTTCAAACGCCGACGGACATTTTCCCGAACATCGGCATTCCCGTCGTCGCAGTGGTATGGACCTATAACGGCCTCACGCCGGAGGACATGTCGGGAAGGGTGGTTTATTACTACGAGCGCGCGCTCACGACAACGGTCAGCAACATCGAGCACATCGAGAGCCAGTCGTTGTATGGCCGCGGCATCGTCAAGATCTATTTCCAGCCGGGGACGGATGTGGCGGCGGCGCAGGCGCAGGTCACCGCGGTTTCGCAAACGGTGCTGAAGCAGATGCCGGCGGGGATCACTCCGCCGCTGGTGCTGTCATACAACGCCTCCTCGGTGGCGGTGTTGGACCTGCAGGTCTCTGCGGACAATCTGACCGGCTCGGAACTGTACGACATGTCCTCCAATCTGATCCGACCGCAGCTGGTCTCGGTACCGGGCGTGGCAGTCCCTGCACCCTATGGGGGAACCTCGAACGACGTCGAGGTGGATCTCGACCAGCAAAAACTGCTGGCGCTCGGCCTGTCGGCGCAGGACGTGTCGAGCGCGTTGGCCAAGCAGGACATCGTACTGCCGGCGGGCGACCAGAAGATCGGGGCGATCGATTTTCTGGTCCAGACCAACGCGCAGCCGCTGGAGGTCGCGACGTTCAACTCGCTGCCGGTCAAGCAGGTGGGCAATACCGTGATAACCCTGGGCGATGTCGCCCATGTGTACCTCGGCGGGCCGCCGCAAACCAACGCCGTGCTGGTACGCGGACGCCAGGCGGTGCTGATCGAGGTTCTCAAGGCCGGCGATGCGTCGACTCTCGCGATTGTGACCGGAGTGAAGGCGAAAATACCCCAGATCGAGCGGACATTGCCGCCGGGCGTGAAGATCACCGTACTGAACGATGCCTCGACCTTCGTGAGAGCGTCGATCGAGGACGTCGTCCAAGAGATGGTGACGGCGGGCGTGCTCACCGGGTTGATCGTCCTGATGTTCTTGGGCTCCGGCCGCTCGACGATGATCGTCGCGACGTCGATCCCGCTGTCGATCCTCTGTTCGATACTGGCGCTCTCCTGGGCCGGGCAAACCATCAACGTCATGACGCTGGGCGGCCTGGCCCTTGCGGTCGGTATTCTGGTCGATGACGCCACGGTGATGATCGAGAACATCGATGCGCATTTGGCGCGCGGCGCGGAGCTGGAGCCGGCGATCATCGAAGCGGCGAACCAGATCGTGATTCCAACGTTCGTCTCCACGCTCTGCATCTGCATCGTGTGGCTGCCGCTGTTCCAATTGTCCGGCGTCTCGGGCTACCTGTTCCTGCCGCTCGCCGAAGCCATCATATTCGCCATGATCGCCTCCTTCATCCTGTCGCGCACTCTGGTGCCGACCATGGCGTCGTTTCTGCTGCGCGCGCAGGTCGCGGCGCATAAGGCAGGCCGCAAGCCGACGGGCTTCTTCGGCAGGCTTCAAGTGGGATTCGAGCAGCGATTCGAGCGGCTTCGCGAACGCTACCGAGAACTGTTGGAAAAGGCGGTTATGCGGCGCGGCCGATTCATCCTCGCGTTTCTCGCGGCGGCACTCGCCTCGGTGGGCGTGCTGATCCCCTGGCTTGGGCAGGATTTCTTCCCCGGCATCAAGTCCGGCGAGATCGACATGCATTTCCGCGCGCCGATCGGGATGCGCCTCGAGGAGGCCAGCAAGGTCGCATCTCTGGTGGACACGGCCCTGCGCCAATTGCTGCCGGGCCATATCACCAATGTCATCGACAATTGCGGCCTGCCGAACAGCGGCCTCAACCAAGCCTACAGCGCGAGCGCGACGATCGGACCGCAGGACTGCGATGTGACCATCGCTCTCAACAACCCGGCCTCTCCCGTCGACGAGTACCGTTCGATTCTGCGCGATAAACTGCCGAAGCTGTTCCCGGGTACGGAATTCACCTTCCCGCCCGGCGACATCACGGCGAAGATCCTGAATTTCGGTCTGCCGGCGCCGCTCGACGTGCAAATCATCGGTCGCGACACGCAAGCCAACATGGCCTATGCGCAGCGCGTAGTCACGGAGATGCGCCGCATCCCCGGAATCGCGGACGCGACGATCGGACAGACGCTGAGCGAGCCGACATTGCTGATCTCCGCGCATCGTACCTTCGCGCTCGGCGCCGCGCTGACGGAGTCCGATATCGCGAACAACACGCTGACGACGCTGTCGGGCTCCGGACAGGTGGCGCCGACCTACTGGCTCGACCGGAAGACCGGCGTCGCGCACCTCGTGAACCTGCAGACGCCGCAGACGCAGTTGACCACGATGAGCGATCTGGAAACCATCCCGATCGACCAGGGCGACGGCGATCCGACCGGACAGGGCGCACAGATTCTCGGGGGCTTGAGCCAGATCACCCAGATCGGGGGTCCCCTCGAGGTGTCGCATCGCGACATCCTGCCGGTGATCGACATTTACGCGAGCAACGCGGGGCGCGATTTGGGGGCGGTGAATGCCGCGGTCGAGCGCGTGTTGCAGCAGACGAAAGGCGACGTGCCGCGCGGCGCCCGCGTGCAGGTGCAGGGCCAGGCGGTGACGATGAAGAGCGCTTATGTGCAGCTGCTGATCGGGCTCGCGTTCTCCATCGTGCTCGTGTACCTGGTGATTGTCGTCAACTTCCAGTCCTGGCTCGATCCCTTCATCATCATCACGGCGCTGCCGGGCGCATTGACCGGGATCGTCTGGTCGCTGTTCCTCACCGACACGACGCTCTCGGTACCGGCGCTGACCGGCGCGATCATGTGCATGGGCACCGCGACCGCAAACTCCATCCTGGTGGTGTCCTTTGCCCGCGACGAGCTGACCGCCCATGGCGATGCGATCCGCGCGGCAGTAACGGCGGGGTATGAGCGCTTGCGTCCGGTGATGATGACTGCGCTTGCCATGATCATCGGCATGCTGCCGATGTCGATGTCCAACACGCAGAATGCGCCTTTGGGGCGCGCAGTGATCGGCGGGCTCCTGGTGGCGACATTTGCGACATTGATGTTCGTACCCTGTGTCTTCGCCCTGATGCACCAGAAACGATCCGGCGAAGGAGAAGCGGTATGAAGCGGCGCAGGCTGTTGATGATCGGGGTGCCGGTGGTCGTCGTGGCGGCACTGCTGCTGTACGGCATCGTGAAGCGTGAACGGGCGCTCACCAGCCTGGGGCACGTCGCGCAGGCGCAGTCGACCACTGCCGCCGAAATCATCACGCCGACGCTGGGGCCGTCCACGCGCCCGCTCGTCCTGCCGGGAACGGTGCGCGCCTGGTACGAGGCGCCGATCTTCGCGCAGGTCTCAGGGTATGTGCTCAGCTGGAACGTGGACTACGGAGCTCAAGTGAAGGCGGGGCAGCTGCTGGCGACGATCGCCACGCCGAGTCTGGATGCGCAGTACGCGGCTGCGAAGGGAGCTCTCGCCGTTGCGCAAGCCAACTATCATCTGGCGGTGACGACGGCTGAGCGCTGGCAGGCCCTGGCGGGCACGGTGGCCGTGTCGAAGCAGGAAGTGGACGTGCAGGTGGCGGGAGCGGCGGCGCGCAAGGCGGAGCTCGAGGTGGCGGCACAGAATGTCGCACGCTATGCGGCGCTCGAGGCATTCAAACGCGTGGTGGCGCCCTTCGACGGCGTGGTCACGGCGCGACTCACCGATGTCGGCAGCTACGTCAACGCTGCGGGAGGCGACGTATCGGCCCGCGGCAGCTCGGCGGAGCTCTTTACCGTGGCGGACGTGCATGAGATGCGGGTGTTCGTGTCGGTACCGCAGGGCGATGCGGATCAGTTGGGGCCGGGCCTCACCGCGACGATCCATCTGCCATCGCAGCCGGGCAAACTCATCGAGGCGAAGTTCCTGACCACGGCGCGGGCGTTCAGCCCCACCACGCGCACGGCGGTGACGGAGCTCACGGTCGACAATTCGAATCACGCTCTGTGGCCCGGCACGTACGTGGATGTGCAATTCCAAGTGCCGTCCGATCCCAATGTGCTGACCATGCCTGAGGAGGCTTTGATTTTTCGCGCGGCGGGAACGCAGGTGGCGATCGTCGACCCTGCGAACCGCGTGCATCTGCAGGACGTGACGCTCGGACAAAATCTGGGACAGATCGTGCAGGTCACGAGCGGTCTCAAGGCCGGCGACAGGCTGGTGAACAACCCGCCGGCAGGCCTGCTGGAAGGGCAGTCAGTGCAGCCTGTAACGCCGGCGCCCGGCTACGGTGCGGCAAAGCCGAAGCTGTCCTCGCAGCCGGAGCCGCCTCCGCCTCCGCCGCCGGGCTCCGCCAGCGGCGATGGACACGCGTCCACACCATGAGGCCGTGTCGCACAGCACTGATCACCTTGCTCGGCGCAGCGGTGCTGCCGGGCTGTGATCTGGCGCCCGTCTATGATCCGCCGCATTACCTTGTGCCCGAATCCTACCAGGGCAGCGGTCCGTTCCGGGTGGCCCACCCGGAGAATGTCCTGTCGACGCGCGGGGACTGGTGGACGATGTTGGGCGACGCGCAGCTAAACCAGCTCGAGGAGCAACTCGACAGCGCCAACCCGACGCTGCAGGCCGCTGCGGAAGCCTACACCCAGGCCCGCGACTTGGCGGCCGAGGCGCAGTCAGTCCTCTATCCGCAAGTCAGTACGCAAGCACAGGTGTCGGACAACAAGCGATCCGCGCATAGTCTGTTCCGCGCCAGCCCCACCGCGGGGCGGACCCAGGAGGCCTCGAACCAGATCGGGGCGGCGGCATCGTGGGAGCCGGATTTCTGGCACGCGATACGCAACCGCGCGCACGCGCAGAAGCGCCTTGCGCAGGCCAGCGCCGCGGACCTGGCCATGGCGCGGTTGAGTTTGCAGGGGGAACTCGCGAACGACTATGTCGCCGTGCGCGGTCTGGACGCTGAACTCGAAGTGCTGCGCCAGTCGATCGTCGCATACCAGAAGGCGGTCGAGGTGGCGCGCCTGCGCTCGGAGGGGAAGATCGCTTCCGGCCTCGATCTGGCGCGGGCGTTGAGCCAGCTCGATTCTGCACAAGCACAAGAGACCGAGACCCATCTGCAACGCGATCTCATGCAGCACGCTGTGGCCGTGCTCGCGGGTGCGATGCCGAGCGGCTTCTCGATCCCGCCGGCGAACGAGTTCCGGTTGACGCCACCGGAGCTTCCCGTCGGCGTCCCTTCGGAATTGCTGCAGCGTCGGCCGGACATTGCCAGCGCCGAACGGCAGATGGCGGCTGCGAACGCATCGATCGGCGTGTCGCGGGCCGCCTTCTATCCCAATGTGACCTTCAGCGGCACGGCGGGATTCCAGGATAACGCATTCCGGTTGGCGGACTTGCCGAACAGCCTATGGTCGATCGGGGCGGGGGCCATGCTGCCGCTGTTCGAAGGCGGTCTGCGCCGGGCCGAACTGCAGCGCTCCTGGTCGCAATACGCGCAGACGCGCGACAATTATCGGTCGACCGTGCTGGCCGCCTTCCAGGAAGTGGAAGACGGGCTGAGTCTGACGCAACACCTGGCGACCGAGGTGGGGCAACAGCGCGAGGCGAGCGATCAGGCTGCGCAGGCGCTGACCATCTCGACCATGCTATACGAGGACGGACTCGACAACTATCTGAGCGTGTCGGTTGCGCAGGTGCAGGCACTCGCTGCGCAAACCGCCGAGGTCCAACTACTGGTTCGGCAGATGCAGGCGACGGTGTCGCTGATTCGGGCGCTGGGCGGGGGGTGGACTTTGCAAGTGCTGCCCAACGAACAGCAGACGCTGCCGTTCGGGCCGCTCGATTATGGCACGCGAAAATCGGCGGCGCCGTGAGACCGAGAGCCCGCACTGAAACCGTGAGCCGACTGAAACCGTGAGAGCCGGCACCTAGTCAGGAATCGCTCGCGTGGCGCAGATCGTACCGTTGGTGCGCACTGCCGCAAGCACGCCCCGCGGCGGTTCCAGTCCGCCGTCCGCCTCTTCGGTCACGCACGAGGTATCGTTCATGTTCCACCGATAAGCGCGGGCGGCGCTGTCCATTTGCGGGCAAGCCGCCATTGCAGCCGCGTCAATACGCCTCATGAACTCAGCGTCCGCGGTCTGATTGGTTTGCTGCGCGACAGCCGCCGCGCTGGCCGTTGCGAGCACAATCACCCACGGAAATCCGAATCTCCACATTGAACTAGCCATGTCGCTTCTCCTGCATCCGACGAGCGGGAGCCCCGCCGGGCGACGGCCGTAAATCTCGGCCGGCGCCAGGCGGGACGCTCAGGGCGATTGCTCGATACGCGCCAAACGAGGCGGGCTCGAGTACCTCGCTCGCCATTCAACCTCTCGGGAAATTGGCATCAATGGTCGTTCCATCGGGCAACTGACACGTACCGAGGCCCCCGCCATTCATTCCGTCGGAGGGATGCACGAGCTGGAATTGGCATCGCATATGCGTACCGCTCGGTTCCGCGAGATTCGCGACCACGCGCCCAGAGTAGTGCGTGATGAAATCCGGCGACGGGTCTACACCCCAGTAACCCCAGCCGCGGCCGCCTCGACCCCAGCCGCCCCCGGCCCAGAGGGGCCCGATGCTATCGACCGTCGTGTCACGGGTGATTTGAAAGTATTGCCCGCTGTAGGACTTGCCATCCGCCAGCGACGCGTTGATCGTCCCGGAAACCCCATCGGAACTCTTCCAGTTGAAGGTGGCCGCGCTCGCACCGGCCGGCGTGGATCCGGTCCCGGTTCCCATCGTGGTGCAGCCCGCCGCCATGGCGACTAGCAGCGGCAACACCAATGCCGCGTTCTGATATCTCATTTCGATTCTCCGTTTCATGTCCCGCCGCGAAATTGCGCCGGTATCGGAAAGGAGTGTGGCCACTGAGAATCGCATTTCGATTTCTGGACCCGTGTGAGAAATTGCACCTGAAATGGGCTTGCACGTTTTACCGGGGTGAGCGGCGCGACCTGGTAGGGCTAATTCAGATTCGTCGTACCGACGAAGACCAGCGCTTCGCCCATCGTGATCAGAATTGCTGCAATCAAGGCCAACATTCGGTAACCGTTCATATCCGTCTCCTGAGTCATGTCTTAAAAAGTAGACAGGAGAAATGTTGGGCCCATTCAATAGACGGCGTGTTGCACCGACGCCGGTCCCACATTACAGCCGAAATATTCAGCGTGCGCCGTAATAGGCGGCCACCGCGTGCATCTCTGCGGGCGTCAATTCGTGCGCTATTACGCGCATCTGTTGGTTGATGTCGTTCTGGCGCATGCCTTGCGCGAAGGCTGCCAGTTGGCGTTCGATATATTCCGCCTGCTGGCCACGCAGGCCCGGAGCGCCGAGCTTTTCCGCGCCAGGGCCATGACAGGCGGCGCAAGGCGGGATTCCGCGCCCGGGATCGCCGGCGAAGACCAGGCGGAGACTGGGATCGTGCTGCCGCAGACTGCGGCCGCCGGCGGGAGCGCCTTCGGACCCGACCGCTGCCAGTCCGTCGGGACGAAGGGCGAAATAGGCCGCCACATCGGCCGAGTCCTGATCGGTCAAGACGGCCGCGATCGCGCCCATGACGCCCCAGAGGCGCTTACCCGAGCGGTAATCATCGAGCTGCTTGTAGATGACCGCCGGATTCATGCCGGCGAGGGTGGGAATGAGGGTCGACGGGCTGATGCCCTGCGCGCCGTGGCAGGCGGCGCAATTGAGCGCGACGAAGGCGCCGTGCTGCTCGCTGCCGGACGAGATGCGCGCCAGCGTTGCTTGGGTCCAGGCAATGCGCGTCGGCGTCCGTGCCGGCGGCCGCGGAGCGGTTGCCAACCGCCTGTCGGCGGTAAGGCCGACCGCGCGGCAGAAGGCGGCCCAGGCACCGAGCGTCGGACCGTTTTGCTGAAATCGCCCGAGCACGGCGAACCCGATGAGGAAGGAAACGATGAACACCATCGCCATCGTCCCCCAGGCAATGCGGGGGCCAAGGATCATTGACCTTGATCGGGTCTTGCTTGCGGGCCATTACCGTCGTCCGCCGGAATCGAATTGGCTCGTGATTCCGACCGCCGGAACCGAATGCTGCTTGAGGAAGAAGAACTGCCCGATCGGATAGCCATAGGCGAGGACCATCAGCACCGCCACGATGGCGTTCCAGAGTCCGAAGCCGTTGAGGGCCGATGGCACGCGCTCGGGCGGGTTCACGGCAATGGCGTAGGCCAGCGATTCTGTCTGTGCCCGCGCACCGAAATGGGAGCGAACCAGGATGACGATCAGGAGGATCGCCGAACCCAACAGGATCACGCCGCCGATGACCGACATGATCACGAGCGGGCCCATGCGGGCGATCAGGGGATCGGCATAATCGAACGCCGCGACCCGGCGCGGCTGCCCCATCAGCCCGGCGATGTGCCAGGGAATGGTGGTGATGAGCATTCCCCAGAACCACAGCCAGAGCTGTGCGCACGCCAGGCGCTTGGAGCGCAGCGGCCTGCCGGTGATGCGCGGCCACATTTCGTAGGCGATGGCGAAGTACATGATCACGACCGCGCCGCCAAAGATGAGATGAAAGTGTGCGGTGACCCAGGAGGTGTTGTGAATCATCGCGTTCATGGCATAGCTCATGTTGATGAGTCCGCCGAATCCGCCGAGGCCGAGCATGACGAGCGCCAACCCGACCGCCAGTACCATTGGTTCGTCCCAGGGCAGTGCGGGGATCCAGCCGAGGAGTCCGCGGCCGCCGCGAACGCGGCCGGCGATCTCAAGGCTGGCGCAGGTCGAAAAAATGGTGAGCAGCGTCGGCAGCACGACCAGAAAGGTCAGAGAGGACTGCAGGAACTTGAAGCCCGAGCCGTGCTCTGGGTCCATGAACAGATGGTGCATCCCGACGGGAAGCGAAAAGACCAGCAGCATGATGAAGGCGAGTCGCCCCATGGTATCGCTGTACATCCGGCCGCCGGCCGCCAGCGGCACCAACGTATAAAAGGCAATGTAAGCCGGCATCAGCCAGAAATAGACGATGGCGTGCAGAGTCACCGAAAACAGCGTGCGCGCGAGGGCGGCGTCGATCAGATCGCTCCAACCGAAGGCCCGCGGCAGCAAGATGCCAAGCAGTTCGAGCAGGACACCTGCCGCAGCCCATGCCCATAGAATTGCGGTCGCGGCGATGGCGAACATCGGAAGCGGGACGGGGCGCCCGGGATTGTCCCGTTTCCATGCCGTCATGTTGAGGATCATGACCACGACCCAGATCATCGAGCCGCCAATGAGCAGAAATGCGCCGCCGTAGTACCAACCGCTCGCCATCAGCGGCGGATAGAAGGTATAGAGCACCGAGGCACGGCCGGAGAGAATCGTAGCGACCGCCATGACCGTACCCACCGAGCAGATGACGAAGCCGATCCAGGCAGCCGCCGCGCCGCGGATCGGACGATCGAGGCTGGTCGCAGCCACGGCATAACCAAAACCCATGGTGAAGAACGTCGTCACGACGTAGGCCATCGCCGTGCCGTGCAGGGTGACCGACGCGTAGTAGGCGCCGGAGTCGTCGAGCGGCGCGGGCAGCGGACTGCGCACGAGCATCTGCCAGGCGCCGAGCAGCACGGCAGGGAGGAACGCGGCAAAAGCCACCCAGTAGTGGAACAGCGCCAGCCTGCTACTGTGTTGCACAGCTCATCCTTTCGACGGGAGCCCGGTCGGCAAACCGCTCTTTCGGCACGACACGCACATGCGCCCACATGGCGTGATGACCGAGACCACAGAACTCATGGCACGGCATTGCGTACTCGCCCTGCCTGGCGAAGCGCGTGCGCACTTCCGCGACAAATCCCGGGACCACCATGGTGTTCACGTTGGTGGCGGGGAGAAGGAAGCCGTGCACGACGTCGGCGCTGGTGAGGCGGAACGTTACCGCCGTCCCAGCGGGCACCTCAACGCAACGGGGCACGAATTCATACTGCTCGGCGATGATCCGCACCGTCACGGACCCGTCGGTCTCGACGGCGGTGCCGAGATTGCTCTCGACGAATTCCCCTTGGAGGTGCAGCGTGGTGGGATCGACGACTTCGACATTGCTGGAAGGGTGCATCGAGTCCGTGATGCCGGTCAGAACGACGATTGCCAGCATGAACACGAGCATCGCCGCCATGATCAAGAGCCAGCGCGTCTCGGTGCGCGCGACGACATCCTCCGGGACGATGCCGTCCGGCAGCGGCCGACGGAGCGGATAAGAGGATTGTTCAGCCAATCGAGCCTCGCGGCATGAACACGAAAAAATAAAACACCAGCCAAGCGATGAACACGAGCCCGACGCTGATGCCGGAGACGAGGTACGCGCCGATCGGACCGCCGCGCAACGCCTGCGCC